>ERZ779840.25-NODE-25-length-170554-cov-12.565833_pt1 | contig 170554 bp, 143 predicted proteins | sample MGYA00511561_ERZ779840 | MGnify/ENA primary metagenome ERZ779840 (study PRJEB29588, sample SAMEA2162036) | human gut metagenome | biome: human gut; feature: human-associated habitat; material: faeces | place: Denmark | collected 2008/2010 ...
TGCCATGATAAATTCCTCCTTCAGTACGATACTTTTATTGTATCACTAATCGACGGAATGAAAAGCTCTCACTTTGACTTGTACTATTTATATTCTAACACCAGTTGATCTGTCCAAGCATAAGGACGTTGGTATTCTGGAATAACAAATGGTTTTGCTCTTCCGCTACCAAGTAATGCCTCCACACTCTGCTTGTTAACTTCTATTGTTGTTGGCATAAATAATCCTCCTTACTTTGTCACTATATCAAGAAGAGTCTTATAACTATCAACAACATTGTAAACAACCTCATCATTGCTAATAGCCTTAAAATGTTCTCTTGCACAGTGTATCTTTGATTCTTCAATTAATCTAAGTTGCATAGAATTCATGGAACCTTTTGTTTCTGCCACGAAATAAATATGCTTAACGCTTCCTTTATAAAATGCAATTGCCCAATCCGGGTTATAATGTCCAACGGGCGTAGAAATGTAAAATCCATCCGGTAACTTTACATATACCGCTACATCTCTATTGGTATCCAGCTCTGTGGCAAAATCTTTCTCATTTGTCGAATCATATACAATATGGTCATACAAATGCTTCTTTGCCTTCATAGCATTCACGCCAAGTCGTCCCTTGATTGTCGGATCTGTAAATACCTCTGTACCATATTTCTCATCCATAACATCATAAGTAATGTGTTCAATGATTGCTGTTGCCTTCTCATCATTGATCAATGCTGCAGCTTTTATGATAAATTCCTCTGGATTATCCTTAAATTGATTAAATACAGAAGACTGAATTCCCTGAAGGATCCGAATTACAGCCTTTCTTGTAAGTCCAGTCTCATCCACAAGTTTACCAATCAGATCATATTTCACATTAGAGCTTGCAGCAACTACATTTCCATAGTTTTTAGATTCTTCCTTAACAAAAGACTCGCCACTAACAAGTTCCTCTTTAGAATTTATTTGATCCATTGCACCTGTTTCAACTTTAAAGTAAATTTTTGAAACACGAAGTTTTCTATCTAATGAGTCAATAGCCTTTTTGATCAACTCCTCTGTATCAAAGTCAACTACATATACAGATTTCGAATTAATCTTTTCCCATAATGCTTTGAATTCGGGCATAGCAAGCTTGCTTTCATCAACCTCCAATTCAACATTATTGCTGCGGGCATTTTCAGGCTGCATATTTCTGCTGTCATAGATGGAATCAATGATCTCTATAACAGACACCGCAGAATCAGCCACCTCATCTGCTACCTTCAAATCGCCATTCGCTTTATCTTCATAGTATTTATCTGTAAGAACACCTTTTTTATCAATATACCCATTGACAATAAGGTCAAATTGAATCGCTCTTCCTGTGTCACCGTCAATAACCTGTTCGTTCCCTTTATCATCCTTAATGACTTTACCGATAAACAACTCCGCAGTAACAGCTCTCGGTCGGTCTGTAACAGTCTCTGCAATTTCATTCTGAAGCCCTTTCGCAAAACTGTCATAGCTTTCACTTGCAATAACCGTCAGCACATTCACATTATGCACATCATTTCCCAGAACATTGGCATCCATACGTTCCCCATCCTGATTTACGCAAAGACGCAGACCACGTCCCACTTCCTGACGTTTGCGTACATCACTGCTACTCTGCTTCAGTGTACAGATCTGAAATACATTTGGATTATCCCAGCCTTCACGAAGTGCAGAATGCGAAAAGATAAATCTAACCGGAGATTTCTTAGGATTCCTATCCAAAAGAAGCTCTTTATTTTTCATAATAAGGTCGTAAGCATCAACATCATCTGTTGTTTTTTCTTTTTTATCTTTCAGCTTACTGTCAATCATTTTTCCTTTTTTATCAATGGAAAAATAGCCGGCATGTGTTTTTTCTGCAGAAATTGACTGAAGGTACTTCAAATAATCATCCTCTCCAATCCCTATCTGCAGATTACCCACAATGTCATTGTATTCCTCTTCAAACATATCGGCATAGATGCCATTCATTGGTTCGCCTGCTGCATCATATTGTTTATACTTTGCAACTTCATCAATAAAGAAAAGTGAAAGGACTTTGATGCCCTTATAAAACAATTCCCGTTCTCTCTGAATATGAGAAAGGATTGTCTCTCTAATCTGAATGCGGCGGAGCTGATCTTCTGATACCTTACCGATCACATCACCTGCATAAATCTTGATTCCGTTAATAAACTCTACAGAATCATCGCGTCCATCAATTCTGGACACAACAAACCCCTGCTTATATTCTTCCATCTGCCCGGAATTATCATAAAGATTATAGCCTTCCGAAACAGTACGCGTAATCTTTCTGATTCCTGTCGCCCCTTTGAAATCAAATTGCAATGTTGCTGTTGGTGCAGTCTTTGAAAGATTGATACTTTCCAGATAAACATAACTTTCCGTAGCCGTACTTCCCGATTCCGTAATTCCCTTAACCGCAATCTTCTTAACAAGCCGCTTGTTATATGCTTCCATAGCATCCAAGCGATAAATCATATTGTAAATACTATCTGCCTTATGAGTTGCAGAATAGCGAAGGGTGATGAGCGGATTGAATTGCTTCAAATTTTCCCTTGTCTGTTTTCCCTCTACAGACTGTGGCTCATCAATAATGACAATAGGATTTGTTTTTGCAATAATATCAATCGGACGGCGCGAACGAAACTCGTCCAATTTCATATAAATGCGCCTTGCATCTTTTCCCCGTGCATTAAATGCCTGCGAATTAATGATCATAACATTGATAGAATTATCCGATGCAAAACGATCAATTTCCGTAAGTTGTGCAGAGTTATAGATAAAGAAACGAATCTTCTTACCATACTCCTCAGCAAAGTGTTCCTGTGTCATCTGAAATGACTTATACACCCCCTCACGGATAGCAATACTTGGTACAACAACAATGAATTTACTCCAACCATACGCCCGGTTAAGCTCATACATCGTCTTAATGTAAGTATATGTTTTACCAACACCAGTTTCCATTTCTATGGTCAAATTAAACCTGCCTTCTAATTTTGCAGATGGCTTAATCTGATTTGTTCTCTGTATTGCATTGATATGTTCCAGAATTAATCGGTCATTTAATTCCGGTACAATTTTCTGATTGCTCCAACCGGTGAAATCATCCTCTTCCGTCAAAGAATACTGAAAATGCCCGGAACCTTTATCCATCATATAGGAAGGAGTCAGATAAGGCTGACCGGCAAATACATCAACGACAGCCTTGGCAGCATCTGCCTGAAATTTTTGATGCTTGAATTGCAGCTTCATTTTGTATTGTCTCCTTCCTTTATCCATTCGCCCAATTTCTCCTGCAGCAGCTTTTTATCCGGCAGATAAAGCTGATACTTCGATGCATATATATTGGAATCTTTTGGCAGAGTCAGTTCCACCATAGAATCATCCTTATCCTGACAAAGTAGAACACCTATCGTAGGATTTTCATCCTCCTGCTTTTCATATCGGTCATAATAATTCACATACATCTGCATCTGACCTAAGTCCTGATGCTTCAATGAACCTATCTTGAGATCAAAAAGAACAAAACAACGCAGCATTCTATTATAAAACACTAAGTCCACCCTGAAGTGTTCTTCATGAAAGGCGAATCTCTTCTGTCTGGCTACAAAAGTATATCCGGTACCCAACTCTAAAAGAAACGACTGGAGATTATCGATCAGCCTCGTTTCGAGATCGTTCTCTGAATACTCACTTTTCTCCTCCAATCCAAGGAATTCCAAAACATATGGATCTTTCACCAGATCAGAAGATTGCTCTATTACCTGTCCCTCCGTAGACAATCTCTGAATCTTGTCTTTATCGGTGCTAAGTAAAATCCTATGATACAGAGCACTATCGAACTGTCTCTTTAATTCCCGCAGACTCCAGTCATTTTTAACCGCTTCAATTTCATAAAAATGTCTCTCATCAACATCTTCTATCCGCATCAATTTTAAGTAATGTGACCAGCTAAGATAGAATTTTCTTCCGGTGCTGACCGATGGAAGGTTCTCGAATTGGCTAAACACTGTTTCGCCAATTTGATCCGTCGAATAAACCTTGTAAAACTGACGAATGTTTTTCAAATTTCCAACAGAAAATCCTTTTCCAAAATTCTGCGTCAAATAATCGGATAATTCTTTCAAAAGCTGCTGTCCATATGCTGCTCTCTGTTCTCCACGCTGTTCTTCCTCCACAATTATTCTGCCTATTTCATAATAAGCATATACCATCGTGAGATTAACTGCCGTTTTCGCATTCTTCCTTGCCTGTAACAATACATCAGAAACGCTTTCCAGGAAAGCATGATCTGTAGCCGTAATTTCATTCTTACTCATAATCCACTCTCCTTAAATAACCTTTACTCTCGTATCAGGTGCCATCAGTTTAAATATCTCTTCGACATTAATCTTGGAAGGACTGTTCGCAAAGCTACTATCACGGAATACGGCACGAAGAGGCTGTCTTTTTGCGATTTCTTTGATCACACTATCCGGCACATCTTCCTCAAAGCAGGCAATAAGGTCACCATCGTTATAGTTATGTACCGTATAGCCCTCAATTTGTTCCGAACTATAAGGAAGCGATAAAGGCAGTCCCCACTCAAGAAGACAACCAAAAAGTAAATCAAGATCACTACGGTCAGATTTGACATTGGATTCCAGCATCGAAAGCAAATCTTGACTGTATTCTGCTGGGCTGTAATAAACGTCGTTCATGTTGGATTCATCAAGTTTCAACACACGAAATCCAACATCTAAATCCTGTGTTGTCAAAGGATTATCTTCTTTGATTTTTATTCCTGCTCTGCGGATTCTTTCCTTGCCAATTTCGCAAATATTCTTATATCCTGCCTTGTATGCCTCACTCTTTTCGTCTGTCTTTTCTGGCAATTGCACCATAATAAATTTACGATTTCCGTTATCCTCTGCATTCATCCGCATTATTGCGTGGGCAGTTGTGGCTGAACCTGAAAAGAAATCCATAATAACGGCCTCCTTATCAGTACGAACTGCAGTTAAAAGAAGTTGTTTAATTAACCCCGATGGTTTTGGAAAGTCAAATGGTCTAAATTCAAACATAGAACGAAGCTCTGACGTGCCCTGTGCAGTGTTACACTGACCTGAGGTGATTAAATTTCTAAAGGGAATTGTTCTTTCAACAAAATTTCCTTCATTATCCATTTTTTCATATCGCTTATTATAAACATTCCATTCACCTTTTACTTTTTTAAACACAATAAAACCATTTGCAAGCCCCCATTCAACTTTAGTTCTACTCCACAGATAATTCCACCCTTCGTTTGACTTTTGTGCACCACCACCAGGATACCGTATAGTTCCATCTGGCATATCAATACCATAATTCAATGCTTCAGAATAATGTCCAGAGACACGCCGTCTATCTAATTTATCAAGTGCATACTTACCTCGCACATTCTCATATTCATCTGCAAAAGCATAGCTTTGATCCTTTGCAGGCATTCCATTAAAGGTAAACATTTTTCTATTCTTCGTGTAAACAAGGATATTTTCTGTCACAGTTACAATATCTGTCCCTGTATTAGAACCTGCCGTTGACTGCCATACAAGATTAGTAACAAAGTTTAAATATCCAAATACTTCATCACAAATTTTCTTGAGATTAGAAAATTCTTTATCATCTATACTGATATAAATCGCACCATCATCAGACAACAGTTTTCTAGCCAACATAAGACGGCTATACATCATCGAACACCAATCCGAATGAAAACGTCCATTAGAATCCGTATTTTTAAACATCCTGTTGCCATCCTCATCTATTTCTCCGCTTTCATCAGCATATTCTTCGCCTGTCATCTTGAAATCGTCGTTGTAGATGAAATCGTTCCCTGTGTTGTAAGGTGGATCAATGTATATCATTTTCACTTTGCTGAGATAGCTTTCTTGAAGAAGTTTAAGCACTTCAAGATTATCCCCTTCAATATAGAGGTTCTCCGTGGTGTCCCAGTCAACACTTTCTTCTTTACAAGGACGAAGTGTTTTGCGAATAGGCTTATTGGCCTCAACAATAGACGCCTTTTTCCCTACCCATGTAAATTCATAAGCCTCGTCGCCATCAAGTACATTGCCAGAAAGCATCTGTTTCAGGAGTTCAAAATTGACAGCTTTTTTATAAACTTTCTTTTCAGTTGTGCTTTGTTCTTCGTCTAACATTTCCGTAATACAGTTAGGAAACAGAGCCCCTAATTTTTCAACATTCTGAGCTGTAATGTCAGCTGATTCCATACGCATTTTTTCCATATTATTCTCCTATCATATTTTTAAAATAATCTTCAAATTCTAAAATTCGTTCCGACTTAATCATTATTCCTAAATTCATAGGAATACTTGTTACAGCTTTTGGTGTATTTGGCAAATTAGAAAACTGCAGATTTCCAACCACATTGAATTGAGGTCCACCATACAATATTCCTAATAACAAAACTCTATTGCCAACAATTATTCCTTCTGGCGATGTATAGCTTCCTTGATTTACAATAAATATGGGAGATCCGCTTGATCCAGGATAACATGCCATATCAAGCAAAACCTCCTTTTTCCCTTGAAAATTGTTCTTAGGATGTGTTGAAGTGATACCTTTTCTAATCACTGGCTTATGATTATATTCATCTGATAAACCAATAGGATAACCAACCATTACTACATCTTCCATAGCCGACAAATCCTCAACCTGATTAGCTGATGGTATTAAAGATGTCTCCAATGAGATATAAAAAATTTTGATGGCTTTCTTCTCTAGCTCATTCAATATTTCTGCTAATGGTAAACACCTTAAATCAACTTTTATATCTGGATGATGTATCCATCTGTTTCCGGAGTACTCAATTGATAAAACTTCTGTATCTATCGGATTTCCCTGTTTGTCAGCTTTGCAAAATTCAAATACCGTTTTTATTGAATTCTCCACAACATGATTGTTAGTTATGATTACCGGGACATGCTTTCCTGTTTCTTTATCATCACAAAGATTAATAATAAATCCTGTTCCACTTCCGCTCGTCCCATTTGAATACTGACAACGAATAAGTACCGTAGAATACGTAATCTGTTCAGTAAAGCTCATTTGTTTCATAACATCATCTCCAATTCTTTCTTGAGCTTCTTAAGCTCAACATTCATTTCCACCTGTTTATTCAGCTGTCTTTCTTTTCGAATTTTTGCCTGCAGACTTATTATCTGCTTCATCAATACCTGCTTCTGTTCATCTCGTGCAACAGACTCTTTTAAACTTTCGCCAGTAATTCCAGCATTTAACTTATCTCCGGCTATCTGGCGCACAAAATTTTCATATACCGCATCAACATTCAATCCCACCATCTTTAATGGCAACTCGTCTTCAAGCAACCACTCTGTATGATAATATCCATTCACCTTAAAAGCCTTATTACCAGATACAGCAGCTTCCTTATAACCAATCCACGCCTGATACTTTCCTTGGTATTCTAACAAAAATAGAATGTGATATGGTATTTTCTTATCTATCTGTCTGAGCAGACTATCATCAAGAGCCGGACTATTTAAGTGAACCTCAATCACTTCTAACTCCGTTACATCAGTTCCAGTTGCAAGGTTTGTTGTAGAAGCTGCAATCTTGTTTTTCCAATAGATCGTCTTTACCTGCTCAACAAACACTTTCTTCAATGCAGGAGAAATATCTATATTTTCGTAGAATTTCTGTTTCGGAATTCTTTTGTTAAATTCCGTTGTTATCGGCAATCCTATCATCGTTCATCCTCCATTTATTTCACAACCAGGAAACAAATAAGCTCGAAGTCATCCAGTCCTGATACACTAGACATCAATGCCGATGTTCCGCCAGCAGAGAACAAGCTGTCAATATCGCTTTCTTCCTTGCAGTCAATGATTGAATTGATTGCTTTGTTAAGAAGCTCTGACATATTAGACATATCTCGACCATCATCTGTCTCCTCATTAAAGTGCCGGCAAAGCTCCTTGATTGGCTCTTTCTTGCCTCGGCAAAGAAGCCTGATATCATCCAACATCTTTTTCGGATTCAAATAATCGCAAATAACTTCACCATCAGTTCCAATATAGACCATGTAAAACGGATGAATCCTGTTCTGGTTGTCTATATTTACACTATTGTTTATATTTTTAAGTACAAATATGACGCCTTCCGGAAGTTCTTCTGTTGCAGGAACGACTGCATGAAGTCCTTTTGGCTTTTTTTCTAGGTCGTCATGGCTTTTTACATATTCAAGAAGATCTAACCGGAATTCATTTAATCCTAAATCCATAATAGAAACACCACTGGACATATCTTCAATATCAACAACTTCTTCCTGCAATCGTTTCAACTGCTGTTTACGATATTCGAGATCTCCTTTTTCCTCTAGATTAATAGGGTCATCATCACCCGTAGATGTCATAACAGAAATCTTCATTCGAATTTCTACTCTACTCTTTAGGTTAATATACTCATCTAAATCCATATCCGGCCAGAAATTCACCAGCTGAATATACGCATTTCTACTACCAATACGATCAATACGACCAAATCTCTGAATGATACGAACCGGATTCCAGTGAATGTCATAGTTTACAAGATAATCACAGTCCTGCAGGTTCTGACCTTCCGAAATACAATCTGTCGCAATCAGCACATCAATTTCTGTCTTACTTTCAGGCATCAACACATCTCTACTCTTAGATATTGGCGAAAAGCATGTAAGCACATTGTTAAGTGTTGCTTTGAATCCCTTTATTGTTGTTCTTCCATCAATAGAACCGGTGATCACAGCCGTGTCTAAGCCATACTTCTTTTTGATGTATGTACTTACATTGTCATAAAGATACTCTGCTGTATCAGAGAACGCCGAGAAAATCAGAACCTTCTTGTTTCCGGGATTGATTGGATTCTCAATCTTTTCTGATACCAGCTTCAACAATTCCTGAAGCTTGCTGTCATGTTCCGGAGTAATATCCGCAACCATTAAGGTCAGCAGTTCAAGAACCTCTGCATCTGCTTTTAATTCGGTACGCCATGACTTATAGTCCATATCAGCCAGTTCGATCTTCACTTTCTTACCAACAGTAAAGTACTCTGTATTACTATCATCCATATCGAATTCAGTATCAGAAGCTTCATACATATCAATGTCAGCAGCACCGCACTGTTCAAAAGTATCAATAGCTGCAATCGTACTCTCAATCAGTGTCTTTATTCTCTCAAGTGTCAGCTGAAACGAGTTTACAGAGCTCTCCAGACGCTTTAAAAGATTAATGCTCATTAATCTTCTGATACCCTGTTCACGACCTGTCTGAGTAAGATTATCTCCCTTGTTATGTGTAAGGTCGATATACTTCTGCATCTTACTTGGAAAGATATAGTTAGATGGTGTATAGATACACAAGGTAAGCTGCATCAACTGCTCATAGATCTCATTATAATTGATCGCTGTATCAAGATCTGTCAACTGAGGTCGGCGCGAAATAGGCTTTTTTCTCTCCGGGAATTTTCCAATCTCCGCCGTATCATAATATTTTTCAATATGCTTTCTCGAACGCGCAATTGTAACACTATCGAGCAATTCAAAAAAATCAAAATCTAGTGTTCTTAATAGTGCATCAGTTGTTCTATCTTCTGGTTTTAATTTGCTCCATGTAGTGAAGGCACTCTGTGCCTGCTTAAAAATTTCCTCAATTGTCTTTGTTGTATTCAACTGCTTATTCATATTTTCAGAATTACCTTCATAAGCAATAGCAAGCTGATTCTTCAAGTCAACAAATCTGTTGTTCACCGGAGTTGCAGACAGCATCAAAACCTTAGTCTTAACACCAGCTCTGATTATTTTATCCATCAACTTCACATAACGATTCTCACGAGTATTGGCATGAGTTCCTACACCATTACGAAAATTATGAGATTCATCAATAACAACAAGATCATAATTTCCCCAATTCAATCTATCCAGATCCAAACCATTGGAAAAACCGTGTGATCTTGATAAATCCGTATGAAATAAAACATCATAATTGAGCCTGTCTTCTGCAATCGGATTATTTATATAGTTATCTTTATAAGTGTTCCAGTTTTCTGCCAGCTTCTTAGGACAGAGAACAAGAACACTTTTATTTCTGTTCTCATAATATTTCACGACTGCAAGTGCGGTAAATGTTTTACCAAGACCTACGCTGTCGGCCAGAATACACCCATTATATCGTTCCAGCTTATTTATAATGGCTAATACTGCATCTTTCTGGAAATCGTATAAAATATTCCAAATCTTACTTTGCTTAAATCCAGTAGCTTCATTTGGCAATTCATCCTCTGAAATATCATCAAGAAATTCACTAAACACATGATACAACGTCATAAAGTAAATAAACTCTGGTGAATTCTCATTGTATGCTGTTGTTATATTTTCTATTACAACATCTGTAACATCTTGCAACTTATCCTTGTCATTCCATAATGTCTCAAAAAGCTGAAGATATGATAACGAAAATGGTGCTTCAAAACGATTTATCATATTATAGCTGTTATTACCACGTTCACATCCAATATCAACAGTAGTGAAGCCATTCATAGGCATATAAGCGACTTGCTGATTATTCTCTACTGTAACAAAACCTCCCATATTCTCTCCGGTAGTATTCGATTTGAAGGTTGCTTTTCGTTTTATCCAGTCAGCACACTCTTTTGCTATTGCTTTCTGAGTCATTTCATTTCGAAGTTTAATTTCAAATTCCGTACCATAAAGACTTCTCTCACGGTTCAATCTTGGAATATAAAACTCACGTTTCTGCTTTTCAACTTTTTCTGTAACAAACGTTGGAGAAGTGAAAATAAAACGACATTCATCCACTACCTCTAGCTGCTTCTTTAATTCTTTGTAGGCATACATTGAAAAGCAAGCAGCAGCAATAGAAACCTTGCTACCCTTCCTGATAGTAATTGCCATATCGTCACGGACTCTCTCCGTAATGTTATCAAATACCTTCACTTCCATTGATTCCATCTCCTTGACTCAGCACGGTGACTCATTTATACATCGATTTTTTCGTGATTGATGATTCTCACAGTAATACTTATTTACCTTCCCTCTCCATTAAACAAACTGTTTCACAATGTACCGTCGAACAAAACATGTCCACGCAGCTCACCCGCTTCACCCGGTACCCGCTCTCCTGCAACGCCACCAGATCCCTCGCCAGACTCGTCGGCTTACACGATATATACACGATCTCCGGCACACCGTAATCTATGATCTTCTGCAGAGCCTTTGGATGGATTCCGTCCCGTGGCGGATCCAATACAATATAATCCGGTTTTTCTTCAATTTCATCGATCACCTTGAGTACGTCCCCGGCAATAAAATCACAGTTTGTCAGGCCATTGAGTGCTGCATTTTCTTTGGCGGCTTCTACCGCCTCTTCCACGATCTCAACACCGATCACATGACCTGCCACCGGGGCAAGGATCTGGGCAATGGTTCCGGTGCCACTGTAAAGGTCAAAGACCGTTTTTCCGGACAGACCACTTTTTGGTACAGAATCACCAGACATCTCTGCTGGCTCTCTGCCTCGTACACCATCACCAGCACCATCTGATTCCTCTGTCTCTACGCTTTGTGCAACATCACCAGACGACTCGCCCGCTGCCCCGCTCAGCACATAATCTCTCGCCCGCTGATAAAGCACCTCTGCTCCCTTTGTATTTGTCTGAAAGAAGGAAAACGGCGTGATCCGGAACTGCAGTCCCAGCACATTTTCCATAAACCAGTCTTTTCCATAAATGATATGGGTCTCATCGCTTTTTACCACGTCCCCCAGACTGTCATTGACAATATGCAAAAAGCCCGTGACAGCTCCCTGTAGCGGAAGCTTTAACAGCATATCGGCCAGATTCTGCAGATGCTGTTCCATTGCAGCGTCATCATACTGTGATGAGGTGACCAGCGCTGCCAGGAGTTCTCCGGTCGACTCTGCACGGCGCACCAGCAGATGACGAAGGATTCCTTCATGGCTGTTTTTATGATAATATGACAGATTGTTCTCCGCACAATAATCGCGGACGCCATCGAGAATTTTTGTAAAATCCGGATGAACGATCCGGCAACCGCTCACATGAAGAATGTCATAAAAGCTTCCCTTTTTATGAAGTCCCAGAGTTAATGGGCCATCTTTAACTTCATCCCCAAAAGAAAACTCCATTTTGTTGCGGTATTCCCACTGTTTCGGACTTGGCAAAATCCCATCAAATACAAAATCAGAAATCCCGTCGCATACCGGGTGCAGCAGATCAAGCACCTGATTTTTCTTTAGCTCTAACTGCTTCTCATAAGGAATCGTCTGATAACTGCAGCCACCACATATCCCAAAATGCGGACACTCCGGCTGTGCTGTTTCTATAGAAGATTTTTCCAGAACCTCCCGCAGCATTCCCTTTGCTTTGCCTTTTCTTGCTTTTTTGACGGATAAACGCACCTTCTGTCCCGGAATCACACCCTTTACCTCAACACGGTGCTTTGTGATTTCTCCGTTCTCCGCTTTCTCCTCTACGATTACTGTCCCTTTATTGGGAAAGTCTACACGCTCTACGATTCCTTCTACAATCTGTCCCTTTTTCATCTCTACACCATTTTCCTGTTTATTTCGTCTCAAAGTTTCCCAGCACTTTCAAATTACTTGCACATTCATGCATAGTCGCCAGTGCATTTTCTACCGCCGATTCATTCAGATTTCCCTCCAGATCCACAAAGAAACGATACTCCCATTTCTTTCCGTGAAGCGGTCTTGATTCTATCTTGGTAAGATTCATTTCGTTATAATAGAAGTTTGCCAGCATATTATAGAGTGCTCCCGGCACATGCTTTACCTCAAATGCCACGCTGATCTTGTTGGCGTCCTTTAAAAACACCTTCTGATTGGAAATGATAATAAATCTGGTAAAATTCGTACTCTGGTAATTGATCCGCTCCTGCAGTACATCGAGACCAAACACCTCTGCTGCCCTGATACTGGCGATCGCTCCATGCGTCTTTTCCTTCTCCTCAGCAACCTTTTTGGCTGCCCCTGCCGTGCTGGCATACTCAATCCCCTGGATTCCATGCTCCTCCAGAAACGGTGCACACTGCAGCAGTCCCTGTGGATGAGAATAAACTTCATTAATATCCTCTGTCTTTGCTCCCGGCACTCCTAAAAGAGCCTGCTCCACCTTAACCACATGCTCTGCCACAATGGTAATATCGTGCTCTACCAGCAGATCATAAATGTCCGTAATGCTTCCGGTAGATGTATTTTCAATCGGCACAACACCATATTTTGCCTCACCGTTTGCTACGGTCTCGATAACATCACGAAACGTCGTCTTGTTAAAGGCTGTGATCCTGTCCCCAAAATATTCTAACATCGCCTGCTCAGAAAAGGCTCCACGCTCTCCGAAATATACCACTCTGGTATCTTCATCCACATCCAGCGCATCCACCTGCTGAAATGGAATGGTTGCCACTCCCGATCCCAGTTTCTGATACTGGTATTTGCGGCTGATAGACATGATCTGACGAAAAAGATCTTCTACAGCTGTCTCATTAAATTCCGTACTGGCATAACTGCGCAGCGTGTCCAGCTTCTGCTGCTCCCTCTCCGGATCATAGACCTTTTTACCGGTACTGCGCTTGTAGGCAGCCACATCATTTGCCACCTCCATACGTTCCTCAAACAATCTGGTGATCTCTCTGTCGATCTTGTCAATTTTTTCTCTGCTCTCTTTTAAATCTACTACCATCTCTTTATCCTCATTTTCTATCTGTATTCCTGTCAAACACACAATTTACTCTGTTTTATGTTACCATATCAATACCATTTCCGCAATGCACCCTCTGCAAAAATGAAATCTCTCCGGTGACACAAACTTCCTACAGAAATATATCATCGGTATAGGCCATGATCCGTTTCCGGAGTCCCTCATATTTCTTGCACAGATTCAAAATATCGTCCTTCGTATACATCGCTGCCGCTTCATTGGCATCCCTCAGGATTCCTGCGTCCTGATAAATATCTGCCAGTGCAAAATTAAGTTCTCCGCTCTGGCGGATTCCAAACAGATCACCCGGACCACGGAGCTTGAGATCCTGCTCTGCCACATAAAAACCATCATTGGATCCACCCAGAATATTTAACCGTTCCATAGTTTCCTGGGAGCTGTTCCCCGCCATAAAGATACAATAGGACTGTGCACTTCCTCTTCCCACGCGTCCCCGGAGCTGATGAAGCTGTGCCAGACCAAACCGCTCGGCATTTTCCACCATCATCACCGTAGCATTCGGGACATTGATGCCCACCTCTATTACCGTGGTGGATACCAGCACATCAATCTCTCCGGCAGCAAAGCGTTCCATAATGTCATTTTTTGCTCCTGCTTTCATTTTGCCGTGGAGACATTCTACACGAATAGAAGGAGACAATGTTCCCTTCATGGTATCCGTATAATCAGTGACATTTTCTGCCTCCATATTTTCGCTTTCCTCGACCATGGGGCAGATAATATACACCTGATGCCCCTGCCGCACCTGCGCCTCAATAAACTCATACGCCTTCGGGCGGTAAGAGGTTCCCACCACACAGTTTTTGATGGGCAGACGATCTGACGGCATCACGTCGATCACGGAAATATCCAGATCACCATACAGGATAATGGCTAATGTCCTCGGTATCGGCGTCGCACTCAGAACCAGCATATGAGGCTCCAGACCCTTCTGGGAAAACTCCTCTCTCTGCCGCACACCAAACCGGTGCTGCTCATCGGTCACCACCAATGCCAGATTCTTATAATGAACCTTCTCCTGGATCAACGCATGGGTTCCGATGACAATATCTGTCATCCCCATCTCCAGAGCTTCATAAACACGGCGCTTCTGAGGAGCGGTCATGGAGCCCACCAGCAGATCCACCCGGATATCAAAAGGCTCCAGATACTCCTGAAAAGTCTTTAAATGCTGCTCTGCCAAAACCTCAGTTGGCACCATGATCGCGCCCTGATGGCCATTTTCCACACAGGCAAGAAGTGCTAACACTGCCACGATGGTCTTACCGGAACCCACGTCTCCCTGGATCAGACGATTCATTACCACACCGGAAGTCAGATCCTGCCGGATATCCTCCCATGCTCTCTTCTGCCCATCGGTCAGATCAAATGGCAACCTGTCCATAAGCTTTTCCGGCAGCTCAAACGTATTCATCTCATAAGGCGACGGCTTCTGGTGCTTTCCCTGCTTCATCTGATGAAGTGCCAGTGCAAAAAAGAAGAATTCTTCAAATACCAGCCGCCGGCGCGCCTGCATATACTCCGCCTTATCCTTTGGAAAATGAATCGCATGAACCGCCTGCTTGCGCAGGATCAGATCATATTTTTTACGCATTTCCAGAGGCAGATAATCCCCGGTCAGATCAACCTCCTTCAATGCACTGCCCACCGCCTTGCTGACGGCGTGATTGGTCAGTCCCGCCGTCAGTGGGTATACCGGCTGCAGCTTTTGTAAAAGCTTATGATACTCCTCCTCGGAAAGAAGCTTCGGCTGCTGCAGGCGGTATCTGCCGTTTTTGTTGATCACACGCCCCCGCATAATATATCTGGTACCCATACGAAGAGTCTTCATGATAAACGGCATATTGAACCACGTCACCTCAAGCTGTCCGCTGGCATCCCGCAGAATGGTGCTGACAATCTTTAAATTGCGGACGTACTGGAGTCTCGGCTTGCTTCCAAGAGTCCCGCTGACCACCACGATATGTCCCTCCTGCACCTCATTGATAGGACGTATATTTTCGACGATTTCATATTCTCTGGGGTAAAAGAAGAGAAGCTCTTCCACCGTACTGATGCCCAGTTTGGCAAAAAGCTTCTCGCTCTTCTCCCCAATTCCTTTAATTTCACGAATACTGTCAGATAACTGCATATTCTTCTCACAAACCTTTTCTTTCACTTTATTATTCAACGGATACAAAGTAAGAATATACCGGCTGTCCACCATACTGAACCTCGACCTCCAGATCATCATGATCCTTTAAGATCAGATCAGCGACTGCCTCGGCATCCTTCTCTGTCACATCAGCACCGTAATAAAGGCTGATCAGCTCGCTCTCCGCATCGATCATGCCCTCCACAAGCTCTACGGTTACTTCTGACAGACCTTTCTCCACTGCAACGATCTTTTTATCTGCAATACCCATATAATCGCCCTGCTTGATCTCCTTGCCGTCCATCTGGGTATCACGGACCGCATATGTGACCTGGCCGGACTTGACATTGCCCATCTCCTCTGTCATCTGCTGTGTATTTTCCTCTACCGGCTGTCCCGGCATGAAATTGATCATCGCTGCAATTCCCTGTGGGATATTGGTAGAAGGAATCACAACTACCTTTTTGTCCTCGGTAAGATCCCTTGCCTGCTCTGCTGCCAGAATGATATTGCCGTTGTTTGGTAGGATATATACCGTATCCGCCGGTACCTTCTCAACTGCCTGCAGAATATCCTCCGTGCTCGGGTTCATAGTCTGGCCACCCTCGATCACCTCATCGGCACCGAGATCCTTAAAGATATCACTGAGACCGTCTCCGGCTGAAACCACTACAAAGCCATCTGCCTTATGCTCCTTTGGCTCCTCTTCCTTCTGATCCTCCTCTGCCTGCTGTTTTGCCACAGTCTCTGCATCACGGATCAGCTTCTCCTGATGCTCCTCGCGCATGTTATCAATCTTCATGCTGGTCAGAGAACCGTATGTGAGTGCCTTTTCAAACGCCAGACCCGGATGATTGGTATGAACATGAACCTTCACGATCTCATCATCGGCTACCACCACGACGCAGTCACCGATATCCTGAAGATATGCCTTCAGCTCTTTCTCTACCTTATCCTGATCCCGCTCCAGCATAATGATAAATTCTGTACAATAACCAAACTTAATATCTGCCGCATCCTCAGAACTGCCGGTGGTGATTGCCGGAGATGCCTTCGCATCTACACCGGAAATGTCCAGATCCACTTCCTTGCCCTGCAGCGCAGCAAGTGCACCGCGCACAAAGGTCATCAGTCCCTCTCCGCCGGAATCAACTACGCCTGCCTGCTTTAACACAGGAAGCATATCCGGTGTACGCTTGAGGGTATCCTCCATATAGGCTGCCACTTCCTCTGCAAAGGCAACCATGTCCCGGGATTCGCCCTCCATCAGAAGCTCTACGGATCTCTCAGCTCCTGCCTTGATCACGGTCAGGATCGTACCCTCCTTCGGCTTCATCACAGCCTTGTACGCTGTATCTGCCGCATGCTGGATACTGTTGCCAAGGTCTGTGACCTCCAGATACTCTAATCCCTTTAACTCCTTGGTAAAACCACGGAAGATCTGGGAAAGAATAACACCGGAGTTACCTCTGGCTCCACGCAGGGAACCGCTGGACATTGCCTTACACAGATTATCAACCGTCACATCCGTGATCTTGTTGATCTCACGGACAGCCGCCATAATGGTCATAGTCATATTGGTGCCGGTATCTCCATCCGGTACCGGAAAGACATTTAATTCATTAATGTAATCCTTTCTGGCCTCCAGTGCCTTTGCTCCTGCCAGAAAGCATTTCTTCATCATTAACGCATCTATTCTCTCAACACTCACTTTTTCTTCCTCCTAGAGATTATTTCCATCAGACAGGGAATCTATCAGTCATCCACAATCCTTACACCTTCTACTGCAACACTGATACTTTCTACTTCCATTCCCGTGTATGTCTCTACGCGGCAGCGAACATTTTCCAGAATATTCTGTGCCACGGCACGAATACTCACGCCATAAGCTACGATCACATGAAGCTCTATATGGATCTTATTGTCGATCACCGTAACGCTGACACCACGGCTGACATTTTCTCTCTTTAAAAGCTTTGCCACGCCGTCCTTTACATTAACAGATGCCATACCGACAATGCCAAAGCACTCCGTAGCAGCAGATCCTGCATACTTGGCAAGAACCTCACGGTCAATGGTGATATCTCCCATTTCATTACTCATTTTACCTTTCATAGTCCATCCTCCATTCTACATAAAGTCTATCTCATCCGGTTGTCTTTTCAATGATTCCGGAAAAATGTTCAAAATCATAGCACAATAACATATTCTATAGTATACCCTATTCTATTCAAAAAAGAAACCTTTTCTTGTGAGGTTTCTATCAAAAGGAGGCTGCCCGTGAAACGAATGCTTGGTTTTATATTATTCTGGATCGCCATTGGAATGACGATCATGGCATTTTTAAGCAACGACTTTCTTGCTTTTTGCATTATCGTACTCTGTCTGATTCTGGGCTATAACCTGTTCTGCGGGTGCTAAAAAGGGCAAACCTGCGTTACAAGCATTTTCCGATACATTAAACCAAGGCAAAGCCTGTACTGCACTTTGCCCTGTCATCGTTATATATTCAGTTGCTGTTCTGATCCCCGGAATCGTCTCTCATCAGGCATCCTTTAAAAATGCCATATAACATTTATATGCCTCATATACATCTGCCTTGCTGGTAACCTCCCATGGAGCATGCATGTTCAAAACAGCAACGCCGCTGTCGATGACTTCCATGCCATACAGGGACAGAATATATGCAATCGTTCCGCCACCGCCGATATCGACCTTTCCAAGCTCTGCCATCTGGTAATTGACCTGATTGTCATCCATGATCTTACGAAGCGCTGCAAGATATTCCGCATTGGCATCATTGGAACCGGACTTTCCACGGGATCCCGTAAATTTGCTGAATACAACACCTCTTCCCATAAAGGAAGCACTTCTCTTTTCAAATGCATCCGCAAACAATGGATCGTAAGCCGCATTTACATCAGAGGAAAGCATGCGGCTGTGTGCCATGCAGCGTCTGAGCTTTAACTCATTGTAATCTCCCTGAAGATTTAACAGCTCTGCTACAACATTCTCAAAGAAATGGGACTGCATTCCTGTGGCACCTACGCTGCCGATCTCTTCCTTATCCACCAGCAGACAGCAGGCAGTCTTTTCTACAGACGTCGTATCAAGCATGGCAGCGAGAGAAGTAAATGCACAGACACGGTCGTCCTGACCATAGGACATGATCATACTGCGGTCAAATCCCATCTCCCTGGCTCTGCCTGCCGGAACAACCTCCAGCTCTGCCGACATGAAATCCTCTTCCTCCATGCCGTAGGTTTCCTTTAAGATTTCCAGAACACCCTTCTTAACCGCATCCTTCTCCTCATCCTTCAAAGGCATGCTTCCCACCAGTACATCCAGCTTCTCTCCTTCAATGACCTTGGCTGCCTTTTTCTCCATCTGGGCTCCCGCCAGATGAATTAACAGATCCGTCACACAGAATACCGGATCCTCCGGCTTCTCTCCGATACAGACATCCACAGAAGTACCGTCCTTTTTCACGATGACACCATGGATCGCCAATGGCAGTGTGACCCACTGATATTTCTTAATGCCGCCATAATAATGGGTATCCAGATATGCCATATCCTCTGTCTCATATAATGGATTCTGCTTCACATCCATCCGTGGAGAATCAATATGGGCTCCGAGAATATTCATGCCCTCCTCCAATGGCTTCTCGCCAATCTGGAATAATGCGATGGTCTTATTCATATATGCGGCATAAACTTTATCGCCCTTCTGAAGCTTCTGTCCCTTTTTTAGGACAGACTCCAAAGACTGATATCCCTTCTTCTCAGCCTGCCGGATCGTCTCTCTGACACATTCTCTCTCCGTCTTTCCCACAGAAAGAAATTCAATATAATCTCCGTTTAACTGCTCCAGTTCTTTTTTGTCCTTTTTTTTGTAGGTTTTCCATGCGTTTTCACGTTCCATGAAATTCACCAGCCCTTCTATTTATTTTTGCCGGTATGGTAATCTCTGTTTTCCAAACCGGTTACTACCTTTGAAATCCTCTCCGCCAGAAACTGCCTGGCATTGCCGGCACGGCTCTTGTGCTGCTCCACAAACTTGATCCGCTGCAGCAGACCGCACAGCAGGGACTCCACCCGTCCATAATACTCCTGATACCGTTCCAGTGCAACATCATACATTTCCCAGACACTGCTGTGATATGTCTCCTCCGGATTCCATGGACTTGTCCATTTTCTGCCCCTGTCATTCATCGCATCTCTTGGATCCGGCATCTGATCCGCCACTGTCATATTGGCGATCACCGGTCGTCCAAGCACCTTGGATTCAAATTTCCGGATCTGCTGGCGTTTCCTGCCGGTATGGTCATACACCTGCCGGATCACGCCCCGCATACAACGGTATGAAGCTTTAATGTTCTCATCAAAGATCATGATATGATAAATCCTCTGCAATGTTCGGCTCATAAGGCGTGCCACCACACAAAGCTCCGCCTCCGAAAGCTTGATCCTCTTCTCCGGATAATACCCGGAAGGCATGATACCCTTTTTGGCCATCAGCATCTTCTGATCAATAACCGCCTCCAGCCGCTGATGTGCTGGAAAGGCTTTTCTGCCCCCATCCGGTTCCTCCGGGTGATACCCGGACTTTGCAAAGATATAGGGATGCATCTGGGTGTCCAATGTATAATGGGATATAAATCCCAGCAAATAACTGATCCCAATCTCAAGTGCCTGTTTGTTGGAAAGGGCTAACAGCTCCTCCATATAAACCTCAAAAAACCGGTTCACCTCTGAGGTATGCAGACGGCTTCCCAGATTTCCCATGTGATGTACACATTTCATAAAGGGATTAAAGAAAAACAGATCCGGTCCCTGGCATCCCAGCCGGAACACCTCCTTATGCTGATGCACAACCTCTGATAATTTACCTCCTGTTTCCTCCAGTGCTTCCCCACCAAATATTTCATGCGTTGCAAATGCAGGCATACGCTCCTCCATTCCTGTCTGACAGTTCCAAAGCCGTCATGACATCCTTTAGTATTCCCCACTACATTCCAAATTAATTCCTGACCAGAACCAGAAAAACCGCCGTCAAAACTGCCAGAAAAACATGGGTCAGCTTCGCTCTCAGGTACCCTGCGACCGACAATTCCGTGCCCTGTAACACACTGTAGGTCTGTGCCACACTGGAAAAGCCGCCAAAGGCAGCAAACCCGCAGGCAAAGATCCATTTCAGATCCGGTATCATCGGATACACCTTTAAATATTCTCCACCGGTGGTGATCTCAATAACTCCAAGACCGATCATTTTTGCAAAAGCGTGACAGGGTACGATCTGCTCCACAAACTCCGCCAGAATGGAGAACAATATAATATAGCCCCCCACCTTGGTTACCGTCACAAAAGAATCAAGGATTGCCTGATCCAGTGCATTCATGACAGCCGGCCGTTTTTCCTTTTCATAACTGCATTTTACCACATTTTGCCTTATTTGATAACGGTCCTTTGTATTTTTCCGCAAAAAAAGAACCGCATTCAGCATGGCTGTTCCATATACCACAGCCAGGATCAGCCACGGCTTTCCCATTCCCAGACAATATACCCCGATATATTCCAGCAGAAACATAGGACTGGCATTATTGCAAAAACACAATATATACTGTGCCTCCTCCGGGGTTACCGCATTCTGCCGCAGAAGATCCGCTGCTGTTTTCCCTCCCAGAGGATACCCGGACAAAAAGCCCACTGCCATGGCATAGCAGCCGTTTTCTGACAGCCCCAGCAGGCGGTGAAAAACCGGATAAAGATAATGACCAATGGTCTGCGTGGCTCCGATCTTCATCATCACCCCGGAAAATACCATAAACGGAAAAAGTGCCGGCAATACCACTGTAAACCACAGCGAAAGTCCATCCTTTGATCCTTTGTTGACTACCGCCGGGCAAAACAGCAATACTGCCAGCACCAGAAATATATCCATCCACAAAAATTTCTTTTTCACAGGATCCATGCTCCACATTTATCATATTCGCATCTATCCTATGAAATTGTCATGAAATTATTCCTTATATATACTAAAATCCTCTATTTCTTTTTCTTTCAGAAGCTTTCCATTGACCAGAATTCCTTTTCCAGCATGAACAGACTTCCTCCCCGGTATGATTACCAGATCCTTACTATTGTTGATACAAATATATCCATCACAATAGAATGCATCATCGCTGGTAGACGGTGCTTCCGCATCCTGGGAGGTTCCTTTTGATGCAGAGGTGTCTGCCTTGATCGCTCCTGCCGTTGCCGGAATATAAATAGTACTTCCGGCCTTCACTGCTTTACAGCTTCCGGTATTTTCCGTAATCTCTTTACCGGACTGATTATCTGCTGCTACCTCCAGCTGCTCCGGACTAAGATACAATGTCCGGTAAACGCTGATACCGTCCTTGTTTCTGGATGTCAGATTATATGTTCCTCCACAGATACTCATATTACCAAGCCCTGCCAAAGATGCATTTCCTGCTACGTCCGCCGCATCCAGAGTTGTCTTTAATGCGTCTCCGGCAGAATCGATCGTGAGATTTACATTTTTTAGATATAATCCCATTTTCCCGGAGATTCCATTATTACCTGCACTTGAATCGTTCTCATTTCCGGTTGTTATCTGGATGCCTGCATCCTGAATCTTTAACAGATCCTTACACTGAATACCATTTCCGTAATCCGAGGTAATCTTTAAGCTTCCGGATCCATTGATTGTCAATGGCACATTTTTCTTACTCATAATCCCTGCCGTATGATCATCCGTGTTCAGCTCCGCTGCTCCCCGATCATTCAGAATGTTTTCTCCTTTTATCGTGATCACGGCATGAGAGATGTCTGTATCGCCGTTTTTGATCGTGATGATGCCATTGTCCGTCTTAGATGGTGCCGCTGTGAGATTCACACCATCGAGGATCAGGTGCAGATCCTTTGACACGGATGCCGCCGCATCAGCACTGTATTCCACCTCTACTGTAGCTGCTGCCGTCTCCCCGTTCTCACTTCCTTCGGAAGATATGATATAAGTTCCCGGCATGGTGATGCTCAATTTATTTTTCTTGGACAGAGAACCAACGATATTTCCATCCTTATCCTGGATATCCTGTTTTGAGGCTTTCTTAGGAATCTTAATGGATACCGCACCTTCTTCTGAGAGGTTGCTGTCATCTGCTGTAAATGTCCCTGCATAAGCGGAAACATATCCTTCCACCGTATCACCGGCATACCCCTCCTCTCCCGGCTGAAGCACAGGAGCTATCACTGTTTCCGGCGTATTTTCCGGTGTGTTTTCCGGTTCTTTCGTCACCTCAGGTACTTCCGTCGTGTCTGGAGTATCCGAAACAGCCGGTGCTGTGACATCCGGAACCGGAGGGGTCTGTGTTTCCTTCACTTCCGGAGATGCTGTGGCAGGCTGTGCATCCGTAGCGGCCGGATCAGATGAGATCACCGGTTCTTCGGACGCAATCGGAGCAGCAGTCGCCACATTTCCTGTCGAAACCGGTGATGAAGTATCTTTTGCATCAGGAACCGCAGACGGCACACTGGTACTGTTTCCGGTTGGAGCCGGTACTGCAGCAGACACGATTGGTGAAGCTGCAACATCATTCACCGTATTTTTTTGGCAGATCTTATACAAATAATCCGCCCTGTTTTTATCCTTGCCTGCCCGTTTATTTAAGGTAGCGGCAGTCATACTGATATTGCTCCGTACAGGCAGTAATTTCAATGTCTGCGTATTTGTAAATCGAAAAATCATGGATTTTCCTGCCTTGATCCTGGCAGATTTTTTAAACCGGCTGGATGTTGTGTAATAAACATGATATCCTTTTTTGGCCTTGATCTTTGTCTTAACCGCCTCATTATATGTTCCTGCTTTTTTGGATATCGTAAATCCCACCGGAGATTTCACCTTCAATGTGATCCCGGCTGTTTTTTCCCCACAGCGCACTCTGATCTTCGTCGTACCTTTTTTCTTAGCCATGATCAGTCCGTCACTGCTTACCGTTGCTACCGATTTTTTGTCGGAGGTAAAGGAAACCTTTTTGTTGTCAGTATTTGTTAACAACTGAAAACTGCTGCCTGCCGGCATATATTTTACAGATGTATAATTGCTGACTAAAGGAACCTCCTTCGCTCCTGCATTTTGAGGAACAACGGCGGAGGATAACAGCAGGGCAGCCGCTGTCGTCCACGCAGTCATCTTCTTGTATGTTGTTTTATTTTTTAGCATATAGTTTCTCCTTTCTCTTGTTGTGCTCTCCCTTCCGGCACATGATCCGGCAGAATATCACAGCCACTGTCGTGCTGACCGTGGTCGCGATCAGACCCGGCACCACGATTGCTGCCGGATTGACGGCACCATACTGTGCCCGGTATGCGATCACACTGACCGGGATCACCTGCAGAGAAGATATATTTAAGACCAGAAAAGTACACATTTCATCGCTTGCCTTTGTGAGCCGCACTTTATCCGGTTCGATCGGACGCCCCTCTCTGCGGGACATTTCTGCCGCGATCCGTTCCCGTTCTAACGGTGCAAGCTCCATCATTGCCTTCAGCCCCATAGGAGTCGCCGCCCAGCCAAGTCCCAGAATATTGGCGAGAATATTGGCTGTCAGGTATTCCTGTACCGGATGATGCTTTGGTACTCTCGGAAACAGAAACGTAAGCACCGGCCGCAGTCCTCTGGTCATCCGGTCCATGAGCCCTGCCTGTCTCGCCACCTCGATCAGTCCCGTCCACATGGACATGATCCCCAGCATCGTGATCGCCATGGTAACTGCTTCCCCTGCACTGTCTATGGAGGCGTTGCTGACTGCCTCCACCTGTCCGGTCACAATCCCGGCTCCGAGTCCCAAAAGGATCATAAATCCCCATAAATAATTAAGCATAAATTGTCTCCTGTCAAACGATCTGTAGATAATTTATGCTTAAAATATCACTTTTATTTGTCATCTTCGGAAGCTTCCTGCTCATCCTCGTCGAAATCCAATGTCACATACTCTCTGGACTTATCATCAGCATCTTCCTCGTCGTCATCAAAATCGAAATCCTCATACTCATCTTCGAGTTCCTCGTCTGGCTCTCCCAAAAGCTTTTTGGTCAGATAATAAGCACCTGCTGCCATCACAGCAATGGACGTAATTCCCATAACACCCTTCAGTAATTTTTTCATGTCTGCAACCTTCCTTTCCTATCATTAATATGTGGTCAGCTTCTTGGTAATATGGAACAGATACGGATCCAATCCCTTTTCCATATCCAATGCTGCCTGAATATCATAATCTACAAACTCACCGTTCGTGTAGCCAACAACACGGTTTGTCTTCCCTTCACAAAGAAGCTCTACTGCCTTTGCTCCCATAGCAGAAGCGTACACACGATCCTTGCAGGTCGGATTGCCGCCACGCTGGATATGACCCAGTACCGTTGCTCTGGTTTCTACACCTGTCGCTTCCTCAATCGTCTTTGCCATTTCAAAGGAATTACCAACTCCCTCTGCATTGACGATCACATGGTTCTTTTTGCCGATCTTGCGGCGATGCAGTATCTTCTCGATGATCTTCTGTATATTTCCATCATATTCCTCTGTGGTAAGAATATACTCTGCACCGCTGGCAATGCCTGTCCATAATGCAATGTGCCCTGCGGTACGTCCCATAACCTCTACGATACTGCACCGCTCGTGGGACTCTGAGGTATCACGAAGCTTGTCCATGGCCTCCATCGCCGTATTGATCGCCGTATCAAAACCGATCGTATACTCAGTACATGCAATATCCAGGTCGATGGTTCCCGGTACACCTACCGTGTTAATGCCCAGTTCTGCAAGCTTGCTGGCACCCTGGAAGGAACCATCGCCACCGATCACAACAATGCCGTCAATTCCATGCTTCCGGCAGATCCCGGCTGCCTTCTCCTGATATTCCCTCTCGCGGAATTCCTTGCAGCGTGCGGTATAAAGAATCGTTCCTCCAAGCTGGATAATATTGGAAACCGATAAGGTATCCATCTCCACAATATCCTCCTCCAGAAGACCTGCATATCCTCTCCTGATTCCCTTAACCCTGACATCGTTTGCAATCGCGGTACGAACAACAGCACGAATGGCTGCATTCATTCCCGGCGCATCCCCACCGCTTGTCAATACACCAATTGTTTTTACTGCACTACTCATTTTGTCCTCCGTTTCAATGAACCGGAAATACGACGGATTGTAAAGTCCAGTCTTACTTCCTCTTATTTTATCTTTAACGAATCATTTACATACTATTCATCGCACTCTTTATTGTACGTCATTCCATTGTTTTTTTCAACCCAAACAATAAACGCTGTGATTGAAAATTTGAAATCACATCGCTACAGTTTTCTCTCCTTCAATGCTGCTTCGATGATCCCTTCCAGAATATTTTCCCGGATCACCTGTCTTGCGTTGACATTGCGTCCCGGTGGAAGCTTTTTCATCTGCCTCTCCTCCTCCAGATAAACGATCACCTGATCTGTTCCGTCATATGGCGACAATTTCTCATATATCTGCTGTTCTTTTTCCTGAAAGTCTGCCATATTTTTAAAACGAAGCCACAGTTCACACGGAAGCATATCAAACGGAATAATATCCTGACAGATCACCTTTCCGTCCCGGTCACCGCCCATATCAGCCCGGCCCCGGATAAATACCTTGGCATCCTCTCTGCACTGTTCTTTTTTCTTTTCGTAAACATTCGGAAAGACAAGAACCTCCACGGTACCGTATACATCCTCCAGCGTAAGATATGCCATGAGTTTATTTGTCTTTGTGGTCTTAACCGTCTTTGCCGTGATCATTCCACCCATGATCACACTTTCCTGATCGTGTACCCGTGCATTTTCCGCAACTCCCTCTTCCTCCGGCTCCCGGACAAAATCCTGGGAGCTGCAGGTAGAATTTTTCCGGATCAGCCCCAGATATTCCTCCAGCGGATGACCGCTGATATAGATGCCAAGGACTTCCTTTTCATATGCGAGAAGCTCTTCCTTTTCAAACTCCTCCAGTGCCGGATAAGCCACATCATTTGCATGCTCCAGCTCCTCATCTCCCATATCAAACAGAGACATCTGTCCGGACATGGAATCCTTTTTCTCCCGGTTGACGCTGTCCAGCATGCTCTGATATACCTGAAGCTTCTGCCGCCGGTTTCCCTCCAGTCCGTCAAAAGCTCCTGCCTTGATGAAATTCTCAATGGAGCTTTTGTTGACCTCTTTGCTGGTGAGACGGCGCATAAAATCCTGCATGGATGTGAAACGGCCTCCCCGTTCCCGTTCCTCCACAATATTATTGATCACACCGGAACCAATGCCCTTGATCGCAGAAAGAGCATAACGTATCCTGCCGTCAGATACAGAAAAATAACTATATCCTTCATTCACATCCGGAGGCAGGATCTCAATGTCCATTCGCCGGCACTCCATAACATACTCTACGATCTTATTGGTATTTTCTTTGACGGACGTCAGCAGAGAAGCCATAAACTCCACCGGATGATAGCATTTTAACCATGCCGTCTGAAATGTCACCATACCATACGCCGCTGCATGGGATTTATTAAAGGCATAGGCGGCGAAACTGATCATCTCATCATAGATCTTGTTGGCAACCTCCTCGGAGATACCATTGGCAATGCAGCCCTTTACCCCCTCTTCCTCGTTTCCGTAGACAAAGTTCTTCCGCTCCGCCTCCATCACCTTCGCCTTCTTTTTGGACATGGCACGGCGCACCAGATCACTTCGTCCATAACTGTAGCCCGCCAGGCTCCGCACGATCTCCATCACCTGCTCCTGATAGACGATGCAGCCGTAAGTGGTTGCAAGGATCGGCTCAAGCTGTGGACAGTCATAAGTAATGGAATCCCTATTGCTTCTTCCCGCAATATACTGTGGAATAAAGTCCATCGGACCCGGACGATACAGGGAAATACCGGCAACGATCTCTGCCATGCTCTCCGGCTGCAGCTCTTTCATAAACTGCTTCATCCCGGCACTCTCTAACTGGAATATCCCCTCAGTCCGCCCACTGGATATGAGCTTCCATACATTTTCATCCTCCAGATCCAGGTGCAACATATCCTGATCGCTCATGCCGCACATTTTGGCAGCATTTTGTACCACCGTCAATGTACGAAGCCCCAGAAAGTCCATTTTCAGAAGTCCCAGTTCCTCCAGCGTGGTCATGGTATACTGTGTGGTTACATTGCCCTCTGAGCCCTTCGAAAGAGGCACAAAATGATCCACCGGCTCTGGTGCGATCACAACACCCGCTGCATGAATGGAGGTATGACGCGGCAGTCCTTCCAGCTTCTGCGCCATATCTAACAGATATTTCGTCTGCTCATCGGTCTCATAAAGCTTGCGAAGATCCGGATTCTGTGCGATTGCCTTGGCAATGGTAATATCCTTCTCCATCGGCACGGACTTTGCAATGGTATCCACATAGGCATACGGCATATCAAGCACACGGCCCACATCACGGATCACCCCACGGGCCGCCATGGTACCGAAGGTAACGATCTGTGCCACATGATCCCGTCCATATTTCTCGGTGACATATTCGATCACCTCCTGCCGTCTCTCGTAGCAGAAATCCACGTCGATATCGGGCATGGTCACACGCTCCGGGTTCAGGAAACGCTCAAACAGCAGGTCAAACGCCAAAGGATCAATATTGGTGATCTCCAGACTGTATGCGACAATACTTCCGGCCGCAGAACCACGTCCCGGTCCCACAATGATCCCCTGCTCTCTGGAATAATGAATAAAATCCCACACGATCAAGAAATAATCTACAAATCCCATATTCTTGATGGTATTTAACTCATAATCCAGTCTCTCCTGTATCTCCGGCGTCACATCCGCATAACGCCGGTGGATTCCTTCATAACACAGATGCTTGAGATACTCCCAGGAAGTAAATCCCTCCGGCACATCAAACTTTGGCAGCTTATATTTTCCAAACTCGATATCCACATGACATCTCTGTGCTATTTTGGAGGTATTTTCTACGGCTTCCTTTGCATAAGGGAAAAGCGTCAGCATCTCCTCCTCGGATTTCAGATAAAACTGACCGCCCTCATACCGCATACGATCCTCGTCCTGCACCTTATGCTGTGTCTGGATACATAAAAGAATATCGTGAGGCTCTGCATCCTCTGCCCGGATATAATGCACATCGTTTGTAGCCACTAACTCAAGTCCCGTCTCCTGACTCATACGGAGAAGTCCCTGATTTACTGTTTTCTGGGCATCAATGCCATGATCCTGAAGCTCCAGATAAAAATGATCCGGTCCAAAAATGTCAGCCAGACGAAGGGCTTCTTTTTTGGCCTCCTCATAAAAGCCCTGCCTGAGATTTGTTGCCACGATACCTGCCAGACAGGCACTCAGAGCAATAATCCCTTCATGGTACTTCTCCAGAACCTCCATGTCCACACGGGGCTTATAATAAAAGCCTTCGGTAAATCCAATGGAAACAATCTTCATCAGATTGGCATAGCCGGTATTATTCTCTGCCAGAAGCACCAGATGGTTATAGCGGTCCTCTCCTCTGACATTTTCCCGGTCAAACCGGGAGCCCGGTGCCACGTAGACCTCGCAGCCGATCAAGGGATTGATCCCTTCCTTTAATGCCGCCCGGTAAAAATCAATCACGCCGTACATATTTCCATGATCTGTAATGGCAATATGCTCCATACCAAGCTCCTTCGCTCTCGCCATCAGTTCTCCGATCTTACAGGAGCCATCCAGAAGAGAATACTCCGTATGTAAATGCAAATGCGTAAATCCCATGTTTCCCTCCATTAAACCAGGCAAAATAAATGTTTTGCCCTTGCTTCCCGCTGCGTTACAAAATTTCCCTATATACCGAAAAAGCCGTCTGATGCAAGATCAAACGGCTCGTCCTTTTCTACCATTATGCCTGTGATGTACTCAGATATTTTACAATATCATCCATAGCATTCTGTTCGTCATCTCCATTCGCAGAAACAACAACTTCCTCTCCGGCCGCCAGTCCAAGGGTCATCATTCCCATGATACTTTTGGCATTGACCTTCTTGTCCTCCACCTCAACATAAATGCTGCTGGAATACTGACTTGCCACCTGCACAAGAACAGCCACCGGCCTTGCCTCCAGACCGCTCTTTATCTGAATCTTAATTTTTTTTGTAATCATGGTTACATTTTCCTCCTTTTTGAATCAGAGAATCCTCTCTTCTCTTTCAATTCATTTGCAATATTTCCCAATTTCCGCAGCCGGTGATTAACCCCTGATTTGCCAATGGGCGGATTGAGCATCTGTCCCAATTCCTGCAGTGATGCATCCGGATATTCCAGCCGCAGCTCTGCTGTCTCGCGCAATCCCTTCGCCAGCCCCCGTAACCCCATATTACATTCTATATATTGGATATCCTCAATCTGCTTCGCCGCTGCCGCCACGGTTTTCCCAATATTTGCCGTTTCGCAGTTCACCTGACGATTGACAGAATTGCGGACCTCCTTCACGATCCGTATATTTTCAAATTCCATCAAAGCCACATGTGCTTCGACTACATTTAAAAAATCAACGATCTGTGATCCCTCTTTTATGTATACCACAAAATACCTTTTTCTCCTGACGATTTTTGCCTCCAATTCAAAAAACGCCAATATCTCTCTGATGAAAGAAGCAAACCCCTCCGAAAGAACAGCAAACTCCAGATGGTAGGCCTTCTCCGGATCTGACAGGGAACCTGCTGCCAAAAAAGCACCCCGCAAAAAGGCACGTTTACAACAGGTATTTTGTATGAGACGATGCTGATGCCCCAGACAATCACCTGTAATCCCACCTTGTTCATCCATCATTTTTAATGCTTTTAGTATAGATATAATCGCATGTCGTTCGGTTACTTCAATATAATACTCCCGGATACTTCCATGAATATTATGACAACGGACACGAACCTCCACAGGATTATGAAATACACTATTTAATAACATATAAGATTTTCGGGCGACTGTCAAGTTTTCTGTGCGTATTTCCAAATATTCGTTCCCGTTCCTGCCACGGCGTATCCTGCCGTTCAGATCAAATAATGCCGCCAGCTCTGCGATCTGACAATGTCTGGCTGACGGAAGCTGCCGCACAAGCTCCTGTTTCACACTACCGGAAAATGACATACGTTCCCTCCTCGCTGTGTGCTGTTCCTATTTTCCCTGCTTCCGGTCCTTCTCAATATCCCGGTGTTCCACCTTAATGCTGTAGGGAAGCTGTTTCATATGCTTTGCCAATGCATTGACAAGGGTAACGGACCGGTGCTTTCCTCCGGTACATCCAATACTGATCACCAGCTGGTTCTTTCCCTCCAGGATATAATTGGGGATCAGAAACTCCACCATCTCAAACAGCTTCTTCTCAAAGGTAACGGCCTGCGGAGAGGACATGACATAATCATAAACCGCCCTGTCGTTGCCGGTCTGCGGCTTCAGATCCGGAATATAATATGGATTTGGCAGAAACCGCACATCAAAGACAAGATCTGAATCCTCCGGGATGCCATATTTAAAACCAAAGGAAAGGATCGTCACAAAAAAGTTCTCGTATTCCTCCTTGCCCAGAAAGATCTTATCAATCTCCTGCTTCAGATCCCGCACAAGCATATGGCTGGTATCGAGAATATAATCCGCCCGCTTTTTGATAAAGGCAAGCTCCTCCCGCTCTGCCTCAATGGCTTTGTCGACTCTTCCCTGCAGGGCAAGAGGATGATTTCGTCTCGTCTCTTTATATCTCTTGATAAGCACCGAACTGTCCGCCTCCAGAAACAGAATCTCATACCGCACCCCTGCTGCCAGCATTTCATCCAGAATATCATCCAGCTCCAGAAGCCCCTGCTGGTTACGGATATCAATTCCAACGGCCACCTTTTCCAGACTGTTTTCCTCCAGCATCATTTTAGACATTCTCGGAATCAGGGGTACCGGCAGATTATCCACACAAAAGTATCCCATATCCTCCAGCATTTTCATGACGGAATTTCTGCCTGCCCCGGACATTCCTGTTACAATTACAAATCGCATACGAATCCTCATTCCTGTTATCTAAGATAGTTTTTTATACCACGATGGCATTCTCCGTAAAATCTCTCAGACCCGTTTTACTTCCAGCTCAAGCTCTACTCCAAACTGCTCATAAACGGTTCTCTGAACATGCTCGATCACACGCATGGCATCCCGGCATGTCCCTTTCCCTACATTTACCACAAAACCGCCGTGCTTCTCCGATACCATTACATCACCTGACCGGTATCCCTTCAGCCCTGCATCCTGGATCAGCTTTCCAGCGAAATATCCCTCCGGTCTCTTAAAAGTACTTCCCGCACTGCCATATTCCAGGGGCTGTTTTTCCCTTCTCCGGGCATTTAACTGACGCATCTGCTCCTTGATCTGCTCCTCGTCCCCATGATCAAACGCAAAGTCTGCCGACAAAACGATCAGATCCTTCTCCTGAATGATGCTGTGCCGGTATGACAGTGCAAGCTCCTCTGTGGAAAGCTCTCTGACGTCTCCCGCCTTTGTCATCACCCGTGCAGAAAGGATCACATCCCTGATCTCTCCGCCATAAGCCCCGGCGTTCATAGTAACTCCGCCTCCCAGCGTACCGGGAATGCCTCCGGCAAATTCAAAGCCTGTCAGCCCCCGCTCGGCTGCCTGCATGGCTGCCTTCGATAAAAGAACTCCGCTTCCTGCGGTCATGATCGTTTTACCGGCCTCTGTACCTTCCCCTTCCCGAAAGGAAATCTCATCAAATCCCCTCAGAGAGATCATCACACCCCGGTATCCCTCATCCGACACCAGAAGATTGCTTCCATTGCCCAGAATAAAAAATGGCGTTTCCGTCTCCTTACAAAGAAGAAGCAGCTCCTTTAACACAGACTCATTTCCTGCCTCTACAAAGTAATCTGCCGGTCCGCCAATACGAAATGTCGTATGTGCCGACATCGGCTCCTGCAGACGTACCGCCTGTTCTCCCGCTATCCTCTGTAAATCTGCTAACTGAATCATATTTTCATTCCTTCCATTTCCTATATATCGAAAAAATCCTTGCTGCGGATACCCGCTGCAAGGATTCATAGCGTGCGCGAGAAGATTCGAACTCCCGGCCTTCTGATCCGTAGTCAGACGCTCTATCCAGCTGAGCTACGCGCACAAATTATCTCTTGTACTTCACATCTCTGTTCCGTACTTGAGATATTATATATTAGCTTTTCCAAAAATGCAAGCCCTTTTTTCATTTTTTTTATTTTTTTGTAGTTTAACTTTCATAAAATCCGATCAAACCAGCATTAATGCGACATTTCCAAGGATTAAAGTTACGGCAATGGAACAGAGGATCAGCAGTCCATTTTTCTTTTTCAGTACATAAAGCAGCAAAAGATTCATTCCATAGATCACGGCTGTGATTCCCAGAGAAACAAAAACCTTGAGGCCAAGCTTTGTCCCCGTGCTGATATTCTGTGCAAACAATGAAAGCATAACCGTAAGAAGCGTACCTGCGATGATCGGACGGATCCACCGGCTCAACAGGCGAAATACCCGAAGAGACTCAAAGCATTCATAAATATATGCCACCAGACAGAAAACACCTCCGGATGCCATCACACTACATACAAAGCCTGCCAGAGCCACCAGACAGCCTGTCAGAATATTGCCGCTGCTCATCTCAAATCCCAGCAGATAACCGATTCCGGACAACGTTTTGCAGAGAATGGAACCCGGAAGAAGATTTACCAACGGAACCAGATGACCATAGAAATCCGCCTTCTCGATGATCCCGGAGTTGACAAACATACCATCTGCTACAGACAGATACGCATCTCCTCCTCCAAAAGACAATATGGAAGAAAGAAATCCCTGTCCCAGAAATTCCGGAACGTTGCCGCCATAAAGGATTGCCGGAACAGAGAGCACGACAAAAAACAGGATCCACGCAGCCTCTTCCTGAAGCATTTTCTTCGGAGATACCTTTTTCTTCTGCCCGTCCTCCAGAATACTTCGTACCAGTCCCCAGACTGCCAGAATGATCATGGCAGCCTTTAAGCCATTGCAGATGTACTGCTCGTAGGGAAAATCAAAACTTAAGCATACAATATATCCCAGGATCAATCCACCGGATACCACTAAATTCTTTGGCGTAAATTTGCAATGGGTATACAAAATACCAAACATGGACACACCAAGCACCTGCAATGTGGATAAGTGGACTAACGGTGTTCCTTCAAGCCCCAGTATACCATAGACCGCCTTGCCGCAGGTCAGCAGAAAAACACCTGCCAGGATCACGACTGCCCTTTTCCATCGTCCTTTGCTCTCCGTTCTCGCCTCTTCCAGCGTCTTTCTGGAATATTCTGTCAGAAGGCATGCGATAAAAGCAGAAATACCAATGGATAAGATCTCAATCTGTGTCAAAATCCCCGAATGAAGACGCGACATTGCCACAAGCATTGCCACCGTGATCAAAGCTCCCGGAAACGCCAGCATCAGTGCGGAGGCGATCATGCCACCCACACCATATGCCCGTTTTCCGAGGCCTGTAGATATCTCCATCGGAAGAGCCCCCGGTGTGATACTTGCCACCAGAACATCCTTATTGAACTCCTCCTCGGTAACAAGACCACGTTCCTCGACCACTTCCTTCTCAATGACCGGAATCAGGGCACTTCCGCCGCCAAAACCGATAAAACCGATCTTTAAAAGGGCCAGCATCATACCAAACTCACTCTTAAAACTTTTTTTATTTTCTTTTTCTTTCATGGTTGTATGCCTCCCTTTTTATTTTTAATCCAATGTCAATTTATTATCTATAGAGTTAATAATATAAAATCCTTTTGCATTCAGGCTGTCTTCCCGGTTATAAAGCATCGGAGTATCATCCATCTGCCGGAAGATCGCACCGGCCTCCTCCACGATACACTGCATCGCTGCGGTATCCCACTCCATGGTCGGGTTAAACCGGTAATATACCTCAGCCTCGCCCTTCGCTACGACACATCCCTTCAGGGAGCTTCCCATTTTGACAAAATTGTGGATCTGATACTTTTCTAACAGCTTGTCCATCTGCTCGCAGCCATGGGAGCTGCTCATCACCATACGAAGCTCGTGAATATCTGTGCAGCCGGAAACCTGAAGCCTCTTTCCCTTCTCGTTCTCTGTATCCACATAAGCCCCCTGTCCCTGTGCTGCATAATAAAGCTCTCCGGTCACCGGTACATAGATCACACCCATTACTGATCTATGCTGATAGGATAACGCAATATTGACGGTAAACTGACCGTTCCTTTTAATAAATTCCTTCGTTCCATCCAACGGATCCACCACAAAACAATAATCATTATCCAGACGGGAAAGATCATCCTTTTCCTCCTCGGACAGGATCGCATATGCCGGAAACGCCTCCTTCAGTGCATCTACAATAATGCGGTTGGAAGCCTTATCTGCTGCCGTCAGCGGCATATCTCCATCCTTATAGCTGATCTGCATGTCCTCTGCATTTTCGTAAACATCCATGATCGCATATCCGGCCTTCACTGCTGCCTCTTTTGCTACTGCGAGTTCTTTTTCCAGGTTCATAAAAATCCTCCATTCTTCTGCAACTAATACGTCACAGGAAAATTCTCATTTATTTCGTATTTATACGCTTTTTCATATGATTCATTATGAATTATATTATTTATCATATACATCTTTAACTACAAAGGGGTTTGGCTATACAAATAGCCAAACCCTCTGTTTATTAATTTCATACTAATCATACTACATTACTATGAATATTGCAACCTATTTTTTCAATTAAATATATTTCTTTAATTCTTCCATCAGATAATCCACAGACTCTTCTACGGTCATACCTGTGGTATCAATGGTAATTTCCGGATTCTCCGGTGCCTCATAAGGGCTGGAAATGCCGGAGAAGTTTGGAATCTCACCACTGCGGGCTCTCTTGTAAAGACCCTTGACATCTCTTCTCTCGCACTCCTCCAGAGGGGTACTGATATAGATCTCGATGAAATTGTCATTACCAATGATATCTCTTGCACTACGGCGGTCACTTGCAAATGGAGAAATGAAGGAAGTCAGCGTGATCAGACCGGCATCATTCATAAGCTTTGCAACCTCGGCCACACGACGGATATTCTCGATACGATCCTGCTCCTTGAAACCAAGGTTCTTATTCAGACCCATACGCACATTATCTCCATCCAGAAGCATGGTATGCTTGCCCTCTGCAAAAAGTCTCTTTTCTACTTCATTGATCAGTGTGGACTTACCGGCTCCTGACAGACCTGTCATCCAGATCGTCTTTGGCACCTGTCCCTTCTGCTGTGCACGAAGCTCTCTTGTAATATCCATATTGTGCCATGTCAGGTTATCGTCACGGCGGAGCGGATGCTCTACGACACCACAGGCAGAAGTCATATTGGTGATGCGGTCGATCAATACGAAACCACCAAGCTCCTTATGATGCTTGAACTCATCAAAAACGATCGTATCAGAGCATGCAATATCACAACATGCGATCTCATTCTTGTATAGCTTATCTGTCTGTACATGAGTTCCCTCATTCACATCCACCTTATACTTGATGTTCATAACAACAGCCGGCACCATCTTGGTTCCAAGCTTCAGGAAATAGTTCTTTCCTGCTACCAGCTTGTTATCATCCATCCACAGAAGTGTTGATGTAAACATCTTGTTGGTATGAAGTTTTACATCCTTGCAAAGCATACACCCTCTGGAAACGTCGATCTCTGTATCAAGCTGGATCGTTACAGCCTGTCCCTTGGAAGCATTGTCAACCTCCTTGTTGGTATTGAGAATGCTCTTGACCTTTGCTGTCTCGCCACTTGGCAGGGAAGTGATCTCATCTCCGACATGGATCTCTCCGACCTCAACCTCTCCCTGGAAACCACGGAAAGTACGATCCGGACGGCTGACACGCTGTACCGGCATAACAAATCCCGTCTCATCAGAATGGTCTGTCACGTCGATCGTCTCCAGATAATTCTGAAGAGTACCGCCCTTATACCAAGGTGTCTTTGTGGACTCTGTGGTAATATTGTCACCAACAGTTGCAGATACCGGGATAATGTGCATGGTTTCAAAATCATACTCTCCTGTCATGATCTTGATCTGCTTGACAATATTCTTAAACTCATTTTCATCATAGTCAATAAGATCCATTTTATTGACAGCATATACTACGTGTTTAATACCCATTAATGCACAGATACGGGTGTGACGTCTTGTCTGGACCAGCACGCCCTTGGATGCATCCACAAGGATAACAGCCAGATCTGCAAATGAAGCTCCAACGGCCATATTACGGGTATACTCCTCATGACCCGGAGTATCTGCCACGATAAAGCTTCTCTTTTCTGTGGTAAAGTAACGATATGCCACATCAATCGTAATTCCCTGCTCGCGCTCTGCCATAAGACCATCCAACAGCAAAGAATAATCGATGGCTCCGCCGGTACTTCCCACTTTACTGTCAAGCTCCAGTGCCTTCTCCTGATCTGCAAAGATCAGCTTGGCATCATAAAGCATATGTCCGATCAGTGTGGACTTTCCATCATCTACACTACCGCAAGTAATAAATTTCAATAAACTCTGCATCTTAGAAATACCCCTCTCTCTTTCTTCTTTCCATGCTGCCTGCCGCCTCGTTATCAATGACACGGCTGGTTCTCTCGGAAGATACTGCGCTCAATGTCTCCTCAATGATCTCATCCAGTGTCTCTGCATCAGACTCTACGCCACCGGTCAGTGGATAACATCCTAAGGTACGGAAACGAACCTTTTTCATCTCCACTTTCTCACCCGGTTTCAGACGCATTCTGTCATCATCCACCATAATGATATTGCCGTCGCGGTAAACCACCGGACGCTCTTTTGCAAAATAAAGGGATGGAATCTCGATATTTTCCTGACGGATATACTGCCAGATATCCTTCTCTGTCCAGTTAGAAAGAGGGAATACACGTACCTCTTCGCCCTTAAACAGCTTTGTGTTGTATAACTTCCACATTTCCGGACGCTGGTTTTTAGGATCCCATGCATGTGCTGAATTACGGAAAGAGAAGATACGCTCCTTTGCACGGGACTTCTCCTCGTCACGACGTCCGCCACCAAATGCAGCTGTAAACTCGTATTTATCCAGTGCCTGCTTCAATGCCTGGGTCTTCATGATATCCGTATATGCAGAACCATGATCAAACGGATTGATTCCCTGCTTTACACCCTCCTGATTGGTATAAACAATCATGTCCAAGTCATACTTCTTTGCCATTTTATCACGGAATTCGATCATTTCATGGAATTTCCATGTGGTATCCACATGAAGAAATGGGAAAGGCGGCTTCTCCGGGTAAAATGCTTTCAATGCAAGATGAAGCATTACGGAACTATCCTTTCCGATCGAATACAACATAACCGGCTTTTCACACTCAGCTACAACTTCACGCATAATGTAAATCGCCTCAGCCTCCAGCTCCTCCAAATGTGATAATTGATTCATTGTTTGCCTCCATTTATTTTTCTTTTTGGGATCTCTCCACTCTGATCTCATTTTTCAGATGGTAGATCTGATCATCAACTTCTACATAAACCTGATATTCATCAAGCTCTAACTGATCCAATGTCATACAAAAGCTGCTCCTGCGTTTTTGAGGTGCAAGTTTAGAAAACCTCTGCACGTAGGAATGTGTTTCTCCAATGAGGTATACGTTTTGCACACTTCCTGCAAAAAAAGCAAACAGGAACAACGTGTCACTCACACGGATATTGCCAAATACTTTCTTTTTGAGCTTTTCCGGAACCGGCTCCGGAAGACTTCCGGTAAATTTCTCCGGCGGCTCCAGACTTCCCTTGACCGCATCAAGATCATGCTGTAACGGAACCGAATATGCTTCAATATCCGGTGCAAACACCCATGCACTCCGGTATCTCTTACATAAACGCAGACGATTGATCATCTGACCCGTCTGCCCGTCCAGCTCCTCAATGCATGCCCTCAGATTCTCTGTACGCCTCAGAAGCATACCGGATAATGACAATATCCGATCCTCCTGCTCCCGGTAAACGCATCCGGCATCTCTCTGGGATTTTACCACTGCCACACTTCTGAGCTTATGAAATGTCTGTTCCTTTGGATACAGTTCATAAAAATCAATCCGTGAATCATCATCGGACACCGCACCCTCTACCGGCACACTTCCTTTATTTTGAATACAGTACAGACGGATCAGAATATGACCGTCCTCCTGCATCTGAATTTCCGGGCTCTCCGGCATGTAGCCATCCACTATGTTCTGATCAACGGATCTTAGCAGTTTACCGGCAAGTGCTGTGTCCCGCCAGATCGGATCCGGAGCCAACACCCAGTTCACGGACTGTTTCTCCCAGTCAATCGAAACCACGGTATGATACCGTCTCATGGTCAATATCAGCTGGCCTTGTACGTACTGCATGCCACTGGCAACGATCCAGTCACCTTTTTTCTTGTATTTATCTCCGATCAGATCCTCGAGCAAACATTTTCTGCGAATCTGACCGGTGCAGCGATCCAGCTCTACGATACAATCGTCTGTATATCCCTCTGCAGATGAAGTCAGTAAAAACAGGGAGTCCCCATTTTGTGCCGCATAACGCCCCACCGGGTAATCCAGCAGATAGGTCTGATACACTCTGCCCATATAATCCATCTCGTGATACTGGCAGGCCACTTTTCCTCCATTGGAAGCGACACGGTTCACCGTCGCATCCACATAAAGAAATCTGCCATTTTCCAGAGGAATCATTCCCGTCCGGTCCGTCCTGATCTGCAGCGAATACCGGACCTCGCCATTCTGGTCAAACACCACCGGTTTAAACCGGAAACCATTGACCAGAACAAACGGGAAACAGGAAGTCTGCGAATGTTCCACTTTCGTGACAATATTCTGTTGTCCTAACGGAATATCCCTGGTGTAGATCTTTAAATCCCGTCTCTGATAAACCTCCCCCTCCGCATCGATCAATTCCAGGATCAGTTTGTTGGTATACCCCTTATAAAGTCCTATAACAGGAACACGGTGTCTGGTGGTCATGCGGGTCTCTCCCACAAAATCTGTTCCTTCCAACTTTCCCAAAATACGGTATCTGACCCGGTATTCCTTCGGAGTATTAAAAAGCAACATCGCTGTCTGTACCGAAGCACCGTATGGATTTGGAATCACCAGCATATGGCGAAAACTGAAAATGCGGTCATCCAGGATCTTTTCAAATGCCATATCACGCACCTGGCTCTGCCATGCTCTCGGCATTTCCTTTCGAAACGGAGTATATATCCGCTTTTCCCGGTCAATCTGAAACTCATTGCGGTAATTCAGATCCAGTTTTCTCAGGTCTTCATCGCTGTAGGTCGTCTTTGTCGCATTTTTGATATCAATGCGTCTTCCAAATATTCCCACTTATATTATCGTGCAATTGTGTCAACATTATGAAAAATCCGCTTTGGTTTTTCAAACCACAATGCACTCCTCCTTCCAGATGATTATAACATATTCCCACAAAAAAGCAAAAAATAGTTATTTCGTATCATTTACAGCTTCATGGTAAGCTGTATCCTCTGCTTTTTGAGATCAACGCTCATAACCTTTACATCCACAATATCACCAACGCTGACCACATCCAGCGGATGCTTGACAAACCCCTTATCCGACAACTGGGAGATATGTACCAGACCATCCTGATGTACACCGATATCCACAAAAGCTCCAAAATCAATGACATTCCGGACAGTTCCCTTCAGGATCATTCCTTCCTTGAGGTCCTTCATATCCAGCACATCGGTACGAAGGATCGGCTTTGGCATTTCATCTCTCGGATCTCTCGCCGGTTTCTCTAACTCCTTCACAATGTCCTCCAGAGTGATCTCGCCGATCCCAAGCTCCTGGGCCATTTTCTTTTTGTCTTTGATCCGGCCGGCAATGCCTTTCACACCGGCTTTCTTTTCCTTTGGTGCCGGCGTATCCCCTGCAAGCTCTACCTGACCGTCCCCGAATGCCTTGGCAAAAGCTGCACCAAATGCGGAATTGGTATTACGGATCACAAAATCCTTCTTTTTCTTTGTCTTCGGGGCAACACCACGCTTTTCGGTATTGGCCTTTGCAAGCTCTACCTGAAGCTTTTTCACCTCGTCCATAGTCATATCCAGCTTCTCTAAAAGCTGTCCTGCCGCCTCATAGGACTCTGGATGAACACTGGTGGCATCCAGAGGATTGTCTCCTCCCTGAATCCGCATAAAGCCCGCACACTGCTCAAAAGCTTTCGGTCCAAGCTTTGCAACCTTTAAAAGCTGTTTTCTGCTGGTGAATTTTCCGTTCTCCTCGCGGTAAATAACGATATTTTTCGCAATGGTTTTGGAGATACCGGAAATATACTCCAGAAGAGACGCCGATGCGGTATTGAGATCAACACCGACCTTATTAACACAATCCTCGACCACACCGGTCAGTGTCTCTGACAGCTTTTTCTGGTTCATATCATGCTGATACTGACCTACACCGATCGACTGCGGATCGATCTTCACTAACTCCGCCAGAGGATCCTGGATACGTCTTGCAATAGATGTGGCACTTCTCTGACCCACATCAAAGTTCGGAAACTCCTCGGTGGCAAGCTTGCTGGCAGAATATACGGAAGCTCCTGCTTCATTTACGATCACATACTGTACCGGCTTTTTGATCTCCTTTAACATCTCGGCAATGATCTGCTCGGATTCTCTGGATGCCGTTCCGTTTCCCACGGAGATCAGGGAAATGTCATACTGATCGATCAGCTTTTTGACCACCCTCTTTGCCTCGTCCACCTTATTTTGCGGTGCAGTCGGATAAATCACTGTCGTGTCCAACACCTTTCCCGTAGGGTCTACGACTGCCAGCTTACAGCCGGTACGAAATGCCGGATCCCATCCCAATACGGTTTTGCCTGCAATAGGAGGTGCCATCAGAAGCTGTTCCAGATTCTTTCCAAAGACACGGATAGCTCCATCCTCCGCCTTCTCAGTCAGCTCATTTCTTACTTCTCTCTCGATTGCAGGAGCGATCAGGCGCTTGTAACTGTCCTCCACTGCTTCTGCCAGAACCGGCTCTGTATTGGCATTCTCTGCCGTGATCACTTTTTTGCGAAGATACTGCAATATACGTTCCTCCGGCGCGATCAGCCTGATGACCAGCATCTTTTCCTTTTCTCCCCGGTTCAGTGCCAGCACACGATGCCCGGCGATCTTGCTGACCTGCTCCTGAAATTCATAATACATTTCATAAACAGACTGCTCCTTCTCATCCTTGGCAGTAGAGGTGATCACACCCTCCTCCATGGTGAGCTTACGGATATACATTCTGTAATCCGCCTCATCGGAAATCTGTTCTGCAATAATATCTCTGGCTCCATCAATGGCGTCCTTTACAGTTTCTACGCCATTTTCCCCGGAAAGATAGCTCTGTGCTTCTTCCTCCAGACTTTTGGTGGTCTCCTGTGCAAGAATGATCTGGGCAAGACCATCCAGTCCCTTCTCCTTTGCAATGGTAGCTCTCGTTCTTCTCTTCGGGCGGTACGGGCGGTACAGATCATCCACAACCACCTGTGTCTGTGCCTCTAAGATCTGTTTTTTCAGCTCCTCGGTGAGCTTGCCCTGCTCCTCAATGCTTGCCAGCACCTGCTGCTTTTTCTCCTCAAGATTCCGCAGATAGGTCAGTCTCTCCGACAGGTTACGAAGCTGCTCATCATCCAGAGAGCCATGTGCCTCCTTACGATAACGGGCAATAAACGGAATGGTGTTTCCTTCGTCGATCAGCTTGATAACCGCCTCAACCTGCCACTCCTTGATATTTAATTCCTCTGCTATTTTTTTCTGAATATTCATAGTATAACTCCTACATATCTTTCTCCAAAAAGAAAGCGACTGCAACCAGTCGCTTCTCTCATCCTTTATCCATTTTTATGCGACAACTCAATATATTCCGGGAGGCTCTCTGTATCCGCTGCATCACAGCATATTCCAGACACCTCTTATGTATTTATGCAAGGCCTGTCTGGTCTACGCGGATCTTATTGATCACACCGTCAAGCTGTGCAGCAGCCTTCTCATAGTCTCCCTCGCTCATCTCTTCCGTTACAAAGGCAAACTCATCATCATATCCGGCGTCTACCATCTTGACATTGCCAAACAATTCCTTTACCTTATCAGACTTCTGAGCTTTAATGCCACTGACACGTACAAAGAATACGTTTCTTGCATCCTCTGCAGCTACCAGATCAAGCTTCTCCGCATCCCAAAGCGTGATAATGTTGACTCCTGCATGCTTTGCCGCATCCATCACATCAGACACAACCGCACTTGCAGTCGCAAGCTTACCGGCTCCCTGACCATAGAACATAACATCTCCAACCATGTTGCCTTTTACGAGGATCGCGTTAAATACTCCATCCACACTATAAAGAGGATGCTCCGGATAGATCAGCTGCGGAGCTACCATTGCACTTACCTTGTCGCCAACTTTTTTGCTGGAACCAAAAATCTTTACCTTTGCTCCCATCTTCTTGGCATAGGCAATATCTCTGTCTGTGATCCTGGTGATACCCTCGGTGTAGATATCCTCAAAATCAAGCTGTTTTCCATAAGCCAGAGATGTCAGGATCGCAATCTTACGGCATGCATCATAACCCTCGACATCTGCCGTCGGATCCTTCTCTGCATAGCCCTTATCCTGTGCATCCTTTAATACGGAATCAAAGTCGGATCCCTTCTCTGTCATTTCTGTGAGAATGTAATTGGTAGTACCATTCAAAATACCGGAGATTTCCAGAATCTCATCCGGTGCCAGAGAAGTCTTCAATGGACGGATGATCGGAATGCCGCCGCCGACACTTGCCTCAAACAGGAAGTTGATGCTCTTCTCCTCTGCCAGTTCCAAAAGCTCCGGGCCATATGCAGCAACAAGTGCTTTATTGGAAGTACATACGCTCTTTCCATTCTCCAGACATGTTTTTACAAATTCATAGGCAGGATGAACTCCTCCCATGGTTTCTACAACAATAGAAATCTCCGGATCATTTGCAACGATATCAAAATCGTGTACCAGTACCTTTTCCACCGGATCTCCCGGGAAATCACGAAGATCCAGTACTGCTTTTACAGAAATCTCCTGTCCCACTCTCTTTGCAATGATGTCCTTATTTTTTTCAAGGATCTCCACAACTCCGGATCCTACTGTTCCATAACCTAATACACCTACTTTTACCATGTTTGTCCTCCATCCATTTGTCTTAATGATTCGTTTTCGTAATCCATGCAAGATATGCGTTGATAAACGGATCAATATTTCCATCCATCACTCCCTGCACATTGGAAATCTCTTCGTTCGTTCTGTGATCCTTCACCATTGTATATGGCTGCATAACATAGGACCGGATCTGGCTTCCCCAGCCGATCTCCTTCGACTCTCCGCGAATGCCGTTGGCTTTTTCCTGCTGTTCCTGCTGTTTTAAGATAAACAGCTTTGCCTTCAGCATCTGCATTGCCTTATCCTTGTTCATATGCTGGGACCGCTCATTCTGGCACTGTACCACAATTCCTGTCGGATAATGGGTGATACGGATTGCCGATGAGGTCTTATTGATATGCTGTCCACCGGCACCACTGGACCGGTAGGTATCAATACGGATATCGTCATCCGCGATCTCAATATCAAGATCCTCCTCAATATCCGGCATCACATCGCAGGATACAAAAGAGGTCTGTCTCTTACCCGCTGCGTTAAACGGAGAAATACGCACCAGACGGTGAACACCGTGCTCTGATTTCAGATAACCATAGGCATTTTCTCCGTTGATCTGCAGCGTAACAGATTTGTATCCCGCCTCATCACCGTCCAGAAAATCGAGCATTTCCACCTGAAATCCTCTTTTCTCAGCCCACCGCTGATACATACGGCACAGCATGCTTGCCCAGTCGCAGCTCTCGGTGCCGCCGGCACCTGCATGAAGCGTAAGGATCGCATTGTCCTTGTCATACTCGCCACAGAGAAGCGTCTCGATCCGGATGGCTTCATACTCACTGCAGAATTCGTCATAGCTCTCCTGCACCTCCGGAACCATATCTGTGTCGTTTTCTTCCTCTGCGATCTCAATGAGCATCAGCATATCCTCTCTGTCTGCACAGAGCTTCTCATATCGATCGATCACATCTTTCAGATGCTTACTTTCCTGTACGATTGCTGTAGACTTTTCAGGATTATCCCAGAATCCCGGTTCCTCCATTGTCTTATCCAGCTCTTCAACCCGGTCTTTTTTGTTAGCCAGGTCAAAGTGAATCCCCCATCTCTAACAATGGCTGGGCATAATTTGCCAGGGACTGTTTGATCGCATCAAACTCAACCATCTTTTTCACCTCTTTCTTTTCCCTTAAACCTGTGTTTTAATATTTCCTTCCACAGCACTGTTTATACTTCTTGCCGCTTCCGCAAGGACACGGATCGTTTGGCTGTATCTTTTTGGTCTTTCTCTTCTTCGGCGTATTGACTGCAGAATCATCCTTATTGGTACCTGTTGCCTTGGCAACCTGCTCCCTCTCTACCTTCTGCTCGATCTTAATATGCGTCAGAACTTTAATGGTCTCCTCCGCTATAGAATCGATCATGGCATCAAACATATCAAAGCCGGCAAACTTATACTCTACAACGGGATCTCTCTGTCCATACGCCTGAAGTCCGATACCTTGACGGAGCTGATCCATATCATCAATATGATCCATCCACTTCCGGTCGATCACCTTCAAAAGGATTACACGCTCCACCTCACGGAACTGCTCCGGCTCCGGAAACTCGTTTTCCTTTGCCTCATATACCTTAACAGCCTCATCCTGAAGCTGTTTGATCAGCTCAGCCTTTGTGCCGTGCTTTTTCTGCTCCTCAGTCAATGCAATACGTCTGAGCGGAATGATTGGGAGAAGTACGTTATTCAGCTCTGCAATATCCCAGTCCTCTGCACTCTGATCATCACCGATCACGCGGGTAACACACTTCTCAACCTGCTCCTTGAGCATGCTCATAATGGTTCCACGCATATCTTCTCCATCCAGAACCATACGACGCTCTTTATAGATCACTTCTCTCTGCTCGTTGTTGACCTGGTCGAACTCCAGCAGATTCTTACGAATACCAAAGTTATTACCCTCAATCTTCTTCTGTGCACTCTCAATGGCACTGGAAAGCATCTTATGCTCTACCTGCTCTCCATCCGGCATTGCATCAAACAATCCCTTGACACGGTCTGATCCAAACAGACGCATCAGATCATCCTCCAGAGAGATGTAGAAACGGGACTCACCCGGATCTCCCTGACGACCGGCACGACCACGAAGCTGATTGTCAATACGGCGGGACTCGTGACGCTCGGTACCGATGATCTTCAGACCACCAAGCTCTTTAACGCCCTCTCCTAACTTAATATCCGTACCACGGCCGGCCATATTGGTTGCGATGGTTACCGCACCCATCTGACCTGCGTCAGCAATGATCTCTGCCTCTAACTCATGGAACTTCGCATTCAGCACCTTATGAGGAATGCCCTTCTTCTGGAGCATCTGGCTGAGCATCTCGGAGGTCTCAATGGTAATGGTACCGACAAGAACCGGCTGTCCCTTCTCATGTGCCTCCACGATATCTGCAACCACTGCATTAAACTTATCTTTCTTTGTCTTATATACGGCATCATCATAATCAATACGTGCGATCGGCAGGTTCGTAGGAACCTCGATAACATCCATGCCATAGATATCCCTAAACTCCTTCTCCTCTGTGAGAGCCGTACCGGTCATACCTGATTTCTTCTCATATTTGTTAAAGAAGTTCTGGAATGTGATCGTCGCCAGAGTCTTACTCTCTCTCTTGACCTTTACATGCTCCTTTGCTTCGATGGCCTGATGAAGTCCATCCGAAAAACGACGTCCCGGCATGATACGCCCGGTAAACTCATCAACGATCAGTACCTCGTCATCCTTGACCACATAGTCCTTATCTCTTGCCATCAGGGAATGAGCACGAAGAGCAAGATTAATATTGTGCTGCAGCTCCAGATTATCCGGATCTGCGAGGTTATCCACTCCAAAGAAGCGCTCTGCCTTATGGACACCCTCCTCGGTCAGGTTTACGTTTTTGTCCTTCTCATCGACCACGTAATCGCCTGTCTCCTGCTCATCCTCTGCCATGAGGATATCCATCTTGGAAAGCTCCTTGCGGGTACCTCTGGTGAGCTGCTTTACAAATATATCACAAGCCTCGTAAAGCTTTGTAGACTTGCCACTCTGTCCGGAAATGATCAACGGAGTACGCGCCTCGTCGATCAATACAGAATCCACCTCATCGATGATCGCATAGTGAAGCTCTCTCTGCACCAGATCCTTCTTATAGACAACCATGTTATCACGAAGATAATCGAATCCAAGCTCATTGTTGGTAGCATATGTGATATCACAGTTATATGCCTCCCGCCTCTCATCATTGTCCATGGAATTTAAGATCACACCGACCTTCAAGCCGAGAAACTCATGTACCTTTCCCATCCACTCAGCATCACGCTTTGCCAGATAGTCATTGACTGTGACAATATGCACGCCCTTGCCTTCCAGTGCATTTAAATATGCCGGAAGCGTAGATACCAGAGTTTTACCTTCACCGGTACGCATCTCTGTGATACGTCCCTGATGCAGGATCACACCACCGATCAGCTGTACACGATAATGTCTCATATTCAAAACACGGTCTGCAGCCTCTCTGACTGTCGCAAATGCCTCCACCAGAATATCATCCAGTGTCTCACCATTTGCCAGCCTCTCCTTAAACTCCGGAGTCTTTGCCTGCAATTCCTCATCACTCAGCTTCTCATACTCCGGAGCCAATGCCTCGATCTTATCAACGATCGGAGTAATCCGCTTCAGCTCGTGCTGACTATGAGTGCCAAAAATTTTTGTAAATAAACTCATACTCTAACCTTACCTTTCCAATTACCTGCTCCTGACGACAGGTAAATATAATTTCATCTAATTCCGAAATTACACTCAAGTATAGCATTTTTCCGATTTATAAGCAACTTTTATTTTCCGCAAACACAAAACAGGAAAAAGAAAAAGCCCCTGAAGTACTATTGTCAGCATAATACTCCAGAGACCTTCCATCATATCTTCATCATCTTACTATAATCCGGCATCGTTTTCTAACGCCGCTTTTCATAATGACCGTAACATATGTACGACCTTTTTTCCTGCCGGTAATCTTTCCGTTTCCAGTTACCCGTACAACTTTTTTGTGATCAACACGATATTTTTTCACCTGATCAGAAGATAATTTCTTCTTTATTTTGATTCTGGCTTTTTCTCCCTTACGTATTGTAATCTTATTTTTCTTCAATTTCACCTTCGGCTTTATCACCTGTAATTTCAAAACCATAAGAGTCCCATCACCGCATGTCGCTATTTGCCGCTAAAGCTCTCTTGCCTTTCCATCCATAAAAAGGACAAAACCAGCATTCCCCCTTTTTATGCTGTGTTATGAGCATTTTTCCACCACAAAAAGAGCGGGTATCAAAAACTGACACCCGCCCTTTTATGCTTTATATTATACACCCCACTGTATAATACCTTCCTATGCTTATTTTACCTTTTCCAAAGCCAGCTCATTAAAACTCCGGCTCAATCAATCCATACGTATTTCCTTTTCTCTTGTATACAACATTGACTTCATCCGTTGTTGCATTACGGAATACATAGAAACTGTGTCCGAGAAGCTCCATCTGTAAGCAGGCCTCCTCCGCCTCCATCGGCTTCATGGCGAATCTCTTGGAACGGATGATCTTGATCTCATCATCCTCCTCGATATCCTCCTCAACAAATGCTTTGCTCAAGCTTACTGCTGACTGCTGCTGATCGACAATCTTGTTCTTATATTTGCGAAGCTGACGCTCAATAATTTCCTCTACAAGATCAATAGAAACATACATGTCATCACTGACCTGCTCTGCTCTGACAATATTTCCTTTCATTGGGATGGTAATCTCTATTTTCTGTCTCTCCTTCTCTACACTCAGGGTCACATGAACTTCTGTCTCCGGTGTAAAATATCTCTCCAGCTTGCCCAGCTTATCCTGAACGGCAGCCTTCAATCCTTCTGTTACGTCGATGTTCTTACCACTGATGATATACTGCATAAGTCCCCAACTCCTTTACTGTTTAGAATGGTTATATTATACTACAATCCACGGCATTTTGCAAGCAAAAATGAACAAGTTGCACAAAAACATATTCGAATTTCTTTGCTTTGCAATGTTTCGATGAATACTTGTCTGGACGATCGAGCCTCCAGGGTGGGCATATTATAGTTCTTGGTGTGGGAAGTTTGAGTTATTGAGAAAAAATTTGAATATAGGAAAGGTATCATTCGTTAATTGTCACACAATTTGTCTGTCAAGATTTTTCTTCACTTTTTCCATTTTTATCTTTTTTCACAAAACAAATTTTCTTGTTGACAAGTTTGTTTTTGTGTAAAAAACACGTAAAAAATGTGGATAATGTGGATAACTTCGTGAATAACTCCATTTTTCCACCATTTTTAAATCCACAAAATGTGGATAACTATTCACATTTATCTCTTATTTTTGACATTTCTACTAATATAAATCAATTTATTTGTGCAATATATACAATTATTTCATTGTCAATCCATTTTTCTAAAATGAAATTGTCTTTTTTATCTGCAAATTGTCAGACAATTCAACCTTTATCTATCATAAACAATTACTGCAAATAAAATCCTATCATTTATTTCTTCATACAACGAAACAGGGATGCCAAAAAGTGATAACGCACTTTTGGGCATCCCTTTAAAATCCACTGAGTTACTTATTTTATTCCTCAGATCTTTTATTTTGCTGCAATCGCCTCAATCTCGATCAGAACATCCTTAGGAAGGCGTGCCACCTCAACACAGGAACGTGCCGGATATGGCTCCGGGAAATATTTCCCATAAACCTCGTTGATCTTTCCGAAATCATCCATATTCTTAATGAATACAACCGTCTTGATCACTTTATCCATGGAACTTCCTGCGGCTTCCACAAGGTTTTTCAGATTTCCGATCGCCTGATCTGCCTGCTGTGCTGCTGTGCTTCCAACAATTTCTCCTGTTGCCGGATTTACAGGGATCACTCCGGATGTATATACGAGACCATTGACCTCGATTGCCTGTGAATATGGACCGATCGCTGCCGGTGCCTTATCTGTACTGATTACATTCTTCATAATGTCCTCCATTCTCCCGCAGCAATCTTTTATCGCTGCAGGGTTTCATATTTTAATCCGTATTCTGTATGGAAGTCTGTCATGTCTGCTTCTGCCGGCAGACAACCTTCCCCCAGAGTATAGCACGTTTCTACAAGGGGTTCAACTCTCGAAACACCAGATATAATTTTTGCCTTAGATTTTTTGAACAACCGTGAATCTGTGACACCAAAATTGTCTTGTCTCTTACAGATTTCGAAAAGTCTATTGATACCATTTACGCGATCTTATACTTTCCCATTTTCCCCAATTGTGGTATGATTATCAGGGTTATTTATTCCCGGAAGGGCAAAGCGGAGATGGACAGATAAATTTATCTGCTGCATCGGTTACAATGCTTTGAATGATAAGGAATAGAGCAAAAGCCGCTCAGAAAAGAGGATGATTATGTCTGAAAAAATACAACTTGGCAAAACACAGGAACTGATCGTAGTAAAAACCACAGATTTTGGTGTCTATCTGAACACACCGGGAGGAGACGACGCAGATAAGATCCTACTGCCAAAATCACAGGTTCCAAAAGGAACACAGCTTAAGGATGCTTTAACCGTATTTGTTTACCGTGATTCGGAAGACCGCCCGATCGCTACCACCTGGGAGCCGGAACTGGAGCTTGGCGGGGTTGCCCGCTTAAAGGTAAAGGAAGTCACAAGGATTGGAGCCTTCCTGGAAATGGGACTTTCCAAGGATCTGCTGCTCCCGTTTAAGCAGCAGCTTTATAAGGTAGAACCGGGAGATGCTGTTCTGGTAACCATGTATCTCGATAAAAGCGAACGCCTCTGTGCATCCATGCATGTCTACGACCGTCTGCAGAATGACTCTGATTATCAGAAGGATGATGAAGTATTTGGCCGTGTCTATGAGATCAGTGAAAATTTTGGTGTATTTGTAGCCGTGGATGATAAATACTCCGCACTGATCCCTCAAAAAGAGGTCTTTGAAAAGTACCGGATCAACCAGCCGGTTTATGCAAGAGTATCCCGGGTTCTCGAAGACGGACGTCTGTCTTTAAGTGTCAAAAAGAAAATCCCGGAGCAGATGGAGGAGGATGCCGAATTTATTCTTCACCGTCTCGAGGATGCCGATGGATTTCTTCCATACCATGATAAGAGTGCACCGGCGGAGATCAAATCCCACTTCCACATGAGCAAAAATGCATTCAAACGTGCCATTGGCCGTCTGATGAAGGAGGGATATATCACCATCGAGAAGGATGGCATCCGGTTGAAATAAAAAATCCCCAAAAATTTTCTATCATACAAAACAAAGCTCAGAATTGTCATTTCTATCAACCTTGACAATCCTGAGCTTTTTCCTTTATCGTAATTTCACTCTGATGATCGTTTTATTCCGCAAAGCTTCCAAACTGTCGGAAACGCTCATACCGTTTCTGCAGAAGCTCTTCCATTTCCATTTCCAGAAGCTCTGGCAGTACTTCCGTCAGTGCCTGTTTTAACTTTCCTGCCACCTCCGGCAGATGACGTTCCAGACCGTCCTCCGGCTCTGCAAACATCCGGTCTGCCACGTGATTTTTCAGGAGATCTTTCGCTGTCATTTTCATACGCTCGGCTGCCTCAGCCACTCTGGTAGGATCCTTCCACAAGATACTGGAAAATCCCTCCGGAGACAAAATCGAATACACTGCATGCTCGAGCATCCATACCTGATCCCCCACGGCAAGAGCAAGTGCCCCACCACTGCCGCCTTCTCCAATAAAGATACTGATGACCGGTGTTTTTAACCGGGACATTTCCATCAGATTTCTGGCAATGGCTTCTCCCTGCCCCCGTTCCTCTGCACCAACACCTGGAAACGCTCCTGCTGTATTGATCAGAGTGATCACCGGGCGGTGAAATTTCTCTGCCTGCTTCATCAACCGGAGTGCCTTGCGATACCCCTCAGGGTTTGGCTGTCCAAAATTGCAGTTGACATTTTCCTCTAAGGTATGTCCCTTCTGAATCCCGACCACCGTCACAGGCATCCCATTTAAAGCGGCAATTCCGCCAACGATCGCACCGTCATCCCCAAACAGGCGGTCTCCATGAAACTCCAGAAAATCATCAAACATTTCATCAATAAACTGCTTTGCACTGGGACGGTCAATCTGACGGGCAATGGTAACTGATCTCATACTTTCATTCATGTCCATTTCCTCACTTTCCTGTCTGATGAAGCTTTAAAATCTTCCCAAGCTCTCCGCGCAATTTTTCACGATGAACAATGCCGTCTACAAATCCATGATCTAACTGAAACTCTGCCCTCTGGAAGCCCTCTGGCAGTTTCTGATGTATGGTTCCCTGGATCACACGCTGCCCCGCAAAACCGATCAACGCTTTCGGTTCGGACAAAATAATATCTCCCAACATAGCAAAGCTAGCCGTAACGCCTCCTGTAGTAGGATCCGTCAGCACTGTAACATAAAGCAGCCCGGCCGCATCATGTCGTCCCAATGCCTCGGATACCTTTGCCATCTGCATCAATGAAATAATACCTTCCTGCATTCTTGCACCACCGGATGTAGTGAATATAATGACCGGGAGTCTTTCCTCCGTGGCTTTTTCCACTGCACGGGTAATCTTTTCACCGACTACCGAACCCATACTTCCCATCATAAAATGACTGTCCATAATGGCAATCACCGCATTATGCCCCTCAATCCGGCAGCGTCCTGTGACAACCGCTTCCCGAAGCTTTGTTTTGTCCTGGGCTTTTTCGATAATTTTGTCGTAATCCGGATATTCCATTGGATTTTCCGGAATCATATCGGCATCAAATTCCTGAAAAGATCCCTCATCACAGGTAATCGCGATCCGCTCTGCCGGTGTCATACGGAAATGGGCACCGCAGCTGGGACACAGCTTATACTCTGTAATCTCTTTTTTGTATATGATCATTTTACAGGTATTACATTTGATCCACATTCCATTTGGAATCGATGGTCCCTGTTCCCTTTTCTTTCGATCCGTCTTTTTTTTCTCGGACGTGGTATCCAAAGAAAAATAATTCTTTCTTTTACTAAATAAATTCACAAGATCCTTCCTTTCTGTCTGTCCATATTATGGTACAGGCATGCGATCGGCAGATCACTTTTCCTGATCTTCCATACACCTATTCGGCGAAAATCCCACGAAAATTATTTCAAAATCTTCTCCTCGATAAAGGATGTATCAAACTCACCGGAAATATAATCCGGATGGTTTAATATCATTCCCTGAAAATCTATATTGGTATCAATACCATCGATCACAAACTCATAGAGTGCCCGGCGCATTTTAGCTATAGCCTCCTGACGATCCTTTCCATGAACGATCACTTTTGCGATCATAGAATCATAATACGGCGGGATCACATAATCCTGAAATACCGCAGCATCCACACGAAGCCCCAGACCACCGGCCGGCAGTAAAAGAGACTGGATCTTTCCCGGACAAGGTGCAAAGTTTTTGTCCGGATTTTCTGCATTGATACGGCACTCGATCGCATGACCACTGATATGAATATCATCCTGTGTCACAGAAAGCGGCTCCCCTGCGGCAATACGGATCTGCTCCTTGATAATATCTATCCCTGTGACCATCTCCGTGACCGGATGCTCCACCTGCACTCTGGTATTCATTTCCATAAAATAGAAATTGCCGGATCTATCATAGAGAAATTCGATCGTTCCTGCACTCTGGTAACCTGCCGCCTTTGCCGCACGCACTGCAGCAGCACAAATTTCCTCCCGCTTCTCCTGACTGAGAGCCGGTGACGGAGACTCCTCCAGCACCTTCTGATTCTTTCTCTGAAGGGAGCAGTCTCTTTCTCCGAGATGTACCACATTGCCAAACTGATCTCCTAACACCTGCACCTCAATATGTCTGGCATTTTCGATCAGTTTCTCCATATAAACTGCGTCATCACCGAAGCCTGCCATAGCTTCTCCCTTTGCAGATTCATAGGCATTCTCCAGCTCGTCACGGCTGCGTACAATACGAATGCCCTTTCCGCCGCCCCCGGCAGAAGCCTTGACCATCACAGGATATCCCAGACGGTCTGCCACTTCATAGGCTTTATCAAGGCTCTCGATAACTCCGTCACTGCCGGGAATCACCGGAACCCCTGCCTTGATCATCATCTCTCTGGCATTTGCTTTATTACCCATAGCATCGATCACAGCCGGTCCCGGTCCTATGAATTTAATATTGCAAACCTCGCACATAGAAGCAAACGTGCTGTTTTCAGACAAAAATCCAAACCCCGGATGTATCGCCTGAATCTTTTTTTCTACTGCTACGCTGATAATATTCTGCATATTCAGATAGCTTTCCGCTACCTTTGCCCCACCGATGCAGACAGCCTCATCTGCCATCTGTGTATGTAGGGCATCCCTGTCTGCCTCCGAAAAAACGGCTACGGTTCTCACACCCATCTCCCGGCAGGCACGGATTATACGAACAGCTATCTCTCCACGGTTCGCAATTAATATTTTATCAAACATGCGCTCCTCCATCCCATCCTCACAATTATCCAATCATAAAGATAAATTCTGCCTGTGCAGCTACCTTATCGTCTACATAGGCTGTTCCCTGACCAATACCTGCATTCTTTTTTAGTTTCACAATAGAAACTTCCATACGCAGAGTATCACCAGGCACTACTTTTTTCTTAAATTTTGCCTTATTGATCCCGCCAAAATATGCTGTTTTCCCCTTAAACTGCTCCTGGGAAAGAATCGCAACGGCTCCTGCCTGTGCCATCGCTTCCACGATCAGTACCCCCGGCATAACCGGTTCATTCGGGAAATGTCCGGCAAAAAACGGCTCGTTCATTGAAACATTTTTGATTGCTGTAACACTTTCTCCCGGCACCATATCCACAATACGATCCACCAGCAGAAACGGCTGACGATGGGGAATGATCTCCATAATCTGCTTAATATCCATTACACATTCCATTTTTATCCTCATTTCTGAACGATCATCTTCTTTTAAAACACGCTGCCCTCGCTCAAAGGCTCATTGCGGCATTATATACTGTTTTCTTTATCCAATCCGGAACAAAGGCTGGCCAAACTCAACAAAATCTCCATCCTGAACCAGCACCTCTTTGATGGTACCGCCAACCGTACTTGGAACTTCATTCATAAACTTCATTGCCTCAATAATACAAAGGGTATCGCCCTCAGCCACGGTATCTCCAACCTTTACAAAAGGATCCTTGTCCTGTGCCGGCTTCGCATAAAAAGTTCCCACAATAGGTGCCGTAACAACCTCTCCCTCCGGCTGGACATCCGGGACAGCCTTTGTCGGTGTACTACCTGCCATCGCCTCTCTGGCACCATTCTGCACCGATGCCACAATATCCTGCAGATCAGAAAGTGACGGAGCTGCCGGTATCTCCGGCTGTTCCACTGTCACAGGCTGGCTCACTGCCTTTCCTGCATTGCCTCTTACCAGACGAAGTCCGTCATTCTCTCTGGTAAGCTCCATCTCTGCCAGATCTGTCTCTTCAAACAGATCGATCAACTGCTTAATCTCCTCGTAACGCATGCTTCCTTCCTTTCCAATCTGCTCTTATACGGCAGATATATCCCTTAAGAATTCTTTAGCCCTGCCACTTTTTGAAGCACAGCACGGCATTATGACCACCAAAGCCAAGCGAATTCGATAATACATATTCTACATGATCAACCTGTCTTCCCTCATTTGGAATCACATCCAGATCACATTCCGGATCCGGTGTTTTGTAATTGATCGTTGCCGGCAGGAAATTATCCTGCATCGCCTTCACGCAGATAATTGCCTCAACAGCTCCTGCTGCACCTAACAAATGACCCGTCATAGACTTAGTAGAGCTGACCGGCACCTTATGTGCCGTCTCCTCTCCCAGTGCAAGCTTGATCGCTGCAGTCTCGCCAACCTCATTGGCGTGGGTACTTGTTCCATGGGCATTGATATATGATATCTGTTCCGGTGTGATCCCGGCCTCTTCCATGGCAAGCTTCATTGCCTTTGCCGCACCGGAACCATCCGGCAGTGGAGAAGTAATATGATATGCATCCCCATTGGAGCCATATCCAACGATCTCTCCGTAAATCTTTGCACCTCGTGCCTTTGCATGCTCTAACTCCTCCAGGATCATCACACCAGCTCCCTCTGACATAACAAAGCCATCCCTGTCCTTATCAAACGGCTTACATGCATCCTTCGGATCCGGGTTTTTTGATAATGCGGTCAGATTAGTGAATCCTGCGATACCGATACGACAGATGGCTGCCTCTGCACCGCCTGCAAACATCACATCCTGACGTCCATCCTTGATCTGACGGAACGCATCACCAATCGCATTGGTTCCTGTCGCACATGCCGTCACAACATTTTCGCAAATTCCCTTTGCACCGTAGCGGATTGCAATATTGCCTGCTGCCATATTACCGATCGTCATCGTAATAAATAATGGAGACACTCTGGCCGGACCTCTGTCATTCATCTTGGTTACCTGCTCTTCCATGGTCATCAGGCCACCAACACCGGATCCCACGATCACACCAACCCGGTCGGCATCCTCCTTTTCCATATCAAGGCCACTGTCCTCAAACGCCTGTACGGCAGCTCCAAGGGCATATACCGCAAACAGATCATTTCTCTTGACATCCTTCTTCGTCATATAAAGCTCCGGATCAAAGCCTTCCACCTCTCCGGCAACCTTTACCTTAAACTCTTCGGTATCAAATTTTGTGATCATCTTAATTCCGCACTGACCCTTCCGGATATTGTCCCAGAAAGTATCTACCGTGCTGCCCAGGGGCGTTACCGCTCCCATACCTGTTACAACTACTCTTCTAGCCATTTTCTTACCCTCATTTCTGCTTTCTATGCATCCAGATCATCTCTTGCCTTTATTACATTACCATTCCACCATCGACATTGAGTACCTGTCCGGTAATGTAATCATTCTCAGCCAGAAATACTGCCGCTCTCGCAATATCCTCAACCTTACCGCCGCGTTTCAACGGAATTGCACTGAGGATCGCATTCTGTACATCCTCCTTTAAGACAGCTGTCATATCTGTCTCCACAAATCCCGGTGCAATGGCATTACAGGTGATTCCTCTGGATGCCAGCTCCTTTGCCGTGGACTTCGTCAGTCCGATAATTCCCGCTTTGGATGCCGCATAATTTGCCTGACCGATATTTCCATTAATTCCAACCACAGATGCCATATTGATAATAGCACCGCTTCTCTGCTTCAGCATTACATTACTGACGTGACGGATCATATTGAAAGTTCCCTTGAGATTTGTATTGATCACGTCGTCAAACTGATCCTCCGTCATCCGCATCAGAAGCATATCCTTTGTGATTCCTGCGTTATTAACAAGAACATCAATACTTCCCAGCTCTTTTTTGACCTCTTTGATCATATCTGCTGCAAATGAAAAATCACTGACATCACCCTGTACCGGCTTACAGATCACACCATAGCCTTCGATCTCCTTCACTGTCTCCTCGTCCAGATGACTGTGATAATTGAGGACAATATTGCATCCCTCTTTTGCAAATGCCAGAGCAATGGCTTTTCCAATGCCCTTGGCTGCTCCTGTTACGATTACGTTTTTTCCTTTTAACATAAATCCTCCTGCATCTTCCCTGAGATCACACGATCTCATGAAGCTTCTTCATGGTTTTGTCAAGGGAAGACAAATCCTCCACATTCAAAATATTGACACCCTTTAATGTTCTCTTTACAAAACCGGTCAATGCCTTTCCCGGCCCCAGCTCTATAAAAGTATCCGCTCCCTGTTCATTCATATTGCGGATAATATCTGCCCATCTTACCGGACAGCAGATCTGCTTTGTCAAAATCGGAATGATATCCTCCTTGTCAGCCACTACCTGTGCATCCACATTGGTATAAACCGGCATCTTCATATCGGATATATGCATCTTTTCCAGCTCCGGTTTCAGCTTATCAGAAGCCGGCTGCAGCAATGATGTGTGGAACGGTCCGCTTACCTTCAGCTTCACTGCAAGTTTTGCACCTTTCTCCTTTGCAAACTCTGCCGCCTTGGCAACAGCCTCTGTCTTACCGGCGATAACGATCTGTCCCGGCGCATTGTAATTTGCCGGAACTGCAAGCCCTATGCCCAAAGCAGTCGCTTCCCCGCATGCCTCTTCCACCAGATCCTGATCCAGTCCAATGATCGCATACATTGCTCCCTCTCCGGAAGGCACTGCTTCTGTCATAAAGCGTCCTCTCTTCTGTACCAGGGCAACGGCCTCCTCGAAGTCCATCGCTCCGCTGGCAACATATGCGGAATATTCTCCTAAACTGAGTCCTGCCGTCATATTAGCCCGGACTCCCTGCTCTTCCAGCACCTTCATCGCCGCAATACTCATGGTTAATATTGCAGGCTGTGCATATTCTGTCTCTCCTAATTTCTTTTCATCCTGAAAACAGATATCCTTAATGGAATATCCCAATACAGCATCTGCCCGGTCAAAAATATCCTTGGCAACAGCATAATTCTGATATAGTTCCTTTCCCATACCGGCATACTGTGCACCCTGTCCGCTAAACATAAATACAGTCTTCATGAACTTTCCTCCACGCTTTAAAAGACAGTGGATCCGATAACAAAATGATGAGAACCCCGTTGGACGAGGTTCTCAACTTTTCGGTCTTCACTGTCCGTTTCATCTGCTTGCTGTCGATAATCGATTATTTGTTATTCTCAACAAAATCTACGATATCCTTTACGGTAACAATTGACTCCGGATCCTCGATAGATACCTCAAACTCATCCTCAATATCATTGATGATCTGGAATACGTCCAAAGAATCAGCGTCGAGATCGTCCTTTACATTTGTCTCAAGTGTGATCTCATCCTCATCCTTTCCAAGCTGTGAAGCAATGATTTCTCTGATCTTCTCAAATACCATTTTCAGTTCCTCCTAAAGAAATTAGTTAAATTTATTATATTAACTGTGATGTCACAGTAATACACATTAATATTTACCACTGTATCAACAGTGTTCCCCAGGTAAGTCCTCCTCCAAATCCACAGAGGATCAGCTTGTCCCCTTTATGAAGAAGTCCCTTTTCATTCATCTCATTCAGTGCAATAGGGATACTTGCGGCTGAAGTATTGCCATAATGCTCTATATTTACAAAAAATCGTTCCTGAGGAACCTTCAGCTTTCTGGCTGCCACTTCCACGATCCTGGCATTCGCCTGGTGTGGAACAAAATACGTAATATCCTCCTTAGAAAGCCCTGCAGTCTCCAGTACATGTTCCACACTGGATACGATCTTTTTGGTTGCAAATTTAAATACGGCTCTTCCGTCCATGGTCACATGACCACATTCCTTCTGCGGTTCTACCTCATTAAATGCATTGGCAGGGGAAAGTCTGCGGGCGGTAAGGACCTCATAATCCTCACCTTTTGCTCCAAGCTCCTCCACGAGAATACCATCCTCTGACTCAGAACGTTCCAGAAGAACGCCTGCTGCTCCATCCCCAAATAAAACACATGTGGAACGATCCTTCCAGTCCACGATCTTGGACAGGATCTCGCCACCTATCACCAGTGCGTTTTTATATACGCCACAACGGATAAACTTATCTGCCACACTGACACCGTATAAAAAACCGGAACATGCCGCCGTCACATCAAAAGCAACCGCATTCACTGCTCCAATCTCCTTCTGCACCATACACGCCGCACTGGGTGTGCAGTAATCTGCCGTTACCGTTGCCACAACGATAAGATCGATCTCTTCCGGTGCAATTCCTGCTCTCTCTATGATCTGCCGGGCAGCCATCGACGTATAATATGATAAATCTTCGCCCCCCGAAATATGTCTTTCTCCAATCCCTGTTCTCTGTCGGATCCACTCATCGCTGGTATCCATGATCTGAGCCAGATCATCGTTTGTGATAACCTGACTTGGGATACCCGCTCCTGTGGCTGCAATTCTTGATGTAACCATTTTATGCTCCTATTCCTTTTTCATTTTACATATCAAGTATATGACACAATGCCACATTACGTCAACACTTCTTTGCAAAGGAATTTATGCAAATTTAAATACCATCTCCAAAGAAGCCAGTAAAACGTCTGCCTCAAGAGGCTTCGGAATTAAATATTTCACACCAATACTCTTCACTTCATCCATTGTTCCGGAATCACACAAAGAGCTTAACATCAGTATTTTCACATCCGGATCCTGCTTCTTAAGGATTTCTGCAGTCTCCAGACCATTCAAGCCGGGCATAATGATATCCAGAATAACAATGTCAGGATTTAACTCCTTATAGAGCTCAATGGCCTCCTCCCCATTCTTGGCATAACCGGTCACCTCATATCCGTTATCTTCCACAATATCCTTGATCTGCTTCGATACAAAAGGGGAATCATCAACCACCATAATTGTTTTACTCATATATCTTCTCCTCCATTCTGTTGAAATTCAAACTGAATAATAAACCGCAGGAATCCTTGTCCATTCCGATATGCAAGCATAATATGATATGCCTGCTCATCTCTCCCGAAATCCGGATCATTCTCTCCAAAATATTCCGGAATCGAAAGCTTTGACACACTCCCCGTCAACGTATTTATTTTTGAAACGATCCGCCCACAGACAATATTCATATATTCATTCATATATAAAGGCTGTTCCTCATCCGGGGGCATTCCACCACCATACATTCCCGATAAGATCTGTTCAAACATTGTCCAATCCATTTCACACTTTATATTTGCCAGAAAAAATCCTCTGGTATGTATCATGACTGTCAAAACCTTTTCTTTTGTGTGCTGGCTGGAATCTGTTTTCTCCAGTTCAAGACCGGTCAGTACCTTTGTCACTGAGACAACTTCCCGGTTGGGAATGCGAAGTATGTCCCGAATATCTTCCATAACCGGTCCACCTCCTCCGTATTCTGATTACTTATCAATAAAACGCATTCTGGCATTTTCAGATGTTTTTTTGCGTTCTGCATTGGAAGCCGCCGTACTATATAAGCTTTCCAATGATTTTGTCATGGTACGCTTACACTCTTTGCAAAATCTGCCGGTCAAAATAGGTGCTCCGCATTTTTCACACTGGATCACCACACCGGAATCCTTGGAAAAACTCAAACGTTCCTCTCTGATCCATCTCTTTAGCTGCTGTATCGGTACTTCCGTTTTCTCTGCAACAACAGCGATGGAGCTGGTTGGATTCTCACGGATATAATCCTTGACCACAGCAAACTTCTCTTCCATTTTCTTGTTACAAGCCGGACAGATCGGACTCCCCGTAAAGTTAAATAAATTACCACATAATTTACAATTTCTTACATCCATACTCAATTCTCCTTAACTTCCTTTTCCTATACATACACATAAAAAATAAATACGACCGACTCCCATATCCAAAAGCACTCTGGAACATGCTTCCATCGTACTTCCCGTGGTATAGATATCATCAATGATTATAACACACTCCGGCATGTGATTCAACTGTTCCCTTGCACGCCCCGCCCGAAAAGCTCCCTGAAGGTTTTTGAGACGTTCTGCTGCGGACAATTCCTTCTGTGCTGTGGTTTCCTTCACGCGGGTGATCAGATCCGGAATCATTTTCACGCCTGTGAGTCCGGACAAATGTCCGGCAATGAGTTCTGCCTGGTTATATCCCCTTGTCCGTAGGCGGGATCTGTGCACCGGCACCGGGATAAGTACACCGGCACCGGTCTGTCTGATCCAGCCACCATAGTACCGGTAAAGCTCCTGTGCATATACTGCACCATATTCCCTGCGTCCGCTGTACTTAAATCTTGCCACCGATTCCTGCATGGCTCTGTCATAGAAAAACAGTGCATTTCCTTGGCAAAAAGAATATTTTTTTCCTTTGCAGTCTCCACAGAATTCTTCCTCTGTCTCCAATGGTTTCCCACAACGGCAGCATTTCGGTTCCCTAATATATTCTATACGTGTCGTACATTTTGCACAGATTCCATATGCCCCCACATCCTGCACGCTGTCACAGACCGGACAACGTGCAGGATAAAAAAAGTCCAATATTTTATCACGAAAGTATCTGTGCATCTGCCTCCTCCAATTCCAGTATCCTCCGGTCCAGACTGGAATATCTCTTTTTTTCATTGACATTACAGATCATCTGGTCTACCATCTGCCGGCTTCCTACAATGGTCACACATTTTTTGGCGCGGGTCACCGCCGTATACAAAAGATTTCGGTTAAACAACATTCTTGGTCCGCTTAACAACGGCAGGATTACCGCCGGATACTCACTTCCCTGGGATTTATGGATCGTGATGGCGTATGCCAGCTCTAACTCCTCCATTTCACTGAATTCATATTCGGCAGACTTTCCCTCTTCAAACTCCACGGTAACGGTTTCGGATAATGTGGAGATCGACCGGATCACACCGCTCTCTCCATTAAAAATTCCTTCTCCCTCCTCATAGGTATCCCCATAAGAGTTGCTCTTTTTCCATTTGAGCTGGTAATTATTTTTTATCTGCATGACTTTGTCATTCTCCCGGAATAAAACACCGTGGAATTCTTTCTCCACCTTGTCAGGTGTCATAGGATTTAAATATTGCTGCAGAAGGTCATTAAGCTTTAATACGCCCAGTTCCCCTTTACGCATCGGTGCGAGCACCTGGATATCATACGGAGATGCATGGACATAAGGAGGAAGTTTCTGGACGATCAGCTGGACGACTACATTAAGAATATCCTGTGGCTGATTTCTCTCCAGACAGAAAAAGTCTTTACTGTCCCTGCGGTATTCCACCGGCTCTCCCCGGTTGATACGGTGTGCATTCAGGATGATATCGCTCTCTGCTGCCTGCCGGAATACCTTTTCCAGACGGACAACATGACAGAATCCGGAGTGAATGATATCCTTTAACACATTTCCGGGACCAACCGACGGAAGCTGGTTGGCATCCCCCACCATGATCAGCCTGGTTCCCGGAACCAATGCCTGTAAAAGTGCATGCATCAGATAGATATCCACCATGGACATCTCGTCAATGATCACAACATCTGCTTCTAACGGCTGCAGCTCATTCCGCTCAAAATGCATGCCTCTTTTGTCGTCTTCATCCACAGCACCATTCATCTCCAGAAGACGGTGTATGGTCTGTGCCTCATAACCGGTAGTCTCCGACATTCTTTTGGCCGCTCTGCCGGTCGGGGCCGCAAGAAGAATGTCCATTCCCTCCTCTTCAAAAACACGAACTATGGTATTGATCGTTGTGGTCTTTCCGGTACCCGGTCCTCCCATGATCACCATGACACCATTTTGAACTGCCTGGAATACTGCCCTTTTCTGCATCTCATCCAGCTCAATATTCTCAGCATGTTCTATGCGTCTGACCTTTTTCTCCAGATCCTTTTCTTTGACCGGAAAGTCAAGATTTAAATCCAGAAGCATTCTGGCACAATTCATCTCCGTATAATAAAGACTGCCGTAATAAAGACATCTCTGTTCATCCATCTCCCGACAGATGATCTGTTTGTTCATACAAAGCTCATCCACATGACAGTCGATCAGTGCCGGTTCCAATCCCAAAAGTCCGGATGCCATATCTACTAACTCCCGCTGTGGCAGATAACAGTGTCCCTGCAGCGTAGACTGCTGGAGACAATATATGACACCTGCACGGATCCGAAAATCGGAATCCTGATAAAATCCTGCCTGTCTTGCAATCTCATCCGCAATCTTAAAACCGACACCTGCAATATCCTCTGCAAGCTTATAAGGATTAGTACGAAGGATTTCATACATTTCCTTTCCATATTGGCGGTATATCTTTACGGCCAGATTCATGCTGATCCCATAATCCTGTAGAAAGATCATAGCCTCACGCATTTCCCGTTTTTCATTAAACTGTCCGGCCGCCTGTATCGCAAGCTTTGTGCTGATTCCCTTCACCTCAGCCAGCCGTTCCGGTTCTTCCTCAAAAATCCGAAAGGTATCATCCTTAAATTTTTTAACGATCCTTGCCGCCAACGCAGGACCTATCCCTTTAATTGCTCCGGAACCAAGATACTTCTCAATCGCCATAGAATCTTTGGGTTGTTTTTCCTGATAAGAGGACACCTTGATCTGTTCCCCATATTCCTTATGAAATACCCGTTCTCCCTGAATTACAAGATACTGCCCCTCTGCCACATAGGAAAAACACCCTACACAGCATACTTCATCATCCCACTCCGGATGCGACAAATGTAGTACGGTATATCCGTTCTCTTCATTCCGAAATACAATATTTTCTACATACCCTTCCAGTTCTTCCATTTCAATCTCCATTTCCCGGTATTTTCATGCTCATACAACTCTAAAAATATATAAAACGGGCAAAAACAGCACTTCATCCTCCAGAAACCGCTTTCTGCTTTTCGTTGGTCTTCCACTGCATTACGGACATTTTGTAATACATCGGAAAAGCAAAACAGCCACTGTAAAATGATACATATCCAAATATGGATACACATCAAAGAAACAGCGGCCCGTTTTAAATTTCATAATTTTAAAGATTATACTGTGTTTTCAGGTTATCATATAACTGCTGTGCCAGACCGATCTGACCACTTTCCGTGATAGAATCGGCAAGCTGCTCATTACGCATATCGGCAAACATTTTAGTGTATTCACCCTGTTCATCTTCATTTTCTGTCGTCTTTTTGGCTTCTTCTATCATCTTCTGTACAAAATATGATTCAAAGCTCTTGCAGGCTTCCATCAACTCCTCATCCGAGGAATCTTTATTGACACCACTGATCTTGTCAGACGCCGAGCCTGCTGACACATTGCTTAACTGCGAAGAATAACTGTCATACAAAGATGACACATCTAATACCGAACTCATAGAAGTCTCTCCTTCCTTCTCTATCCTTCCCCGCGATCATCCTATTCCTTATGATCGCAGATTATTTGCCTGCTGAAGCATCTCATCCGAAGCTGTGATCGCCTTGGAATTCATCTCATAGGCACGCTGTGTCACGATCATGTCTACCATCTCGTCCACTGCCTGTACATTGGAAGCCTCCAGATATCCGTTTTTCACAATACTTCTCTTTAATGCTGCATCCTGCCCCTCAATCCTGGCCTCTCCGGATGCATCCGTTGCAACATAATAGCTGTCGCCCACCTTCTCTAATCCGTTTGTATTGTTAAACTGTGCCATACCTATGTATATTCCTAACGGAAGGGCATTGCCATCATCTCCAACATAACCGATACCTCCATAATTGTCAAAGCGGAGCTTAGAAGTATCCACATCCGCATCAAAACTGATCTCTTTGCCTGTGGAATCCAGCACTGCATATCCCTCCTGCGTAGTCAGTGACCAGCCATTGGATGTGTTTTTAGATAAATTAAAATGACCGTTTCTCGTATAGCATTTTGTGCCATCGGGCTTCTGGATCATAAACAGTCCCTCACCCTCAACTGCGAAATCAAACTCAGCGTTGGTCGTTGTGAAAGACCCCTGGGTAAAGTGAGACCCTATGGAGCCAACCTTAACACCCAGCCCAACCTGTGCACCGACCGGTTTTGGATTGCCTTCCGAATCTGTTGTTTTTTTCTGAATATTCTGATACAAAAGCGTCTGAAAACGTGCTGTTTCCTGCTTATAGCCCGTTGTGTTGATATTGGACAGGTTATTGGCCAATGTATCCATACTGGTCTGCTGTGCCTTCATACCGGAAGCAGCCGTCCAAAGTGCTCTCATCATAATTTATTCACACCTTTCTATCCTACTTTTCCCACATCATTGACGGAACGATTCAAAAGATTATCCTGTGTCTGGATCATTTTCTGCCCCGCCTCGTATGCCCGTGTGATGGTGATCATGTCTACCATCTGATCGATCACGTTTACATTAGACTGCTCTGTAAATCCCTGATGCAGAGAATACGACCCCTTTACCTCTGTCGCACCATCTACCGTCTCCCAGTAATTATCTCCATACTGTTTGAGATAATCATAATCCTCAAAATCCGTGATCTTGACTGTGTCTATATATACATCATCTGCATAAACCGCACCATCCTGATCAATGACGATCTTGGAGGCATCGGTGGGAACCTGAAGATCTCCACCTTCTCCCTGCAGATGCTTTCCATCATTATCTACCACAAATCCATCACTTGTCGCAGTAAAGGAACCATTTCTGGTATAGTAGATTTTATCCTGTCCTTTGGCATCCGTTCCCCGGACCGTAAAAAGTCCGCTTCCCTGAATTGCAAGATCATATGTATTCTCCGTCTGCCGTAAAGATCCCTGATCCCAGTTTGTATAAGTCTCACCGATCTTCACTCCGAGACTCATTCTGCCGACCGGCTCATCCACAAATCCATTGGAGCGGTCTCTGATCTTGTAAGCCAGCATCTCCTTGAATGCCTGACTCGTCACCTGCTCCTCCTTATATCCGATCGTAGCAGAATTTGCAAGGTTATTTGAGATAATATCCAGTCTTTTCTGCTCATTATACATCCCTGTATACGCAGTATACAAACCTCTTGTCATAGGATTCCTCCTTCTTACAAACTTTACGGAAAACTTTAACTGACCGGATCCAACTCCAGTCAGTTTCTCTTATATATATCGGCTGATCACCGGATCTGCTTAAGCCTCATCGTGCCTTCCACTTAAAAACTCCACAAACTGACCAGTACCAATGGCTACTGCAGTCATTGGATCCTCAGCAGTCATAGTTGTGATGCCGGTTTTCTCCTCGATCAGTTCCTCTAAACCATAAAGAAGACTTCCGCCACCGGTCAGAACAATACCACGGTCAGAAACATCTGCTGCCAGCTCCGGCGGGGTTTTCTCCAGTACACTGTGAACCGCCTCTACGATCTGAGATGTGATCTCCTTCAACGCATCCATTGTCTCATCGGAAGTAACGGTAATGGTCTTTGGCAGTCCTGTCACAAGATTACGTCCACGAACATCCATAGAAACAACCTCCGGACGCTTATAAGCAGATCCGATCTGGATCTTAATATCCTCAGCAGTACGCTCACCGATCAGAAGATTATGTGTCTTACGCATATAACGGACGATCGCCTCATCAAAATCATCTCCGGCAACTTTAATAGATGTGCTCACAACCGTACCTCCCAGCGAGATGACAGCAATATCAGCAGTACCACCGCCGATATCTACGATCATATTGCCGCACGGTCTGGAAATATCGATTCCTGCACCGATTGCTGCAGCGATCGGCTCCTCGATGATCGCTACCTCGCGGGCACCTGCCTCATAAGTAGCATCCTCCACTGCCTTCTTTTCCACCTCTGTAACGCCACTCGGTACACAGACGCTGATACGCGGCTTTCTGAAACGTGTCTTTCCACATGCCTTCTGAATGAAATAACGGAGCATCTTCTCTGTTACGGTATAATCAGAAATCACTCCCTGACGAAGCGGTCTGACTGCCACAATATTGCCCGGAGTACGTCCCAGCATCAGACGGGCATCCTCTCCGATTGCTTTGATCTTATTGGTGTCACGATCAAACGCAACTACTGATGGCTCCCTTAAAACAACACCCTTTCCCTTTATATATACAAGTACATTCGCTGTACCAAGATCAATTCCGATATCACTACCAACCATTTGTTTTCTCCTTTCCTTACATCCTATTTCTCTATTTTTTCCGTTTTGTAACAAAAATAAACGTATTCTATGCTATTATATACCATTTTTCAGATAATTCAAAGGCTATTTTTATTTTCTGCCAATTTTTCATAAAAAAGTTATAATTATTTATTGATTCCCGTCAATTTGTATATTACACTTATCTCATATTCAAATGCAGCCCGGATCGCAATTTGTATGTAAGCATAGATTGCTGTCTGTTTTGACCCCTGCAACACATTTAACTACTTCAGGAGGAATATCATGAGATCATCCACCATCCGGTTCCGCCACGAGGAACGCATTATCAGCCGCTTTTGTGCCCTCCGTGTTTCCCGGTACATGCTCTGCATCCTGCTTTTTCCGCTTTATTTTATTCATTATCCCGCGGCTCTCTATCCCCTTGCTGCACTTCTGATATTTCCTCTGTTCCTGAACCTTATTCTGGAAACCTCACATCCCCAGGATAATGAAACAGCGGTAAGGCAGTCTTCCATGCCACAGATCATGAAGCAGTATCATTTCAGCTATACCAAATATCAGACAGAACGTTTCTGCTTTGTCCTGGGGCTGATCCTGCTGGCCGTCTGGCAGGGAATCCAGCCTGACGAATACTGGTATGATCTTCCTCTCGGAAAGGTTCCTCTGATCCTGCTGATCTTTGATTATGTATCCCAGGTCATCTTATCCTTCTGTTATCGTTTTTCGATCCGGAAAAGCTTCCGTAAAGTATAGTAAAAGCCCTTCCCGCTCTGATATCTGTCCAAAAATTCGGATGCATATCCTGCCGGGAACGGCTTTTTAATATGTCCATATCTGCACCGGATCTATCTGTGATCCTGCTAACACTCTACATTAATGAAACAGGCCTCCGGCTCTGCTCCTGAAAATACCGGTAAATCTCCTGCACCGTCCGGTAAGTCAGACTAGATGTATCCTCTGACTGCGATGCCTCCTCCAGAACAGATGACATAGAATCCGCCATTTTGGAAGCCTCTGAGGTCTGTGCATCGAGATAGGACTGTAAGATACCGGCAAATCCTGAGATTCCCTGAGATAATCCCAACAGACTGTCATCACTACCGGAAACACCGGATAATCCATACAAAGACTCCAACCCCTGCACACTGTCCGTAGAAGATACGCCATATCCCATTTTAGAACCAATGGCACTCATCAGACCGGAAGAATCCGAGGAATCATCACTGCTGCCGGAAATTGCATTAAACATGGTACTCATGGAATTATGATCGATCAGATACTGATAATACAGATCTCTCGACAGTGCAGACAACGATGATACCGATGAAATATCTGACATAAATAACTCCTTTCCGGCAAAAACTCCGACCTAAAAACACCACAAATTACTTCTTAATATCATATCATTGTTTCTATCTACAGTCAACTATGGTATACTGCAGTTCCCCATATCTTTCGTTGATCCTCGGAATATAAATGATATCCATCAAACACCCGCTGGCACGGCCATTCACCAGATCCTCCCATACTCCCTCCGAATATTTGGCACAGATTTCCCGCTTCATGCACTGATCGATCTGAAAATCCACCAGATTATAGCGGCGTCCCTGATCCACAGCCGTAAAACTTCCCACCTGTCCTTCCTTTCCGCGTATTTTCACCGACAGTATTTGCACCCCTCTTCTTGCAAACAGAGCTCCCTTATTTTTTTCTCCCACCGGCTGCAAAAGATTCAGTTCCCGCACGAGATCTCCCGTGATCTGGTCTAGGGCAACCTCCCGGTCGATCGTTATCTTTTCCACGAGATCCTTCTGCGTCAGGGTGCATCTTTGATTCAGAGTTTCTCTCAAAGCAGCAAGGTTTCTTTCCTCCAGAGAAAATCCTGCCGCCATGGCATGACCTCCATATTCTGTCAAAAGGCTGCTGCAGGCATTCAGCTCCTGCTGCATATGATATCCCGGTATGGAACGCCCGGATCCCTTCAGATGGTCGCCCGATCTTGTGAGGATCATTGTTGGCCGGTAATATTTTTCCTTGATCCTGCCTGCCACGATCCCCGCAACACTCTCTGGACACTGCTCCACAAAGACCACCAGCACATTCTGCTTCAGATATCCTTCCTCCTCAATCTGCTTTTGGGCCAGTTGTGTAGACCTTGCCGTTATATCTTTCCTGCTCTCATTCAGAGCGATCAGTTCTCCCGCCAGCTTATCCGCCTGTTCCTCATCCCTGGCAAGCATCAATTCTACACCTGTAGATGCATCCCTCAGCCGGCCCGCGGCATTAATACACGGCCCGATCCGGAATCCAATACAACCGGAATCCACCGCCCGTTTCAGATCAAGCTGCCGGATCAGCGATGCCAGCCCCTTGTTGGTGCTATGCTGCAAAAACTCCAATCCACAACTGACGATCGTCCGGTTTTCCTGTTGAAGCGGCACCACATCACAGACCGTCGCTATCGCTGCCATGGACAAAAGCTCCTCTAAAAACTCTTCTTCGCCTTTCCCCTTATAAAGCTCCGCGATCAGCCGGTACACCAGTCCTGCTCCGCACATTTCCCGCCAGGGATAAGTACTCTCTTTCCTTTTGGGATCTACCACGGCATCGGCAGGAGGAATTCTCTCTTCCCCCGTCTCATTATCCAGAGGAACATCATGATGATCTGTCACGATCATGGTCATTCCGAGTTCTCTGGCACGAACAACCGCATCCCAGGCTGAAATCCCGTTGTCACAGGTAATGATAGTATCCACACCATCATCACAGGCCTGTTCCACCATATAACCGCGCAGCCCGTAACCGTCTCTCTGCCGGTGTGGTACGCACCAGCTTACATCTGCCCCGAGCCTTTCCAGTCCCAGCACCAGAATAGATGTGGACATGACGCCATCCACATCATAATCCCCGATCACCCGGATCCTTTGGTGCATCTTTATCTTTTCCTTTATGATATCCAGAGCCGTATCCATATCATAAATGTCATGAACCGTATGAAGCTTATCCATGGACGGATACAGATATTCATCCATGGCATTCCAGTCATACAGCTCTCTTTTTACCAGTATTTCCGCAAATATTTCAGAAATCCGGTATCTCTCCGCAATTTTCTTCAGATCTGCGGGATTTCTTTTGATCATCCATTGTTTCATTTGTCTAACGTTCCTCTCTTTGTTATAATGAATTTATCACAATTGATTATTACTGTAAAGACAACTTCCGCATCACAGCAGAAAAGAAACCGCATAAAAATATTTTTCATACTATCAGGTTGATGCCCTGGGGCGGAGAAAGAAATGGAGGATTACTATGAAATGGATCCGGTATAAAGTATACACAACGACAGATGCTGCCGAGGTAATCGGAGAACTTCTTTATGAGCTTGGCATACAGGGCTTTGAAATTTCCGATCATATACCCCTGACTCCGGAGGAAGAAAAGCAGATGTACACAGATATTCCCGCAGATTTAGGACCGGATGACGGCAGATCTGTCCTGACCTTCTACACAGAAGGCGAAAACGCTCCTGACCAACGGGAATTTTACAGCACCGGATCTTCCCTGCGGGATGCTGATTTCACTCCGGCACCGGAGGTGCCGAGTCCCGAGGAACTGATCCAGTCTCTGCGCGGGAAGATAAAAGAGATGCAGCAGTTTGTCCCATTTCCGGATCCGGAGATTTCATATTCTGTCGAGGACGATTCCCAGTGGAAGGACAAATGGAAAGACAGCTTTCATCCATTCCGGGTATCGGATGACCTGATCGTCACTCCTGTCTGGGAGCCGCAGCCTGAAATCGCCACTGCGAAGGATACCCTCCTTCTGATCGAACCAGGTTCTGCATTTGGAACCGGCACCCATGAAACCACCCGGCTCTGTATGACTTCCCTGAGGAAATATATCTCGAACGGAACAGCCATACTGGATGCCGGCTGCGGCAGCGGTATTCTCGCGATTGCAGCACTTCTCTACGGTGCCAAAAATGCATTTTGTCTGGACATTGATCCCTCTGCCGTGGCCGGAACTCTGGAAAACGCAGAGCGGAATCACATTGCAAGTGACCGCATCCAGGCCGTCCACGGCAACATTCTGGAGGACAGCATCTCGATCAAAGCTGCCTGTCCGGAGCCTTTTGATGTTGTGGTCGCAAATATTCTCGCCGATGTGATCATCCCTCTTGCAGGTATGATCCGCCCATTCCTCAAACCGGACGGCGTATTTATCTCCTCCGGCATCCTCGCCAGCCGTGGGGACGATGTCCGCAAAGCACTGACAGATAATGATTTCACGATCATCGAGGAAAATACTCTGGGAGAGTGGATTTCCTTTGTAGCAAGACCTTAAATCAGCATAAAAGCATTATAAGCATTTCCTATACATAAAAACAGCCCGAAATTACTGCGAAATCATAATTTCGGGCTGTTTCCGTATTTTATCTTATTGTAAAAATAAGGTGCCACTGTTACGTGACACCTTATAATTCTATCTAATATACATTGACATCTGTCAAACAATCTTATGCATTCTTCTTGCCAAGTTTTCTTTTCATTGTATACCACAGCGTACCGGTAATACATACGGAAGAATATGCACCACAGATGATACCTGCCATCAGAGGGATCGCGAAATCCTTTACAGAATCTACACCGAGAATACCCAGCATAAATACCATGATGAACGTGGTAATGGAAGTATTGATACTTCTGGTCAATGTCTGTGTGATACTATCATCCACGATCTGATCCAGAACAGAAGAATCCTTACGTCCGTTCAGGTTCTCACGGATACGGTCAAAGATTACGATAGTTGCATTGATGGAATAACCAACAATGGTAAGCATACATGCGATAAATGTATTACCTACGGAAATCTTAGAAACTGCATATACCAAAAGCACGATCGCACAGTCATGAAGTAATGCCAATACAGCACTGCTGGCAAAGATAACATCCTTGAACCGGAACCAGATATAGATCAGCATACAGATGGACGCAATGATCACGGATACGATCGCATTTGTCTTCATCTCATCCGATACTGCAGCACTGATACTGTCGTACTGGATGTTCTTTTCCTGCACCTTAAACTTATCTACTAACTGATTGGTCAGATCTGCTCTCTGATCATCGTTAAGCTCTACCGTCTTAACCGACAGGGTATTGCTTCCTGCCACATCAGAAATAATAACATCGTTTGATCCACTTGTCTTGCTGAAGATACTCTCTACCTGCTTCTTCAGATCATCATCGATCTTTTCTCCACTGTCAAAGGTAACATTGTAAGTAGTACCGCCCAGGAAATCAAGACCATAATTTAAAATATGACCGATTCTTCCAGTCTTATTGACAACCAGCATAACGATACATGCCAGGATCAATACACCGGAAAGTGCAAAGAACTTCATTCTGTTGGCAACAAACGGGATACGCTTTCTCGCACCCTCAACACCAAAGTATTTCACATCATCAATGCCAAGAACATACATTGCCTGAAGAAGAAGCTTTGTGATAACAAGAGCTGTAAACATAGACAGAATAATACCGATTGCCAATGTGGTTGCAAATCCCTTGATCGTACCGGATCCCTTCAGATAAAGTACAAATGCTGCGATCAATGTGGTTACGTTACCATCCACGATAGCAGACAACGCCTTATCAAAACCAAGCTTGATACTCGTCTGTACGGACTTGCCCTTCGCAAGCTCCTCCTTGATACGGGTGAATATGATAACATTGGCATCCACCGCCATACCAATATTCAAAATGATACCGGCAACACCCGGAAGTGTCAGGGTAACATTTAAGCCGTTTAATACCACAAGCATCAGCACCAGATAGAACAACAGTGCAACAGATGCTGCCAAGCCCGGAAGTCTGTAGAACACTACCATGAACAATACCACCAGACCAAATCCGATCGCACCTGCCAAAAGACTTGTCTTAATTGCATCAAGACCAAGCTGAGCTCCAACCACCTGAGACTGTGCCTCTTTCAGCTCCAGAGGAAGCGCACCGATACGGATACCTGCTGCCAGCTCCTCTGCGTCAGCAAATGTCTTAAAGCTTCCGGAAATCTGAGCCTTACCATTGAGGATCTCACTCTGGACTGCCGGAGAAGAAAGCTCCTTGCCATCATAAATAATATAAATTCTCTTCTTGGATGGAGCTGCTGCCTGAGTCGCTGCTCCAAATTTCTTGGTTCCCTTTTTGTTGAAGGTGATATCAACGACATTCTCTTTGTTCTTTGTCGTCTCATCCTGAATGGTATTTGCCTCGGCATTCTTTACCTCAGAACCGGAACAGATGACTTTACTCTTGTCATATGTAACGGTACCATCCTTCTTCACGGTAACATCATCCTCTGCCACGAAGTCAAGAGAACCCTCTTTACCAAGACTCTTTAATACTTCCTCTGCATCCGCAACACCTGGGATATCTACCTCGATACGTTTGTCACCCTGCTGTACAACAGAGGACTCTGTACTGTATACCTCGGCACGCTGCTGCATCTTCTGGATCGTATCCTTCATCTCTGTGTCTGTCGGATTATCCTTGACAGCCTCATACGTGATACTGACACCACCGGCCAGATCCAGTCCCAACCTGATGTTCTGGGCACTTCCCTTGTGAGCAGCTCCCAGTCCAACCAGAGTCGTGTAACCACAAAATGCGATTGCTGCTATAATCACGATTATAGTGAGCAATCCTTTCCTTTTGTTTTTCATTGCTGCATATCTCCTTTAAATAACTCTTTTTCGCAGATATTCTTATGCTTTCGTTCCGCACACGCATAAAAAACCACGTTAAAGATTATTATAGCATAGTCAATGAAAGATTGGCAAGAGATTACTTATATTTCATTCATCTTTATGTGTTGATCCTTTCGCTGCCGGCCGTAAATTCTACTGTCTTGCACTAAAATATACTTTTCCGCCCTTGGCATCAATGCCCTTATAGTAGAATAACTCCTCGACCGTCACAAGCTGGAAGCCCTTCCTACGCAGTTTCGGTATCAGTTTTTCCACAGCTGCAGCCGTACTTGGATACAGATCATGCATCAGTACAATATCGCCATCCTTGATGTTCTTGCAGCGGCTTAACACTTTATCTCTGTTTCTGCTCGACCAATCCTCTGTATCTACGCTCCAGTAGATCATTGGGATCTGAATGGTCTGTCGCATCTTATCATTGACATTGCCATAAGGCGGACGAAGCATCGTCGGGTTCTCCCCGTTTATCTTTTTCATGACACGAAACGACCTTTTTAATTCCCGGCGGATCTGCTTTTTTTTCATTTTACTCAGATCCCCATGATCAAAAGTATGAGTCGCAATCTGATTTCCCTTTTGATAAGCATTTTTCATCGTATCCGCATACCGTTCCACACGATTTCCTACCACAAAAAAGGTGGCTCTGGAATCATTCTTTGTCAAAGCTTTGACAATACGATTCGTCACACGGTCATACGGACCATCATCAAAAGTCAGTGCCACCATCGGTTTATCCGGATCCAGATTTTTGCGGATATGCTCCACCGAAACCTTTTCTTCCTGTGGTTTCTTCGTTTCAGACGGTTTCTCTGCCTTTTTATTTTTTTTCTCCTGATCCACAGAAGCTTCTGTCTTTAGCTGATTTTCATCCTGTTCCCCCTGACGGTTCAGGCGCACAAGCTGAACTGCCATTGCAATGATCACAATTCCAAGAACCACGGCTGCACTCATCATGATCCATATAGACCTGGAATCTCCCTGTCCTCTTCTGTCTTTCCCCTTTTTTCTCCTGCTCATCTTCTACTCACCTTCTCTTCTTTATTCACTTGTGCATTGTATCGAGCATTTTTCACTTCTTTTTCGCACACGGATTATCATAACACAAAGAATTTTTATATCATCACACAATGTTTACTTTTGTATTAAATAACTATTAACTATCTGATAACTTTTACGCTTTTCCATGCTCCGCCGGTGCAAGCATCCCACCAATCATCCCGGCAACCACACAGATGATCCCACTGCTGACTGTCTGAAAGTTCATGTGGATCCCCTGATGATAGATCAGATTTCCTGCCAGTAAAAGAAGCAGAAAATACCCAGCTCCCATCCATGCTCCCCAAAGAAATTTCTGTTTTCCTTTGATCTGACCAATGCAAAAACCTCCCAGCAGAGAGGAAACCACATAGGCTGCGATCACTCCCCCGCTGATAAACCCGGAATTCATATGCCCCTTCAGCATCACAGCAGAAAGGACTGCCAGGAACATCACAGAAACGATCAGCATTCCCATCAGTATCACAATAAACCCCACTATCTTTTTACCCTTCATCATATTCTCCCTTTTCGTAAGCCCTGTATCTGATATGAGCTTTGAAATCACGTTTTATTCACTATTGTATGTCAAATTGTGATAAACTATTCAACAGAACAAATATCAGGAGGGATTTCCATGACGAATTTTATAGATCTGCATACACATTCCAATGCTTCCGATGGCACATGTACCCCCACGGAAGTGGTACAGCGTGCCGCCGGGAAGGGACTTCGTGCCATGGCATTGACTGACCACGACACCGTATCCGGCGTGGAGGAAGCCATGAACGCCGCCACTGCACTTTCTCTGCCAATTCTGGTCATCCCCGGCACAGAACTTTCCGTAGCATACAAAAAACAGGATATCCATATCGTGGGGCTTTTTGTGGATCACTGTAACAAAGCTTTTCAGGATATGACGCAGCTTCTGATCCGGCGCCGCCTGGAACGAAACGAGGAAATGATACGACGCTTCAATAAAAACGGAATCCCTGTCACCTACGAGGAGCTTACCCAGGGAAATCCGGATGCCGTGATCACCAGAGCACATTTTGCCAGATATCTCGTGGAGCATCAGATCGTAAAGATCCCCAATGAAGCCTTCAAAAAATATCTCGACCCCGGCTGCCCCTACTTTATCCCACGGGAATATATACAGCCGGAGGACGGAATCGAAATCATCCGGAAAGCCGGTGGCGTTCCGATCCTTGCACATCCCCTTCACTATAAGCTGCCCCAGAAGGAGCTGGAGACATTGATCGCCCGCCTGAAAGATGCCGGTCTTATGGGCATCGAAGTAAAATATTCCAACCATACCCTGCAGGATGAATATTATGCCGGCCAGCTTGCTTCCCGTTTCCATCTGCTGCCAAGCGGCGGTTCGGACTTTCACGGAGCCAACAAACCGGCCATTGATATTGGTACCGGGCGTGGAAATCTCGCTGTGCCATATGAATATCTTGAAAAGCTTGCAGCGACCGTAGATTATCCTTTATCCTGATAGGCACGTATACTTATTTTCCAAATAACGTCCCCAAAATAAAAGCTGCCACGCCCGCACCAGCAAAAAACGTCTGAAGAAATTTTCCCCAGACGTTTTTTATCATATATCAGCAAAATGAAATTCATTATTTGTTTTCGTTGCCCTGTTTGTCAATCTCTACGATGTTTTCTTTTTTCATCGGGATACGGCAGTTTTTGTTATTACCAAACTCAACGATAACAACCTCGTCCATGATATCGATCACAACACCAAAAAAACCACTGGTAGTCAGAACGCTGTCGCCTACTTCCAGCGTGGTGAGCATTGTGTCATGCTCCTTCTGCTGTTTTTTCTGTGGACGGATGGCAAAGAACCAGAAAATACCGATGATAGCTGCATAGATCACTACCATGCTGAGAATCCCCTGCGTTGTAGACGCCTGTCCGTTTGCTGATGCCAATACGCTTATTGCATTCATTTTAGTTCCTCCATACTTTCTAATTTTTTCTTTTTATATTCCTGGAAGCATCCCTGTTCGATCGCCTCCCGAATTTCTTCCATTAAATGGTTATAGAACCACAGATTGTGTGTTACCATGCAACGAAGTCCCAGCATTTCCTTTGCTTTTAGCAGATGACGGATATAAGCACGGCTGTACCTGCGGCATACCGGACATCCACAATCCTCATCCAACGGCCGGTCATCTCTCTCATACTTTGCATTAAAGAGATTCATCTTTCCATGGTTGGTGTATGCATGGCCATGTCTGCCATTGCGGGCAGGATATACGCAGTCAAAGAAATCCACACCACGCTCCACAGCCTCCAGAATATTCTGTGGTGTACCCACTCCCATCAGATAAACCGGCTTATCCTCCGGCAGATAATCAATCGTCTTCTCGATGACCTCATACATTTCATCATGGGTTTCTCCCACTGCCAGACCACCAAAAGCATATCCAGCCAGATCCATCTCAGAAATCCTTTTGGCATGCTCGATCCGGATATCTTCAAAAGTCCCTCCTTGATTGATACCAAATAATAACTGATGAGGATTCAACGTCTCCTCCAGACCATTCAGACGATTCATTTCCTTCTGACAACGCTCCAGCCATCTGGTGGTACGGTCAACAGAATCCTGCATATACTTTCTGGTGGCAGGATGCGGCGGACACTCATCAAATGCCATCGCTATCGTCGAAGCAAGATGCGACTGTATCTGCATGCTCTCCTCCGGTCCCATAAAAATACGGTGACCGTCAATGTGGGAGTTAAAATATACACCTTCCTCTTTGATCTTGCGAAGTCCTGCCAGAGAGAACACCTGAAATCCACCGGAATCTGTCAGCACCGGACGATCCCAGACAGCAAACTTACGGATGCCTCCCATGTCATACACCACATCATCCCCAGGTCTCACATGAAGATGATAGGTATTGCACAGCATGATCTGCGTCTCTATCTCCTCCAGATCTCTGGTAGAAACAGCTCCCTTGATAGCACCGATCGTGCCGACATTCATAAACACCGGAGTCTCCACTGTCCCGTGAACCGTCTCCAGCCTGGCACGTTTCGCCCTTCCATCCTTACATAATACCTTATACATTCCTTTTAATTCCTCCAATATGTCTATCCGCGATAATAGCACCGGAATACCCTCTGTGTCAATATCTGCGGAATAAATCTAATAAGAATTTAATAATTAGAATGATCACTGCGACAGGAATGACAACCATTACAGTAAGTTTTAGCACAAAGATCAGCACGGCGATCACAATGATGGCAATAGAGATCAGCATCGCATAACGGAATACCTTATCATACCATTTTTCACCGGAGCCTTCATCCGGATAAACGCTGTCTGTCCGGGTTTCCCTGCTGTAATCATCTCTCGCCTGTTCCTTATAAAAATCTGCCATGGGTCCTTTTGAAGCCGTAAAAGAATCAATCAGTGTTCTCGCGATCAGCCGGGGATCTCCCAGTTCCTCGCACACCTCTCTCTCAGACTTACTGCTCTCCGCAAAATAATTATCATAATAGCGGATATTGTCCTCAATATCCTGTACCGGAATATTGCCCTCTAACGCCATACGCAGTTCTGATAGAAACTCTCTTCTGGTCATGCTCTATCCTCCATTATAGAAACAACTTTGCAGCCTGCATAAATACAGGCTGCAAAGCTGTTATATCCGTGTACGGCAGATGCCGTTATGCCCACTGCCGTCTCCATATATTCCTTTGTCGGTTTAGTTGAAAGCCTTTCCAACAGATCCGAAAAGCTCCATCTTCTCTTTAACAGTAGCTTTAATAGCCTCTGCACCCGGAGCAAGAAGCTTACGAGGATCAAAGCCCTTACCCTGAAGGTCCTTACCCTCCTCAATGTACTTACGTGTAGCTTCCTGGAATGCAAGCTGGCACTCTGTATTTACATTGATCTTTGCAACACCGAGAGAGATTGCTTTCTTGATCATATCTGCAGGGATGCCTGTACCACCATGAAGTACGAGAGGCATATCACCAGTCTTAGCCTGGATCGCATCGAGAGTCTCAAAGCTCAGACCTGCCCAGTTCTCAGGATATTTACCGTGGATGTTACCGATACCTGCTGCAAGCATGGTTACACCAAGATCTGCAACCTTCTTACACTCCTCAGGATCTGCACACTCACCGGCACCGATGACACCGTCTTCCTCGCCACCGATAGAACCAACCTCTGCCTCAAGAGAAAGGCCAAGGATGTTACAAGCATTTACAAGCTCTGTAGTCTTCTGTACGTTCTCCTCGATCGGAAGGCTGGAACCATCAAACATGATAGAAGAGAAACCTGCATTGATACAAGCCTTTGCACCCTCGAATGAACCGTGATCCAGATGAAGTGCTACAGGAACTGTGATATTAAGCTCCTCGATCATTCCCTTTACCATACCAACGATAGTCTTGTAACCACACATATACTTTCCAGCACCCTCAGATACACCAAGGATAACCGGTGACTCAAGCTCCTGTGCTGTCTGAAGAATAGACTTTGTCCACTCCAGATTGTTGATATTAAACTGACCTACTGCATAGTGACCTGCTTTTGCTTTTGTAAGCATTTCTTTTGCTGATACTAACATAATCCTAATCCTCCATTTGTATAATTCACTACAAAAACCTCAATTCGTTGCTATTATATACCATTTTTTGCAAAAAGAAAATAGCAATTCTATAAAATATTAATGAAATAACGCTTTGATCTCGTCCATATGCTTCATTGCCTGATCATATCCCGCCTGCCAGGACTGCCGCAGAACCTTCACATCCTTTTCCAGACTTTTGAGCGGAGTCTCCGGGCGAAGCAGCACGGCACGCCCCTGTTTTTCCAGCTCCTCACAGAGCTTCACGGAGCGGTTGTACTTTTTGTAACGGTTGACCAGTGCACGGGCAATGGCCGGATATTTCTTTTCAATGCTGCGGGCGATCAGAATATCCGAACGACGGCATGCCTTGATATATCCCTTCGGTCTGGTAAGCACCACCAGTACCTTATCGTTGCCGTCCGATAATACCTTGCCGATCGGGATCGGATCAGCAAGTCCGCCGTCAAAATATTCTCTGCCCCGGATCACCGCCGGAGGAATGATCCCCGGCAATGCGCAGGTGCCGTGAAATACCTCGAAGTCCTTATCAATATCCTTCTGGGTAAAATACTGTACATGCCCTGTCTGTGCATCCGTGGTCACGGCAATAAACTGACCGTCATACTTCTGAAAGGTCTCCATGTCAAAAGGAACATGAATGTTTGGAATATCGCGAAATGCAAACTGCACTCCAAACATGCTTCTCTCCTTCAGAAGATTTCTCTTGCCCATATAACGCTTGTCGTTGCGGTACTTTTCCAACACCTCAATATTGCGTCCTCTCTGTCTGGAAATATACGATGCCGCATCGGCACTTCCTGCGGACACCCCGATGCAATAAGGAAACATAACATCCTCATCCAGTAACGCATCCATCACACCACAACTAAACACCGGGCGGAATGTTCCTCCCTCAAATAATACTGCCGGCATACCTGCCATCCTTTCTGATCCACCAGCTTCCTTCTGTCCGCAGGTACCTGCCTGACCTCCAGTGGATTCATTGTTATTGCTTTTGATCCTTCCCCAAAGCGGACCCGCTTACTCTACGGAAACCACCTTATAATCCTGCTCCTCAACTGCCTTTGTTAACACCTCATCTGCCACATCCGCTGTAAGCGTAACAACTGCCGTTCCTTTCTCATGACTTGCCTGAGCCTCTGCCACACCGTCAATGGCCTCCAGAGCCTTCTTTACATGTGCCTCACAATGTCCACACATCATTCCTTCAATATAAATTGTTTTTGTCATTTGATTGTCCTCCTCTTTCTTATTATTAGAACTATCTGAAATAATATCAACTGCAATCGCATTTTTTCTTTTGTGATCCCTGCCGGCATTGTGAAGCTTAAAAAGATTCAGCCGCAGAGCATTGGTTACAACGCAGAAACTTGACAGACTCATGGCTGCCGCTCCAAACATCGGATTTAACTTCCAGCCAAACAGCGGGATCCAGACTCCTGCTGCCAGCGGAATCCCAATGACATTATAAATAAATGCCCAGAAAAGATTTTCATGAATATTTCTCAGCGCCGCCCGGCTTAACCGGATCGCCGCCGGCACATCACTGAGACGGCTCTTCATCAGAACCACATCTGCCGCATCAATGGCAACATCCGTACCGGCGCCAATGGCAATACCCATATCCGCTCTGGTAAGTGCCGGTGCATCGTTGATGCCGTCGCCCACCATCGCTACCTTGCCAAACTTTTGCAGCTGCCGGATCACATTTTCCTTGCCATCCGGCAATACATCCGCTACTACTTCATCCACACCTGCCTGTGCACCAATGGCTTCTGCCGTTCTACGGTTGTCTCCTGTGAGCATTACTACATGAAAGCCCATATTCTGAAGCTCCCGGACCGCCCGCGGGCTGTCCTCCTTGATGACATCTGCCACAGCGATCAAACCGATATACCGGTCATCCCGCAGGAAGCAGAGTGGTGTTTTTCCCTGATCTGCAAGCTCCTGTGCCTGCTGCTTTACTTTATCTGAAAGTGCCGTGCGGCTGCTGATATACGCAACACTTCCACCGGTAAGATGTACTCCCTCGCAGACAGCCGACAGACCGTTTCCCGGAAGTGCCTGAAATTCACCGACTTCCTTAGAGCTTACACCTTTTTGGGTACCATAGTCAAGAACGGCTCTCGCCAAAGGATGTTCACTCATCTGCTCCAGATGAAATGCATCCTCCAAAAGCTGCCCTTCTGTCACGCCCTCTGCCGGCAAAATATCCGTTACTTTCGGTTCGCCCTGAGTGATCGTTCCCGTCTTGTCCAGTGCCACGATTGCTGCCTTGCCGGTTTCTTCCATGGAAACTGCCGTTTTAAACAGAATGCCGTTTCTGGCTCCCACACCATTGGCTACCATGATCGCTACCGGTGTCGCAAGCCCCAGAGCACAAGGGCAGCTGATCACCAGAACGGAAATCCCTCTTGCCAGTGCAAAGCCGATATCCTTTCCAAGCAGCAGCCAGACAAGGATCGTGATCACAGCGATCGTAACAACTGCCGGCACAAATACACCGGAAACCTGATCGGCAATCTTGGCGATCGGTGCCTTTGTTGCCGCCGCATCACTGACCATCTGGATGATCTTTGACAAGGTGGTATCCTCTCCCACTCTGATTGCCTCGCAGCGAAGCACACCGGACTGGTTGATGGTTGCAGCCGATACATTGTCTCCCTGCACCTTATCCACAGGTATGCTCTCACCGGTCAGTGCCGACTCGTCAACAGCGCTGTTTCCTTCCAGCACGATACCATCCACCGGAATATTTCCACCGGGGCGCACCACATAAATGTCCCCCTTCTTTACCTGCTCCACCGGCACCTCGATCTCTGCACCGTCACGCACCAGCACAGCTGTTTTGGGTGCCAGATTCATCAGACCTTTTAGGGCATCTGTGGTTTTTCCCTTGGAATATGCTTCCAGCATCTTCCCGACGGTGATCAGTGTCAGGATCATTGCGGCAGACTCAAAATAGAACTCATGCATATACCCCATCACCGCATCTGCATCCCCCTTTACCTGGGCATCCGTCATAGCAAAAAGTGCATAGGTGCTATACACAAATGCCGCAGAAGAACCTAAGGCAACCAATGTGTCCATATTGGGAGCACGATGCCAGAGACTCTTAAAGCCGCTGATAAAAAACTTCTGATTCAGTACCATAATGATCACGGTCAACAGAAGCTGTGCCAGTCCCATGGCCACATGATTTCCCTCAAAAAACGATGGAAGCGGCCATCCCCACATCATATGTCCCATAGACAGATACATCAGAAGCAACAGGAAAATAACTGACGAGAGAAGTCTCCTGCGAAGAACCGGTGTCTCCCGGTCTTTAAGAGAATCCTGCAGGGAATCAAAGCCTCCCTCCTTGGCCTGCTCCTGACCCCCTTTGGGACTTGCTCCATAGCCAGCCTCCTCCACCGCCTGAATGACGGCAGCCTGGGATGCAGTTCCTTCTACACCCATAGAATTTGTCAGCAGGCTCACCGAGCAGGAGGTAACACCCTCCACGCCGGAAACCGCCTTTTCCACTCTGGCACTGCAGGCCGCACAACTCATCCCGGTTACAATATATTGTTCCATTGCATTTTCAGCTCCTTTCCTTTTGATTGCTTGATGTTGGTGTTTGCCCCTTGCATCATTTCATTAATTTCTGCAGCGTCACCACAAGATCATCCACGGTCTCCTCCTTACCGTCCAGAATATCCTGACGCACGCATGTCTTGATATGATTGGCTAAAAGCACCTTATTAAAACTGTTTAATGCGGCATTAACTGCGGACACCTGAACCAGAATGTCGGTGCAATACGCATCCTCCTCCACCATCCGTTTAATCCCCCGTACCTGTCCTTCGATCCGGCTCAGGCGGTTGATCATGTCCTTATATTCCTTTTCCTGACGCTGTTTTTTGCGCTCACAGCAACAGCATTTTTTCTCTGGATCCATATATCATCCCTGCCTTTCGCAACGAATTATATACCCCCATAGGGTATATTGTCAACTTCATATATCAATAAAATCATCCCCCTGTTTCATATAATTTATCAATAACTCAGGTTTTTCTCTTTCGTCAACCAATTTCATTTTATGGTTGACAGAACTTTTTTTCTCCGTTATACTTTGTTGCATAGGTTCAGGATTGTTCCTGATCAAATCTATATATTATTTCATACTTGGATTTTGAGAAAAAACAAAAGAAAAGAGGTATCTTATGAACGATTCAACAACTGTTACCGGCAAAAGATTTACCACACAGCGGCTGGCTCTGATGGCAATGTTTGCAGCAATTCTCTGCGTTTCCGCATACATCAGCGTACCGCTTCCATTTACAGGATATCATGTAACATTCCTGAATTTTATTATCACATTGATCGCTCTCGTGTTTCCACTGGAGCAGTCTCTGCTGATCTCTGTTGTATGGCTTCTCCTGGGTGCTGTAGGAGTACCGGTATTCATTGGCGGAAACGCCGGCATTGGATACCTCATGGGACCTCTCGGCGGATACACGATTGCTTTTATCCTCGTAGCTCTCCTGTTACCACTGCTTCGTGGAGCAAAATACAATCGCATCCGTTACACAGCCGTGTCTGTGGCATCTGTTATATTTGTAGATTTATTTGGTATGGTCTGGCTGAAGCTTATGAACCATATGCCGTGGAAAACTGCATGGGTTGCAGGGTTCTTCTCCTTTATTATCCTCGATCTGGTAAAGGCCGTTGTGGTTGCCCAGATCGTTCCTGCATTTCATAAGATCATGCGGGATCAGACACAGGAATAAATCTATAACAAGCTTTATACAGGGGAAACAAGAAAGAAATTTTCGTTAACGGAAATTCTTTCATCCGCAAAACTTATGTTTTGCAAAACAAGAGGCATTGAAAATTATTCCTTTTTCAATGCCTCTTGTTTGTTTATCATTGATCAATCCATTTTCATAATGATCTCTCTGGCAGTTTCTTCACTCACCGGAGCTGCAAAGCTGCCATCCGGAAACTCTACAATATCCCCAATGCCCTTCTGCAGGACGAAACGAAGCTGTCCGTTTTTTACCTTCTTATCCGTATACAGCTTTTTGACAAGTGCCTCCCTGTCAATATACTCCGGAATCTCTGTCGGAAGTCCGGCCTGCTTCAAAAGCTTCACAACACGTTCCACCTGCTCCTTCGTCACATACCCCATCTGACGGGACAGATGAAGCTGTGCCACGAGTCCAATGGAAACCGCCTCTCCATGAAGGAGTCTGTAATCACTGACCGTTTCTATGGCCCGTCCAACAGTGTGTCCCAGATTCAGGACTTCTCTCAGGCCGCTCTCCCGCTCATCCTTCATAACGACATGATATTTAATGCTGCAGTTTTCCTCTGCCATATGCTCACAAAGCACCGGATCCAGTGCCAGGAGCTCCTCCATATGCTGCTCCAGAAAATCAAAAAACTCTCCCTTTGTGGCAAGACATGCATGCTTGATGGTCTCTGCCATACCGCTGGAAAGCTGTCTCTGTGGCAAAGTTTTCCATGTGGCAATATCTAAATAAACTTTCTGTGGCTGATTAAACAGACCGATCAGATTTGTTGCAAGAGGGGTATCTACTGCCGTCTTCCCCCCTACGGATGCATCAGCTGCCGCCAGAAGTGTCGTGGCATAATTGACGAAAGGAACACCTCTTCCATAGGTTCCGGCAATAAAACCTGCCAGATCTGTGACTACACCGCCTCCGACTGCAATAATACCACAATCCCTGCGGTATTCCTTTGCCAGCATGGCATCCTCGATCATTTCCTTCGTCTGGCGTGTCTTGCTCTTTTCTCCCGCCGGAAAAGTAAATATATTTACCGTAAAGCCTGCTGCTTCAAGCTTCTGTGCGATTGGCTCCGCATACCGCTTTTCCACTTCACTGTCTGTAATGACTGCCAGCTTCTTTTTGCCTCCCAGCAGTCCGTTTTTCATATCCTCTACCAGATGATCCATCAGATCAAATCCGATCTCAATGGGATAACTGTCATCGACGACCCGTTTTAACTCTACCTGAAATGTAGCCATTCTGTCACCTAACCTTTCCCCCTGTCCGAAGCATTTCTATCCTGTACCGGTCACAAACAATAGACAGGGAACTGTGTCCTATTGTAACACAGTTCCCTGTCCATGACTACGTTTTCTCTTGAATTTATTTCCCCTTACTCTCCGGATGGAACACTGGAAGAAGTCTCTCCTAATATTCCATGAGGAGTCTCCCATTTTCTTCCGGACTGCTTTACCAGTCCAAGCTTCTCGATCACTTTCAGGGTATTCGTACATTTTGCTGTAATCTGCACTTCCTGGTACCGTGTTTCCCCTCCGTCATCTGTCAGGCTTACAAGAAAGCTGTTTGCCTGTTCCTGATAAAATAGATCACAGTTTCCATCCTGAATATCCCGGAGCAACGCCTGGTATAATTCGTTTCTAAGCTCCTGATCATCGGTATTATCCTCCAATAACGGATAACCTTCTTCTTCACTGAGCCACTTGGAAACCATCTCATCTCCATCCTTTACCCATTCAACAGACATACCGCTCACATACATGGCCTTTTGGAGTTTTGTCTCATAGCCCTTCCCATAAAGCAGCTCGCACATATCCGGCTGCTTCCTGATAAACTGCTTCATTCGATTCATCATCTTTTTGCCCTCACCGGAAGCTTCCACCTGATAATATAGTATTCTCTCTTTTCCCCCTGTCAGAGTGTACCGGATCCGGATGGCATTCTGATTTCCATCACTGCTTTCCTGGATATTTCTTCCGTATTTCAAAATATCCTGATTCAACTCATATGCCTGATGGATCGCCTGAGGATCCGTCAGATAAAATGTCGGCGTTTCATAACTGTTTTCCCCGTTATATTCCAATGACACACCCACCCGCTGTACTTTATCAAAAGCAGGAAGTCCAGATCCCAGCTGACCATTCCGGACACCGATCATACCAAAGATCATAAACACTACAAAAAGCCCCATCCGCCAGTAGGATGTTTTTTTCCAGATAAAGAACGATTTATCCAATATCATATTGGCTATGAAATAGAACAGGATCGTCCCTGCTATAACAAGCCCCAGAACAATATTAAATTTTCTGCCATATGCATTATCATTTATGATATTTCCAAAACCGATCGCATAAACTCCTGCTGCAAACAAAAGACTGGAACAAAACACAAACACAATGCGGAATACCGGTCTGCCCCAGGAAAATGCAATGATGTCCCCTGCTGACTCTAATTGACGGATCCGATATAGTCCAATGGCAATTGCCAGCAAAAGAGCAGCCGGGATCAGATAAAAGGCGGTCTTTCCTATTTCCGGCAGCACCTGATCATAATTCATGACCACATGGCTGCCATCGCCCATCGTATATGCCCATGCCCCCCGAGCCTCTCCCCGCAGGGTATGTATCATAAAAAACACCACCGGAGTCAATCTTCTGATCAAAGGATTTTCCACGATATCATATGGATCAAATCCCTGATTACCATAGACAAATATCTCTGCCAGCATAGAGTAAAGCATTGCCACCCCTGCCACAAGACAATTGAGCACACCATAGATCACAAAGCTCATAAATGCATTGCCGGTGACCATCACAACAGCACAAGCCAGATTGTAATAAAAAAACACCTGAAGGATCCATTCCAGCATATAAATTCCTGCATATGGAAGGAGAACCCCAACACCATTGGTCACACCGATCAGCATCAGGCAAACCTGAATGATCAACGCCGGAACGATCAGCATTACCATCCCTGCCAGATAGTGGCTTATAAAAATATGTACTCTTTTCATCGGAAAAGAATGCATCGTATATGTCTCCCGCTCTCTAGTCAGATACAGGAACACACTGGCTGCAATCACAATGCAAATTGCCATGATATAAGGAGACAGACAACTGTTTTGTATATATCCGATCAGATTATCTATCTTATACTGCGTCTTCGCGGAATGTGTCTGAAGATTGTTAATATATGACATCTGCGACAAGGCCGGAATGATCACTCCAAGAAATCCGAACACAAGCTGTAACGTCCACAACGGCCAGAATCTTGTAATATCCTTTTGGAATATCATTTTATTAAAGAATGATGTCTTTGACTTCATAATCCTCACCTCCCAGTTCATAAATAAAGATTTCTTCCAGTGTCAGCGGCAGCATATCCATAACAAGCGGATGGAAGGTCGCGAGATAATCCCCCAGTTCTCTCTGATCTCCCTTTACGATCAGGGTATGCACCCGGCCAAGCTGCGTATGGTTCATCACCTCAAAACGTCCTGTGATATCCGGCACCTCATCCCCCTCAAATGCCATCTGCAGCTTTGTCACGCTTCCCTGAAGCTCACTTAGGGAACGCTCCAGGATCACCTGTCCCTTATGCATGATCCCCACATGATCACAGACATCCTCCAGCTCTCTCAGATTGTGAGAGGACACCAGCACCGTCATCTGCTCCTCGCTCACTGCATTCAAAAGAATATTCCAGATCTGACGGCGCATCACCGGATCCAGTCCGTCCACCGGCTCATCCAATACCAGAAGCTGCGGCTTACAGCTGATCGCCAGCAAAAAGGCAGCCTGCTTCTGCATTCCCTTTGACATCCGGCGGATATTTTTCTTCCGGTCTACCGCCGGAAAACAATCCATCAGCTTATCAAAAAGCTCCGTATCAAATGTAGGATAGATCCCTTCATAATACTTTTTCATTTCTTTCAGATTTGCCTGACGGAAATAAAAAATATCATCCGGTATAAACGTGAGTTTTGCCTTTGCGGCAGGATTTTCAAACACCTTTTCCCCATCCACTAAAAGCTCTCCACTGTCCTGTCGGAATATCCCCGTCACATGACGAAGCAGCGTAGACTTTCCTGCTCCGTTTGGTCCAACCAGACCATAAACCGCCCCCTTGGGTACATGAAAGCTCGCATGATCAAGGGCCTGAAAATCTCCGAACCTTTTACATATATCTTTTCCCTGAATCAAATTAATTCCCCTCCATTCTTTCATTTTGAAACATTTCTGATCCGCTCCATTAACTCCTCCGGACTCATTCCCAGAAACTTCAGTTCCTTTACTGTTTTATCAAAGGACTCTAAAAGCTCCTTTTTTCTCCGTCCATCCGTCTCCGGCACACCGGCTACAAAGCTCCCCTTTCCCGGAATCGTATAAACATATCCTTCCTGCTCCAACTCTCTGTAGGCACGCTGTATTGTATTAGGATTGATGGTCAGCGATGTTGCAAGTTCCCTCACAGATGGCAGTTTTTCGTCCCTTTTCATCACTTCCTGAATGATCAAATGACGAAATCCATCCTTTACCTGCTCATAAATCGGTCGGGCATCCCGGTAATTGAGTTGTATCACGATCTCACCCCCTGTTCACAACCGTGTTTGTACTGTATTAACTCATTTAATACAGTTAGTATACTATCATATCATTTTCTAAAAGTCAACCCTCTTAATTTAACGGAATCAAATTTTTAAAAACATCTTGAAATCCCGTGAAAAATGGACTATTTCATAGAATCTTATATATAACCGCAATTATCTTGTAAAATTCTTAACATTTTTGTAATTTTTTCTTGAAATTTTCCGAAAATTACGATATAATTATGAACTGTAGTTAACAATTAGCGTAATTTTTCTGTAATATTTGGGGTTTAACAATGAAACATAACATATTAAAAACTTGTGCAACATTTGCATTATCAATGGGAATTATCGCATCTCAGATTTGTTCTACATCTGTAGATGCATCAAACATAACTTTCAAACAGCAGATTTCCATAGACCGCTATCAGCGTTCTATCGCAAAAGGATTCCTTGGAAAATCCTACGGATTAGGGAAGAACCAGTACGTTTGTAATACATATGTAGAAAAAGCTCTGGAATCCCTTGAAACAGTCTCTGCAAAAGAAAATTCCATCGCAGGCATTAAAAATATCAGCAAAAACATTCGTGTTCATAAGGGAAAGAAAAACATCCCAACCTCCTATGACTGGTCCGCTTATCGTGTAAAAATCTCTTACACATCCGGCACTCTCAACGAGGATACAAACACCTACGAATGGAACAATTCCAAAACAACCACAACGATCAAACGCCACAATAAAGGGACAAGCCTGAAAAAACTCTCTCTCGGAGATGTTCTGACCTATGGACGAAGCGGTGGTCATGTAGCTCTCTATTTTGGAGAATTTAAAAACATGTCAGATGTTGCTGCCCGTCTGGTAGAACTTGGCGTTTACAAAAAAAGTGAACTCAAGAAACAGAGTGATCGTTATGTCAACCAAAAAGGAAAACCGATCATTCGTAAATATAATGGATGTGGAAACAAATGGCGTATTCATGCTACCTCAAAAGGATTATTGATCGACAACGCCATTGTCAGCAAGCATTCCAACGGAACTTCTTCCTTTGGAAAATGGAGCAAAACCATTGCTTCCGGTTTTACAGTTTACGCAAACGGTTTTACAGAAAATGAAAAATAACAAAAACATTATTAGGAATTTATAAAGCCAGCGGAGATTATCCCGCTGGCGTTTTCTTTCATAACAACATCCGAAGTTATATCATTTTTGAACAGATAAACACATGCTCCTCCCGATCATTATGGCCTTGGAATCTGCCCCGTGACCAATCTGTTGTGTTTTCGCAATCGGAAGGTCTCTTCTCACAAAACGCTGTAACAAGATCGGAGCTGCATCTATGCCATTCTCCTGCTCTAACTGTGTAAATGTCCCCAACAGGATACCTACACATCGGTCAAACACCCCCATCTGCTGCAGCTGACTGAAATATGCTGTGATCCGTGACATGTCCCCGCTTAAGCTTTCCAATAAAAGAATCCTTTCATGGCAGTCAGGAAAATATTCCGTACCTGCCAGCTTCAGCAGGCAGCGTATATTCCCTCCTATCACAATCCCTTCCATCTCCGTTCCCTGTATGAAATGGTAATCAAACCGAAACAGATCATCCCCTTTACGTTGCAGCATCTGATAAAATTTCTCCTGCTGTTCTTGCCCGCAAACTCCTATGAGATTCCGAATCTGATACAACACTCCGGGATTCCCTGTTTTACTATAAATCCCGTTGAGTATTGATGTCAGGTCGCTATATCCCCAGAAGGTTTTTCCTGAATCAGCAATCCTCTTGTAATCCAGATATGGCAGCAGCTCATTAGCCAGATCTCCTCCTGATATATCAAAAACATCATGGATGTCATCATTGCCATATAACGCCATTAATGCCTGCGCTTTCTGCTTTGCCGTTCCGATTCCCTGATATAAGTACGGACTTATTATGACCGATATATTCATCTGACGCAATGCGTCCCTCAGATTATGTACTTGTTCCTGCTGATTTTTTGCAAGCCCGTCAGAGCAACATACAATTCCTGCCTGCTGTGTTATCCTTTGCATTGCTTTTCCTTCTTCCGTATTAGTATTGATCTATTCTCTGCCAATTCTCCATATACTTTATATACATACAGACTATTCCGGGCTTCCGCCGTAACATTTCCTCCTCCTCGCCTCTCCGGGAGTCATGCCGAACTCTCTCTTAAAAGATCGGATAAAGGAGGATTCATGTTCAAAGCCACTGTCATATGCAATATCGCTGATTCTTTTTTCTGTATTGTACAATAACTCCAACGCCCTTTTCAACTTCTGACTTCTGACGTATTCTGCCAAAGGAATCCCAAAATTTTCTTTGAATACAGACTGCAGATATGTCGGTGAAAGATAAACCTGTCTTGCAATCTCCTCCACTGTCAGCTTTTCTGTCAGATGGTCTTCTATGTATAAAAATATGCGGTTAAAAACGTCATCTTCCTTACTCATGTACTGCCTCACCTCCATGTTAGTCATTGCGTACTTATTCTTTTGCGGTTCTGCCACAAAACAGCTCATCCCCTGTAGCAAACCGCCACATAGCCCTAAATAAATATAAATCCCCGAGACTTTTATACTGCCTCTCCGTCAACCTCATCCTGATAATAATATGCCTGCTTCTCAAACATTGCCGCATATTTTCCTTTAAGCTTCATCAGCTCATGATGATTTCCTTCCTCAATGATCTGACCATTTTCAAACATATAGATCCGATCCGCATCTCTCGTAGTCGATAAACGGTGAGAAATAAAGATCACGGTAGCATCTCCTACATTTTTCATCATATTGGTATTTAACTTATACTCTGCCAGCGGATCCAGAGCACTAGACGGTTCATCCAGAATCGCTAACGACAATCTGCCGGTTCTGGCAAACATTCTGGCAATCGCAACCTTCTGGGCTTCCCCTCCGGAAAGCATCGTTCCATCCTCCCGAAACTCTCTCGTCATGTTGGAATCCAGACCTTCCGGCAGCTTCTCCAGCTTTTTTTCAAAATCTGCCAGCCGGAGTGCCTCCATTACCCTTTCTCTGTCTCCTTTCTTTTCCTCATCCATCAACACATTTTCTACAAGTGTAGCACCATAGATCTGGTAATCCCTTTTGTCATACTCCCGGATATCCACTCCACCTACAGAAATAGTTCCATATTGGATCGGATACAATCCCATTAATAATTTTACCAAAGTCGTTTTACCGGCACCATTCTCGCCTACCAGGGCAATCCTCTCGCCCTTCCGGATCTGCAGAGACAGATCCTGTATCACCGGTTTCTTACTACCGGTATATTGAAAGCTGACATGATCCAATACAATGTCTCCCAACTCTCCCTGTACCGTCCGGACACCATTCTCCACAGTCTCCTCATCCATTTCCAGAAACTCCTGCAGATTGTTCATATACATACAGTTTTTCCCGGCTTCCATAAAATTTTTGATGGCGGTCTTGACTCTCCATGCAAAATAATCCACACTTCCCAGAGTTGCCACATACAGACCGATCTTTGCCTCGCCCGTGGTCTTAAGAACAATGCTCACATAAATATATGTCAACAGGATCGGCAGACCAAATATCACCATATCCTGAATCTGTTTGTAAAAATTAATCCTGCCGTATATCCTCACATAAAGCTGCTGACGTCTGTCAAAGCTTTCCTTATGCTCACGAAGCAGTACCTTGCGGATATTGTATAACCGGATCTCTCCGGCATATTTCTTCTCATAAAAGACACGCTTCACATACTCTGCGGCACGCTTATCCCTGGTCTCCTCCAGACGAAGCTCATACTGCAGCTTATTGATCCGGGAACTGAACAGAAACGATGCCACGATTGAGGGCAGCGAAAACACAAGCATCACCGGATCCACGCGGGCAATCAGAAAGATTGCCGCCACCGCAGATAAAGCACATCCTGTTGCCCATGTCAGGGAATGCAGTCCGTCCATAGCCTTTGTCAGACATTCATCCAGTGCTCTGGCAAACCTGTCATAAAAATCCGGCTGCTCATACTTCGTCAATTCAATCCGGACCGCCTTGTCAATAACGCGGTTAAATATGTATGCATATACCTTCGGTGTCTTCCTGCGAATATAATACGCATGCCAGGCAGATACCAGATGGATGCAGATATGTCCCAGACAAAACAATGTCACAAAACGAAGCAGTCCCATAAATGACCTGCCACTTTCAATATAGGAATAGATCATCTGAAGCATCAAAATAAAGAAAAATGACATATATACTTCTTCTGTGCAGTTTTTGTAAAAGGACAGTAGAATACAGCCTTTGTCTGCCCTCCAAATGGTCTGCACAGTATAACACATACTGTTCCATACTCCCATTTTCTGCGGAGTCTTCTCTTCCATTTTCATCTCTCCCTCACTTATCTCTCTATCTATAAAATGTTTTATATGATGTATTGTATCAAAAGGGGAGTAGTATTTCTTAGCATTTTACATGAACATTTGTTCTGTCTTGTGTAAAAGTGAACAAAACGATTCATCCTGTCTAAATATATGCCACAAGATGAAAAGAAACTCTATTATCTCTGTAAAACTCCACAATATGCCATAAAATATCACTTCCCGGCAGAGTCTTACATGTAATACAGTTTTAGAATAATTCTGAATCCTAATAACAGCTATCCTGATCATAGCCCAATTAATAAAGATATGTTAAATTTTCTAAATCTATGACCATTATACAAACAGCCACAGAAACTACATTCCAATCAGACTCTGCAGCAACCCTGCAAATTTCCTCTCCCTTTTGAAAACCGATTTCGTATAATATTTAGCATTGCGATTTCCTCCTTTCCTAAGTCCAAAGCGCTGCAGTAACCATCTATAAACAAATAGAATCTCCACGCTCACCAACAATTCACTTTCGAAAGCATGTTGCCATTATAATACCAATTTCAATTATTAAATTAGCATTTTCTACGCAATTTTACAAGTTTTTTATTTTTTTGAAATTTTCGTTTCTCCCACACCATTTCACATGCATAGAATTCCCTGATACGTTTACAATAAATGCATACCTGTTTCAAACCTGCAAACAGGAGATACATGTCAATCATGCAGCAAAACTTTGTTTCCATCATGTTTTACTGCATTCAAAATGGAGGTATATTCATGAACGAACAAAATACGATCGATCTGTTAAAGGAATGTGATGCCGGCAGTAAAATGGCAGTCTCTGCAATTGACGAGATCATGGACAAGGTTCATTGTCCGGATTTTAAGGCACTTTTAAAAGAAACAAAGGAACATCATGCCGCTCTCGGAAACGACATTCATGAAGAGCTTCTGAAGCACCACAGCGACGAAAAAGATCCCAATCCCATGGCAAAAAGCATGGCCTGGCTGAAAACAAATATGCAAATGGGGATTGACGACAGCGATGAAACAGCCGCCGATCTTATGACCGACGGCTGCAATATGGGTATCAAATCTCTCTATAAATATATGAATCAATATCCGGATGCAGACCACACAGCGAAGGAGCTGTGCAAGCGTCTGATCTCCATTGAACAGGAGCTCAGGAAATGTCTCCGGTGTTATCTGTGATTCTGACTCTGCTTCCTCCGGTCTTTTCCTTGGTCACCACGATCTGGCGGTCGATCTTGCTCTTTAACTCCTCCACATGGGAAATGATCCCCACCAGACGGTGTCCATCGGTAAGACTCATCAACGCCCGGTAAACAAGCTGCAGGGCATCGGAGTCCAGCGAGCCAAAACCTTCATCCACAAACAGCGTATCTAGCTGGATCCCTCCAGCCACAGACTGAATCTCGTCTGATAATCCCAGAGCCAGAGATAAAGATGCCAGAAAGGATTCTCCACCGGACAAAGATTTCACACTGCGTTCCGACCCATTATAATGATCAATAATACTGATATCGAGTCCTGTCTGACTTCTGGCTTCCCCTGTAAATTCTGCTCTCTTCATTTCATACTGTCCGTCTGACATGATCATAAACCGAAGATTTGCCCGCCGGATCACCCGGTCAAAATAGGTCATCTGTACATATGTCTCCAACATCAGCTTCTGCTTTCCGGTCAGTCTGCCATTAAGCGTTTCCGACAAAGCATGAACATTTTGATATTCTGTTTCCAGTTCTTTCTGTCCCTGATATTTTTCCTGTATCTTCTGATACAGTCTCTGGTTATTATCCAATCTCGTGTTTACTTCATGCTGTCCCATTTCCAGGACATCATTTCTTTCTTTCAGGCCTTTCTCTGCCTCGAGCTCCTTTTCCAGAGATATTTTATCTCCCTCTCCTGTCTGCTGTTCCAGAGATTTCAAAGTGCCACGGATCAGTGCCAGCTTTTCCCTGGTATCGCCCACTGCTTTTACGGCATCCTCCAATGCCTGTTCCATAGATACAAGCTCTGCTGATAATTTTTCAAACTCTGCCCCGGCTTCATCGATCCGCTGAAATGAAATATGTTCTCGCTGGCTTTCCCACTGCTTCCGCACTTCCTCATATCTGGTTCTCGCTGCCACCAGATTTCCGTGATCCTCCTTCTGTTGCTCTTCCATGTGACGGATCTCCTCCTCGTGCTGTGGAATCTGCTGCACCAGCGTCTCTTTCTGCTTCCGTCGTTTCCTCTCATGAGCCACACTTTGTTTATTTTCTCTGATTTTAATTGCAAGCTGCTCCAGTCTGACCGTAATTTGGGACTCTGCTTCTTCAAAGGTGATCGGTGGAACCAACTCCCCCAGTCTCCCTTTAAGCTGCGTCTGCTGCTCCTGCAGGGCACTGTTGATCTGTGCTGCTCTCCGGCTGGCTTCATCCGCATATTGTCTCCGTTTCTGTGCCTCCCTGCGTTTCTGCTCCCTCTGCTCTCTGGTTGGAGCTCCGTTCTGCAGCATGGCCGGATGCGGATGAGATAAAGAACCGCAGACCGGACAGGGGCTGTCCTCCCGAAGCTCCTGTGCCAGAAGACCTGCCTGTGCATCCATGTACAGACGATCTGTCTGTTCATAATCCAGAGCTGCACGCTCCGTCTCCTCCCTCCTTATCTGATACTCTCTCTGGGCATCCTTCAATGCCTGTCCGGTCTCATCACACCGGTTTCTTTCCTTCTCACACTGCCGGAGTTGTGCCTGGTCTCTGCTCAGATCTTCCCCATCATGAATAAGTTTTTCAAGAACAGCTTCCGAATCATCGTATTGTTCTAACTGCTGTTTTGCCCGATCAAGTTTTTCCCTCTTCTGATGCAGCATTTCATCCAGAATCTGTCCGTTTTTTTGTACCGTCTCTATCTCCTGTTCCAGCTGCTGTCTGCGTTCTGCAAGTTCTTCCAGCACATGATACTCTTTCATCTGCTGTGCCAGAGCATTTTTCTTTTGCTGAAGTTTTTCCCGTTCTTCCTGACGGTTTTCCTGCTTCTGAAGTTCCTGCTGCCGAAGCTTCATCTCCTCCAGAAGGATCTGTTCCCTGCTCACCGCCTTCAGTCTCTTCTGCTCCTTCTCCTTTGCTTCCCGGGCAAGTGCAATAGCAGCATGTACCTCTGCAAGCTCTGTCTGAAGCCGGATCTTCTCATGATCCATATGCTCCTTTTCCTGCCGGTCCTTTTGGATCAGCAGAGGCAGTATCTCCAAAATATCTGACAACGGACTTTCCTCATTCTGTATCCGCTGAAGATTAACTGCATACTCACAATCCTCTTTCCAATATACCTGCCCTGCATACTGACGGACACTGTCCTGTGTCTTGCGGCACTGCTCCTCAAGTTCTGCCGCCTTACGTCTGACCTGATCCTGCAGCAGCTGATACGGCTGTGTCCGGAACAAATTACGGAATATTTTCTGCCGATCTCTGGTATCAGACATCAATAGTCTGCGAAAATCTCCCTGTGCCAGCATCACGATCTGGGAAAACTGATCCTTGTCCACCCCCAGTATATCCAATACGGCCGCATCTACATCCTTCACACCGGAAACGCTCCTTCCCGGTGCCACCAGAGCGGCACCAGCCTTCTCTATGGTCATCCCTTCTCCCCGGTCTTTAGGACGCATATATGACGGATTACGCTCAATCTCATACTCCTTTCCACCATGCATAAACAAAAGCTTTACAAAGGTTCTCGTGCCCGGAGAAGCATATTGGGACCGGAACATCCCCGGTTCCCGTTCTGTTCCGCTGGCATCCCCATATAACGCAAAAGTAATAGCATCAAATATCGTTGTCTTTCCGGCACCGGTATCCCCCGTGATCAGATACAGACCGCTGTTTCCAAGCTGTCCCATATTTAGGACAGTCTCGCCGGCATAAGGTCCAAATGCAGACATCGTCAGTTGTAATGGTCTCATCTTATCTCCCTCCCCATATATCCTCGATCATCGATTCCATAAGCTTTGTCTGGCTGTCATTTAACGGCCGGTTATTGAGCTTCTCATAAAACTCCTGCACCAGCTCTAAAGGCCTGCGCTCCACCGCCTGCTCCAGATTGTCAATAACTCTGTTCTGCCTTGTTCTCTGATTGTCATAGTCCATCTTCATGAGATTAGGATAGATGACCCGAAGCTTTGATACTGCTTCAAAAATATCCTCCTCATCCGTCAGTGTAATATGCAGATAATCATCTACCCGGGTGCCAATATAATGATCCCTGCCGGTCAGTTCCTCATAAGTCCCCCTGCACTCTCTCATATCATGAAGCGGCTTTAATGGCACTGTCCTGACAGATGTCTCCCCCTTCTGTCCCATCTCTACCACCGTTACGGACTTCACATGAGAAGCCTCCGAAAAGGAATACTTTAACGGTGTGCCGCAATAACGGACGTTCTCCCTCTCCACCTTCTGCGGTCCATGAAGATGCCCTAACGCCACATAATCAAACGGTGTAAAGATCTCTGCACTGACCTGGTCAGTACCTCCTACCATGATCTCCTCCGATTCACAGGTATCTGCTCCCGTCACAAACTGATGTGCCACCAGAACATTTCTCCTGGTCTGATCCACATGCATCTCACGGATTGCCAATGCCACCGCATCCTGATAAGAATGAATCTCCTCCTCTGGAAATGCCTGACGCACCTGCAGCGGCTTAATAAAAGGAAGCAGATAAATATCCACGGAACCATATCTATCCTGTAACGTAACCGGTTCCACCTGTCCCCGGTAAGAAGGCGAAATGTATACTCCGCTGGAAGCGATCAGCGACGCTGCAAATGCCAGACGTTCTGCCGAATCGTGATTTCCACTGATCACAAAAACCGGATAATTTCTCTGTGCCATACTTTCCAGAAAATCACCCAGAAGCTCCACGGCCTCTACGGCAGGTACCGGCTTATCATAAACATCTCCGGCGATCAGAATACCATCCGGCTGCTCCTGATCTATAATCTCTGTAATCTCATTTAATATATATCTCTGATCCTCGATCATGGAAAACTCATTGACACGCTTTCCCAGATGAAGATCCGACAAATGGATCAATTTCATACCTCTCCTCCTGTAACACAATACATTATATACTGACCGGCTCAGACTCTCTCTTCTTGTAAGCGTATTATACCATGCAGAATGTATGTTCTGCAATGACATTTTCTATGATTTTCTCTCCCCCGGAAATATGTCAGGATTTGACACTATCCCCTTCTTTATTGTATAGTGGATGGGTTGAATGTCCTATGGATGTCATGGGACATCATTTTTTTGTCAGTAACACAAACACCAAAGGAGGAAATTCAGAATGAATGATGTGTGTATAATCATCGCAATCGCCGCATATCTGATAGGAATGATCTATATCGGTATCCGGTTTAGTAACCAGAACAAAACCTCGGAGGACTTCTATCTGGGAGGACGTAAAATGGGACCTCTCGTTGTCGCCATGAGTGCAGAAGCCAGTGATATGTCAAGCTGGCTGTTAATGGGACTGCCCGGTGTGGCTTATCTGTCCGGTGTCTGCAGTGCATTCTGGACCGCCGCCGGTCTTGCGATCGGTACCTGGCTGAACTGGTTCTTTGTTGCCAGACGTCTCCGCCGTTATTCCAGCAATATCAAGGCGATCACCGTCCCGGATTTCTTTGCAAAGCGTTTTCATGATAAGAAAAATATCATCACTGCCGTTGCCGCTCTGGTCATCGTGATCTTTTTCATTCCATATACGGCATCCGGCTTTGCTGCCTGCGGTAAGCTGTTCCACAGTCTTTTCGGAGCAGATTATATGACAGCGATGGTTCTTTCTGCACTGGTCATTGTATGCTACACATTAATGGGTGGTTTCAGTGCCGTATGTACCACGGACCTCGTTCAGAGTATTGTTATGAGTATTGCTCTCGTCACGGTTATGGTATTTGGTATCAGCAAGGCCGGCGGACTTGGTGCCGTTATAGACAATGCCCACTCTCTGCCTGGATACTTCTCCCTGACAGAGCTTTATGATGCCACCACAGGAAATGCCGTTTCCTACGGAGGAATCATCCCGATCATTTCCACTCTCGCATGGGGTATCGGATATTTTGGTATGCCTCATATCTTAGTACGTTTTATGTCCATCGAGGATGAAAAGAAACTTGTACTTTCCCGCCGCATTGCCACAATCTGGGTGGTCATTGCCATGACAGTCGGCGTATTTATCGGTGTTGTCGGTCTCGGTATGACAAAATACGGTTCCATCAAAGCTCTGGACGATCCGGAAACCATTATCATGGCGATTACCGACCTGCTGAGTAAACATGGTATTCTCCCGGCACTTCTCGCCGGTGTGATCCTTGCCGGTGTGCTTGCCGCAACCATGTCTACCTCAGACAGCCAGCTTCTGGCCGCAGCCTCCGGTATTTCTCAGAACGTGGTAAAGGATTTCCTCGGCATCAAGATTTCCGAAAAAAGAGAGCTTCTCCTTGCAAGGATCACCATCATTGCCATTGCCATTGTTGGTGTACTGATGGCAAGAGATCCAAACTCCAGCGTATTTGGTATCGTATCCTTTGCCTGGGCTGGCTTTGGCGGTGCCTTCGGTGCCGTAATGCTCTTTGCCCTGTTCTGGAAACGCTGTAATCTGGCAGGTGCTCTGTCCGGTATGATTGCCGGCGGTGTCGTAGTCTTTATCTGGAAATACTGTGTACGTCCACTGGGTGGTGCCTTCGATATCTACGAGCTGCTTCCGGCATTTCTGGTATCCTGCGTGGTCATCGTGATCGTAAGCCTTCTCACTAAGGCTCCGGAAGAAGATATCGTTAAAGAATTTGATGCCGCTAATGCAAAATAAGCCATATAGTAACACCACAGTGAAACACCGAAAATAATTTCACAGCAACAGATCTGACAAATTAAAAGGGGAAAATTTCCTATAAACTAAAAGAGCCATGAATTTCATAGAAATCGAAACATAATTGCTATGAATATTCATGGCTCTTCTTTTAGTGTATAGGAAAATGCTCGTAGCGTAGAGGGAAGCCAACGAGAATTGCGAAGCAATTCTTGGAGGGCAAAACGCTGGTTTTGCCCTTTTTTATTCTTGCAGGACAATTTCTGAAATGTTAACAGGATTGCCTGTTTTTATAAAATGTTATTTGGTGACAAGGACTCCATCCTGACTGTCGATCACAATGGTATCCCCGGCGTGAACCGTATCCTCCAGAATCCGCCGTGCCAGCAGAGTTTCCACATGCTTTTGCAGATAACGCTTCAACGGACGCGCACCAAACGCCGGCTCATACGCCTGCTCCACGATCAGATCCATGGCTTCCGGAGTCAGCTCCACGGTAAGCTCCTTCTCACGAAGTCTGCCATTTAACTCATCCATCAGAATATCAATAATGCCGTGGATATTATCCTTGGTCAAAGGCTTAAAGAGAATGATCTCATCCAGACGATTCAAAAACTCCGGACGGAAAGAAGCCCTCAGATCTGCCATCGTCTGGTTTCTTGCCTCCTCACTGATGGTTCCGTCTTCCTCAATACCCTCCAGCAGATAAGTGGAGCCAATATTAGAAGTCAGGATCAGGATCGTGTTTTTGAAATCAACGGTTCTGCCCTGGGAATCCGTGATACGTCCATCATCCAGTACCTGCAGCAGCACATTGAATACATCCGGATGTGCCTTCTCAATCTCATCGAAAAGTACCACAGAATATGGTTTTCTGCGGACTGCCTCGGTCAGCTGGCCGCCCTCCTCATAACCGACATATCCCGGAGGCGCTCCGATCAGACGAGCCACAGAATACTTCTCCATATACTCACTCATATCAATACGGACCATGGCATTTTCATCATCAAACAACGCCTGCGCCAGCGTCTTGGCCAGCTCTGTCTTACCGACACCGGTAGGACCTAAGAACAGGAAGGAACCGATTGGCTTCGTTGGATCCTTGATGCCGGCCTTTGAACGAAGGATTGCCTCGGATACCAGTTCTACACCCTCATCCTGTCCAACGACTCTCTTATGAAGCTCATCAGCCAGATGAAGTGTCTTCTCACGCTCACCCTCGGTCAGCTTTGCGATCGGAATACCGGTCCAGCGGGAAATGATCTTGGCAATCTCTTCCTCGGTCACAGCCTCCTGCACCATGGAATCTCCGCGCTGTTTCGCCTTTTCTTCTGCCTCCTCAAGCTGTCTTTCCAACTCTGGCAGCCTGCCATACTGGATCTCCGCCGCCTTGGTGTAATCGCCCCTTGCCTGCGCCTGCTCCATCTCATTGCGAAGAGAATCTCTCTCCTCCTTGATCTTGCTGACCTTATCCACCTCAGCCTTTTCACTTTCCCACTGTGCCTTCTGGTGCTCAAACTTCTCCTGAAGCTCTGCCAGCTCCTTCTGCAGTGCCTCCAGACGCTCCTGGGAAAGGTGATCCGTCTCTTTCTTTAATGCCTGCTCCTCAATACGAAGCTGCATGATCTGACGGTTCAGCTCATCTAACTCTGCCGGCATACTGTCAAGCTCTGTCTTGATCATGGCACATGCCTCATCCACTAGGTCAATCGCCTTGTCCGGCAGGAAACGGTCGGAAATATAACGATTGGAAAGTGTTGCTGCTGCTACCAGGGAACTGTCTGTGATCTTCACACCATGGAATACCTCATAACGCTCCTTGATGCCTCGGAGAATAGAAATGGTATCCTCCACGGTTGGCTCTGACACCATAACCGGCTGGAAACGACGTTCCAATGCCGCATCCTTCTCAATATATTGACGGTACTCATCCAACGTGGTCGCACCGATACAATGAAGCTCGCCTCTGGCAAGCATTGGCTTTAACATATTGCCGGCATCCATAGAACCCTCTGTTTTACCGGCTCCTACAATGGTATGCAGCTCATCAATAAAGAGAATGATCTGTCCTTCACTCTTCTTGACCTCCTCCAGTAATGCTTTCAGACGTTCCTCAAACTCTCCACGGTACTTCGCTCCGGCAACCAGAGATCCCATATCCAGTGCGAAAATCTTTTTATCCTTTAAGCCCTCCGGCACATCTCCCTTCACAATACGCTGTGCCAGTCCTTCTACAGCGGCCGTCTTACCAACGCCGGGCTCACCGATCAGCACCGGATTATTCTTGGACTTTCTGGAAAGAATCCGGATAATATGACGGATCTCATTGTCCCTGCCGATCACCGGATCGATCTTGCCCTCTCTGGCTCTCTCCACCAGATCATAGCCGTATTTTTCCAGAGCATCATAGGTGGCCTCCGGATTATCACTGGTCACCCGCTGGTTGCCCCGGACCTGGGACAATGCCTGCAAAAAACGCTCTCTGGTAATCTGGCTCTGTTTCATCAATGCCTTGATCTCGCGGCTTGGATGCTCCAGTATACTTAAGAAAAGATGCTCCACGGATACATATTCATCTCCCATCCGCTTTGCCTCGTCCTCAGCATATACCAACGCCTCATTCAGATAACGGTCAATCCGCAGATCTCCGCCGCTTACCTTAGGTCGTTTTGCCAGCACGCCATCTACCTGTGCCTGGAATACATCCACATCTATTCCCATCTTTTCAATGAGCTTCGGAATCAGGCTTCCCTCTACCCGCAGCATTGCCGCCAGCAGATGATCCTCACCCATCTCCTGATGACCATAATCCATGGCAACCTTCTCACATTCCTGTACTACTTCCTGTGACTTCGTCGTAAATTTACTGATGTTCATTGAAATCACCTTGCCTTTCTCAAAAACCTGCGGATTTCGCCGCAGGTTCTACTCACTCTATCTCTACTCTTTTCTCCCTCTGAAAGCCCCTGATCCTTAGGTTTTCCAGATACTTCGGATCCTATCCCATCAGACCATCTCTCTCAGATTGACTACAATATAGCACCTTTTGTTAGCCACGTCAAGTGTCGAGTGCTAAAATTTTTAAAAAAATTGTGAAGCCTTAATTTTACAGGCTTCACAGATAAGAACCACAATGGTATGACTCTTTTTTAATGATGAACTCTTCTACAAACCACGAATAATATTCAAATAATCCTGACGTTGATCTATGACAGCATATACAATCACTTGCTTATTTTCCTCAAATCGTCAAATGTTTCCGTTATCGGAGCAACTCTGCCATTTACTGTAATAATCACTGCTTCTTTGTTTTCCTTACACAGCTTTGATATTTCGGAATAATGATTTCGCAAATCAGCCGATGGTCTTATTGTTTCCTGTAATGTCAACATATCAATCACCTGCGCATCCATGTCATCAATGGTCGGGATGGTATTACTTATTAATGACTCCTTTTCACACCATAGGTAATGTCTCATTGCTCACTACCACCTATTTCATAAACTTCATGATTAACATTTTCTGTCTTCCCCTCCGAAACATATAAAAAACTAATTCCCACCTTATCTTTTGACTGAGAATTCGAATAATATCCGAATAATGTCATGCAGTATGATTTTCCTTCGTCCGTTGTAATATTTTTCAATTTTTCCTCTGAATCTACATAAAGATAACCTTTTTCCGCATCATGTGCATATCCCGTTGTCCACCCTCTGGCTTCTCCAATACTAATCACATTTCCTTCTATTTTCTTAAATAACTTTTTAATCTCTTTGTCCAGATCATATTTCTCTGCTATGCATGGAGCAAACACTTTTTTTATGCTTTCAATGTCCTTTTCTTTTAACGCTTCGTACACTTGATTTGCCTGTTCCGTTAATTCATTGTCGGCACGACTGAAATTGACATCGATATAATCGTCGTCTTCCTCATCACTTGTCCATGCATTCACGAGACCTTCCACCAAGCCTTCGCCCAGACCTGCCAGAAGTTCAATCCCTTCCTTTATATATGAGCTTTTTATATGGGATCTGCCGCACCCGCACAACAGACCCGCCACAAGCAGGAGACATAGAAATCTTTTAGCATATTTTATCATTATTCATTACCTCCCCACATAATCCAGATGGTATTACTATTTTCACTTAATATGGTATCTTGAAAGATTTTTTTGTCCTTAGATCGAGTCTTGATTTTGTCCCTGATTGTTTGTGCCATACCGATTTTATCACCAAAATCAACCTTTCCAAGCGTGACCAGTTTTTTCGGATCCGGCTTCGGATGTCTCCAGTCGAACGCAGTGATCCACCACTGCTTGTTATGAACCGGATTCCAATTGTAATAGCTTCCATAAACCTGTCCGTCTGAATATTTGTATGTACTCAACTGCATAGAACATAGAAAATCCACAGCATCATAATGAGTTCTGCTCTCTGCTGACTGCTGATATAAGCCAATCTCTGAACCTGTGCCAAGATTCCAATAATCACCCTTCCACATCCATAAAACATACTCTTTATTATTATACGAGTAAGGAATATCCTGCACCAACATATTCGATCCCACCCGAAACACCTTGTCAAATAATTTGTTATACCCGTATGTTTTCTGCCAGGTAACCGGCAGGGAATGATACGCACTCTCTTTATCATCATATACAAAATTTAAGATACAGCAAAAAATACTATTGACTATATATAGTCTATTTTAAAACACATATTCTGTCAAGTTGAAATTACGTTATTCGTTTTGAAGCATGAAAGTATTGTAAATGAATCAAGTAGAAGGCTAACTGTTATTCGTAAATTTATCTGCTCCAGATGGCTTACTGTAAGAGCCAACAAACCTAAAACAAAAGAGCAGACAGATAACCACACTATTTTAAAACCATAGCAATTTTGCATCAGACGGATGGAATTTACTTTTTCATTTGACCTACAAATTCGCAACGCTCTGGCAAAAGGTTCAAAACTTAAATAATATTTCGAATCCCATCACAAATCCTGCGCGCCACCAGCGGATTATTCATGGTGTACAGATGGATCCCGTCAATGTCACCGACCAGCAGATCTATGATCTGGCTCAGCGCATAGGACATACCGGCATCAAACAACGCCTCTTTATTATCCTCATATTTGTGAATGATCCTCTGAAAACGCTCCGGAAAGGAGGCACCGCACATGGTTATCATCCGTTTGATCTGGCGTGCATTGATCACCGGCATAATACCCGGAATGATCGGCACCTGGATCCCGGCGATCCGGCAGTCCTCCACAAACTTAAAAAACTGTTCGTTGTCAAAGAATAACTGGGACAATAAAACCTCCGCTCCGGCATCCACCTTTTCCCGGAGATGTCTCATTTCACGGATCTTATTTTCCGACTCTGGATGACATTCCGGATAACAGGCTCCCAAAAAACAAAAATCCTCCTTTGGTTTCAGATAACGGATCAGATCGGAAGCATGTTTAAAATCCTCTTTTTCCGGAATATCGGGATTGCGGTCCCCCCGGAGTGCCAGCACATTCTGGATGCCTTCCTCCGTGAGAACCCGTGCAAATTCATCGATTTCTTTTTTGTCATAATGAAGGCAGGTCAAATGAACGACAGGTTCCACATGATACTGATTTTTGATCTTTTTGGCCAGTTCAATGGTACGGTTACAGTTCGAGCTGCCTCCCGCTCCAAAGGTCACACTGATAAAATCCGGATCACATTCACATAAAACCGCCAGTGTCTCATCTATATTTTCCAGATCCTCCGTCTTTTTCGGCGGAAATATTTCAAAGGATAAACTCTTTTTTTCGGAATAGATATCTGATATTTTCATTTCTTTGTCCTGCTTTCGTTTCATTTGCTGATTTTTCCATCATTCTACTTCTGTCGTATTTCTTTTGCCGCCGCTACCATATTACGAAGACTGGCATCGGTCTCCGGCACACCTCTTGTCTTAAGACCACAATCCGGATTGACCCAGAGCTTCTCCGGGCTGATCTTGGTCAGCATCAGCTCCAGTGCACGCACCATCTCCTCCACTGACGGCACTCGTGGAGAGTGAATATCATAAACGCCCGGTCCCACCTCTGTCTCGAAATGATTCTCCCGCAATGCATCTAAAATCTGCAGATCGGAACGGGATGCCTCGAAGGTGATCACATCCGCATCCATATCATCAATGGCAGGGATAATATCCGTAAACTCACTGTAGCACATATGAGTATGAATCTGTGTCTCCGGCTTCACCCCGCTGTGGGTCAGACGGAATGCCGGGATTGCAAAATCAAGATATTCCGTATACCAGTCTGATTTTCGTAACGGAAGCTTTTCACGCAGAGCAGCCTCATCAATCTGGATCATCTTGATGCCGCTTTTTTCCAGATCAAGCACCTCATCACGAATGGCCAGTGCAATCTGGGAAATAGATTCTTTGATAGAGATATCCTCTCTAGGGAAGGACCAGTTTAATATGGTCACAGGTCCGGTGAGCATTCCCTTCATAATCTTCTCTGTCTGGGACTGTGCATAGACAGACCATTCTACCGTAATCGGTTTTTCTCTGTACACATCTCCCCAGATGATCGGCGGCTTCACACAACGCGTACCATAGGACTGTACCCATGCCTTCTCGGTAAAAAGGAATCCTCCCAATGCCTCGCCAAAGTATTCCACCATGTCGTTTCGCTCATACTCACCATGCACCAGTACATCCAGTCCGATCTCCTCCTGCCACTTGACACATTCCGCGATCTTCTTCTGATTAAATGCCACATATTCTTCTCTTGTAATCTCCCCCCTGCGGAATGCAGAACGATTCGCCTTGACATCCTTTGTCTGTGGAAAAGAACCAATGGTTGTGGTCGGGAATTCCGGCAGACCGAGAACCTTTTTCTGCAGAGCCTGACGTTCACTCCGCTTTGGCAGTCTGGTATAATCCTGATCTGTGACCTTTGATAATCTCTCGGTAACCTCCTGCTTCTGACAATCTCTGTCTCCTGCAAAAAGTCTGCGGTTTTTCTGATATGCCGGGTTGTCCTGGCAGGATGTCTGATCTGCCAGTTCGCTCAGCTCTTTTAATTCCAAAAGCTTCTCCTGTGCAAATGCAAAGTAAGCCTTATATTCTCCGGAAAGCTTCTCCTCATACTGTAATGTATACGGAACGTGAAGCAGAGAACATGAAGTGGAGAGTACCGTCTGAATTTCCTTATCCTTTAATTCTTTTAAAACAGACAGCGTTTTTTCATAATGATTTTTCCAGATATTTTTGCCATTGACCAGTCCCGCAAAAAGCACCTTCTCCTGTGGGAATCCATATCGCCTGATCAGATGACCGGTCTCTTTGCCTTCCAGAAAATCAAGACCGATTCCGTCAAATGGCATCCGGATCAGCTCTTGATAAACATCTCTGACATCTCCAAAATATGTCTGCAGCAAAATTTTACAGCTTCCCTTATCTGCCAGGATCTTGTCATAAATCCGATGGAATAAAGTGATATCCTCCAGGCTCATATCCTGTACCAGTGCCGGCTCGTCAAATTGTACCCAGGCAATCTGATCTTTTTCACATTTTTTCACAATATCCTGATATGCCTTCACAATGTCATCCACAAAATCACCGGCTGTTTTCTTTCCGGTATAACGGGTGAGCTTTAATATGGTATAGGCACCAATGATCACGGGCTTTGTCTCAATTCCCAGAGCCTTTGCTTCCTCGTATTCATCCCATGGTTTTGTTCCGGAAAGGGAAATTTCCGTGTCATCCTCAAGCTCCGGTACAATATAATGATAATTGGTATTAAACCATTTCTTCATGGCAAGTGCCTTCACGTCACCGGATTCCCCCTGATATCCTCTGGCAAGTGCAAAATATGTATCCAGCCTGGAAAGCTTCAGCTCCTGATATCTCTTTGGCACAATTCCCAGCAAAACTGCTGTGTCCAGAACCATATCATAAAACGAAAAATCATTACTGGAAATAAAATCAATCCCTGCTTTTTTCTGCGAGTTCCAATGCTGCTTCCGAAGTTCTGCAGCCGTCTGCAGTAATTCCTCCGCTCCGATTTCCTTCCGGAAATACTCCTCCGAAGCAAATTTTAATTCTCTTAAGCTTCCGATTCTTGGATAACCGATCACTGATGTCTTCATATTCGTCCTCCTTTTTTCGCAGACTGCCCGTACCTGATTGTTACACAGGCTCCTTCTGCTGCCAGATTTATTTTGTTCTTTATGATGACATCATTATACGTTTCCATTAGATATTTGTATAATACATAAAAAATGGGTTGTTCATAGTTTTAAACTATATACAACCCATTTATATTTTCCATAAATTACAGTCAGGCATCCGACATATTTATTATCCGCCGGATATTACCGGATAGGAAAGTATCCTTTCTGTACAAATCAAATTTTATCCCAAATACTTCCGCAACGCCTCCAGATATGTAGCTGCCAGTCTGCCGGGTACTGCCTTTCTGTGGGTGATATAACCGATACGCATATCCCCCTCGTCCTGCAGAGGCACCGCAATGATATCCTTACCGTTGAGCTTCTTATCGATCACACCGCTGCAGACGGTATACCCGTTTAATCCGATCAGCAGATTAAACAGCGTAGCCCGGTCTCTGACCCTGATGTTTTTCTTTCTTTCCGAAGTTGAAAATATCTCCTCCGAAAAATAAAAGGAATTGTGCTCGCCCTGCTCAAAGGACAGATACGGATATGCCTCCAGCTCCTGATTGGTGATCACCTGCCGGTCCGCCAGAGGATGCTTTCTGCTGATAAAGACATGGGGTTTTGCCACAAACAGTTCGTGAAACTCCAGATCATTTGTTTTCAGGATCTTGCGAAGCACCGTCTCATTAAAATCATTCAAAAACAGGATTCCGATCTCACTTCTCATGTGAGCCACATCCTCGATGATCTCATAGGTCTGGGTCTCCCGGAGACTGAAATCGTACTCCTCCTGTCCATACTCCTTGATCAGATCTACAAAGGCATTGACCGCAAAGGAATAATGCTGTGTGGACACGCAAAACTGCTTTTTGCCACCGCCGTCTCCTTTGTACTTATCCTCCAGAATCGCCGCCTGCTCTAACACCTGCCTTGCATACCCCAGAAACTCCTCGCCCTCCCCGGACAACAGAATTCCCTTGTTGGTTCTCTGAAAGATCACCAGATTCATTTCCTTTTCCAGCTCATGAATAGCATTGGTCAGGCTCGGCTGGGAAATATATAATTTCTTTGCGGCCTCCGTGATGGTTCCTGTCTCAGCCACAGTAATCGCATATCGAAGCTGTTGAAGTGTCATATCCTTATACCTCAAAATCCATGCAGACTCTCGTTTTGGTATAAGGACGCACCTTGCTGTCCGCTACCTTTACATGCTCCGGATGAACCGCATATCCCTTCAGTGCCTCCTCATCTACAAGCGTAGTATCAAGCATCACATCTGCATTGGAGGATGCCAGCCCCTGCGTCTGTACATGTACCTCTGTCAGTCCCGGAACCTTGCCTGCAAGACCTTCCAGTCCCTCCTTGATCCCAGCCTTAACAGTCTGTTTCTCTTCCTCTGTTAATTCATCCTTTAACTGCCATAAAATAATATGCTTTACCATTATACTTCCTTCCTCTCTATGAAATCTGACAACATTGTTCTAAAATCAATCTCTCCGTGGTTACGGTTACTTGCGTATTCCGAGAATCTTCTCTGCCCTTTCTACTTCCTCCTGAGTCGGTGTCCGTACCCCCTCCAGCGGATAGGCGATCCCCAGATTCTCCCACTTAAATAATCCCAGCGTATGATACGGCAGGATCTCCACTCGCTCTACATTGGTCCACTGATCTAACTTTGCCCGGAGTGCCTGCAAGCCCTCCTCATCATCCGTCAGATCCGGTACCAGTACATGACGGATCCACATTGCCTTGCCATGGTCACTGAGCCAGTCTGCCAGTGCCAGAATATTCTCATTGGTCTGCCCGGTCAGTGCTTTATGCTTCTCCGGATCCATCTCCTTGATGTCCAGCATCACCAGATCCGTAACCTCCATGAGCTTCTCAAATTTATCCATAAACTCCGGGGAATCCGGATCAAAAGGATTGGCACTGGTGTCCAGTGTGGTGTGGATGCCCTTCTCCTTTGCCAGCGTAAAAAGCTCTGTCAAAAAGTCGATCTGCAGTAACGGCTCTCCGCCACTGACGGTCAGGCCGCCGTTGTCCTTCCAATAGCTTTTGTAACGATATGCCTTTGCAAATACTTCCTGAGCTGTCTTTTCCTCTCCTTCATCCAGCTTCCAGGTCTCCGGATTGTGGCAGTATTTGCACCGCATGCGGCAGCCCTGCAGAAACACCACATACCGCACTCCCGGTCCGTCCACCAGACCAAAAGTCTCCACGGAATGAATCCGTCCCTTTACCTGTCCCATGTTCTCTCTCCTTTTCCTGCAAACAGATCACTGCTGACACCCACTGCATTTTTCAGCAGCCGGCTGCTCTCTGTCTGCCTCTCTTTTCTCTTTTATACAGCACAAACCTTGCGTCTCGGTTTTATTGTACACCAAAACGCAAGGTTTGTATGCATTTATTCTCGTAAAAACGATTTAACTTTCGCTATGATAGGAACCCTTCTCGGTTCACTGTAAACACATCTGACTACATCTGTGCATGGCAGGTTCTGGAAATAACATCCATCTGCTGCTCCTTGGTCAGATCGATAAACTTAACGGCATAACCGGATACACGGATCGTGAAGTTTGCATACTCCTCTTTCTCCGGATGCTCCATTGCATCAATGAGCTTCTCCTTGCCAAATACATTGACATTGAGGTGATGTGCTCCCTGATCAAAGTAACCGTCCATAACCTGTACCAGATTTGTCTTGCGCTCCTCTTCCTCATGTCCAAGTGCGTCCGGATTGATGGTCTGCGTATTGGAGATACCGTCCAGAGCCCACTCATAAGGGATCTTTGCAACAGAGTTAAGAGATGCCAGCAGACCATTCTGCTCTGCACCGTAGCTTGGGTTTGCTCCCGGTGAAAGTGGCTGTCCGGCTTTTCTGCCGTTTGGCATAGAACCGGTTGCCTTACCGTAAACCACGTTTGATGTGATCGTAAGGATAGATGTGGTCGGCTCAGAACGACGATAGGTATGATGCTTCTTGATCTTCCCAAGGAAGGTACGCAGAAGCCATACACCGATCTCATCGGCACGGTCATCATCATTACCATATTTAGGGAAATCCCCCTCTGTCTCATAATCTACGGCAAGTCCGCTCTCATCACGGATCACCTTAACCTTTGCATATTTGATTGCACTCAGGGAATCAATGACATGAGAGAAGCCTGCAATACCTGTGGCGAAGGTACGGCGTACATCGGTATCGATGAGTGCCATCTGGGCTGCCTCATAGTAATATTTATCATGCATATACTGGATCAGGTTCAGTGTATTTACATAGATATCTGCAAGCCAATCCATCATTGCATCATACTTCTCCATAACCTCATCATAATCAAGGTACTCAGAAGTAATTGGCTGATACTTTGGTCCAACCTGTACTTTATTCTTCTCATCAACACCACCGTTGATCGCATAGAGGAGACATTTTGCAAGGTTTGCTCTGGCTCCGAAGAACTGCATCTCCTTACCGGTCTGTGTTGCAGATACACAACAGCAGATTGCATAATCATCACCCCATACCGGCTTCATGACATCATCATTCTCATACTGGACAGAGCTGGTTTTGATGGAGATGTTTGCTGCATATCTCTTGAAGTTCTCCGGAAGATCAGATGAGTAAAGTACCGTGATGTTTGGCTCCGGAGCAGGTCCCATATTCTCCAGGGTATGAAGAACACGATAATCTGTCTTTGTCACCATATGACGACCGTCTACGCCGATACCGGCAAGATCGATGGTAGCCCATACCGGATCTCCGGAGAAAAGCTCATTGTAAGACTTAATACGTGCGAACTTCACCATACGGAACTTCATGGTCATGTGATCGATCAGCTCCTGTGCCTCTTTCTCTGTCAGGGTACCGTTCTTTAAATCTCTCTCAATATAAATGTCAAGGAATGTGCAGACACGGCCGATACTCATTGCAGCACCGTTCTGTGTCTTAATAGCAGCAAGATAACCGAAGTAAGTCCACTGAACAGCTTCTTTTGCATTCTTAGCAGGCTCAGAGATATCATAACCGTAAATGGCTGCCATCTCCTTCATTCCCTTGAGGGAATTGATCTGCTCCTGCAGCTCCTCACGAAGACGGATCACTTCACCCTTCATGCTTCCGCTTCCGCAGACTGCCTTATCCGCTTCCTTCTCTGCGATCAGATGATCGATACCGTAAAGAGCAACTCGACGATAATCACCTACGATACGTCCACGTCCGTATGTATCCGGAAGGCCTGTGATGATCTTGTTCTTGCGGACTGCTCTCATCTCCGGTGTATAAGCATCAAATACACCCTGGTTATGTGTCTTGTGGTACTCCGTGAAGATCTTATGAAGCTCCGGATTTGGCTCATAGCCATACATCTTCAGAGACTCCTCTGCCATCTTGATACCACCGTAAGGCATGAATGCACGCTTTAACGGCTTATCTGTCTGGAGACCAACAATCTGCTCCAGATCCTTTAAATCCTCGCTGATATATCCTGGTCCGTGGGAGGTCAGAGACGATACAATATCCGTGTCCATATCAAGGACACCGCCCTTTGCACGTTCCTCCTTCTGCAGCTCCTGCAGCTTGCCCCAAAGCTTATCGGTTGCTTCGGTTGATCCCTCCAGAAATGACTCATCTCCATCATATGGAGTATAGTTATTCTGGATAAAATCACGGACATTGATTTCTTCTTTCCAGAGACGTCCTTCAAATCCGTCCCATTCTTTAAAATTTACCATTTCGTCTTTTCCTCCTTAACGTTGTCTCATTTCACTTGTAGTATTACACTGCCTATTTTCTCTAAAAAGTCCCCTTTTGTCAACAGACAGTTTTTAACATAACCTACACTAACATTTTTCAATCTCTATGACAAGACTGCTATTGACGGTTTTTATTCAATAACATGTTCTTTTACAGCGAAACTTTCTCTTTTATTTTGCCGCTCAAGAGAATAACTCTCTGTCCATACTGGTTGGAAACTATCATTACACGCTATCACCTATTTCATAAACTTCATGAGCATCATTATGTTTTTCTCCTTAACGTCATTCCGCCCGTTATATTGTATTGCAAATCGTCACACATCGTGGTACACTATATTTAAACAGGAGGTGAATATTATGGCAACAAAAACAGCAAATGTTACAGCACGCATTCAGCCAAATATAAAAGAACAAGCAGAGACAATTCTCGAAAGACTGGGAATTCCGGTATCTGTATTTATTGACATGGCATACCGACAGGTTATTATGAGGGATGGTGTCCCTTTTTCGCTGAATATCCCAGATAAGCTTACCACAAAAGATTCATTAACCAAAGCAGAATTTGATACGATGATGCAAACGGGTCTTACACAGGCCAAACAGGATGATTCTGTTTCCGCTGATAAAGCCTTTGATCAATTGAAGATGGAGATTTAATGTATGAATAATGAATACGAAGTAAAGGTAACCAGACAGGCATTGGAACAGATGCGAGAAATTGTTCATTATATTTCATATGATCTTATGGCTCCTGAAGCTGCAAGTAATTTATTAAATAAACTAGAGTCGGCAATAAAGAAACTGGCTATTTTTCCAAAAAGACATTCTTTAATTCAAGAAGAACCTTGGAAAAGTGAAGGGATACGTAAAATTATAGTGAGTAACTTTTTAGTTTACTTTTGGGTAGATGATGAATGCAGCAAAGTTCAGGTAACAGCAGTAATCTATAACAAGAGAGATCAAATAAATCAACTTTCTGATTTGAATATGTAATAAATGTATTAGAAGCCCTGCGGACAAACGCCGCAGGGCTTTCTTCAACTATATCATAAATTCTTAAATCCGCTCTTACAGAGTAATCTGTACGCTTGTGCTTCCGGCAGCAGCATCCACTGTCTTGTCTTCTGCTGTGATCTTGAAGCTTCTGTCGCTTGCGTCATATGTGACATCGATCACATTGCCGTTTCTGACTGCCTTGATCTCTGTAAGTTTGTTAGACTCACTGTCATAGATCACTGCAGATGTGCTCTTACCATCCTCAAGACCATAAATCACTGCCTCTGCATCCTGCAGATAATCATAAAGAACCGTCATCTTGTCCTCTGCATCAAAGTTACCGTAAGTAACAATGCTGTTTGGACGAGCCAGGATCGGAGTCTGGAAGTAATCACACTGTCTTGTGTAATATCTGCCACCCTCATACTTCTCACCGGACTGGATATCTGTCCAGGTGCCGCAATCAGGTACATAGAACTCAGCCTTTCCTTCCTCATTCATAACCGGCACGATACACAGGTTATCACCCAGCATATACTGCTGATCCAGATACTTGCAGGCGGTATCGTCTGTAAACGCGATAACCATAGAACGCATCATTGGTACACCAACCTGATGTGTCTTATTGGCCTGAGCCCACAGATAAGGCATCAGACGTCCCTTTAATACAGTGTAGTGACGAAGCACATCACATGCCTCTGTATCGCCGTCCTTGTCATAAACCCAAGGCACACGGTAAGTGCCTGAACCATGGAGACGGCTGTGTGTAGAAAGAAGACCGAATGCACACCATCTCTTGTATACGTCAGCCGGTGCAGTTGCCTCGAATCCACCCATATCATGGGAGAAGAAGCCGAAACCGGAGGAGCAGAGGGAAAGTCCGCCACGAAGTGTCTCTGCCATAGCAGAATACTCGGCGTAGCAGTCACCGCCCCAGTGTACAGGGAACTTCTGACCACCAACAGTAGCACTACGTGCAAACAGACAAGCCTTATCCTTACCGAAGTACTCTTCAAGTGCCTCGAATACAACCTTGTTGTAAAGGTATGTGTAGTAGTTGTGCATCTTGATCGGGTCCATACCATTATAATACTTACACTTGGTTGGGATTCTCTCACCGAAGTCTGTCTTGATGTTGTTTACGCCCATCTTGAAGAGCTCCTTGAGCATACCCTTGAACCAGTCGCAAGCCTCTGGATTGGTAAAGTCAACGATCGCCATACCCGGCTGCCACATATCTGACTGGAATACGCTTCCATCCAGATTCTTGATGAAGTATCCCTTCTCCTTACCGATATCGAACAGCTTAGACTGCTGTGAGATGTAGGAGTTGATCCATACGCAGACCTCAAGTCCCTTGTCCTCGTGAAGTCTCTTGAGAAGACCTTCCGGATCCGAGAACATATCCTCATCCCACTCGAAGTTACACCACTCATACTCCTTCATCCAGAAGCAGTCGAAATGGAATACCTGCAGCGGGATCTTTCTGTCTCTCATACCATCAATGAAGCTCATAACGGTATCCTCGTCATAGCTTGTGGTGAAGGAAGTAGACAGCCACAGACCAAATGTATATGCCGGTGGAAGAGATGGCTTACCGGTCAGTGTGGTATAGTTCTCCAGAACTTCCTCCAGATTGTTACCGCCGATCACGAAATACTCAAGCTCCTCGCCCGGCTGTGTAAATGTCACCTTGGAAACTGTGTCTGAGTTTACCTCGAAAGACACCTTATCAGAGCTGTTTACAAATACACCATATCCCTTAGAAGAAATGTAGAATGGGATATTCTTGTAGCTCTGGTCAGAACATGTACCACCATCGCAGTTCCATGTCTCAACAACCTGTCCGTTCTTTACAAATGGAGTGAACTTCTCACCGAAACCATAGATGCACTCACCGATGTCAGTCTTAAGCTGCTCTCTGATGTATGTACGGTGTGGATCCTGTGGATAATTGAAGAACTCATCGTCCTCCTGCATCTCCATACGCGCATTTGCTATGAACTGGCTCTCGTTAATAATAGAAGTAGAACGCCATGCACCACCGGTCAGATGCTTATCCTTATGATAGAACTGTACATCCCAGTCATCACCGATCTTGATCACTACCTTTGTGTCTCCGGAAACAAGCTCCGCCTTATCCTCGGTCCGTGTGATCTGTGGTACATAACCGGTATCCTCATTCAGCTCAAACTGTGGAATATTATCAAGACCGCCCTTGTAATGTACGATATGAACCTTAATGATATTCTCTGATGTAGAAGAATATGTAATCTCAAGGTTTGGTCCGCCCAGTGTCATACCTCTGTTCATTACTGTGTAAGGTGTGGCAATTACCTTGATAGAATTCTCTGTTGTTGTCACCTGATATGCCTGAGATGCATATCTTACATCATAACCCTTTTTGTTCAACCAAAATCCGTCTGCTACTTTCATGTTGTAAACTCCTTTCAAAATAAATAAAATCTACCTGTGTACAACAGATGAGACCCCATATACAAACCGACCACTGCTGTACTGTATGATAACATTATATCTTTATATTTTTATTCCGTCTACAATTATTAAGCTAAAAAGTAACATTATTTTGATATTTGATACAAAAAGTCAATCCACATAAAGAATTCGTCCTGGTTTTCGCCGCGGCGCCGGCCGCTCTCTTTCATCAGAATATCCCAAAATACAAAAACCAACACCCCGGTACTCCTCCGGAATATTCCATTTTTTACAAAGCTCCCTCCCAAAAGGAGTCTCCATCTCCTGTCTCGCCCAGTGGATCCAGCAGGAACCAAGCCCCTGTGCATAAGCGGCATTTAACATGTTTCCGATGACAAGAGAACCATCCTCCACCCAGGTATCCACCCGGCTGTCTGCCATAACCAGAACCAGAACCGGAGCACCATAAAAAGCATCTCTGTCAGGATTACTCTCATAGGACGCATTGATCGCAGATAATTTGCGGATCAGATCGGAATCCCGGATCACAATGGATATGGTGTCCTGATGATTTTCCCCGGAGGGAGCATATATCCCTGCCTCCAGCACTGCATCCAGATCTTCTTTTTTTACTTCTTCCGGCTTATATTTCCGGATACTTCTTCTCTCCAAAAAAAGGCTTGTTTTTTTATCCATAGACTTACTGCTCCTTTCTGTTATCAACCGAATTCCATATATTATCTTTTTTTCCCATAAATTTAGACATAAGTATTGCAGACACCATGACTGTCACCCAGGAAAGCGTATAAGAGCTTAACACCACTGCCAGTGTATGGTGTATTTTTACTGCCACGCCAAGATATAAAAAGCGCACGGCCACCAGATTGAACAGCATAAGCAGCATCGTCTGAAATGACTTGCCGCATCCGCGGAAAATCCCTGCATACACATGAGCCACTCCCAGCATCCAGTAGCCCGGTGTCATCACCTGCACCATGATCTTTCCGCAGGCAATCACGGCTTTATCATGGGAAAACAGACCAATCAATGGTGCTCCAAAGATCCACACAAAGACGGATGCCGGAATAATATAACACAAACAGATGATCATTGTCGCACGTTTTCCCATCTGGATCCTGCCGATATTTCCCGCTCCCAGATTCTGGCTGGTATAGGTCATCGCAGCCAATCCAAAACTGACCAGTGGAAGCACCAGAATTCCATCAATCTTTAAAAAGGCACTGCAGCCTGACACCGCATCCACACCAAAATAATTGATATTCGTCTGTACAACGACATTAGAAAATGCAATCAGTCCGCTTTGAATTCCAATGGGAATTCCCATTTTGGCAATTTCCCCCATGGCTCTTTTTTCCAGCCGGATCTGTCCCGGTTTCAACTGATGCATCCCTGTATCACGACACAATACATATAAAACGATAAATGCACTGATCCCCTGTGAGATCACTGTGGCCCAGGCAGCGCCGGCAATACCTGTCCGGAATACACATACAAACAAAAGATCCAGCAGGATATTACTGATACTGCTGAGTATCAAAATATAAAGCGGTCTCCTGGAATCTCCGATCCCCCGGAGAATTCCTGTTCCTGTATTATAAAAAACCAGAAACAGAGAACCACAAAAATATGTCTGTAAATATTTTAAGGCTGACGGTATCATCTCCTGCGGCGTATTCATCCACTTCAAAATATATGGCGTTATAACAATTCCGAAAATAATCAGAAAAACTCCTGCAAGAATACTGAATGCGACAGCCGTATGAACCGTTTTCTGCAGTCTTTCACCATTTCGTGCACCATAATATTTTGCCACAACAGCACTGACACCGGTTGCCATGCCGATAAAAATTTCTATCAGCAGATTAATGATGGTTGTACCGGAGCCAATCGCCGCAAGTGCTTCTTTTCCAACAAAATTTCCAACGATCACAGAGTCCATAATGCTGTACATCTGTTGAAAAATATTCCCTGCGATGATCGGCATGGCAAACAGAAAGATTCCACGAAACGGAGAACCCTGCAGCAACAGATCCATTGAGGCTTTTTTCTCCTTCATGCTTCTTTTCCTCTCCTTTTATCAGCAGACAATATTTGAAATCTTATCCATCTGACCACCAAAATAATTTATTACATTTCGAGCCGGAGCTTCTGCGAGAAACTCCATAACTTCCTTTGAATAAAAAGCAGAATGGGGTGTCAGGATCACATTCGGACGATGACATAAATTTGTCTTTTCCAGATCCGGCTGTGTCCCCTTCAGAACATCAAGTCCTGCTCCGGCAATCTCTCCTTCATCCAACGCTCTGGCAAGGGCTGTTTCAGAAACACATGCCCCACGTCCCACATTCACAAAATATGCTGTTTTTTTCATCTGACAAAACTTTTCCCAGTCAAAATAATCCTCATTTTCCTGTGTCTGATTCATATGATTGGAAACAATATCCGCTTCCCTTAATGCCTCTTCCACAGATACATAGGTTACTCCGTCCTCTTTCAAGCCATACTGCTCCGGATGACGGGTCACTGCCAGAATCTCAAAACCAAAAACGGCTGCCCGTTTTGCAACAGCTCTGCCAATCCTTCCATATCCTACGATCGCAAGCTTCTGTCTGGAGAGCTTCACCGGTGCCTCCAGCTCACGAAAGCGGTACATCTGTTTCTTTTGGATCAGTTCATCATATGGTTTCAACTGCTTGATCAGTGCCAGGATCAGTGCCATGGCATGATTTGCCACCTCATCGGTACAATAATCTCCGAGAGTCGCAACACAAATTCCTTTTTCCCTTGCGGCATCTACATCCACATCACCATATCCCGTTGCATCTACACTGATCATTTTCAGCCTTGGGGCATGCTCTAACAACACACGGTCAATTTTCAGGAAACAGGTCATGATCGCATCTGTATCCGCAACCTTGTCATACAGCTTCTTTTCATCGCCCTCATATACATATTCTTCAAAAACAGCTCCGGGAATTTCTTTTTCTATCAACTCTTTTTCATAAGTATGAGGAACCGGAATCTGATAATCACAAAATAAGATCTTCATGTCTGCCTCCTCCTGCCCTACTTTCCAAGGACTTCCTTTAATTTTTCAATGACCCGCTGATTCTGTTTTCTTGTGCCGATGGAAATACGGGTGTAGTCGTAATCTCCACGAAGAATAATTCCAAACTGCTGCATTTTTTCACAAAGCTTCGTGGAATCCGTCTGTAAATCCACAAAGATAAAATTAGTATCCGATGGACAAACATAATATCCCATCTTTTCCAGCTCCTGTGTCAGATAAATACGTTCCTCACGAACAGTACTTAAGGTTAATTCTTCAAACTCTTTATCATCCAGAGCCGCCAGTGCCCCGGCAAGTGCCAGTTTGTTGGTACAAAAATAATTGACCATGCGGCTCAGATACCGGATGACTTCCAGACTGGAAACTACATAGCCTACACGGGCCCCTGCCATTCCGTAAACCTTTGAAAAAGTACGGATCACCATTACCTTGCAGTTTTCCTCGGTAATAGCATCCAAAGCTGTTTTATAATCTTCCTTGCGGATAAACTGGAAATATGCCTCGTCTACCACAACCATTACGTGATCCGGAACTTTCCGGATAAAATCCAGAAGCTGTTCATCCTCTAACGCCATGCCGGTCGGATTGTTGGGATTGCAGATAAAGATCAGCTTGGTTTTCGGCGTAATGGCATCCAGAACAGCATCCAGATCGATCCCCTTATCACCCCTCATAGGAACATAAACCGGCGTTCCCTTAAATCGTTTTGCCGTGTTTCCATAGGCACCATACGATTGTGCCGGGATCAGTACCTCATCCCCCTCCCGGATAAACACTTCTCCGATCACATTGATCGCAACGCTGGCTCCTTCCGTGATCATATAGTGATATTCTGACAAGCCATACCTTTCGGCAAGTTTTCTCCGGAGTGCTTTTCCGGTTCCTTCCGGATAATAATTACATAAAACCGCCGTCTCCTGCATTGCCTTTACTGCCTTCGGAGATACCCCCAGCAGATTCTCGTTCTCATTCATTTTACAGATGTCATCACGAAAATCTGCCAGTACATAATCCTCCCGCACATCATCCATGGTAATCCCTACCCGGTAAGCCGGGCTGTCTTTTACATAATCGTTAATCATATCTGCTAACATAATCATAACCTGTGCCTTTCCAATTTAATACGTAATAAAATCCCTGATCAGAGGAAGACTGGAGCAATGCAGTCCACCACCATTCTTCTGGATCTCACTGTACTCTACCTGAATCACTTCAATGCCTTTCTTGGCAAGAATATCAGCTGTATAATCGGTTCCCTCCATCATAATAACCTTGCCGGGTTCCAAAGGAACACAGTTGATCGGATTAGCGGTATCTCTCCGGTCAATCTGGATCATTTCAAAGCCCAGTGATCTTAATTTTTCCAAAATAAAATACGGTACATTTTCCGGCTGATAGATTGCCTTGTGATGATCCACGATCATAAAGCATCCATCAATATGGAGACGGAAACCGGTTAACGGAATCACCAGAAGCTCAATTCCCATACCGTTTAAAACCTCCCGTAACTGACGGATTCCTTCCTCATTGGTACGCTGGGAATAGCCAACGGCTGCATGCTTATCATCAATAAACATAAAATTGCCGCCCTCAAAAGTACCGGTACCTGTGATCGTACGAACGATCGGCATTCCAAGCTTTGCAACAGACATAGAAGCTCTCTGCTCCTCACCACGTCTCATCAATGGTGCAAATCGTCCTACAACAAAGCCTCCCGGAATCGCTGTTCCCACATCACGGCAATTGACAGCCTTTGGTCTGTCCGGATCAATTCCATCCAGATAAACAACCTCTGCTCCATTGTCCCGCAGCACCTTGGCAAATGCTTCGTGCTCCTCGATCATTTTATCCAGATCCGGTTCCTCTTTATCTCTCCAATACCAGGATCTGTCCGGTGCAATGATCGCTCCCACTTCCTCATTCCAAAGTTCCTTTTTAATACATTTCATCTCCACTCCCGGTTTATGAAGCAATATCATACGAAGCTTTCCGATTTCACTGTTTACTCCCCATGCCTTTCCCCAGTGCTTCACTAACTGATCCGGCTCCTCAAAAGCAGGTGATGGTGAAGGTGGAAATAATTTCAATACTTTGTGGTAAGCGTCCTGTGATAATGATGACATAATAAAGACCCCTTTCTTTCGAAACATAATATAATTGATGTCGGGTTCAAAAGATATTCTGCCCCAACTGATACCACGGAAAATACAACATTTTCCAAAAAATAAAGGCGTCGAGTTCATGATCACTCAACGCCTTCGTTTTTCTTGTATACAGTATACGACCATTCCCCCGGTATGTCAACTCTATTTTTTAACTTTTTTTCACTTTCTTTTATTGACATCAGACAATTCCGATAGTATACTGTATACAGAGTATCGTAAAACAAAGGCGTTTTTGGAAACACAATTTTCAAAGAACGTCTTTTTTATTTCCAAAAAATATATTTTGGAAATTACCAGCTTTTAATAAAGAAAGGATGGATACTATGGAAAAAGAAAATATGATACATATGGAACACCTTTATAAATCCTTTGGAGATCTGGAGGTTTTAAAAGATATTTCTCTTGATGTTCAAAAGGGAGAAGTCCTTGTGATCATCGGTCCCTCCGGTTCCGGAAAATCTACCATGCTCCGATGCATGAATCTGTTGGAAACACCAACCTCCGGATCCATCACGGTATGCGGCACGGAAATTACCGCCAAAGGTGCCCCGATCCGGGAGGTTCGTCAGAAAGTCGGCATGGTATTTCAGCATTTCAACCTATTTGAACATATGACCATTATGAAAAATATGATCTATGCTCCAATGAAAACGAAAAAAATATCAAAAGCGGATGCGACTGCGCGGGCACATGAGCTTCTGAACCGTGTCGGTCTGGACGACAAAGCAGATGTTTATCCCATCACCTTATCCGGTGGACAGAAACAGCGTGTGGCGATTGCCCGTGCCCTTGCCATGGATCCGGAGGTGATCCTGTTTGACGAACCAACCTCCGCCCTTGATCCGGAAATGGTATCTGAGGTGCTTGATGTAATCAAGGAGCTTGCCAAAACAGGTATCACCATGATCCTGGTTACCCACGAAATGGGATTTGCCAGAGAAGTAGCCGACCGTATTATCTTTATGGATGAAAGTGTGATCGTGGAGGATGCACCTCCGGAGGAATTCTTCAATCATCCGAAGTCCGATCGTGCAAAGAAATTCCTGTCTAAAATGTTATAAATCAATCCGAAAATAGGAACCATTTTCCAGAAAGATAAGGTGATATTTATGTATAATGAAATGGAAACATTAACAAAACAACTGGTGTCCATTGCCAGTGTCAACAGTGAGCCGGAAGGAGAAGCAAAAATTGCCGATTTTATCTATGGATATTTTAAGAAGCTTCCTTATTTTCACGAACACCCGGAGTATCTTTGCACCATTCCTCTGAAAAACGATCCTCTTCAGAGAAAAAATGTGTTTGCTCTGCTCCGTGGCACTGCAGGCGACTATAAAGATACGATCCTGTTTCACGGACACATCGATACCGTCGGAGTAGAAGACTTTGGTCATTTTAAGGAGTATGCTTTTGACTGTGACAAGCTGCTGGATGCTATGCTTGCAAGCAATGATATCCCGGAGGTGTTGAGAAAGGATATTGAAACAGGGGATTATCTGGTAGGCCGCGGAAGCTGTGATATGAAAAGCGGAGATGCCGTATTTATGGTATTGATCAAATATCTGTCCCAAAATCCGGACAAGTTAAAAGGAAATATTCTGGTGTCCTTTAATCCCGTAGAAGAAAATCAGCATACCGGAATTATTGAAGGGCTGGATCATCTGCTTGCCCTTCAGGAAAAATATGGCTTACAATACAAGTTTGCCATCAATAATGATTATACCTGCCCCCTTTATGAAGGCGATCCCCATCAGTATATCTACACAGGAACTGTGGGAAAACTTCTTCCCTGCTTTTATATTTACGGAAAGGAAACTCATGTCGGACAGTGCTTTGAGGGATTTGATGCTGCCAATACAGCAGCCGAGCTGGTCCGGCTGATCAATCTGAACCACGAATCCTGTGACGGGTATCACGAAGAATATACTCTGCCGCCCTCCGTCCTGTATATGAAGGATCTGAAGGATTTCTATAATGTGCAGACAGCACAGTCGGCATATGTTTATTTCAATTACTTTGTCCACAACAAATCCATGGATACCATTATGACAGAACTGAAAGCATACGCCCGGACAGCACTGGAGCATATGATGACACGGATCAATTCACAATATAAGGAATTCTGCCGGATCAATCATCAGGAGTATCAGCCATACAGTTATCCTTGCACTGTTCTTTCCTACGACGAGCTTTATCAGCGTGTAGAAGAGACTTACGAGGGAGATCTTGCCGGACTCCTGTCCGAAAAAGCGGACAAAGAGCTCTCGGAAGGAGTGGACAAACGGGAGATTCCGCTTCATCTGGTGGAAACACTTCTTCCTCTTGCCCAGATAACAACACCGACCATCGTGTTGTTCTTCTCTGCTCCGTATTGTCCTCACAACACCTTAAAAGCGGAGATACCGGAGGAAAAGGAGCTCTACGACCGAATTGCAGATATCGTCCATCACTTCAGTGAGGAAGAACAGCTTCCTTACAAGATCCTGCAGTTCTTCCCAAGTTTAAGTGACAGCAGTTATTTAAAGATTGATGATGATGCTGCATCTGTTGATCTGCTGATCCGGAATTTCCCGGATATGAATGCACTTTATCCATTGCCGGTTGATAAAATACAGGAATTAAATATTCCTGCCCTGAATTACGGATGCTACGGAAAAGACGCCCATAAATGGACTGAACGCTTATATAAGCCGTATACCTTCGGTGTACTTCCAAAGCTGATCCTCAAAACCATAGACAATTTCCTATAGATTGAATATACATTCCTCAAAAGAAAATCGCTTAGATTTTGATCTAAGCGATTTTCTGATGCAAACAATTTTTATTTTTATCGAGACTTTTCTTTTCCGATCCTGAATTTATCCAACAGCTTCACAGTAATCATAAATTTCTTTTCCGGTAGCAAACCATACATCCGGATCCTTCTGAATATATGTCAGAAGCTCTTCCAGCATATAAATTTTACCGGGATCTGCAATGGTCATAGGATTCAACTGCAGCACATAGCACAGCCCCTCCTCACGAAATACATCATATTCCCATTTCCAGTTGGTCAGAACCTTTTTAAAGCTGGAGATACGCCCCTGACCATACGGTACCGGCGGCCAGAAATGAAATGCAAAATACGGTGCATCAAATAATGCCCAGTGGAACGGGATTTCCAGTATGGAGGTTCCCTGATCGTTCAGGACATTATAATATGGTCTGTCATCATCTCCCAACGTGCTGGAATAAACAATCCCGGCTTCCTTTGCGATTTCCAGCGTACGCCGCGTCAATTCTCCCTCCGGTGCCCGGAAACCAACCGGTGTCACACCACAGACTTCCTTTATAGCCTCCACACTCTTCTCCATCGCTTCTTTTTGTTTTTCTTCCGGAAGCAGTGCAAAGTTTTCATGCTCATACCCGTGTACCCCAATCTCATGACCATGCTCCACAATTTTTTTCATGGCATCCGGATACTCCTCTGCCACCTTTCCCGGCACAAAAACCGTTGCTTTCACATGATAGTGATCCAATACGGAAAGCACTCTGTCCAATCCTTTTTTGACACCAAATTCTGCCATGGTCTTAAAACCTGCCACTGCGTTTTTATCCTCCGGATACTGGGCAATCCCAAAATATTCCGCATCCAGGGTCAGACTGATCATCACGGCATTTTTCTTTCCTGACGGCCATTGAAACTCTTCTCTATACATTGGCTGCACCTCCCTTTTTCTGCCAATAAGAAGCAACTTCTTCACAACTGGTACACCAGATTTCCGGCTTCGATGTGATATACGCTAACAACTGATCCAGTATCTTTGACTTTCCGGGACTTCCTGATACCTGCGGATGAAATGCCGTTGATAAGACTGCTCCAAAGCGAAGGGTGCCATCCACCTCATCCTTAAAATTCGACAAAACATCTTCATAGGCGGATATACGGGGCAGTCCCGCCGGAATTGGCGGATACGCATTATAAACCATCTGAATATAATCATCCACCTCCTGTCTGCAGGAAATCCGGATCGTATGGGTCTTTTTACCCTTTACCTCCATAAATACCGGTAACTCACTGCTCTCTCCCTGACAGGTATACAATGTATTAGGATCATTATAAAGAACTTCCTCCGCTTCCTCGCAGAGACCTCCGGTACAGCGAAATCCCACTGCCGGTTTTCCGATGATCCTTTTAAAGATCTCCTGGCTTTTATCAATGATCTCCAGCTGCTCCTCCACCGTATTGCCATAAGACGGTTCATGGTAAAGACCGTGATGTGCGATTTCGTGTCCTTGATCCAGGATACGTTCCACCAGAGAAACATTTCGCTCCATATTGACCGCCGGAATAAAAAAGGTAGCTTTCACACCATATTTTTCCAGCAGATTCATAATACGATCCACACCTCGTTTCGGTCCATACTCCCCTACCGAAGGTCCTTTAATAAACTGCATACCATTTTCCATATCTTTGATCTTATTAAACCAGATCAGATTGGAGTCCATATCAAAGCCCAGGCAAAAAGCACATTTTTTTCCTTCCGGCCAAATATTTTCTGCCATATTCATCACCAAACCTTTCCGGATCCCCTGAAAATTCAGGAATCCTTTTCTTTTATGATGGATCACTGACCATCCATTGTGTAAATTGCGAAAACATCGGCGTAAACTATATTTACGCCGACATTTCATTTGATTGTTTATCGAATTTCACTGACACGGATCCGTTTTTCCAGTCTGCTTCCAATCATACTCATAGATTTTACCAAAACATAATAAATGACCGCCGCAACCATCAATGGTTCAAAGGATAAGTAGGAATCCGCCATAACCTGTCGTGAAGCTCTCATCAGATCCACAACACCGATAATGGATACCAGGGACGTCCCCTTCAACAATCCGATCGTCTCATTGATCATCGATGGAAAGACCGCTTTCAATGCCTGCGGAAGCACAATGTCCTTCAGGGTATCCCCCTGACTGATGCCAAGTGCTTTGGCTGCTTCTCTCTGTCCGATATCCACGCTCAGAATGCCGCCTCGCAGTGCTTCCGAAATATATGCTGCCGCATTCATGGACAGGGTAATAAAAGCGGATGTCATTGCGGTAAAAGTAATACCGAATAACTGAGGTGCCGCAAAATATACCAGATAAATCTGAACCAAAGAAGGAAGGGCTCTGAAAATATCTGTATACAAAAAGCCAATAAAATTCAGGATCTTATGTCTTGTAATTTTGATCATTGCCAATGGAATGGATAAGATCAGACTGAAAATCAGAGACCCCAGCGTCACATAAATCGTTGTACGAAGTCCTTCTAAATACATTGGCCAATATTCGAATACGGTACTAAATTGAAATGTCATACTGCCTCACTCCTTCTCTGGGTTTCTCTGTTTATTCTTCTGCTACCTTTAATGCGTCTGTGTATTCTTTACCAAACCACTTCGTCTGGAGTTTCTCTATAGTTCCATCAGCCTCCAGTTCATCCAGTGCCTTATTAAAGACATCTACATATTCCGAATTCTTTGGAAGAACGATACAATATGGGTTATTGAGAACACCTTTGATCTCATTCATCGGAACCACCTTGTAAGTCAGATTGTCATATTTCTTGCAATACTCAAAGGCATTGGAACTGTCCATAATGCAGGCATCCAACTCAGAGGTACCGATTAACGGGATCGAAGTTACAATGCTCTCATATGTAATGGTCTTAACTCCCTTAATGGTCTTTGAATAGATTTCAAACTCTGTGCCAAGAGTAACACCAACCTTCTTGCCCTTCAGATCGGCTGATGACTCAATGCCGCTGTCCTTCGGACAAAGAATAACCGTTACCGGTGTATAATAACCCTGTGAAAAATCAATTACTTTCTTTCTTTTTTCGTTGCTGGAAAGAGCAGAAATGATATAATCACATCTCTTGGAGGTAATGGAACCGATCAAACCGGTAAAATCCATATCATCCAGTTCGAAGGTATATCCCAGCTTATCTGCCAGTGCTTGGTTCAGATCCACATCAAAGCCCTCAATGGTTCCACTTTCATTTTTACTTTCAAATGGTGCATATTCTGCATTGATCGCCATTACCAGCTTCTTTCCTTTTAACGGGTTGGAATCTGTTGCCGCGGCAGATTCTTTCTTTTCTGAACTTCCTCCGCAGCCGGTAAGGCTTGCTGCCATTAATGACATCACTAAGGTGAGTGCTACAAATCCTTTTAATTTTCTCATAATGTTGTCCTCTCTTTCATATGTTTTTTATAGCAATATCCTGATAGGATAAAACCATTCTCGGTTGTGAAACATATACTAAAAGAAAAATTCTCCCCCCTGCCAGCTTCTGGTCTGACTGTCCGGGGACGGCCATGTCCTCTTGGAATGAGTAAGGCCGGTGCTGTATAAAAGCTCTGCCATGGAAACAACCGCATAAGCCGGATCCACTACAGGAATCCCAAGTCGTTTTGACACCTCCGGTCCCATGCCTGCAAATACAAGGCAGCCAAGGATCAATACATGGGCACCATCCTCCATACATTGTCTGCCACATTCTACAATCCGTTCCAGCATGGCTTCCTGATCCTGGGAGCCTGCCGTGGCGATATCCACTTTTACACTCCGGATCGATGCAAGCCTGCTATAGTCAATCCCGGATCTGCGGATCGTCCGGTCCGGTCCCACATCACTGTCTGCGGAGGTGATCCAGGAAAACCTCTGTCCCAGTCCCACAGCTATCTGCAAAGAACTTTGTCCTGCCCCGATCACTGGTATACTGACAGCCTCCCGGATGGCATCCATCGCCGGATCACCGGAACAATATAATCCGATCACATCATATCCGTCTTTTTCTGCCTGAACCGCTTTCTCGATCAATTCCAGGGAAGTCACTGCAACATCCAGTGCACTGTCTACACATATTTTTGTTTTTTCCTGCACTTCCATATCAATCTGTGTATCCGGCCGTGCGATCTGTTTCATCCGGTTCTCCCGGAGAGCGATCATTTCTTTTGTTAAACCGGTATTATCCGGATTTAATACTTTCAGCTTCATAACTTGTCCCTCCAAAAGAAAAACGGCGCTATTACTAATCAGTAATAACGCCGTCGTTATCTGTGTTTTTTTATTGTATCCAGTATACAGTGTATCGTTCAAAAAAACAAGTCTTTTATAAAATTTTCTCTAAAATCTCCATCGCCTGGTCAATTTCCTTTTCTGTTACGATCGTTGGGGCAATAAAACGTACCACGTTTTTATTGGTTCCACATGTCAGCAGGATCAGTCCTTCCTCCAAAGCCTTTGACACAATCTCCGTGGTCTTTGCCTTATCCGGAGCTCCTGTTTCATCAACAATTTCCATGGCAAGCATCAGTCCCAGTCCACGGACATCTCCGATGCAGTCATGCTGCTCCTTTAACTGATCCAACTTTCCTCTGAAATATTCTCCCATTTTGGCCGCATTTTCCAGTGCACCGTCCTTGGTCAGCACATCCAGTGTAGCTAATGCTGCTGCACATGCAACCGGGTTTCCGCCAAAGGTTCCACCATGGGCACCTGCATTCCATGTTTCCATGATTTCTTTTCTGGCGATCACCGCACTTAACGGAAAACCGGAGGCAATTCCCTTGGCACTTGTCAGGATATCAGGACGTACCCCGAAATGCTCATATGCGTATAATTTACCGGTACGTCCCATACCGGTCTGTACCTCATCAAAGATCAGAAGAATTCCATATTTATCGCAGATCCTGCGTACCTCCTGTACAAACTCCTTCGGCGGCACAATATAGCCTCCTTCTCCCTGAACCGGCTCCATAATGATCGCAGCCACCATCTCCGGATCCACCAGCGTATGAAACATCTCTTCGAGCTTGTCAATATATGGCTTCCATCCCTCTTCCTTATAAGGACTCCGATACAGATATGGATACTCTGCAAAATAAACACTCGGCATCAGACCTTCGTAATATTTCCGGTAAAGGGAATTGGAGCCCGTAATGGACACCGTTCCTAAGGTACGACCATGAAAGGAATCCCGGAATGCTATGATCGCCGGACGTTTTGTATAATGCTTTGCCAGCTTGATCGCTCCTTCGTTTGCCTCGGCACCACTGTTGCTGAAATATACCATGGTGTCCCCTCCGGTAAGCTCCACCAGACGCTCCGCCAGTCTGACATAACTTTCATAGTAAACAACATTATGGCCTCCGTGTATCATCTGATCCACTTGTTTTTTGGCTGCTTCCACAACCTTGGGATGATTATGACCGATATTACACACCGCAACACCGCTCGCAAAATCAAGATACTCTTTTCCGTCCTCCGCCGTCAGATAACAGCCCTTTGCACTGACAATTCCAAGCTTTGTTGATCTGCCTGCTGCCGGAGGCATCACCTTCATACATCTCTCATACATACTGCTCATAACTCATTCCTTCTTTCTCATTATTTACTCTGCGTGATCATTCTGCTTCTCCCATACCTGTACAATATCTTCCTCCGATAATTCAAATGGGGTATTGCTGATACTGCCTGCCTGAAGAAGACTTAATCCTGCATACTGCTCTATCTGTTCCTGATCAAGCTTTGGTGGTTTTCCAATGAGCTGTTCCAGCGTGTCACCCAAAGAATCCACGCTGTCCTCTCCCACCAGTTCCAGGATCATATCCACTTTTTCTTTCACTGTTGCCTCACATCGTTTTAAATATTCCCTCACAAACAATCCGTTGGCAATACCATGAGGAATCTGGTGAAAATACGTATAACAATATCCCAGTCCATGAGGAAGTGTTACTCCGGTCTGTGCGATCACAAGACCTCCCAGCAGAGAAACATATGCCGCTTTCTCCCGAAAGCTGTAATCATATTTTTTACTCTTTAACCCGGGAATACATTCTGCAAAGTTTTTGATTCCCTCCAAAGACATCATTGTACTAAAAACGGTACTCCTGTTTGCAAGATATCCTTCCATTACATGAGTAAAGGCATCGATCAGCGTACTTACCGTTGTCCTGTCATTCATGGAAACCGTATAACCCGGATCTAAAAGAGCATATGACGGATAAGTCAGGGAATTTCCGAAGCTGACTTTTGTTTCCATATCCTTTCTCAAAAGAACACTGTACGGAGTTACCTCACTTCCTGTTCCTGAGGTGATGGGGATTGCCACGATCGGCAATGCTTTTGTGAAATCGTTCTTAAACAGATCCGCTGCGTGCATCTCATTGGCTGCCAGAACTGCAACAGCCTTGGAAGCATCGATTGGCGATCCTCCACCGATTCCGATAATAAAATTTGCCTGAAATGCTTTCACCTTTTCTGTAATTTCTTCCACCGTTTCAATACTTGGATTGTTCTCAACCGAATCATATACTTCATATGCAATTCCGGCATTTTTTAAAACTCCAGTCACATCATCCAGTGCACCGCTTGCCTTTGCGGAATGTTTTCCTGTTACGATGGCCGCACGTGATCCACAATACGTGAAAATCTCCAGATGATTTGTGATACAGTTTTTTTCAAAATACACTTTTGTTGGAATCTGAAATGTAAATTTCATAAAACTTTCCTCCATTCTTACTAATGCTGTCCTGTTTTCAAAATGTTTCCGAATGCAACAAAGACGCCACCACATAAGTGATAGCGCCTTTGTTATCTGTATACAGTATACACCTTTTCTATAGATTGTCAATATATTTTATCAAGAAAGTAACATTCTTTCTCCTGCATTTTTTACATGTTCATGCATTGCCTCGGAAGCCTCTTTGATCTTATTCTGTTCCAGCAGATCGACAATTCTTTGGTGCTCCTCCAATGCCGCCGGTGTATATTTGTCCAGAGTACCAGAAAGAACTAAGTAACGCTTGCAGACCATATTGATCTTTTCAATCATATCATATAAAAAAGTGTTGCCTGTATATCTGGCAAATGCCATATGAAAATCATATTCCGCCTCCAGAAAAACCTGATGATTTTTTGCCTGCGTCAGTTTTTTCATGATCTTATTTAATTCCTTGATCTGTTTTGCCCCAATCTTTCCATCCAGCAGAGAAACGGCAAGAGGTTCCAGGCTGCAGCGAACCACCAGGACATTGGAAATATCCTGACTTGTCACATTGGAAACTGTTACAATCTTGTTTTCATTGACTTCTGCAAGATGCTCCATAACAAGCTGCTTCAAGGCAGACCGGATCGGTGTACGGCTGATCGACAATCGTTCTGATAGCTGCTCCTCCGTCAACAGATCACCCGGCTTGATCTGATTAGTAATAATTTCATCTTTAATGATGGCGTACGCCTGTTCCGATAATGTGACCGGTTTTACAATCTTTTTCTTTTTTTCTGCACCCATACATAATCTCCTTTCCCAATTATAACTATGATACTATATTTTAATGCAAGGGTCAAAAAATATTTCGCCCCTTGCATCGTATTTTAAAACAACCAGTCAAATTTCTTTTTAACCATTTCCACCAGATACTCAGCGGTACCATCCACTCCCAACAGACTGCTGTTGATCAGAATGTCTTTATAATTGATATCCTCCGGTTCATATTTTGCATATCTCTTATGATATTGGAGTCTGGCACGGTCGACCTCCTGGATCATCCTCTTGGCTTCCTTCGGATTCATATTCAGACTGTTGACGCAATTATGATATCTCGCCTCAAACGGGGCATAAATATACACATTAATGCAGTTTTTATAATTGCGCAGAATATAATCCGAACATCTTCCTACAATAATGCAGGACTCCCTGTCTACAATATCCGTAATGATCTTTTGCTGGATCTGGAACAATTTGTCCTGCATACTGCGCTCTCCGGTACCAAGCGGAAAACGCATCTTAGACAAAAGACTGTTTCCACTCTCTTCTATATCACTGACGACCGATACCGGCTGCTGCATCTCCTTTGCTGCCATTTCCACAATGTCTCTGTCATAGTAATCGATATCCAGTAACTTTGCCATTTCTCTGGCAATAGGACGTCCTAAGCTGCCAAATTGTCTTGTGATCGTAATAACATATCTTTCCTGCATATTGATTCCTCCCCTTCACATGATTATTTTTATATAAAACAACGTCCGGCGGGACACTGCTTGTATACAGTATACAGTTTTTTCCTTTTCGTGTCAATTTTCCTGTCATTTTCCTTATTATATTTAAAAAAAACGATAACAAAACACTAAAAACGGAATTGAAACGATAGATAATAAAGAAGATAAAATAATACTGTCGGAGCATAATGTCTCCTCCAAATTATTTTCCTTTAATAACAAAACCGTCATGCTTCCCACCGGCATTGCCATCAGGATCACACTGACCCGGGCAAGCTCTTCTGATATTGGCAGTCTTTTTAATACTGCAGCTATCACAAGCGGTACGAGGATCATCTTGACGATCAGAAAAAGATACAGCTTCCATTGACCGAAAATGCGGTATAAATGCTCCTGCTGCCCTATGGATATACCGATGACGATCAGTGCCAGAGGTGTCGCCACATTCCCCAGATAGGTTATGGTAGTTCCCAAAATATACGGAAGCCGGATATGGCAGACAAATATGAGTAATGCCAGCAGACAGGACAATGTTCCCATATTAAGAAGCGATTTTAAACTTTCCGGATGAAACTTACTGTCTGGAGGCATGACCAGCAGATAACCATATGTATATAAAAGAATATTATACTCCAGTATAAATATGGCTACATAGATCAATGCCCCTTTACCAAATATAGACTGTACGACCGGTATCCCGATAAAGCCCAGATTGGAAAACACAAAGATCAAGGAATATACCCTCTGTTCCATACGTTTTTTTGCAAAAATCCTCGATACAGGTACCGCCAAAAAAATAAGTATAATAAATAATATGGCTGCAAGAATTGCTGCCTGTGCAATATTTCCCTTTGAGCTGCCGCTATTTCCTATCACACTGCTGACAATGATGGCCGGATTAAACACCTCTACGATCAGCTTTGACAAACATGCACCATCCTTTTGCGTCACAAGCTTCTTTTTCTGTAAAATATATCCCACCATGATCAGCAGAAATATAACAACCATCTGCTTTAATACAATTTCTGCATTCATTTTATCCCCCCTTCCATCTGCTGACAAATTCTGTCATAACGGATTTCATTTCCATAGCATCCATGTTCATTGTATACAGTATACACTTGCGTTTTTCTATTGTAAATACATTTTATCAGAATTATTTTAAAACTTATTTTCTTTTGTTTAAACCGGAAAATTTTGAAGAATTGCTATTTTCTTTTCGATGAAAATGTTATATATTGTATACTGTATACAGTTGGAATATATCAAAACAGGAGGTATCGCATATGGATCCGATCGATTACAAAATCCTTGAAATCTTGAAAAAAAATGCCCGTGTAAAGGCCTCCAATATCAGTAAGGAAATACATCTGTCTGTCTCTTCCGTTATTGAGCGTATCCACCATATGGAAAAGGAGGGGATCATTCAGGGATACACCACTCTGATCGACGAGAACAGTCTGGGGAATGATCTTACTGCACTCATCGAAGTGCGTCTGGAACATCCACAGTACACCGATGATTTTGTGGCCTTCGTCAATCAGATTCCTTATGTAGTTTCCTGCTATTATCTGACCGGGAACTTTGATTATCTGATAAAAATCAGCTGCCGCTGCTCAAAACATCTGGAGCAGCTTCATCAGATCATCAAAAATCATCCCGGAGTCGATAATACCTGCACTCATTTTGTCCTGAAAACCACCAAAAATATTTATCATGTACTGCCAAAGGACTCTGCATAAAATGTCAGGCAATTGCCTCTTTTAAGGAGGTAATGATTTCCTTTTCTATCTCCATACTAAATCCGTCCGTTCCCATTTTCTTTTGTTTCGTAACACCATCAACACATCCCAGTGCCACAATCTGAGCCATGTATTCCTCAATCTCTTCATAAGTAATAAATATCGGTCTTCCGGAAAGCTTCGCCATATAAGCTGCAAGCGCATATGCTCCCCAATTCGAAGTGGTAGCAATGATCAGATCATCCACGGTAACAACACATGGATTTAATTCAAGTTTTTCCAAAATCACCTGTCTGACATTTCCCATGCCAATCTCATTGCCTCCGTCCCCTACTCCAATGGTTGGAATTTTCTTTTGGGCAGCCAGTTCAAATAAAGTATCAATACATGCTGTCTGTCCGGTAATGCTGTCTCCCCGCATATTGGCATATTCATTTTCCAGATTGTGACCACATCTTTCTATTGAGATCATGTATACCGGCCGGTATTTTGCAAGAATCTCCTCATAAACAGACGGATCTGCGTTGATCGCAACATACTCCACCGAAATATCTTTTAATTCAAAGAAACCTTCACAATATTTGTCCGTAATCACAATCCCATGATAGCCTAAGCCCTCCAGTGCTTTTGCCACAGCCAGCGTCCCCATGGGTCCGTCCGTTTCTGCATACCCGGCCACATAAAAACCCGTTGTGATCAGTACATTGCCCTTTGGTGCCTGAAGCAGCTTCTCTGCTGCCCTTTTACAATAATCCTTCTGCAGATATTCTTTTAACAGCGTCATTCCCCGTTTGGAATAACGTAATGTCACTTCCTCCGGTGTCCCTTTATTCATAGCATTCTCCAATCACCCGGCTCATTGGTGCTGTTGCAATTCCAGCTTCATCCAATGCCTTTTTTATTTTTTGTACAAACAACAATGCTTTTTCTCCATCTCCGTGAACACAGACAGAATCTGCTTTCACCGGTATTTCTTTACCTGTTATAGCAGTAACAGTCCCCTTCTGTACCATTTTTAGGACACGTTCGATTGCTTCTTCTTCCTCTTTGATCATTGCTCCCGGCTGTGTTCTCGGCACTAACGAACCATCCTCCATATAGGCACGGTCTGCAAATACCTCTCCTGCCGTTTTCAACCCAAGCTTTTTTGCAGCCCATACCATTTTGCCACTGCCGGGTCCTAACAGGATCAACTCCTCATCCACTGCCCGGATTCCCCTGCAGACCGCCATAGCAAGTTCCTCATCCTTATCTGCCATATTATATAAGGCTCCATGAGGCTTAACATGCTGCATTTTCACATCATGTGCCGCACAAAATGCTTTCAGGGCACCTATCTGGTATATAATAAGATCTGTGACCTCTGCGGGAGCGACTTTCATATTACGTCTTCCAAACCCTGCCAGATCCTGATATCCCGGATGTGCTCCGATCTTAACGCCACATTCTGCCGCCATCCGGACAGTTTTGTCCATGATCACCGGATCTGATGCGTGAAAACCGCATGCAATATTTGCCGATGTGATCCATGGCAATACCTGCTCATCCATTCCAATTTTATAATTTCCAAAACTCTCACCCAGATCACAGTTTAAATCCACCATTTTCATCCACGATCCCTCCTAATCTGATCCATACTTCAATTCAATATTTCTGACATCTGTGATCAACATATGTCCCGGTGCATGGGTGATGCACAAATCCGGTTTTGACTCCATAATGACATTCTGCGGTGTTACGCCACATGGCCAGAATACCGGTACTTCTCCCTGCCGGATCGTAACCATATCCCCAAAATCCGGCTGATCCAGATCACGGATCCCAATCTGCTCCGGTGCACCAATGTGAACCGGAGCTCCATGAACTCTCGGCATCGCCCCCGTTACCATGACAGCCTTCGACACCTGTTGATACGGTATCGGCCGCATGCTGACTACCATATTGCCCCGAAACATTCCTGCCGGCTGACAGGGAATATTGGTTTTGTACATTGGTACATTGCAGTTTTCTTCAATATGACGCACAGGTATGCCGGTCTCCAGCATCTCTGCCTCAAAGGAAAAACTGCATCCGATCAGAAAACTCACCAGATCTTTACTCCAATAATCTGATATTTCCGGATATTCCCCTTGAAGCTCTCCCTTTTTATAAATGCGGTATTTGGGAATCTCCTTTGTAATATCACAACCGGGTGCCATTGTTTTTAAATATGGATCCCCTGCATCCCCCACTTCAAGCAACGGACAGGACCGGGGATTTCTCTGGGTAAAAAGCAGAAAATCATATGCATATTTCTTTGGCAGGATGACCAGATTGGCCTGTGCATACCCCGCACACATCCCCGCCGTCGGCCCGGTAATTTCCTGTGCTGCAATCCTTGTTCTTATATCCTTTGGTTTTGCATGAAAATAATCCGTCATTCAACCACATCCTTCCATATCACCATTCTTTTGACTGCTTTTCTAAAAACATTCTTTTAATATCATTTCTTTGTACAGCTTCTGTGCTTTCTCCACATCTATTTTTTTAAAGTGGATCCGGTCTCCCGGCTTACACTGTGCAACTTTACTAAGATCCATCCGGCATACGGTTCCAATCTTGGCGTAACCACCTGTTGTCTGATGATCTGCCATCAGGATAATTGGTTTTCCGTTTGCGGTCACCTGAATGGAACCAAAGGTAATTCCATCGGACACAATGTCTGTACCGTTTTTACTTTCAATCCTGCTTCCATCCAGCCGGTATCCCATACGGTCACTATCCTCCTGCACCTGATAACAACCGGAATAAAAAGTATGCAGTCCCTTCTGGGTAAACATTTCTTCCTGTGGACCCGGAATTACCCGTACTTCCACCTCGTCTGAATACTCCGGGATACTTACTTTCCGGTTTTTAATTTCTGAAAACGACACATTACTCTGTCCGATTTCCAGAACATCTCCCCGTTTTAGTTTTCTCCCATGAAAACCACCCATTTCACATCGTATATTTGTGGCATAGCTCCCCATAACCAGCGGAACCAGAAATCCGCCGGAAACAGCAAGATATGTCCGGCAGCCCTTTACTGCCATCCCCAGATTCAGAACGTCTCCCTGCTTCGCTGTAACGGCACGGTTCATCTCCACCGGCTGTTCCTCTATCTCAGCCCCCATATCAGCTCCTGTGAGTGCAAAGACGGTATCCTGCGTGAACCGGTAGCTGCCACCATATACGGTAAGTTCCAGAACTGCTGCCGTCTCTGGATTGCCCACCAGATAATTTGCTTTCCTGTACGCCTGCTGATCCATAACACCGGAGCAGGTCATACCTGACTGCTGATACCCGTACCGTCCCAAATCCTGTACAGTGGTCAGCATCCCCGGAATAATAACCTCAACTGCCATAATCGCTCCTTTTACTCCTGTATTACATCAAGTGAATATGTTCCCTTTAAAATTTCCTGACGGATATCGTAATAGTCCATAATAGAAATTGGCACAAAACGTATATATTCTCCAGCCCTCAAAAGAACAGGATCCTCCCGCTCCGGGTCATAAAGATCCACCGGAGTTCCTCCGATCAGACGCCAGCCTCCGGGTGAATCCATAGGATAAATTCCTGTCTGGTTTCCTCCGATCCCCACCGCTCCTTTACCGATTCTGACTCGTGGTGTATCAAGACGCGGAACCTCCAGACGTTTGTCCAATCCTCCTAAATATACAAACCCCGGCAAAAATCCCAGCATATATATTTTATAATCCACACTGCTGTGAAGCTCTATGATCTCCTCTCTGGAAAGCCCGGTTAATCGTTCCATATCAGTCAGATCTGCACCAAATCTTGCACCATAACAACATGGAATTTTCACGATCCTGTGATGTGCCACCTGGTTCATTTCCAGTTCGCGGCTTAAGACGGAAAGCATCACGGAAAGCTTTGAATACGAAATCTGAAGCATATCATAGGAAACAAGCAGAGATCGAAACGTGGGAATCATCTCCGTAATCCCGGGGATATTTTTCTGTCGGATCTTTTTGGCCAATGCATGTACCTTCTCATTGACTGCCTCATTAATCTCATTTCCAAATTCCACCACCAGTGCACTGTCCCCGGCAGGCATTACTTTTATATCCATAACAATCCCCGTCCCCTTTTCTTATTCCGTTGCATCCATAAATTCTTTCAAAAGTGCCTGACGAAGCTTGTCCACAAGATCTGCCGCCCTGCCTCCAACCGGTTTTCCATCCAGCTCTTCTGCACGTAAACAAAGCTTGCTGGAGCTTGTTACAAGGATTTCATCTGCTGCAAACATTTCTTCCAAGGTGTAAGGAGTCTCACTGACCGGAATTTCCAGTTTTTTACACATTCTTATCAAATGTGCTCTTCCGATTCCCGGAAGGATCAGATTATCCGTTGGTGCTGTGATCAGCTTTCCATCCTTAATGATATGGCAGTTACTGTGTGCACACTCAGTCACACGTTTTCCAGGCCTGTATAATACGGTCTCATCTGCCCCTGCCTTCTTTGCCTTTTCTGCTGCCATAACGGATGGGATCAGATTTAAGGTCTTGATATTACAATGGAAAAACCGGGTATCCGGTGTCGTGATCAGTTTGATCGGTTTTTCCCCTGCATCCACTTCATCCGGCTTTAACATGATCCATAGATTTGCTTTTCCCTCCGGAAAAACATGATTTCGGATACCGGTTCCCCTGGTTACCTGATAATAGACGAACAGATCACCGGTATCCATTTTCTGAACCATTTCCTGAAGCAGATCCTTCAGCTCCTGCTTCGTAACCGGCATTTCAATGTCCAATAATCCGGCACTGTTAAAAAAGCGGTCAATGTGTTCATCGATCGCAAAAATCTTATAGTTTCTGCATGGACCGGCATCATATACTCCATCACCAAACCAACAGACACGGTCATTCATGGGAATGCACATTTCCTCAAGCTCTCCGAATTTTCCATTATAATATCCTAATGTTTTCATTGCTTTTTCCTCCATTTCATTTCTAAAATAAAAAGGGCAAAACCAGCGTTTTGCCCTCCAAGAATTGCTTCGCAATTCTCGTTGGCTTTCCTCTACGCTACGGGCATTTTCCTATTACACTAAAAAGACAGCAATAGAACTTTTGAAAGCTCCATTGCTGTCCGTTTGTTGATATTACAACAAGTATTTTTATGATTTACCCAAAGTGTATGCTGGATCTCTGGGATTGTCAAGACGAATGAAAATTTGCCAAATTTTTTCGGATATTTTATTTTTCATCAAAATTTTTTCTGTCTGCCGTGATGCTTTTTTTATTATTTAAGCCTGACATAGATCCATATTTTTACTCTTCCAGTGCCGCCCGCAGCACCTTTACATTTTTTTCCATCAGACTCACATAGGTTTCTCCTGCATCAAACTGCTGCCTTGTCACATTGTGGCAGGTATAAAACGTCTCTACTTTCACATTATGATCCTTCGTGGATGCTGCTTCCGCTACCGCCTTTGCCACCTTATCACTGGTCAGCTCGATCTTTAAAACCACCGGAAGTCTGCGATCTTTTACCTGACGGGTGAGATATGTGATCGTCTCCGCACTTGGCTCCGTGTCACTGCTGCAGCCCGCAAATGCTGCCGTGTAATCAAGACCATATTCCTCCACAAAATACCGCAGTGGAAAACGATCTGCAAAGGCAAGATATTTATGCTTTGCCTGACTTGTCACCTGACGGATATCCTTATCCAGTTTCTTCAGTTTTTTCATATATCGTTGTGCATTTTTCTGATATTCCTCCCGATGCTCCGGATCAAGCTTTGCGAAGTCCTTTGCAATCTGTGCCACGATCTTCTGTGCATTTACCGGCGAAGTCCAGATATGTTCGTCAATCTCTCCTGCCTTATCCGAAGCCTCCTCTGTTTCATGATCATGTTCTTCCTCTTCTGACGCATTATGATCCGTATCCTCTTTGCCGTGTTCTTCGTGATCATGTTCCCCGCCCTTTTCCTCCTGCATCCCCTCTACGCTCTCTTCCACCAGGGTATCCACATGCTTCATCATCTCGTCTGCCATGATTCCTTGATTGTCCGCAGACTCTAACACCTGCCCAACCCACTGCTCATTTTCACCACCGTTATAAAGGATCAGGTCAGCCTGCCCCATCCGGATCATATCTGCGGCTGTCGGCTCAAAAGAATGGGTGTCCATCCCCGCCGGCAGGATCAGGGACACATCCGCATATTCTCCTGCCACCTGTCTGGCAAAGTCATAATAAGGAAATAAGGTTGCCACCACCTTGATCCTGCCATCCTTTTTGTCCTGTCCAAAGGTCTGGTCTGTACCCGTGGAAACACTGCATCCGCTGACAACCAGCATCGCAGCACTAAAACATGCGGCTATCTTCCACAAAAAAGTCCCTGCTGTTTTTTTCTCTGTTCTTTTATTTCTCATGTTTATTTTTTCTCTCCATACATTCACTACACATACCATAAAACATCGTTCGATGAGGATTTACCTGAAAACTGTGCTCCTCCAACACATGATCATACAGCTTCTCCATATGACTGCATGCCATAGGGATCATATTGCCGCAATTTTCGCATTTTAGCAGAAACGAATCCTCATCCTCTCCGGCATACTGATAGCGTGCCCCACTGTTACCATCCAATACAATCTTATGGACAAGCCCCTCCTGCTCAAATTTGTCCAGCTGCCGGTAAATTGTCGTAAGTCCGACAGACTGCCCCAGGGTCTTTAAATGAGCGGCAATCCGGCTGACCGTCACATATCGCTCTCCCCCTGACATCAAGTATTCCAGAATGATCTTCTGTTGTTTTGTATGATAATGTTTTCCTTTGTTCAATATATCAACTCCATTTCCCTAAATGGCCACATCCACCACAGATAACTACAGGTGTCCGGAAATTGTCTTATCACAAACGCCTGATGGGAAGGCAGCCTTTACATTTGAAAACCGTTTTCATATTACACGTGTCAGTCAAAAAAGTCAATCCATTTGACCTTTCCAATTTTTATGGATACAATAAGAAAAAACAGAAAGGATCGAAATCTATGGGAAGTTATACAGATAACACTATGCCAGAGGACACACCAGAAAATGATGCTCACGATTTCAGACGATATCTGCTCTCTGCCACCTTCGTTCTGATCCTGATCAATGTACTGGTCTTTTTGAAAACAGATATGGCAGATCTTACCGGTGGCGAGGATATCTGGATCGACAAGGGATGTCTTTCCTGGTATCATTTTTTCTATCACCACCAATATTACCGTATCTTTACCTGCATGTTTCTTCATGGAGGCATTGATCATATTTTCAATAATATGCTCTGCCTTTTCTTTATGGGAAGCTTTCTGGAACAGCATATTGGAACACTCCGTTTTTTGATCCTTTATTTTTCTTCCGGAATTATTGCAGGCTTCACGTCGATGGTTTATAATATGCTATTAGGGATAAATACCTTATCCATCGGTGCATCCGGAGCCATCTTCGGGATTACCGGAGGACTTCTTGCACTGGTGTTGTTTCATCGGAACGATATGGAAATTGATTACCGCCAGATGATATTTGCCGCATTTTTAAGTCTGTACAGTGGTCTGACAGATCAGGGCGTTGACAATGCCGCTCATCTCGGAGGCTTCTTAGGCGGACTTCTTCTGGGACTTCTGGCAGGTATCCGCCGGCAGAGCCATGGATCCAAGGATTCTTCCGGATCCGGCTCCCTGATATAAGGATCCCTTGAGGGCTCATATCCGGAGTTTCTTTGAAACTCCGTCATATGCAGAAATACGATAGAATTATGAAATGAGGAAATTATGCAACGAATCAATATTTATTACGGGGGACGCGGACTCATTGAAGATCCCACCATTTATGTTATGAATAAGCTCGCGGAAGTTCTGTCTGAGCTGAATATCGACATCAAAAAATATAACCTGTATGAAGACAAACGCGGAATTTCTGTCTTACCAAAGACTTTAAAAGAGGCAGATGGTGTAATCCTTGCCGCTTCCGTGGAATGGCTGGGAATCGGCGGCCTTCTCCAGCAATTTCTGGATGCCTGCTGGCTGTACGGCGACAAAGAGCGCATCCGGGAACTGTATATGCTTCCTGTTGTCACTGCCACTACTGCCGGCGAGAAAAGAGCTTACCAGACACTCATTCAGGCCTGGGAGATCCTCGGTGGAATTCCCTGTGAGGGTATCTGCACTTATGTGGCAGATTACACAGAGTTTGAAACCAATCCGGATTATGCATTATTAATTGAAAAGAAAGCAGAAAGCTTTTATCGGACTTTTTCCAAAAAAATGAAAGTATTCCCATCCAGTACCAACTCAATCTGTGAAAATGTACTGCAGCCCAAGACCATGCATCTGACGCCACAGGAAAGTGAGCAGTTGTCCATGTATGTTTCTGACACAAATTATGTCCAGAAGCAGAAAGAAGATATCGAAGAACTAACCAGCATGTTTAAGGGACTTCTCGGGGACGACCTCGAGGAAAGCGGGGAAGAAAGCAGTACTTCTGTCACAGAAGATCCGTTTGCCAATGCTTTAAAGGAGCATTTCCATCCGGTTACACCGTTACAGGTATGCTACAATCTCCAGTTGGAGGATGGCAGGATACTTTCTCTGGATATTGATAATGACAAGCTTACCTGCAGCAACAAAGAAAATCCGGCAGCAAATGTCCAGATCCGGATCGGCCGCCAGACCGTAAAACAGCTTATGAACGGAGAAATCACCATGCACAATGCATTTCTCTCCGGTGCTGCTTCTGCAAAGGGGGATTTTAAACAGATCCGTACCTTCGATACGGTCTTTCCTTTCCGGCAGCCATAATTTCCTTTATCAGTGCGGGAAATCGCATTTTTTCGCACCTGATTCATAAATAACACAATGATCCATTTAAAGAAAGGCAGGAATATTCCCATGAGTAAAAAATTTGTAGATGATTGTATTTTCTGTAAAATCAATAAGGGAGAGATCCCTTCCACCACGATCTATGAAGACGATGATTTCAAGGTAATGCTTGACATCAATCCGGCTTCTAAAGGACATGCTGTGATCCTTCCTAAAAATCACGCCGCCAATCTTTTCGAGCTGGAGGATGAGGACGCCGAAAAGATCTTTAAGGTTGCCCGCAGATGTGCCAAAGCGATGATGGAGGTTCTCCACTGCGATGGTATCAATGTTTTGCAGAATAACGGAGAAGCTGCCGGCCAGACAGTATTTCATCTCCATGTTCATCTGATCCCGCGTTACAAGGATGATACCGTAAATATCTCCTGGAAACCAGGTACTCCGGAAGAAAATGCAGCAGAACTTGCAGCAAAGATTAAGGCGGCGGTCAGATAAGAATTCTGTAACTACTTATTACAAAGCTTTCCTCGAAGTCATCTTTCACAAAATAAGCCCCTCCGTAACAGAGGGGCTTATTTTTGTTCCTTTTTATTAATTTTTCTGTCCCATATATCGTTCAGTCCCATTTTGCGGACATATTAACGATGATACAACTTACACAATTTCCTGAGATATTTACAATGCTCTCCGGTAAACTCTCCCGGCAGCATCCGCCACCGCCAGTTGATCCCCACCGTCGAAGGCAGATTCATTCTGGCACGATTATCCAGCCCCAGCACGTCCTGCATCTGAAAAATTGCCGTATTGGCAATGCTTCCGTATCCCAGACGGATCATTTCTTTTGGAATCTGCTTCTTTTTCTTAACCTGCAGATAATTCATGACATATTTTAATTCTTTTTTCTTTTTGGCACCGTAAAATCCCATAATCGTTTCATTGTCATGGGTTCCACCATACACAAGGCAATTTGGATCCTTATAATTGTGTGGCAGATATTCATTATCCGCAGCACCATCAAATGCAAACTCCAGAATCTTCATCCCTGGCCATCCGGTTTTCCGGATCAGGCTGCGTACATTTGGACCTACTACTCCCAGATCCTCTGCAATGATGTCAGTTCCCTTCGTTGCCTCTTTGATCACATCCGTCAGCTTTTTGCCCGGTCCCTTTCTCCATTTTCCATCCACTGCCGTCGGGCAGGATGCCGGAATGGACCAGAAATTTACAATACCGATAAAATGGTCAATACGGATCACATCATAAAGCTTTGCATTAGCCTCCATACGCTTATACCACCAGCGGAAATGATCCTTTTCCATAGCTTTCCAGTCATACAGTGGATTTCCCCAGCGCTGTCCGTCTGCCGAGAAACAATCCGGCGGAACCCCCGCAATATTGACCGGCTTCTTTCTCTCATCCAGCTCAAACAGATCAGAATGTGCCCATACATCCGAACTGTCCATAGAAACGTACAGAGGAATATCTCCAATAAAACGGATCTTTTTTTTGTGTGCATATTTTTTTAATTTATTCCACTGCTGATAAAATTTATACTGGCAAAATTTCCAAAATGATATTTCATCTGCCAGCTTTGTCTGCCAGCGTTTTACCGCATCCTTCTGCCGGAAACGGATATCCTCCTCCCAAAGCTGCCATTCCTTATTGTCATTTTCAAATTTTAACGCCATATACAGACAATAATCTGCCAGCCAGTATCTGTTCTGCCGGCAAAAAGTCCGGTAGCCGGACTCTTCTTTATGACTGCTCCGTTTATAAGCCTTCTTTAATACCTTAAAACGGTTTTGAAAGAGAATGGCATAATCCACGTCTGACGGATCCTCTCCCCAATTTTCACAATCTACTTCCTGCTGCTTTAATAATCCCTCCCGGATCAATGTATCCAGATCGATAAAATATGGATTACCGGCAAACGCCGAAAAGGACTGGTACGGACTATCTCCAAAGCTTGTGGGACCTGCCGGAAGCACCTGCCAGTATTTCTGCCCCGCCTGAACCAGTCTGTCTACAAAATCGTATGCCTCTTTTCCCAGAGTTCCGATTCCGTACGGAGACGGAAGACTGCTGACCGGCATTAAAATCCCTGCTCCTCTGTCATCCAAAAAATTTTTCTTATCCATGTTCTGCCTTTCTCTTTTATTTTTGCAGCGGCAGGGAATGCTTGTCTGCCGCCATTTTTATGATCATACCTGAAATCCCCGTCCAAGCTTTCCCGGATCGACAGTGACTTCGTTGAGGCTGCCTTTTCCATAGGTAAGTCCCGCATAGACCTGCTGGCTGTTTTCCATGACCGGTCCTGATGTATCCTGTTTGGCAATCTCTTCAAAACTTTCCATCAATCCCTTCAGCACACGCTCACAGGAGTCCAGATTGATGTTCCTTCGTCTGGTAATGGATTTCACAAGCTGTTCATTGACATAACGGTATAAAGAAACCAGTCTATGGGATACCGGAAACTGGAAGTCGAGACTGCCTCTTAATTCACAGAGAAGTCCCTGCGCCCGTTTTAATTCCACATCGGCCGTTTCAAAATCTCCCTTTTGCAATGCAGATCCGGCATCGGATATACTCCCCAGCATAAGTTCATATATGATCACCACAAGCTCACTCCTGTTTGCCTGACTGATCCGGGTAGTATATATTTTTTTTCTCTCATTATCCATGATAGATCCTCATTTCTATCGCTTTCCTTACTGAAGCAGTGACATGATCTGCTGTGGCCGGTTATTTGCCTGTGCAAGCATAGAAGTCGCTGCCTGGGAAAGAACTTCATACTGTGTATACTTTGTCATCTCATCCGCCATATCAGTATCACCAATACGGGACATCGCTTCCGTAATATTCTGGCTGCTGAGATCCAGACTGGAGGTCGTACTCTCCAGACGGTTCTGATAAGAACCAAGGGTAGATCTTGCACCGGAAACCTTTTTGATCGCCCAGTCCATACTGTTTAATGCATTCTCTGAGCTGTACTGTGTGCAGAGATTTATCTTGTCATTGCCATCCGAGGAACGAAGTCCCAGATTCAGACAGGAAACCTCCGGAAAATTCATATTCAGGGTCTGCGTCTCATTGGCTCCGATCTGAATGGTCATATAACCGGCATCAAATACCCGCAGTTCCGTATCTCCTGTGGCATTTGTCTCAATCTGCATCTCAAATCCCTCGTTATCCCGGATCGTGATCAGATTGCCATCACCAGAATACGTTGCCGTATCTTTAAAACCATCTCCAAGAGTGATCTTTGCCTCCTCGCCGTTTGCCGTCTGCTTTACTCCTGTCGCCGAAGAATAGGTGATCTGTTCCTGACTGCCGGTAGATCTCGTCGTTAATGACACGGCGTTTCCATTGCGGGTCATATCAATATTCATGGCATCACATACTTCCTGAAGCTTCTCAGCCACAGCCGCACTGTTCATATTTTCCGAAAATTCTATCTGCGTTTGGTTCAGACTGATCGTACATGGTGCTGTCGGCAGATTAAATGTCATGGATGCCGGTTTTGCAATCTGGTCTACCGTGAGCTTATAGTCTCCCTTTTCTACATTCATCGAAGTATAGACCGGTTTCACATCAATATTACTGCTGGCAAAGGTACGGGCTGCCGAGCCATCCAGAAGCGTTGTTCCATTAAACTCTGTGGTAGCTGTAATACGATCCACCTCATCCAGAAGCTGGTCAACTTCCTTCTGGACTGCCTGTCGATCCTCCAGGGCATATGTATCATTGGCCGTCTGTACCGCCAGTTCCCTGACACGCTGCAGGATCGTCTCAATCTCCCCCATGGCTCCCTCGGCGGTCTCAATGATAGACTGTCCATCCTCTGAGTTGCGGGACGCCTGATCCAGAGCACGGATCTGTGCTCTCATTTTATTGGTGATCGCCATTCCGGCAGAATCATCAGCTGCCTTGTTGATCTTGTAGCCTGAGCTTAATCTCTCCAGGCTGGAAGAAAGTCTGGAATCGGTTTTCTTTAAATTGACGTTTGCCATCTGTGCTGAAATATTATGATTAATTCTCATATTGTCCCTCTTTTCTATTGATTAAACATTTTCCTGCTGCATTACCCCCATGACATGTTGTACCACAGTCTTTGCCACACGGTACAATGAGGAGGATGGTTCCCTCTCTCCTGCTTTTGCTGTCATGGCATCCACTCTGGATCTGTGATTCATGGTATAAGATATATTTTTGACCGGACTGCCAGCCTGCTCCAGCTTTTCAACCAAAGAATCTGCCTGTCCGGAAAGCTCCTCATATCTCTCTCTGTCATCGCACAGGATCAGACCTTTCACTTCCCCATTTGAAATACGGAAATCTGCTGACATATCCTGCATATAGATCTGCACTCTGCCGGCATCATCCTCTCCCTGGATCAGCGTCACATTCATGGTGGTCACCTGATCTCCTGTCTGAAGTGGTACATCATAGCTGTGTCTCCGTGCCATGCTGTTCTGAAAAACCATGCCGGCATGAAGCTGCTTTAATCCCTGAAGCTCATCACCGGTGATCACCGGATCTTCATAGGAATGCTCCAATATCCTCTCCATACTCTGACCAAGTCTGTCATAGCTCTCCTGCAGCCTGACCGGATCTTCTAATGCATCCGGTACTTCCTCCATCGCCTGACGCAGCTCTCGATACTCCTCCTCAGGAACATCCCTGCGTCTCTGGTCAATTTCACGATATACATCGTAATTCTGCGCCACAAGCTGCTGTGCCGCCTGTATATTTGCAATGGTATCCGGCAGACCGATCTGTTCCAGATATCGGACACCTTCCTGACTCTGTTCGACCGTTTCACGGATCCGTTCTGCAAGCTGTTCATAAAGCGTCTGTTCTGTCTCAGGATCTCCCTCTGCCTGTTTCAGTCTCTCATGAAGACTCTCTAAAGATCCATCCAGGATCTGCTCCATATCGCCGTCGCTCACCTCGCGAAGAGCCGCCGGTGTTATTTCTCTGAGAATCTGTCTGTTCATCCGTTCGTAATACTCCTGCGAATGATCCGCAGAAGAATCCCCGGAAAAATCCTGATTATCAAACGCATTTTCGATCTGTTGTGTGATACTCTTTGAAGTGTACCGTAAATCGGACAGACCCCCAAAGTCATCATCAATCTTCGCATCCAATCCTTTTCGTTTTTCTGTCCGGACTGCCCTCAATAAATTGCGGAGATTCATCTCCCAGCCGGCCTCCACAACACTGCCGATCGCTGCTCCGTCAGAGCTTTCCACCTGGTTTAACAGACGATAAATTCCAATGTAGCCGTCTCTTTCCTGCCGGGTGATTCCCTGCTCCTGTTCCAGTCTCCACAGATAACGGCTGTATTTCTCCTCCGAAGACACATCCTGCTCTCCGGCAAGCTTCTCCAGTTCCCGATCCAGCTCATCCAGAGACAGATCCAGCGGATTGTCTCCCTCCTGCACCAGCTTCATCACCAGAGACGGCTTCATATGGTCTAATATAGAATTCACCTGTGCGTCCAGCGTCTTTACCTTCATCACATTGTGTTCTGTGATCTCCATACTGTTATATCCCAAAATCCGGACAGCTCTCTGGTTTGCCTGTGTGTCCTCCATTCCAAGTTCTGCCAGCAGATCCGGTACATTCTGGAATGCCTTCTGAATAGAGTCTCCAAGATCCGGCCGGATCTGCGTCCCCACAGCCTCATAATCCGTCTGATACTGCCGCATCTGTACCACCGCACTGACCGCTGCTTTGTGAAGCGTATTCATGGTCAGCAGGCTGTATTGTCTCACACCGGTTCCAATAATATATGCCGGAGCAGTGCGGATATCCTCTGCTGCTGCAATCGTCTCATGAACACGGCTCCACTGAGCATCATCCAGATCCACATCTGTCATAATCTCCCCGTAGTCATCCTGCTCCTGCCGGCGAAGCTCTTCTACCAGATTGGTAAGAGAAGCCACCTCAATATCAATCCCCTTTTGTGCCATTCTCACGGCAGCAGGGAGTGTCATTCTCAGACGTATCTCCTCTAACCGGCACTGTGTCATGGTAACTGCAGCACGACCTGCCCCCGATACCGCATCCGCTTTCCGGGGTTCCTCTGCATCAAATGGAACCTGTCTGGAATTTCCATTTTTACCCTGTCCGTTCTTCCGTACATCTGCCGCTTGTTTTAAATGCTGTAGGGTCACTTCATCCTGTCCGTAATCCCGAACAGCATTTTCCACATCCTCCGGTGTGATCTCCTCCAACGTCTCTATCGCTTCCCTGGCGATCACGATCTGGCTGTCATCCAGGGATGCCTGCTCCGGTGCCGCTCCGGTCTGCATTGCAAAGATAATCTGATCTAACACCTTCTGCGGTGTCATATTCTCTGAAATATCATTCAACATCTGCAGCGTATTAATATTTTCCGGTGTCACGGCAATATCATTGGCAAACAGCCACTTGGCATCTGCCATCACCGTTTCATCTAACGCAATGCCATTTTCCTGCAGCAATCCCTCGATCTGTCCCTGAAGCTGCTGCCATACTTCATCATCTACAATAGAGGAATCCAACGCTCCTGAAGCAGAATACTGCCCTTGATACAGATTTTCAATGGTAGGCACCATCTGATCCTCAAGGATATACGCTCTGGCATCCTGCGACAGCTCCGGCAGGATCGTGGTCATCTGTACCGCAGATGCCACCTTCGCAACATTTGCCTTTGTCGCCGGAAGATCTGCCTCCCGAAGAGCATTTTCAATCTGTGCCGGATCCATAAGCTGTGTGACACCCTGCTCCTGCAGCGTTTTAATGGTTTCCTGATACTCCTTACTGTTCTCGATATTTTGCTGTACATTTTCCTGCTGCCACCGGCGGTTCTCCTTGTGACGTTCGATCGCACGGTCAAGTGCCGATGCTTTATATTCCTCCAGAGCTCCCTGCTCTGATTCCATACTCTGATAATCCTCTCCTGTCAGCACGGCAATGCTTTGTCCTGCCTGCTGCTTTGCCCCGGAAACCTTTCCGCTCTCGTTCAGATGATCAGAAAAGGAATAGGAGGATGCGCTGACCGTCGTTGCGACCATCGCCCTGCTCCCGGAAGAAGCTTCTCTTCCAACCTCTTTCAGTACAATCCTTTCCTTCGACACTTCCATGATCTTAAAATTTCTCGTTTCGCCTTCCGTGGCATTATGTACTGACGACGCAGGGACTGAGACCTCTGCGCCATTAAAGCTGATGGAAACCTTGTCCGATACCTTAGAGATCACGCCCTGTACCACCTGACCGCGTCTGCCAATCTGCAGAAAAGAATCCGGACCAAATGCCGTCTTCCTCCTGCTTACATGAGTGGTCTGCGTTATGATATCATTTACATTCATGTTTCGCTCACCTTTCCAGTCTGTTGCTTCCGTTTATTCCGTATCAACGGATACTCTGTTATGTACATCGGCACAATTGCAGGAAATCTTAAGAGGGAGGCTTCACTCTACTCTGATGTTCTCAGTCAAAACGCACTTTCCTCTCTTCCGAATAAGCACTGTATATCTTTTTTCCTTTTACCATGCAGTAAGACCGTATCCGAAAAAAGTAAATTCCTCTGGCACTCTGTGCTTTTAAAATAAATTTTGCCGTATCCTTTTCCACAAACATCTGATAGGAATCTTTTGTGATGGAATAAAGCTGATATCTGCTGCCTTTCTTTTTCCCATATAAATATACCGCCTCACTTCCGGTCAGATGTGTGATCTGAAATTTCAGTTTTCTGCCAGACTGTCTGATCTTCACCGAAGGTGTGTCCGGTTTTCCGGACAGATATATTTTGCACGGATTTGTAACCACCTGTGTTTCTGAATCCGCTGCCTCCGCAAATACAGCTTCGATCCGATAATATCCGGTGTCTCCGGGTGCCAGTGTCGTATCGGTATATTCCAAAACATCCTCTCCAAGGGTTGCGACCGGTACACCACTTTCCTCCTTATCTGCTCCACGCAGAACAAGATACCCGGATGCACCCGGACACTTGTCCCACTGAAGCTGCACTTTTCTTCCATGACAGATTGCTGCATGAAGGGAAAAATCCTTCGCTACAGCCTCTTTCGGAATCCACACAGACACAAGTACGAAAAATAATAATACGGCGTTCCTGCCTGCTTTCGTCATTCTCCCATCTCCTCCGGCGTAAGAGTGCCGTCGCTGCAGATAATCGATGTGACCCGGATACTTCCTCCCAGATCCGTATATTCCGGTATCAGAGTATTCCACTGCTCCATGGTTCCACCATAGGTGATTTCCGATAAACCGACGCATAAATTAAACGCGGTGTCTCCGATTTTATCCACTGCTGCCGGAATATAAATTATTTCCATCGCCCGGCAGTTCTGAAACGCTGCCACACCAATCTCCTGCATGCTGCTGTCCCTGTCAATCTCTACTTTCTTCAGGAAAAAACATCCACTAAAAGCCCGGTCTCCGATCTTCTGCACACTACCGGGTACGGCGATCTGCTGCAGACCGGAATTTTCAAATGCTCCTGCACGGATCTCTTTTAAACTTTCTGGAAGCGTTATCTGCTTTAATGACGGTACGGTGCCACTAAACATCGGTTCCTTAAATGCTCCTTCTCCGATCACTTCTGTGCCCTGCTGCACATCATAGCTCTCCTGCTCTGCTCCTACGCAGTGATACAGCAACATTTTTCCATCTGCCGTGTATAAAGCAGTTCCATCTGTTTTCAAATAGGAATTTCCAGAAGAAACCTCAATCTGCTGTAACGCATTCACACCATAAAACGGCTCTGTATCCAGTTCTTCTTCCCCAAAACAGAAGCCTCTCACAGTGGAAGAAAGAGTAATCTTTGTCAATTGTTCACAACCATCCAGAATACTGTCCATGTACTCAATGCCCTCCGGCACGTCAAAACTTTCCAGGGAAATACAGCTGCCAAATGCATTACCTTTCATCTTTTTCACAGTGCCCTGAAATTCGATCTTTTTTAATGCAGTACAGTTATAAAATGCATTTGCTTCTATTAATTCCATCCCATCCGGCAACGTAATCCCGGTAAGACCGGTACAATTACCAAATGTGGACTGTCCAATCTCTTTAAGCCGGTTTCCGAAATGAACCGTCTGCAGATTGCTGCATCCTTCAAAAGCACACATGCCAATTTTTTCTACATTTTTCAGATCTATATTTTTCAATGATTCTATGTCACGAAAAACACTGTCTCCAATCTCCTTCAAACTATCCGGTACAATAAACTCTTCCAGCTCCGATGCATGAAATACATAAAAAAGCGTTTGTTTTCCTTTGCTGTAAAAACCGGAAGCATCTGATTCCAGATATGGACTCTCCTCCGGAACAATGATCTGCTCCAAAGCGCCACATCCTGAAATTCCAGCCGATACTTGTTTCATGGAAGCCGGCAGATATAGTTTTTTCAGTGCAATGCAATCCTCGATCCGGCTGCCAAGATCCTCTACTCCTTCCGGAATATGAAGTTCCGTTAATGCCTCGCATCCTGCAAAAGCGTTTTCTCCACAATAGAATAATTTCTCCGGAAGCTGTATGTCTGTAAGCTGTGTGCAGCCATAAAAAGCGCCTCTTCCAATCTCCTGCACAAAATCCGGTACAATGATCTTTTCCAACACGGTATTTTCCATAAACGCCTGTGGCTCAATGCAGCACACACCGGCAGAGATTGCTGCACAGGTTGCTGTATTGCCCGGAAACCAGTAGAGGAGATTTTTGCCATCCTTACTATATACTGCCTCTTTTGTTGCCTGATACCATGGGTTTTTGTCTGCAACTTCCACTTTTACCAGAGCACTGCTTCTCTGAAAGATCGCAGCCCCCCGATCTGCCGGATTCTTTCCATCCTCTGCTACAAATTGTAATGTAGACGGAATCGTAACCTCTTCAAGAACCCTGCAGTTCGAAACAGCACCTGCTGCCATTTCTTTTACACCCTCCGATATGTTCAGCTTCTGAAGTTTCTTTGCATTACTTATGGCACCTTCTTGTACGGCATAAACTGCGATTCCATCGATTTCAGCCGGTATCACAAGCTCTGTCTGATTTTTTCCTTCGGAAGAAAGTCCTGTGATCATTGCATTTTGTCCGCTTTCATCAAGATAATACCGAAACAGGCCTGATGTGATCCGGTCATCCTTCCACTGAATATTACTTGCAGCCCGGATCGCACCCCCTGTAGTCAGGCTTTGATATGGAAGCGGTGTCAGAGCCGGTGCTGCCGTCGGCCCCTCTGTTGGTATCGTTGTCTGACCCGGTGTCTTTGTCTGACCCGGCTGTTTGGAAGAATCCGGCGTCTCCACCGGTACAAACGGAAGCTCGATCGATGGCTTTCTGGTCGTGTCCGGTTTTGTGGACACATTCGGTTTTTCGGTCATGTCCGGTTTTTGGGACACATTCGGCTTTTGAGTCGTATCCGGATCTTTCGAAACTTCCGGCTCCGATGTTTTCTCTGACAAAACCGGCTGGAATGTTGCTTTCGCCGTCGGTTCCATTCCTGCCGTTACTTCCGGAATCTCCGGTGCTGCAGATGCTGTCATACCGGGAACCGCTGTCGTTCCACCGGATGGTGAAACATCCACCGGACTCTGTGATGTAACCGTCTGCGATGGCACATTTGAAACTCCCGGCTTTACGGTCACAAAAGTCTCAGGACTTACCTTTGTCGTGTCTGCTTTACTCTGTGCCTTTACGATTACTTTACACCACAGCTTCTTTTTTAATGTATTTTTGCCTTCCCGATAAGTCACTGTTACACAGATTTTCGTGTTTCCCTTTTTTCTCGCCTTTACCATTCCTTTTCCATTTACGGTTGCGATCTTTTTGTTTTTTGACCGGTAAACACATTTTTTGATACGGCCTCCCTTTACCCTGAGTCCGGCTTTGTTCCCCACCTGCAGGGTCAGCTTCGTTTTATTCAGCTTTGGTTTTGACGCTGCCTGCAGACTGACCGGTGTACTTTGCATGATCATTGCAGCACTGAGAAGCAGTGCCATCCATTTCTTCGTATTTCTCATATTTTTCTCCTTAATCTAATATGATGCAGGGGGCACCCCAACATCCTAATATAATTAACAGGTTACAAACGTATTTTGATATTCCCGGAATATCTGCTAAAATACTTTTTCTTCCGGATGATCCGGTATGTCCGTATACGGAAAGAATAAATTCCCTTTGCAGCTCCCACCCTCATGGAAAATGTTGTTTTGTCCCCTTCGGTCTTGATCCAGCTGCTCTGTCTCCCTAAGCGGACCTGATGATATCTGCGTTTCCCTTTCCTCATTTCCATAGAGAGTCCACAGGCATTTTGTCCGTGACGTATCCGGAACAACAGTTTATGCTTCTGTTTTGTGATCCGAAGAACCGGCCGGTCCACAGTAACTGTGATCTGAACCGGCTCCCAGGTTCCATACTCCGAATACCACCATTTGTTTTTGTCCCGGTAGTACGCCCGTACGGTATAATAATATATGCCCTCTATTGTCGCCCCGTAGTCCTGATAAGACTGTTTTTTCGACGAGACTATCGCAATCCGGAGATTTTTTCCATTTCTTTTTTTGCGGAAAATTTCATATCCCTGTGCACCGTCATAAGCTTTCCAGCGGATCACCACCTGCCCGTTATTACCTGTAGTCAGGGATACTCCCTCTACATGACTTCCGGAAAATGTATTACCGGTGTCCCCGCTGCCGCCCGGTGCAGACTGCTGTGACAGTGAAACTTCTGTGCCTTGTGGGAGCATCGTATTTTCAGCAGGTTTCTGACTTTCCTGTACCGGCCGGGGCATCCATGAACTTTGAGGGCTGCTGTCTGGGTTTTCACTGTTTTGCGGTGCCTTGCTTGATACCGGTGCCGGTGTCTCTGTGCTTTGCGGGATCCGAGTCGGAGAAGGACTCTCCTCTCCAGTTTGCCCCGATGTCGGAGCCGGACTTTGTAATAATTCCGGTATTTCTGTCTGTTCTTCCTGGTTGGGAGTCGTTACCGGATCCAAAGTCCGGACAGGTTCCTCTGATATTTCCGGAGATGATGTTACTGCGGCTTCCGTTACAGCCATGGTCGGTGCCGGCGTTTCATTTTCCCGATGTGAGATTGGAATTTGCGATCCTTCCGTCCCGATCACATCCCTGTTTCCTTCTTCCAATGTTGTTCCAGCACGCACCAGTTCTTTTTCTGCCGACAACGGGATTGAAATGACCGGTGCCACGCCCCGCACGGAAGTATTCACCTCTGTGGAATTGTCAGAGCGGATCTCCTCAAAGATCTGTGGTTTCGTTCCGGCCGTCCGGATGCATGCATACCAGCCGGATGTTTTCTGCCCGGTACTGTCTGAAAGCCACCAGCCATTCTTTTGCATGTCTTCCTCAAGGGTATCGGAGGCTCCCTTTTCCCATTGCCAGACCGCCTTCGCATAATCCGAAAAAACTCCGTTGGCTTTTACCTTCACCGCGTTGTCATTTTTCTGATCCGGCAGAGTGATCTTCTCTCCGGATATCGTCTGCAGCATATTTTGTTCCGGAACAGAACACATCGTGCCAGCCAGTCCGTCCGAAGCGTTCAGCCACTTCCGAAGTGCACTGTCCTTCCATAATACCGCTTCCCCGCTGTCCCGGTACTTTCTGATATCTATGCATTCATCCGCCATCAGCATAAGACCCTGTTCGTCCCGCTGCAATACCCGCCAGCGAACCGGCTGTATCGCAAAATAACGGCGTTCTGACGCAGATCCTGCCCGCAGATAACGACAGTTCTGTAATGTCAGGATATCATCTTTCCACTCAGTTTCCGGCTGTGCCAGAATCTCCCGGTACAGCTTCCATGAATCCTCCCCTGTGACTTCCTGCCCCGGATAATGTCCCCACCAGACACAATCCCAGGCATTTTTCCCTGCCCCGTAAAGATACGGGAAACATCCTCTCAAAGGATCGGAATATGCTTTTACCTGCACCCTCTCTCCCTCCGGCAGATTAAAGTCAACGGTTCCGGCATCCTCATAACAGGATGTCTTAGACAGATCCAGCAGAAGCATAGGACGGATGCAGATATCAAAACAGGTATCAGCGATCATATGATCTCTCATATACATCCCCGTGTACCCCACACAGTTTTCCCATTCTCCCGGATGATACCGCAGCCAGTAGGCACCGCTCATACAGCCATTGTTGCTTTGTGCCCCCATGGCAAAAGCAAACTCTGTCATGGTACAGCTTCTGGCGTCATCCATCTCCTGTGCCGTCGCCTTAAAACCATACCCTGTATCCGTCAGTTCAGACATATCCGGCAGAGTCACACTGTCTGTCACCTTCTGCGTGCCCGCATCATCCGCAGGCACCTCCCTGCTCACAATGGCGGAGCGTTCCTGCTCTGAGAAGGCATAACATTGGAAATAATACTCCGTGGAGCTTAAATTATTGATATTTACCTCTGTATTCAGCCATTTCCGCAGCCGGCAGCTGCTCCAGCTGCTCCCTCCATACTGTCCGCTGTCCACTGCCTGATCCGCAAGCAGCAGAGCCTTTCCATCCTCTCTGGATAAAACCCGCCATTTGATGGGTTCGTACACAAAATAACGCCATTTCTTAATCGTTTTCCACTGGAAATACCCACTGTCCTCCAACCGGTACTGATGAGCCTGATATGCTTTCATCCGGCGGTATCGTTTTCCCTGATAAAGGGTTTCCCGGCAGGAATTCCATGAGGATTCCGTCAGTCCGCTTAAGGTCTGATAAAGTTCTGATCCCTGCGGCACTTCCGACTGCGGATACTGTCCGAACCACACACAGTCATAAGAGGCCGTACTTTTCCCCTCATTTTCATCATCCGGATCCGCCCTCACATAATCTCCATAATTTCCCACGGTTAATGCAAATATCATACAAAAAGACAAAAAAACAGAAAGGAACTGATGAAATTTCCTCTCTGTTTTATGCATACCCCTTCCTCCCGGTATCCCCCTGATCATTTCTTCACTAAAACTTCCAAACAAAATCATTGCCAGGTTAAGTATACCATATATTCTGTCATTTATCAAAGATTAAATATTGCAAATCTACTTCAAGCCGGCTCTAATCATCCTCATTTCTGCACACTTTCATTGAATGCTGCTGGCCGTGCCCAAGTGTGCGCAGACACAGCTTCGCTTTCCGCTGTTTATTTTAACAGCTTTGCCTCTTCCAGTACTAAACGATAATTTTTGTGCCATACCGAAGGAAACTGGCTGCTGCTGACAGGACAGCTTCCCAGTCCGATCTCCAGGGTAATGGACGGAATATTTTGTTTGTTTACAAGATACTCCCGAAGATTCCCCACTGTCGGCGTTCCGGCAGCATACCCGGCAGATGAACCATATCCTGTCAGTGCCACTGCCCTGCGATACATTGCCGCCGTCCTGTTTCTGGTAGTTCCCGCTCTCCTGGTACCACCAAACGCAATCGAACCCATGGCATGATAATTTACAACGCCCCGCAGATCTGACTGATTCTTCAATGATTTGATCAACGATATTACAGCACGGGTTTCCGGTTCGCTTGCCGCATAAGGACCGGAATACCCTTCACTGCCACGCGTCTGATAATTTGCCCGGTATGACTCCGGATAATTCCGATTCAGATCAACCCCCTTTGCATTTGCCTTCCAGGCACGATGATTGCCTGCTCCAGGCATCTTATACAAAGCACTTCTGAGGGAAGCACTCCGGATTGCACCTATCCCATATTGGGAAATCGTAACACCATCCGGATTTGCCATCGGCACATAATGTACAGCAACGTCCTTAAATATCTTTGCCGGCACTGTCCCGGATACGGATCTGTTATAGTTTTTCAGATAATATTCTATCTGAGCCATACAAAGCTGAGCGGTCATATATTCCCTTGCATGAAGATTCGATACTACCAGCATGGTTTTTTTCGCCTTCGGATTTCCCAGGATCACATCATACAGATTGCGTCCATCTGCAGATTTCCCGATCACACGGACGTGAACCCTGCTGCCATAAGCAGCCTTCAACTGACTGATATCACCACACATTTCCCGGTAACTGTAGCAGGCATGTCCCGTGCCTACGATTCCGGCTGTTGAGAACACGGTACTGATCCGGTGGTTCATTTTGGGTCGGGCTTTCGGTTGATAAGATACGATCTTATACTTATATTTTTTCCACTCGCGTATCCCCTTATCTACAAAATGGCACTTTGCCGTAGACCCTGCATGCCGGAATTTTCCTCCATTTACACTGCGGTAAATAATATATTTCTTTGTACGCACCGCTTTTTTCCAACGAATCTGCAGACGATGGTTTGTTCTTCCATAACAGATCCGTATATGACGAACCTTTCCCGGACGAGCCAGCCATTTCACCGGTTTCTTTGACGGACTCGGCGTATCCGTCTGAGAGGGTTTCGCTGTTTTCTCCGGCTCCTTTGCCGGAGCGAGAGAGACCGGAGGCTGTAAAGACGTCTGCGGCATCATTGTTTCCTGTGGAGATGACGTTGGCGGCACCGTCTCCTGTGATGGAGTGATCGTCACGGCAGTTCCGGAAGCCGTTACCGCAGATTCCGAAGCTGTCACTGCCTGCTCACTCTGCCGGATTTTCTGTTCCACACTCTTTGGTTCCGGCAAAGTAACAGAAAAAGCCTCTGCCATTGTATTTCTCTGAATGAATAATGCCATACACAAAATCAGACAAACCCGTTGTTTCCATTTTTTTGTTTGCATACTATTACCCTGTCCCTTTCTTTTTAACTACCGCTCTTTCTTCACTCCTTTTTCTGAGTCATTACCATTTTATCACCTTATTGTTTTTTCAAATTACGAAACGTCAAAAAAAGATGTGTAATGTCAAATTTACACATCTTTTCCATTTTTTGCCATTTTATTGTTTATTTCTTGTATTTTTTGACATCAAATGCCACCATCAGGAAAGAAAGATCCCCTGTCTGAATCACCTGTTCCGCCTGCAGACGGTGTTTTCCCGCAGGTAACAATTCTCCATCCAGACGGACCGGCTGACCTTTTTCCGGAACAACGATCTGATACATATCCTTTGCGGAATGACAGATCAGCGTAAAATACCTTTCTTCCTCTCCCACCGCATCCGGAATAAAGGAAATATCCAGCGATCTCCCAATCCCCACAATATTTTCCCCATCATAAAAGGGATATGTATGACCGCAGACAGCCCCGCTGGTACACACCAGCCATCCTGCCGTATACTGTCTCGAACCTTTTCGCCGCTTCGTTTTATCCAGTTCTCTTGTTTTTTTGCGGTTCATCTCCTCATCCTGAAAGTTTTCTCTGGTCAGTCCTCCCGCACAATGCGGACATTCCAAAAACTTTGCTCCGTCATAAAAATGACCATTTCCACATGCTTTTAATAACATATTGAAATCTCACCTTTCTCTACATTAATTGAAATATATTTTTTTGAGAGCCCAGATAGATCGGCACACCCTCCGGAACTTTATTCTCTTCATCCGGCCGCAGACGCGGTCCTCCCAGTACAAATGTACCATTTTGAGAACAGTCCTCCACAAGATACCCCTGATTCTGTCCCAGATATGTCACAGAGCAATGCTTTCTGCTGACATCATCGCTTTGCACCACAATATCCGACTGCTCCGGATTTCTCCCGATCCATATTTTTTTGTTGGGATAGATTGTGATCACTGCCCCCTGATATTTTCCGTTGACTCCCTTAATAATCCCGATGCTGTCCTCATTATGTGCCATTTTAATCTCATTGACAATATTTTCCTGACGCTGGGACACGTTTAAAGCATATTTACGGGTGATCGAAATCTTCTTGCCCTGTACCAGCAGATATCCCGGATACACTCCCTGAATATGCCGTTCTCCCACCAGATAACTCTGGTGGCACCGCAGAAACCTGTTTCGATGCTCATCCTGCTTCTGCCATGCCTTTTCCAACACCTGCTCCATATCATTTAATTTGCCATATATCGTAATGCATATTTCATCGGAACGATGAATATTTAATTTACGTCCGTCACTTTCAATATAATAGATGCTCTCAATCGGAATATCGATCATATCCCGTTTACACATCACCCTTAATATGCCATGATCTGCCTCAAACATGTTAATCCCCACTTCCATTCATCCTGTTTTTCAGACTGCTGCTCCTGTTATCATTACTGTTCCGGTATAAATTCTTCTGATTCCCCGGAATCGACCCGAAAATGATCCTTCCGGTTATTTTTCCCGGACGTTTTTGGTGCCGCTGTCACTTTGTTTTGTGATGCCTGTAACGGTTCTATGGTTTGTACCGGAGGCTGCTTTGTCGGCGTGACCGGCTTTTTCCCTTTGCTGACCGTCAATTTTATATAATCATTTCCATCGGAATCCTTTTGAAGCTTTTGTCCCTGCCGGATCACATTTCCTTCCGGGATCTTATTGTGATAATGACGCTTCACTTTCCAGCTCAGTTTCCGCTTCTTCAATATCTTTTTGGCCTTTGCCAAAGACATGTGTTCCACCTTTGGTATTGTGTCCCTTTCGGTTCCTTCTCGTGAAACATACTCCGGAATGACTGTTGAAACAACCGGCAGATCCGTTCTAAGCTTTGAGGCACCCGCCTCTCCATTACCTTCTCCCCCGGACATTCCATAAAGTATACCGCCTCCCACCGCCCCGGTCGTCATTATTGTCATAAAAAGTGCTGCCGCCCGTTTCCACATGCGCTCATGAGGCTTATATAATACCTGCAGATACCATTTCAGATTACGGCTCGGTTCAAAAATCTGATGCCACATTTCTTCCATCGTCTTGTAACGGTTCTCCCGGTAGATTCCTAGCCCATTCATAACTGCCTGTTCCTGCCATCTCGGAAGCATAACACCATAATCCGAAAGTGGCTTCAGACGATCTACAATGATCCGTTCCATAGTATCCGGCGGCTCCTGAGCCGTCAACAGATAATAGATGGTTCCGCACAGGGCATAAACATCAGTCCAGGTTCCCTGCTCTCCATGTGCCTGATACTGCTCGATTGGAGCAAAGCCCTGTCTCAAAATAACCGTCGCTGTTTTCTCCGGTTCATAACAGAAATCTCTGGCTGACCCAAAATCAATCAGTTTCACCTTGTCATCCAGGGTGATCATAATATTGTCCGGGCTGATATCCCGATGCAGGATTCCTTCCCGATGCACCATTCCCATTGCCTTAACAATGGGATGAACAATTCCTCTCACATCATCCATGGAAAGCCGCCCGTTAGTCTGCACAAATTTTCGAAGAGTGATCCCATCCAGATACTCCATAATAATATATGCCGTATTGTTCTCCTGAAAAAAATCTCTGACAGATACAATACCTTCTTCCTGATAGAACTTTGACAAAATATCTGCTTCCAGCACATAACGGTCTAATCCATGCTTAAAATCTATGGCACATTCCCGGTTAAATGCGATTACTTCATTGGTCTCCCGCTGACGATACACTTTTCCTACCGGAAAATATTCCTTGATCGCAATCTGAATATTCAGACTTTCATCCCATCCCTCATAGGTAATTCCAAAACCACCCTCGCCCAGTACGCGTTCTGTCACGTATCTTCCATGAAGCCTGCAGCCGGAAGCAAGACAATGGTTTTGATCCACTCCATTTTTCTTCTCTTCATCATTCATCCATCTTTCCTCCTGCCGCTTATCGTTTCGTTCTTCAGAACTCCTCCCATTACATTTCTCGATTATACATCGTATCTAATGTTTACGCAAACGATACCCCGGCAAAATAATGTCATAAAATTTGAAATTTGAAATTTGCATTTTTTTATTACATTTGGCTGTAATTTCTGACATTTCATCGTCTTATAAACGATTGATATGGTAGAATTACCCTGTTTCCTGTACAGGTAAAACGAAAATGATTTTACAGTGCCTGTGCTAAACCATATCACAAAGGAGGTAACTATGAGAAAAAACTTTAAAAAGAATCACGCACAGTGGCTCAGTTTGATGCTGAGTGCTGCCATGATCGCGACAACGCCGGGGCTTCCATTCGGTCTGTCGACACCTGAAAACCACGGTGTATCCCTTTATAAGATGAACTCTGCTGCCGCAGCAAAGACTACAGCAGGTTCATATACTGTCAAGGCGGACAGCCGTACAAAGAAGGCTCTTTCTGCAGCAAAGACAGTTTCTACAGAAACCGAAACTGCTGGCAGCTATGCAGCCGGTGAAACTTCTTACAACGATGAAGAGTGTCAGGCATATTACACCTTCATTCCAAATGGAGAAAAGGCTACCCTTACATCCTATGTTCCGGATAATCCAGTCGGCGATATCGTCATGCCGGACTACGTCACAGACGGCACCAGTCGATATAAGATCACCAAGATTAATGAGAATTGCCTTTCCGATCCTTCCGGAAATATTACATCAATCACACTTCCAATGTACACCACATCCTGTAAGGACTCTTGGTATAATGCTTCAAACTGCCAGACACTTCTCCTGAAAGAAGGTGCTCTTGAGGTTCCTGAGCAACTCGGAGGCAACATTGAAAATTCCACTGTCACCACCGTTGTCCTTCCTGACACTGTGAAAACCATAGGTCAACAGGCATTTTACAAAATGTCACTTCTTTCTGCCATCGTCACTCCTGAGGAATGGCAGGAGCATCAGGAAACCGGAACACCCCTTTCCACCGAAGTGAATCTTCCTTCCATCACTTCCATCAGCGGTATACGTGCTTTTGACAATTGCACCAGTCTGGTAAAAATAACCATGGATCATTTGACCGTCGTTCCTAATAGTACCTTTAAAAAATGTTCCTCTCTGACGGAAATTTCTTTAAAATCCGCTACGGATTTTGGAACAGGGTGTTTCCAACGGTGTTCCTTATTAACAAGTATTTCCTGTCCACAGCTTAAAACAGCAGATGCTTGTTTTGATAGCTGTACCTCATTATCAGAGCTGGTTATTCCTAAAACCTTCACTAAGTTTTTAGGTTCTACAATGAATTCTGAAAGTATTGATGTTATCAATTATTCAATCACTTCGAAAAATAACACCGTTGAAAAACGATGTATCCCTCATGTCATCGTAGAAGACGGGACTCAGAAACTCTCACCGGGTGAGTTCTATATGAGTGATGCATCCATTGATCTCCCAGCCAGTATTACTGAGCTTGGATCCAACTGCTTCTGGAATTATTAGGGTAAGGAGCTTGTTCTTCCTCCAAACCTGGAGGTCATTGGTTCTTACGCACTAAAGGTAAATACCGATAAATGTACCATCAAAGCACCGGCAGATTCTGCCACTGCAGCACTTCTTGACAGCAAAAACATCGGATACGAATCCGTTGATCCTGCCGATTATGACCAGTATCATTACTCCGTCACTCTTTCCGCAGGCACAGAGGAGGAAGCAGATGTATCGGAAAAATATACTGCCGGCACAACTGTCACAATTCCGGCAAATCCTTTCGATGATCAGAACGGTTCCCGGGAATTTGCCGGATGGAGCGACGGTACTACCACTTATCAGCCGGGAGAAATGATCACTATGCCGTTCCATTCCCTTACGCTGACAGCCCAGTGGAATCATTATTACAGCATTGAGTGCACCTATGATAATAAAACCGGTGCCATCGCTTTCCGGGATGACAACGGATTAGCACTGGATCCAAAGAAAATTCCTGCAGGCACAAACGTCAATATCACCTTTACTCCACGTAACAAATACGTCCTGTGTCATGTTTATGTGGGCGAAACGAAGGTGCTGACACCGGATAATGCTTATCGCATCATCGACATTTCTTCAAATATGAGCTTATCAGCAGCATTTAAAAAGTACAACACGATCACCGGCGAGGATCCTTTCCAGCTTACTCTTGACAGTGACGATGGTACGCTCTTAAATTACACAGCACTGGAGGATGGTGTCATCACATACAACAACCTTTCCCCGGAGCTTATGGGAATGTACGAGGAAGACGCTGCTTATTATCTGTATGGTATTCAGGCAGGTTCCGGTCAGCTTGAGGTAAAATCATCTGAGACAGAAAACTATGCTGCTACCTCAAAAACTGTTACAGTAAATATCGTCGAAGCTGAGGCGTCTCAGTCTCCGAGTGTTGAGCCGTCTGAAACACCGGCTGCCGGTTCTTCTATGAAACCAACCGCAGAGCCGTCAGCTGTGCCGTCAGTTGTACCGTCTATAGTGCCGTCAGTTGTACCATCTCCTGAGCCGTCAGTTGTACCGTCTCTGAAACCGTCAGCTATACCGTCTATGAAGCCGTCAGCTGTACCATCTATGAAACCGTCAGCTGTACCATCTATGGAGCCGTCAGCTGTACCGTCTCTGGAGCCGTCAGTTGTACCGTCTATAGTGCCGTCAGTTGTACCATCTCCTGAGCCGTCAGTTGTACCGTCTCTGGAGCCGTCAACTGTACCATCTATGAAGCCGTCAGTTGTACCGTCTCTGGAGCCGTCAGCTGTACCATCTATGGAGCCGTCAGTTGTACCGTCTATGAAGCCGTCAGCTGTACCGTCTATGGAGCCGTCAGCTGTACCATCTATGAAGCCGTCAGCTGTGCCGTCGGTACCACCAACTGCAGAACCATCAATCGAGCCATCTGCAAACCCACAGGAAACGCAGAAGCCGCATGTTTCACAGCAGCCTCAGGAAACACAAAAGCCCGGTGCTTCACAACAGCCTCAGGAAGCCAAAAAGCCCGGTGCTTCACAGCAGCCTCAGGAAACCAAAAAGCCTGCTGCTTCACAACAGCCTCAGACTACTACTACACCAAACACAACGCAGACTCCTTCTGTTACAAAGCAGCCGCAGACCACTAAGGATCCAACAAAGATTGCACAGGCTGCTTATAAAAACAATACAACAATCACTAATGTCACTACAAACCCAAAAATTACAAGTATTGAAAAAGAAGCTTATGCAAACTGCAAAAAGCTCAAGTCCGTTGTAATTGGAAAAAATGTAAAAAGAATCAGAGCAAAAGCATTCTACAACTGTAAGAGTCTGAAGAAGATTGTAATCAAATCAAAAAAACTACAGTCCATTGGCAAAGATGCCTTTAAAGGTATCTCTGCAAAAGCCGTGATCATTGTACCGGCATCAAAATTCAAGTTATACAAGAAAATGCTGAAAAAGTCCGGTCTTGCAAAAACCGTAAAGATCAAGAGTCACAACCATCAATGATAGTACCTTTGTGACCACAATTGACGAATGAATATTACAGCTGGGGCTGGTAAGATCAGGTCGGCTTCATCCGAAAGCCAAAAAGGATAACATCAAAAAAAGCCATAAAGCTCTACCGGCATTCCAAAAACACTTTGGAATGCCGGTATTTTTATGACTCTTTCATTCAATTAATTACTTGTATGATCAGATATTATTTCTTCTCATCCTCCGGAAGCTCCTTGCGGATCTCCTTGGTACGAATCTCCTGACAGATATCATTGATAAAGTCTGCCAGTGGCTTCTGCCCCTCATCTCCGGCAAAACGGCTGCGGACGGAAACAAGACCTGCTTCTTCCTCCTTGCCTCCCACAACCAGCATATAAGGAAGCTTATCCATACGTGCCTCACGAATCTTGTAACCGATCTTCTCAGAACGTCCGTCCACGGTAGCATCGATACCATTCTTTTTCAGTTCTGCCAGTACGCTCTGGGCATAGTCCATATACTTGTCAGAGATTGGAAGTACACGAACCTGCTCCGGACAAAGCCATGTCGGGAACTTGCCTGCATATTTCTCGATCAGCCATGCAAGAGTACGCTCGTAGCATCCAAGAGAGGTTCTGTGGATAATATAAGGACGCTTCTTGTCACCGTTCTGATCAATATAATACATATCAAAACGCTCGGCCAGGAACATATCCAGCTGGATCGTGATCATGGTGTCCTCTTTTCCGTACACGTTCTTTGCCTGAATATCAAGCTTTGGACCATAGAATGCAGCCTCTCCTGCCTCCTCTGTATATTTCATACCGATATCATCCAGAATCTCACGCATCGCACCTTCTACACGATCCCATTCCTCAGCATCACCAAGATACTTGTCCGGATGCTCCGGATCCCACTTGGACATACGATAGGTAACGTCCTCTTCCAGTCCCAGTGTCTCCAGACAATATTTTGCCAGGCGGACACAGTTCTTAAACTCATCAGCGATCTGCTCCGGTGTACATACCAGATGTCCCTCAGAGATCGTAAACTGGCGGACACGGGTCAGGCCGTGCATCTCACCGGAATCCTCGTTACGGAACAGCGTCGATGTCTCACCCATACGATATGGAAGATCCCGGTATGATTTCTGACGTGCCTTATATACATAATACTGGAACGGACAGGTCATTGGACGAAGAGCAAAGATATCGCGGCCGGAAACGCTGTTTCCATTCTCGTCCTCATCATCCTCTCCCAGAATAAACATTCCCTCTTTGTAATGACCCCAGTGATCAGAGATCTTATAAAGATCGGATTTTGCCATCAGAGGAGTGCGGGTACGGACATAGCCCCACTCGTTATCCTCCAGATCCTCGATCCAGCGCTGCAGCTTCTGGATCATCTTGGTTCCCTTTGGCATAAACAGAGGAAGTCCCTGACCAATCACGTCAACAGTTGTAAACAAGTCCATATCACGGCCAAGCTTGTTGTGGTCACGGTTCTTAATGTCCGCCAGATACTCCAGATACTCCTCCAGATCGGCTTTCTTCGTATAAGCGGTACCGTAAATTCTGGTGAGCATCTTATTGTGCTCGTCTCCTCTCCAGTATGCTCCGGAAGAAGATGTCAGCTTAAATGCCTTGATCGGCCTGGTGCTCATCAGATGTGGTCCTGCACAGAACTCAATGAAATCGCCCTGCTGATAAAAGCTCAGCTCATCGGTATCCGGATGCTCCTCGATCATCTCTACCTTATATGGCTCGTCTCTCTCTGTCATAAGCTTGATCGCCTCATCCTTTGACAGAGTATAACGCTCCAGACGGTCTCCCTTTTTGATGATCTTCTTCATTTCTTTCTCGATCGCATCCAGTGCATCACGATCCAGACTTGGCATATCGAAGTCATAGTAATATCCATTATCAATGGCAGGTCCAATGGTCAGCTTCGCATCCGGATAAAGATTCTTCACCGCCTGCGCCAGTACATGGGCACAGGTATGACGGTATGCCTTTTTACCCGCATCGGAATCAAAGGTCAGAATATTTAAGGTACAATCCTTGTCTACAATAGTACGAAGGTCCTTGACCTCACCATCAAGCTCTCCCACACATGCTACACGTGCCAGTCCCTCACTGATATCAAGAGCGATATCGTAGATGGACATTGGCTGGTCATACTCCTTAAAGGAGCCATCTTTTAATGTTACTTTCATGATTTCCCTCTTTTCTGCGCTGCCGCCTTTTACGAATCCCGGCGCAGCGCCCGCCAAAGATCCGTCATTGAATCCTTTGTCAGAAGAAGACCTGACGTTTCCTGGTAAAATGCAAACAAAAAAGCCCCCTCTGACATACCATGTCAGAAGGGGCGTAAATTCATACGCGGTTCCACCCTCGTTCGTGGGATCAGGAGAAAAAGCCATCTCATGAGCAGTGCTTACGGATCCGGTCATGGGCACCGACCAAAGCAATACTATCATCTCTTTCTGATCTCACCTTCATTGTGACGGTAACGGTGTCGGCCGGGCTGTATTAAAGCCACTCAGAGCTGGTCTTCCATCGCTTTGTGAATAAGGCAGTCACAGCAACCGATGAACCCGGTCTGCCTCTCTCTGGAATCACGCACGCCATGTACTCGTCTCTTCAACGTTTTATCTTTTATAAGAATATCACAATTTTCAAAAAATGCAACCGTTTTATTTTCCTTTTAAATATGCTACACTTAAAAACAGAAAGGAGACTTGCTGATGAACGAAAAGATCTCACAGCTTACAGATATTTTACAGGAAAGCGATAACATTGTTTTCTTCGGCGGTGCCGGCGTTTCCACCGCATCAAACATCCCGGATTTCCGCAGCTCCAACGGACTCTACAGCCAGAAACTCGGACAGAATTTCACCCCGGAGCAGCTGGTATCCCATACCTTTTTTGTACGTTATCCGGAGGAATTTTTTGCCTTTTACAAAAAGAATCTCGTATATCCGGATGCAAAGCCAAATGCCTGCCATATAGCTCTTGCCAAGTTGGAAGAAATGGGCAAACTCAAAGCCATCGTCACCCAGAATATTGACGGACTACATCAGGCTGCCGGAAGCAAGGTTGTTTACGAGCTTCACGGCTCGGTCTTACGCAACTACTGCACCCGGTGCCACACGTTTTATGATGCCGATTTCATTTTGCAGTCCGAGGGAGTGCCTCTCTGTCCAAAATGCCACGCTATGATCAAACCGGACGTGGTTCTTTACGAGGAAGGTCTTGACGATACTGTGATCACCAGATCCATTCAGGCGATCCAGGCAGCCGACACCCTGATCATCGGAGGCACCTCTCTGGTGGTATATCCCGCTGCCGGTCTGATCGATTATTTCCATGGGAAGCATCTGGTACTGATCAATAAAACCTCTACCCCTGCTGACGAAAGGGCAGATCTGGTTATTAATGATTCTATTGACAAAGTAATGGAAAAAGCGGTATCATCACTACGATCACAATAACATGAGACAGGGATCCTGCAGCATCATCCCCTGTTCCATCAAGATAAAGGAGATTTTACAATGAACTACACTTATAAAACAAGCGGAACCTGTTCCTCTGAAATTCACTTTGATATCAACGGTGATATCATAAGCAACGTATCCTTTACCGGAGGATGCAACGGTAATCTCCAGGCAGTATCCCGTCTGGTAGATGGTCAGACCGTGGACTGGATCGAGTCAAAGGTCAAGGGCATTAAATGCGGTTTCAAATCTACCTCCTGTGGCGATCAGCTGGCAAAGGCCGTCCGTGAGGCATATGAGGCGGAACAGAATCAGATGGCTTAAGACTTCGGATCAAATCATCATTTCTAGTTGATTCGATCAATAATGACTTTTATTCATAAAGCAGGCAGGATCACTTTAGGAAAATCTCCTAAAATGATCCTGCCTGCTTTATTTAAGTGTGGTTTTGTCTCTTGGTTTAATATATAACTCAAACTTCCCACACCAGAAAACAAATTGTGCCCAGACTGTTTCTGATGTGGCACGGTTTTCAATATGATTTTTGGCTCCTAAGAAG
>ERZ779840.38-NODE-38-length-149182-cov-11.775051_pt1 | contig 149182 bp, 135 predicted proteins | sample MGYA00511561_ERZ779840 | MGnify/ENA primary metagenome ERZ779840 (study PRJEB29588, sample SAMEA2162036) | human gut metagenome | biome: human gut; feature: human-associated habitat; material: faeces | place: Denmark | collected 2008/2010 ...
ACTGTAGATGATATTAATGAAGATTTGCTTATTGAATGTATTAGAAATGCAAATGAAAAAGGAAGATTAGATTATATTTATAGAAATTATGCTTTAGCCCATAACAACCGTTACATTGTACTCTGTCTTACCCTTCTCGTAAGGTACAACTGTTGTTCCTGTAAGCTCTTTGCCGTCTACGATCAGCTTTGCAACGCCCTTCTCTACCTTATTGTCGTTCTCAACGGTAATGTTGTAAACGCCCTCACGGTATTTTCTGGTCATTGTGAACTTTGTACCCATTTCAGCAGGGATACAAGGATCAATGCTCAGACCATTCAGGGTAGGAACAACACCGAGGATGTACTGGGATACATTGACGAATGTCCATGCAGCAGTACCTGTCAGCCAGCTGTTCTTTGCCTGACCAAAGAAATGAGCATCCTTACCGGCGATCATCTGGGAATATACATAAGGCTCTGTGCAATGAATCTCACTGATGTCTTCAATGTAAGCAGGGCATGTCTTGCGGTAGATCTCGAAAGCACGGTTACCACGGCCGATCACAGTCTCTGCACAGGAAACCCAAGGGTTATTGTGGCAGAAGATACCGGCATTCTCTTTATATCCAGGTGGATAAGAGGAAATCTCACCAAGTTCAACATGATATTTGGTATATGGAGGCTGCAGAAGTACGATACCATACTTGGAATCCAGCTTCTCTTTTACGGAATCGAGAGCTTTCTTTGCTTCGCCGGACTCAACACCGACACCAGCCAGTACACAGAAGCCCTGTGGCTCAATGTAGATCTGACCCTCTTCACATTCCTTGGAACCAACCTTATGACCATATGCATCGTAAGCACGTACGAACCAGTCGCCATCCCAGCCGTCCTTGAGGATCGCATCGTTCATAGCGGAAACCTCGCTGCGGGCACGGTCAGCCTCGTCCTGTTTGCCAATGAATTCGCAGAGATCTGCGTACTCTTTGCCGTATTTTACAAACATTCCGGCGATGAATACAGATTCTGCAACAGGTCCCTCGCTAGGACCAAATGTCTGGAAGGACTCACCCGGCTGCTCGGAGAAGCAGTTTAAGTTCAGACAGTCATTCCAGTCAGCACGTCCGATCAGAGGAAGCTTATGAGGTCCCTTGTGATTTACGATGTAATCGAAGGATCTCTTTAAGTGCTCCAGAAGTGGAACAGCAGTGGACTCGTCATTATCAAACGGAACCATCTCATCAAGGATCGTGGTATCGCCTGTCTCGCGGATATAAGCGGATACGCAGGCAACCAGCCACATTGGATCATCATTGAAGCCGGAACCGATATCAGCGTTTCCTTTCTTGGTGAGTGGCTGATACTGATGATATGCACTACCATCCGGGAACTGGGTTGAAGCGATATCAATGATTCTCTCACGGGCACGCTCCGGGATCAGATGTACGAATCCGAGAAGATCCTGACAGGAATCACGGAATCCCATACCACGGCCGATTCCTGACTCGTAATAAGAAGCGGAACGGGACATATTGAATGTAACCATACACTGGTACTGATTCCAGATATTCACCATACGGTCAAGCTTTTCTTCATCGGATTTCACGGTAAACTTGGAAAGGAGATCCTCCCAGTTAGCCTTTAATGCAGCAAGAGCGGCATCTACCTGCTCGTCTGTCTGGTATTTGGCAAGAAGCTCATCGGCAGGCTTCTTATTGATGACATTAGGTGCAGTGAATTTCTCGTCCTTTGGATTCTCACAGTAACCCAGAACGAAGATGAAGCTCTTTGTCTCGCCCGGCTCAAGTTCTACATTGATCTGATGAGATCCGATCGGATACCATCCACTGGTGATGGAATCGTGGGACTTGCCCTCCTCAACAACCTGAGGATCTGTCACACCACGGTAAGCTCCGAGAAACTCGTCGCGGCTTGTATCAAAACCATCCACAGGAGTGTTTACAGAATAAACAGCGAAATGGTTACGACGCTCCCGGTATTCGGTTTTGTGATAGATCGTAGATCCGATCACCTCGACCTCACCGGTGTTGAGGTTACGCTGATAATTTGTCATATCGTCCATGGCATTCCAGAGACAGAATTCAATATATGAGAACAGAGTGAAACTCTTTTTCTCAGAAGTTTTGTTGGTAAATTTAATCTGGTTGACCTCACAGTTGTCGTTGAGAGGAACAAATGCAAGAAGGGAAGCCTCAAGACCGTTCTTTACAGAAGTAAAACGGCTGTATCCCATACCATGACGGCACTCATAGGAATCAAGCTCTGTCTTGACCGGCATCCAGCCCGGATTCCATACAGTATCGCCCTCCTTGATGTAGTAGTAACGTCCGCCCTCGTCATTTGGGATGTTGTTATAACGATAACGGGTCAGACGGAGAAGCTTTGCATCCTTATAAAAGCTGTATCCTCCGCAGGTATTGGAAATCAGCGAGAAAAAAGCTGTGCTTCCCAGATAATTGATCCATGGAAGTGGTGTCTTCGGGGTGGTGATGACATACTCCCTATTTGGATCATCAAAAAAACCAAATTTCATAAAGTCCTCCATTCCGCCGTGTCACGGCATATAGTAATAATGTTGGTCATAGAACAGACCTAGTTGATTAAAGTATATCGTAATCCGGAGGGGAAATCAAGAAGATACTTAAAGATTTTCGCAAAGATTTTTGCAAAAGATTTCCCATAGTACAGGTATAGAATCTGGAATCGGGGAATAGGGTGAAAGAAAGGAAAGGATCAGGATGGAACATTTATGGAAAAGAGAAAAAAAGAATTTGTTCTGGTGGCAGTCGCGGCAGCTGTTTTTGTGGCATTTGCCGGAATTCAGAAAAAACAGGTAAAACAGTATGCACAGGTGATGGGAAGAAACATAAAAAATACTGCAGCAACAGCAACAGGCAGTGTAACCTGCACAGAGGAGAAACCGATGGTATATCTGACCTTTGATGATGGTCCAAGCAGTCTGACAGAGCAATACCTGGATATTTTGAAAAAACACAATATCCATGCGACATTTTTTCTGATCGGCCAACAGGTGGAAGAGATGCCGGAAATCGTTGAAAGGGAGCTGCAAGAGGGGCATGAAGTGGGGGTACATACCTATACCCACGAATCCTGTGAGATTTACAGCTCCTGTGAGGCATATTATAAAGATGTCAATAAAGTGAAAGACGTACTGGAAAAAAGATTTGATCATCGTCCCCGCTTATGGCGTTTTCCGTGGGGAAGTGCGAATTGTTATATTCGTTCTTATAAAAAGGAGGTTGTTCAAAAGCTGTATGACCAGGGGATGGAATACGCAGACTGGAATGTCAGTGCTGAGGATTCCGTAGGGAGCCCGACGGTTGACAGTATTTTAAAAAATGTGAAAAAAGATGCTTTCCGTGTGAAGGATCCGGTGGTACTGATGCATGATTCCGGCAGCAACCGGGCAACCCTGGAAAGTCTGGAGGCTGTCATTGCTCTTTTTGAAGAGGAAGGATATCAGTTTGGAACGTTGTCCCAGAGAGAAGACTGCTGTCATTTTGGACAATGACAGCAGAAATTCGTGACAGGCGGCCGGAAGCTCAGGGGAGAAAGTCCCGCAGCAGATAATACAGATAACTGATCTGGCGCGGACTGAGTTCGTCACAAAGGGGCATCAGAATAGCCAGAAGCTGCGTGGGAGAAATTTCTATCACCGGGTATTCGGCTGTGGGAAGAAACAGATCGTTGGGGGTGGCATCCAGATAATTGCATATTTCAATGAATTCTGAAAAGGATGGAAGATATTTCTGGAGTTCAATGCCATTGATGTAGCTTCTGCTGTGTCCGAGATCGTAACTCATGGTGCTGGCACTGATATTTTTGGATTGCCGGATCACAGAAAGACGCAGGGCAAAATCTCGTGCCTGAATTGAAACAGGATTCTTTTTCATTTGTTTACCTCCTAAAATTAAAAAATACAATAGTATTGTATTTATATAATGAATATTTTACCAATTATTGATATAGCGTATGCCGTGTGTGACACGGCAATTGTGTTTTTTGATCAAATACGTGTTATTTGCGTATTTTAGCGAGTACTCCGGATGAAGGAAAAGGATTGATTTCAAAAAATGAATATGATATGATTAAAATATTGCGGTAGTATGCAGTAATGTATATTTTTGGAAAGGAATGAACTCAGATATGAAGTATTTTGGTACAGATGGATTCCGCGGAGAGGCCAATGTCAATCTCAATGTGGTACATGCATATAAAGTGGGACGTTTTCTTGGCTGGTATTATGGGCAGGAGCATAAGGCACGTATCGTGATCGGAAAGGATACACGCCGCTCCAGTTATATGTTTGAAGATGCACTTTCTTCCGGACTGACGGCCAGCGGAGCCGATGTTTATCTGTTACATGTCACACCGACACCAAGCGTTTCTTATGTGGTACGTACGGAGCAGTTTGACTGTGGCATCATGATCTCCGCAAGTCATAATCCTTATTATGACAATGGTCTCAAGGTGATCAATGGAAACGGGCACAAGCTGGAGGCTGAGGTGGAGGAAAAGATTGAGACCTACATTGACAGTCCGGAGGACACGATTCCGTTTGCAACCCGTGAAAAGATCGGACGCACGGTTGATTATGCCATTGGCAGACACCGTTACATCGGATATCTGATGTCTCTGGCAACCCGTTCTTTCAAAAATGTCCGTGTGGGACTTGATTGTGCCAATGGATCTTCTTATTCTGTTGCAAAGGGTGTGTTTGATGCACTGGGAGCCAAGACATATGCCATCGGCATGGAGCCGGATGGAACCAATATCAATGATAACTGCGGTTCTACGCATATTGAGAATCTGCAGAAATATGTGATCGAGAATGATCTGGACATTGGTTTTGCTTATGACGGAGATGCAGACCGCTGTCTGGCAGTGGATGATAAGGGACAGGTTATTGATGGTGACTGCATCCTGTATCTGTGTGGATGTTATCTAAAGGATAAGGGAGAGTTAAATAATAACACCGTAGTCACGACCATCATGTCGAATCTGGGATTGTACAAGGCATTCGATAAGGTAGGCATTTCCTATGAGAAGACTTCTGTGGGAGATAAGTATGTCAATGCCAATATGATGCAGTATGGGCATTCCCTGGGTGGAGAGCAGTCCGGTCATATTATTTTCAGTAAATATGCAGTGACAGGAGACGGTGTTCTTACCTCTCTTATGCTGATGGAAGTAATGCTGGAAAGGAAACAGAAGCTTTCCGAGCTTCGCAAGGGCTTAACAATTTACCCACAGCTTCTGAAAAATGTCCGGGTAGGAGATAAGCCGGCTGCCAAAAATGATCCGGATGTGGTGGCAGCTACGGAGGAAGTTGCTAAAGCATTGGGACAGGATGGACGTATCCTGATCCGTGAGAGCGGCACAGAACCGGTGATCCGAGTCATGGTTGAGGCAGAGACGGAGGAGCTTTGCGAGAAATATGTCGACCAGGTTGTCAAAGTATTGTACAAAAAGGGACATGTAATCCCATAAATTTGCGAAAAAGACTTGCTATTGTGGATTTATTCATGCTATAGTATATCAATGGTTAGTTGCGGTGTATTGGCCGTGAAATATTAAGGAGGAAATTATAAAATGAGTGTACAGGTAGAAACATTAGAGAAGAGTATGGCAAAGCTTACAATTGAGGTGAGTGCAGAGGAGTTTGAGACTGCCTTAGATAAAGCATACAAGAAAAATAAAAATAAGATTTCCCTTCCAGGTTTCCGTAAGGGAAAAGCACCACGTGCTATGATCGAGAAAATGTATGGTACAGGGGTATTTTATGAGGATGCTGCCAATGACCTGATTCCGAATGCATATGAGTCTGCTGCAAAGGAGAGCGAGCTTGAGATCGTGGCACAGCCTTCTATCGATGTAACTCAGATCGAGAAGGGCAAGCCTTTCATCTTTACAGCAACTGTTGCCGTAAAGCCGGAGGTGACACTTGGTGAGTACAAGGGCATTGAGGTAGAAAAGAAAACTGCTGAGGTAACAGATGAGGAGCTTCAGGCAGAGATCGATAAGGTTCGTGAGAGTAATTCCAGAATGATCACTGTTGATGACAGAGCTGTTCAGGATGGTGATATCACAACGATCGATTTCGAGGGATTTGTTGACGGTGAGCCGTTTGAAGGCGGAAAGGGAGAGGATTATCCTCTGACCATCGGTTCCCATTCTTTCATTGATAATTTTGAAGAGCAGCTCATTGGAAAGAACATCGGTGAGGAGACAGAGGTCAATGTGACATTCCCTGAGCAGTATCAGGCAGAGGAACTGCAGGGGAAGCCGGCAGTATTCAAGGTAACCATCAAGGAGATCAAGGTAAAAGAGCTTCCGGAGCTGGATGATGATTTTGCACAGGATGTATCCGAGTTTGATACTGTTGATGAGTACAAAGAGGATCTGAAGAAGAAGCTTCTTGAGAATAAGGAAGCAGCTCTCAAGAGAGAGAAGGAAGAGGATGTTGTTGGCAAGATCATTGAGAATGCTACAATGGAGATCCCTGATCCTATGGTAGATACACAGGTTCGTCAGATGGTACAGGAGTTCAGCCAGCGTATCCAGTCCCAGGGTCTGTCTCTGCAGCAGTATATGCAGTTTACAGGCATGACACCGGAGAGCCTGACAAATGAGCTTCAGCCACAGGCATTAAAGCGTATCCAGAGCCGTCTTGTTCTTGAGGCAGTGGCAGCAGCAGAGAACATTGAGACATCGGATGAGGATCTGGAGAAAGAACTTGAAAAGATGGCTGAGATGTATCAGATGGAAGCAGACAAGTTAAAAGAACTGGTTGGAGAGGAAGAGAAGAAGCAGATCGCACTTGATCTGGCGGTACAGAAGGCAGTTGAACTTGTTGTTGACGCTGCAGTTGAGAAATAAATCATGTATTTCGGCGTCAGCCGCTGCCCTGTCCATCTGACAGGCAGGGCTGGCGTTTTTTAGGGCATAGCCCTTTTTGAACAAAAAGAGTTAGGAGGGTGCAGTAATGAGTTACAGTATACCGTACGTCATAGAAAAAACAAGCAGTGGAGAGCGTTCTTATGATATTTATTCCCGACTGCTTCAGGATCGTATCATTTTTCTGAGTAATGAGGTGAATGATGACATTGCAAGTCTGATCGTATCACAGCTTTTGTTTCTGGAGTCACAGGATCCGGGAAAGGATATCAGTCTTTATATCAACAGTCCGGGAGGCTCTGTCAGTGCAGGTTTTGCCATTTATGATACCATGAACTACATCAAATGTGATGTAGCTACATATTGTATGGGTCTGGCTGCCAGCATGGGAGCATTTCTGCTGGCAGGCGGTGCCAAGGGCAAGCGTTATGCCATGCCAAATGCAGAGATCATGATACATCAGCCGTCCGGCGGTGCCAAAGGTCAGGAGACCGAGATCCGTATTGTAGCAGAGCAGATCTTAAAGACAAGAGAGCGTTTAAACCAGATCCTGGCAGACAATACAGGAAAACCTCTGGATGTGATCGCGGCAGATACCGAGCGTGATAATTATATGACTGCTGAGGAAGCAAAGGCTTATGGTCTGGTGGATCATGTGATCACAAAGCGTGCATAACTGCGTGGTACATAGTAATTTAAATATATCGGTGAGTGGAGGTTTTTGGCACTCACATTATAATATGATTGGAGATTAGAATGGCAGGAAAGAAAGACGAAGGCAGACTGAAATGTTCCTTCTGTGGTAAGACACAGGATCAGGTACGAAAGCTGATCGCGGGTCCGGGGGTTTATATCTGTGAGCAGTGTGTAGATCTGTGTAATGAGATTATCGAGGACGAACTGGACAGTGGTAATTTATCTTACGACAATGAAACAGAGATCAATCTTCTGAAACCAAAGGAAATGAAAGAGTTTCTGGATGAGTATGTGATCGGTCAGGAGGATGCCAAAAAGGTATTGTCTGTCGCTGTTTATAATCATTACAAAAGAGTGCTGTCCGAGAAGAGCATGGATGTAGAGCTTCAGAAGAGCAATATCATTATGCTGGGCCCGACAGGTTCCGGAAAGACATTTCTGGCACAGACTCTGGCAAAGATCCTTAATGTACCGTTTGCGATCGCAGATGCAACGGCACTTACAGAGGCTGGTTATGTGGGCGAGGATGTAGAGAATATCCTTCTCAAGATCATTCAGGCAGCAGATTATGATATGGAGCGTGCGCAGCACGGTATTATATATATTGATGAGATTGATAAAATTACCCGCAAGGGAGAAAATGTTTCCATTACCCGTGATGTGTCGGGCGAGGGTGTACAGCAGGCATTGCTTAAGATTCTGGAGGGAACCGTAGCAAGTGTACCGCCACAGGGAGGCAGAAAGCATCCTCATCAGGAGTTCTATCAGTTAGATACAACGAACATCCTGTTTATCTGTGGTGGAGCCTTCGATGGTCTTGATAAGATCATTGGCTCCCGGATCGGACAAAAATCCATTGGATTTAATTCCGAGATTTCTGACAAGGAGGATGAGAATGTAGGTGAGCTGTTCAAACAGGTTCTGCCGGAGGATTTTGTCAAATTTGGACTGATTCCGGAGCTGATCGGCCGTCTGCCGGTCACTGTGGGGCTGGATCTGCTGGATGAGAAAGCATTGGAGCGCATCCTGGTGGAGCCGAAGAATGCCATTACCAAGCAGTACAAGAAGCTGTTTGAGCTGGATGATGTCAAGCTGACATTCCAGGATGGTGCGATCCGTGCGATCGCACAGAGAGCGATCGACCGGGGAACCGGAGCGAGAGGTATTCGTGCCATCATCGAGTCCGTTATGATGAATGCGATGTATGAGGTGCCATCAGATGAGGATGCGGTCGAATGCATTATTACCGAGGAGGCAGCAAAGGGAGAGGCGGAGCCGATCCTTGTTACCAGTAATGATGAACACAGAGAAATCACCTCCGATCACAATGCAAAGGATGAAATTGCGTAAATAAAAAGGGCAAAACCGGCGTTTTGCCCTCCCAAAAAGAGGGGGCTGCATTTGGTCACCCTCTTTTTGAACATAAAAAGGTCATGATGTAATGTGGCCATTGCAGAAAGGAAACAAATATTTCTATGATCAAGAAACCTTTAATGGCACTGCGGGATGTAGTGGCACTGCCGGGGGTTACGGCATATATTGAGGTGGCCAAGGCAGAGACTGTCAGCGCGATGGAAGCGGCAATGGAAAACGACCAGATGGTGTTTACCGCAGCCAAACGGGATGCGGAGAGCAGCGATGTGAATATGGATAATCTTTTTGAAGTGGGAACCATCGCAAAGGTGAAGCAGATTGCCCGGATGCCGGATAAATATGTCCGGGTGGTTCTGGAGGGAGAAAAAAGAGCTCATCTGCTATCTTTGGAAAGTACCGATGAGGGATATCTTCTTGCCAATATACAGGAGGATGAGGATGAAAAGGATGTATGGGATAATACAGATATTTTGTCCAACCACGGAGAACCGACGGAGCAGTTAAAGCATGTGGCTATGATCCGTCAGATCAAGCAGCTGTTCCGGGAGTACTGTGAACGACAAGGGAAAATGGGGCAGCAGCTTCAGGAGATCGTCAGCGAAAGCATTGATCTGAACAGGATCATTTATATGATCACAGCAAATCTTCCAATCCATTATCATCTGAAGCAGGGGATTATTGAGCCGGATCGTGTGGAGGATCGTTTTACCGGGCTGATGGTTGTGCTGGAACGGGAGCTTGGAATTCTGCGCCTGCAGGGAGATATTTCCGAAATGGTGAAGCAGCAGGTGGAGGATAATCAGAAAGAGTATTATCTTCGGGAGCAGATCAAGGCGATCCATAAGGAACTGGGCGAGGACGATGCAGAGTCAGAGGCGGATAAATTTGAACGAAAACTTTCCAAATTGAAAGCACCGGACAAAGTTAAGAAAAAAATCAAAGAGGAGATCAGCCGTTATAAGCGGGTTAGTTCCAATAATTCGGAGAGTGCTGTGATCCGGGGATATTTAGAGACGCTTCTTGCCATGCCATGGAAGAAGACGAGCTGGGATAATACAGATGTTGTCCATGCAAAGGAGGTTCTGGATACAGACCATTATGGTCTGGAAAAAGTCAAGGAACGGATCCTGGAGTATCTGGCGGTCAAAAAGCTCAACAAAAACGGTACCGGTACGATCCTTTGTCTGGTGGGACCTCCGGGAACCGGAAAGACCTCTATTGCCAAATCCGTGGCAAAGGCACTGGGCAGAAAGTACGTGAGGATCTGTCTGGGCGGAGTACGGGATGAGGCAGAACTTAGGGGACACCGCAGAACCTATGTGGGAGCCATGCCCGGACGTGTGATCAATGCAGTCAAAAATGCAAAGGTCAAAAATCCGCTGATCCTGTTTGATGAGATTGACAAAATGGTCAGCGACGGAAGGGGAGATCCGGCAGCAGCCATGTTAGAGATTCTTGATCCGGAGCAGAATAAGCATTTTTCGGATCATTATCTGGAACTGCCCTTTGATCTTTCCAAAGCGTTTTTTATCTGTACGGCAAATGGGACAGATACCATATCAAGACCGCTCCTGGATCGTATGGAAGTGATCGAGCTTCCGGGATATACAGAGAATGAAAAGTATCATATTGCGAAAGAGCATCTGTGGACAAAACAGCTGGCACAGAATGGAATCACAAAGCAGCAGCTTACCATTACAGATAAGGCACTTCGTACCGTGATTCTTCGCTATACGAGGGAAGCGGGAGTCCGTGGGCTGGAGCGGCAGATCGCTTCTCTGTGCCGGAAAGCGGCCAAAATGATCGTGCAGGAGGATACCAAAACAAAGATACGGATATCGGATCGCAATGTGAAGGAATATCTGGGAAAACCGGTATATAAACCAAATGCAGCAAATGAAAAGCCGGAGATCGGTGTTGTGCGGGGACTTGCGTGGACCAGTGTCGGAGGAGAGACCCTGGAGATTGAGGTGATGTCTCTGAAAGGTTCCGGAAAGCTGGAGTTGACCGGAAAGCTGGGAGATGTGATGCAGGAATCTGCAAAGATCGCATTGACATATGTACGATATCTGGTACAGGATCAGGTGGCAGAGGATTATTTTGAAAAGCATGATATCCATATTCATGTGCCGGAAGGGGCAACGCCAAAGGATGGTCCGTCAGCCGGTGTGACTATGACTACGGCGATCTATTCGGCAGTGACCGGAAAACCGGTCAGAGCAGATGTAGCCATGACCGGTGAGGTGACCCTCAGAGGTCGTGTTCTTCCGATCGGCGGTCTTAAGGAAAAGCTTTTAGCAGCAAAGGAAGCCGGGATCAGGGTGGTTCTCGTGCCGAAGGACAACAGCCGCGATGTGGAGGAGATGGAGACAGAAATTACGGATGGAATTGAACTAAAATACGTGCAGAAGGTGGAAGATGTGCTCAAAGAGGTTCTGGTATAGAGACAGGGCCGGATGCGGCATGGATCTCTGCAAAAATAAAGTGGTTTCAGAGAATCATGTGGCGATGATAAAACACGCATAACAGAATGGAGAAAGCAATGAAAATCAAATCAGTAAATCTGGAAACGGTATGTGGAATTACCAGTAAAATGCCGGAGAACGATAAATTAGAGGTAGCCTTTGCGGGGCGTTCCAATGTGGGAAAGTCTACCCTGATCAACGGGCTTATGAACCGGAAGTCTCTGGCGAGAACATCCTCCCAGCCGGGAAAGACCCAGACCGTTAATTTTTATAATATCAATGATCTGCTGTATTTTGTGGATCTGCCGGGATACGGTTATGCGAAGGTATCCCAGCAGACCGTGGAAAAGTGGGGCAAAATGATCAACCGCTATCTGGACGGCTCCAAGGTGCTGCGTCTGATCTTCCTGCTGGTGGATATCCGTCACAAGCCAAACCAGAACGATCTGCAGATGTATGAATGGTGTACCCATTATGGATTTAATCCTATCATCATTGCCACAAAGGCAGATAAGATCAAACGCTCCCAAAAGGCAAAGCAGATCAAACAGATCAAAGAAACCCTTCAGGTGATGGAGGGAACACCGGTGATTCCGTATTCTTCCATGACGAAGGAAGGAAGGGAGGAAATCTGGGAGTATATTGATATGGTTTATGAGGGATTTTTACAGGAGCAGGATTTGCAAAGTAAATGACATTTTTTTGATATTTATTGCATATTTTGTTCCGTATACTGAAAAAGAAATGTTCGATGAAAAAGAAATGGTTTCCTGTGACAACAAAAATGGGAACGGGAATCAGCTTGGGGAAAGGCATGGTGATGATTCATGAAGATAGTTGTACTGGCCGGTGGACTTAGCACGGAGAGAGATGTGTCCATCAATTCTGCATCAAAAGTGTGTAAGGCACTTCGGGAAAAAGGCCATCAGGCAGTGATCTTAGATATATTTCTGGGACATGGAAAGACTGGGGACAGTCTGAAGGGGATTTTTGAAGGAGATCCACAGCTGACACAGATGTCCGATACGATCCAGTCCGTGGATCCGGATCTGGAGGCAGTCAAGGCAATGAGAACGGAAAATCCGGACTGTCTGTTTGGACCAAATGTCGTAGAGATCTGTCGTATGGCAGACATTGTATATATGGGTCTTCATGGGGCAGAGGGCGAGAACGGAAAGGTACAGGCAGCCTTTGATGTACTTGGGATTAAGTATACCGGCTCCGGTTATCTGGGAAGTGCCATGGCGATGGATAAAGGCGTTGCCAAAAAGATATTCCAGACAGCAGGCATCCCGACACCGAAGGGATTTACTGTAAAGAGGGGGGAGAAGGACTCCGTAAAACGTGTGGTTTCTGAGTTTGGATTCCCATGTGTTGTAAAGCCTTGCTGCGGCGGTTCCAGTGTGGGCGTCAGTTTTGCAGAAGATGAGGCACAGTATCAGGATGCTCTGGAACTGGCGTTTCGTTATGAGAACGAGGTTGTTGTGGAGGAATGCATCCATGGCAGGGAGTTTTCGGCAGGAGTTGTGGCAGGAGAAGCCCTTCCGGTCATTGAGATCATTCCTAAGACTGGTTTCTATGATTATAAGACAAAATATCAGGCAGGAATGGCAGAGGATGTCTGCCCGGCAGAGCTTAGCGAGTCTCTGACAAAGGAAATGCAGGGATATGCATTGGATGTTTACCGGGAGCTGAAGCTGGAGGTATACGGAAGGATTGATTTCCTTCTCAATGAAAACGATGAAATATACTGTCTGGAGGCCAATACCCTTCCTGGAATGACCCCGACCAGCCTTCTTCCACAGGAGGCACTTGCCGTTGGTGTTGATTACGGCACTCTCTGTGAAAAGATCATTCAGGAAGCATTAAAGAAGTATCAGTAAATACAGATTTGCATTCAGGGAATGCAATGATACCGGAGCTGGCAGAATATTTAATGAATACTGTGTCTGTGATGCTGGATCTGCGGGCTGGGAAAGGATGGAATATTTTGATGAAGGGAATGACATTAGAGGCGGTAACACAGGCAGTAAAGGGAATCTATACCGGACCGGAGGAGGCCAAAAAGTCTGAGCTTTCTGCCATTACCATTGACAGCCGCCAGGTGGAAAAGGACGGTCTGTTTGTGGCGATCAAGGGAGCAAGGGTTGACGGTAACACATTTGTACCGGGAGCTTATGAGGACGGAGCTGTCTGCTGTATGTCCACAGAGCCTCCGAAGGATGAGACAAGACCATATATTCAGGTGGAGTCCTGCGAGCAGGCACTGAAGGATATGGCAGAATTCTATCGGTCATTATTGGAGATTCCGGTGGTGGGTATCACCGGAAGTGTGGGAAAGACCACCACCAAGGAAATGATCGCAGCAGTATTATCCCAGAAGTACGATACATTGAAAACTCTGGGAAATTTCAATAATGAGATCGGTCTGCCGCTGACGATCTTCCGGATCCGGGAGCATCACCAGGCGGCGGTTCTGGAAATGGGAATCAGTGATTTTGGTGAGATGACGCGTCTGGCAAAGGTGGCAAAGCCGGACATTTGCGTGATCACTAATATTGGCCAGTGCCATCTGGAAAATCTGGGAACCCGTGACGGCATCCTGAAGGCAAAGACGGAGATATTTACCTATTTAAAGCCGGAGGGAAAGGCAGTATTAAACGGAAATGATGACAAGCTGTGCACATTGGATCAGGACGAACGTATCAGTGCACCGGTATTTTATGGACTGCCGGATGGGGGTAAGTTGGATCAGACAAAGGAAGGTGCCAAGCCGTCTGTTTATGCACAAAACTGCGAGAGTCTTGGTCTGGCAGGCAGCCGGTTTATGCTGCATACCCCGAAGGGAGAGATTTCTGTGACAGTACCGGCACCGGGACGTCATATGATCTCCAATGCGCTGGCGGCTGCGGCTGTGGGTATCCAGCTTGGTCTTTCTCTGGAGCAGATCAAAACAGGGATTGAGTCTTACGAACCGGTAGGAGGACACGGTCACATTATACAGACAGAGACTATGACCATTATGGATGACTGCTACAACGCCAACCCGGTTTCCATGAAGGCGGGACTGGATGTGCTTCACGAGGTGGAGGAAAGTAGGACCGTGGCAGTCATGGGGGATATGTTTGAACTGGGAGACGAGGAAGCGCAGATGCATTATGAAGTGGGTCAGTATGCGGCACGTAAGGGTATTTCGCTGATCATTTCCATTGGCTCTCTGGCGCAGAATTACGAGAAGGGTATTGAGGAGATCAGCCGGAAAGAAGGGTATACAGGACGCCATCTCTGGTTTGCAGATCTGGATGCATTTCTGGAAAAAGGCATCCGGGAAATACGGAAGGGCGATGCGGTGCTTGTAAAGGCTTCCCATGCTATGCATTTTGAAAAGATCGTGAAGGCATTGCAGGAGTAATGTCTCAAAGTTAGGTCTTGTCAAAGATTAGAAAGTATGATATCATACAACCAAATGTAAAGGCGATGATCGCGTTTAGTAGAGAACATCGATCCGGTCAGAGAGAGGATGCCATCGGCTGAGAGCATCTTTACGTTCCCGGTGTGATCGAATTTCCCGCGTGAGCTGCAGACAGGAAAGAGAGACAGATAGTCCTATTTATTGTTATAATATTTTGGTGATGATCTATTTAGTATTGTCTGACGATTCGCACACGTTACGTGCAATGAAGTGTTTATGTGATGATACCGGAGGATGATGAAGCTCCATTGATTGGATCGCAGTTGTCTGTGTATCATAGCTTACATAAGAAACAGGGTGGTACCGCGGTTTACTCCGTCCCTGACTGTTGTGTCGGGAGGAAGCCGGGATACCAATTTCAAGCTCCTTGCGATGCAGGGAGTTTTTTTGATCTTCAGAAACTTTTTGGTTTCTGAAAGTCGCTCATAAAAGGCTCCTTTCAAAAATCTATTAATATTATCGGAGGTTAGTGATGAAAGACAGGTTAAAACAGATCATGGATGAAGCAATGGCACAGATCGATTCTTCAGACAAGCTGGATAAGCTCAATGAGATCAAGGTGTCATTTTTGGGAAAGAAGGGTGAGCTGACATCCATTCTCAAGTCAATGAAGGATGTGGCTCCGGAGGATCGTCCGAAGGTTGGACAGATGGTAAACGATGCCCGCAGCAAGATCGAGGAGCATCTGGAGGAGAAAAAGAAAGCCTTCGAGAAGGCACTCCGTGAGGAAAAGATGAAAGCGGAGACAATTGATGTGACATTGCCGGGACAGCGTATTCCGGAGGGACACCGTCATCCAAATACCAAGACCCTGGAGGAAGTAGAAAATATCTTTATCGGTATGGGCTATGAGGTTGTAGAGGGTCCGGAGATCGAGAGAGATTATTATAACTTTGAGGCTTTGAACATTCCGGCAGACCATCCGGCAAAGGATGAGCAGGATACCTTCTATATTACACAGGATATTCTTCTTCGTACCCAGACCTCTTCCGTACAGGTTCATGAGATGGAGAAGGGCAGACTGCCGATCCGTATGATCGCACCGGGACGAGTTTTCCGTTCCGATGAGGTGGATGCAACACATTCTCCGACCTTCCATCAGATCGAGGGTCTTGTAGTAGACAAAAACATTACATTCTCCGACCTGAAGGGAACGCTGCAGGAGTTTGCAAAGCGTCTGTTCGGAGAGGATACAAAGGTAAAATTCCGTCCGCATCACTTCCAGTTTACGGAGCCGAGTGCTGAGATGGATGTTACCTGTTTTAAATGCGGTGGAAAGGGCTGCCGTTTCTGCAAGGGCGAAGGCTGGGTTGAGATTCTTGGCTGTGGTATGGTTCATCCGCATGTGCTGGAGATGAGCGGCATTGATCCGGAGGAATATACAGGTTTTGCCTTTGGTGTCGGACTGGAGCGAATTGCATTGTTCAAGTACGAGATCGATGATATGAGATTATTATACGAAAATGATACAAGATTCTTAAAGCAGTTCTAAAGGAATCGCAGAGTGAGATAATATCAGATATAAACAGAGATCGCAGAAAGTTTTGTATGGCAGCAGAGCGAAAGAAAGGAAGAAAATAACATGAATAGTTCAATATCATGGACAAAGGCGTATGTGCCGGATCTGGATTGTACGGCACAGGAATATATGGATGCAATGACATTGTCCGGTACAAAGGTTGAGGGATATACAGAGTTAGATAAGAATCTGGATAAGATCGTGGTTGGTAAGATCAACAAGATCGAAAAGCATCCGGATGCAGACAAGCTGGTGATCTGTCAGGTACAGATCGATGAGGCTGGCACAGAGGTACAGATCGTAACAGGTGCCCCAAATGTCAAAGAGGGAGATAAGGTGCCGGTTGTACTGGATGGCGGTCATGTGGCAAGCAGCCACAAGGATGGCGAGTCAGAGAATGGTTTCAAGATCAAAAAAGGAAAGCTCAGAGGAGTGGATTCCTTTGGTATGATGTGCTCCATTGATGAGCTGGGTTCCAATACCGATATGTATCCGGATGCAGCTGAGGATGGCATCTATATCCTCAGTGATAATCCGGAATATGCAGGTGCACCGGTAGGATCCGACGCAGTAGAGCTTCTGGGACTTCATGATGTGGTATTTGAGTATGAAGTGACTTCCAACCGTGTAGACTGTTTTGGGCAGATCGGTATTGCCAGAGAGGTAGCAGCAACATTCCGTAAGGATCTGGTGCTTCCGGAGGTGACAGAGACAGGTAACGGCGAGAATGTCAATGATTATGTATCAGTAGAAGTACAGGTACCGGAGCTTTGCTCCCGTTATGTGGCAAGAGTTGTAAAAAATATCAAGCTCGCCCCATCACCGGAGTGGATGCAGCGTCGTCTTGCTTCGGTTGGCATTCGTCCGATCAATAATATTGTAGATATCACGAACTATGTAATGGAGGAGTATGCACAGCCAATGCATGCGTATGATCTGGACAAACTGGCAGATCATAAAATTATCGTAAGAAAAGCACACAAGGATGAGCCGTTTATGACACTGGATGGTCAGGAGAGAGTTCTTGACGATACCATGCTGGTGATCTGTGACGGGGAGAAGCCGGTAGGTGTTGCCGGTATTATGGGTGGAGAAAACTCTAAGATCACGGATGATGTGACTACTATGCTTTTCGAGGCTGCAACCTTTGACGGAACCAATATCCGTAAATCCGGCAAGAAGCTTGGTATGCGTACCGACGCACAGGCAAAGTTTGAGAAGGGGCTTGATCCAAACAATGCGATCGACGCCATGAACCGTGCCTGCCAGCTGATCGAGGAGCTGGGTGCCGGTGAGGTTGTGGGTGGAGCTGTGGACGTATATCCGGTTAAGAAAGAACCGATCACCATCGCATATAATGTAGAGAAGATCAATGCCCTTCTTGGTACCGATATTGATGAGGATACCATGGTGGCATATTTTGAGAAGCTGGATCTGACAGTAGATCGTGAGAAAAAGGAAGTTCTTGTGCCAACCTGGAGACAGGATCTGGAGAGACTTGCGGATCTGGCTGAGGAGGTTGCCCGTTTCTTCGGATATGACAATATCCCAATGACACTTCCGTCCGGTTCTGCAACGGCAGGCGGACTTTCTGAGAAGATGCAGCATGAGAATATGGCAAGAGATATTGTGGAAGCCTATGGTTTTATGGAGGGAATGACTTTCTCCTTTGAAAGCCCGAAGGTTTATGACAAGCTTTTACTGCCGGCAGATGATGTGCTGCGTAAGAGCATTGCCATTATGAATCCACTGGGAGAGGACTACAGTGTTATGCGTACGTCAGCCATTGGTGGTATGCTGACCTCTCTTGCAACAAACTATAACCGCCGAAATCAGAATGTCCGTCTTTACGAGCTGGCAAATGTATATCTTCCTAAGAGTCTGCCGCTTACCGAGCTTCCAGAGGAGCAGATGCAGCTGACCCTCGGTATGTATGGTGAGGGAGACTTCTTTACCATGAAGGGTGTTGTGGAAAGCCTGATGCAGCGCATGGGACTGAAGAGGGCAGCCAAATATGATCCACAGGCAGGCAAGAGCTTCCTGCATCCGGGGCGTCAGGCGAAGGTGATCTATGAGGGCTGTGAGGTTGCTTATCTCGGTGAGGTTCATCCGGAGGTGCTTGACAACTTCTCCATCGGACAGAAGGCGTATATTGCCGTTGTCAATATGAAGCAGCTTTCTGAGCTTGCAAGCTTTGATGTGAAGTATGTCGGTATTCCGAAGTTCCCTGCGATGACGAGAGATATCAGTCTGACCATGAAGAAGGAAGTACTGGCCGGGGATATTGAGGAGACCATCCGCACAAAGGGCGGCAAGCTGATCGAGTCCGTGACTCTTTTTGATATTTATGAGGGAGCCCAGCTTACCCAGGGGTATAAGTCTATGGCATACAAGATCGTATTCCGTGCACCGGACCGTACTCTGAAGGACGAGGAGGTAAACAAGGCAATGGATAAGATTATCCGTGCCCTTGAGGAGAAAGAAATTGTATTAAGGAGCTAGGAATGAAAAATGCAAAAAAAGTGATCCGCATCCTGTCATGGTGTATCTTTGTGGTATATCTGGTGGCACTGGTGTATTTCCTGTTTTTCAGCGAGCAGCTGGGACGGGTGCCAAGTGACGAATACAAATACAGTCTGGTGCCATTTAAGGAAATCCGCAGATACATCTTCTACTGGCATGCAATTGGCAGTTATTATGTCCTGTTGAATCTTCTGGGCAATGTTGTGTGTTTTGTTCCATTTGGATTTGTGCTGCCAGTTATTTCAAGGAATCAGCGTAAATTCTGGAAAATTCTGCTGCTGAGCTTTCTGACATCGCTGTTAGTGGAACTGATCCAGCTTGTCTCCAAGGTGGGGTCCTGTGATGTGGATGATATGCTTCTGAATACATTAGGAGGAATTATCGGTTATGTACTGTTCCGCTTTTTTCACAGAATATTTTTTGGCAGAAAAAGTGTGACACAGCCGGAGGTGACGGAAGGGCAGGTGAGAGAGGATCATGTCTAAAAAGAAACGACGCAGGGACGGCCTTCATCTGACGGATAAAAAACATCCGAAGCAGGGAATCTGGTCTACGGTTCTTGGAATATTATCCATTGTCCTGTTTTTGGTACTTTGCTTTCTGTCCGGAGAAGCAGGAGGAAAAGCCGGGATCTGGATCGGAATTCTGGGAGTGCTTTGTGCGGCCATTAATATCTGGGGCTTTGTGCTTGCCATGCTTAGTCTGAAGCTGGATAACATCCGGCAGCTGTTTCCGTCCCTTGGTGTGATCATCAATGGTCTGATGATATTGATGTATCTGGTGATCTATATTTTGGGAACGGCGTAACCGCAGAATCATTAAAAAACAATAAAATGTATGAAATAAAATCCTGTCTCCTTGCGGGGACAGGATAATTTTTGTATACTTACATTTATGACATAAGGACATCTGGCAGACAGGATAATGAATATAACATTCCGGTGATGTTCTGGAAAGGCAGGTTTACATGGCAAGAATTTTTGACGATTCCGAGGAAGATGACAAGAGCAAGGTAAAAAAGGATGGTCTGATCTATCAGCAGAGAGATGATACTGACTATAAAAAGGAGTACGAAAAACTGGACAGCAAAGGGAAATTCCAGTTTTTTAAGGATTACTATCTGCCGACGATCGTGGTCATTGCCGCAATCGTATTGGTGGGGGGATATTTTTTGTATGGTGCCCTGACGAAGCCGCAGACGGTATTATATGTGGCAATCTGTGACCAGAATCTGGATGATAAGCAGGTAGATAAGTTGGAAAAGGCGGTGGGTACCTATCTGGGACTTGATAACAAGCATGAGATCGTGACCATCAATACAGAGTTTAACTCAAAAAACGGTACTTTAAGCGAGCAGTTACAGAGTTATATTTATGCCGGAACCTGTGACATTGTGATCGCACCCAAGAAGGGATTTACCGGTTATGCTACGGCCGGATATTTTTTCGAGCCGGAAAGCTCTGGCACTGTGGCGGCATTTAAGGACTGGCCAAAGGATAAAAGGGTGTATTGTCCGATCATTGACGGAGAGAATATCCGCGGTGAGAAGGAGATTGACGAGACAATGTATAACTTTGGTATTGATGTTGCAGATTGTAAGAAGTACAAGGCTCTGGGCGGGAAAAGCAGATCTGCCGTGCTTGGAGTGTCCAATTCTTCCAGAAAGCAGGAGGAAGCGGCTGCTTTTATAAAGTTTTTGACCGATGATTCTTTAAAAGATGGGGATGTAAACCCGGATTTTTCCTCACAAAACAAATAGCACTTTCGATAATTTTGTGAAAAACGAATAATGGAAAGCAAAACATTTATGAAACTTTTTTTAAAAAAGAGTTGAGTAAAGTTCCTTGACAGAAAAGACGGAATGAATATAATGGGATTTATGACAAAGGTGTCACGAAGCGAAAAGCAATCGTGGCACCTTTTTCTTTTTCCTGTTACGTAAATGTAACATTCACATGTGAAACGAAAAAAATGAAAACCAAGGAGGAATGTTATATGTCGAAAGAAGTGATTCAGTACGTCAACGATAACCTGTATGGCGTATGGTATTTGATAGGAGCAGCATTAGTATTCTGGATGCAGGCGGGATTTGCAATGGTAGAGGCTGGTTTTACCAGAGCAAAAAATGCCGGAAACATTATTATGAAGAACCTGATGGATTTTTGTATCGGTACATTTATGTTTTTCCTGATCGGTGCATCTCTTCTGTTAGGAAATGATATGGGCGGTTTTATTGGAAAACTTGATTTCAATATCTTCTCTCATTATGGAAATTATGATTATTCCACTTTCGTATTTAACCTTGTATTTTGTGCCACAACAGCGACGATCGTTTCCGGTGCCATGGCAGAACGTACAAAATTCATTTCCTACTGTGTTTACTCCGCAGTGATCTCCGCAGTGATCTATCCGGTAGAAGCACACTGGACCTGGGGCGGCGGCTTCCTGGCACAGATGGGCTTCCATGATTTTGCCGGTTCTAACTGTATTCATATGGTTGGTGGTATCTGTGCCCTGATCGGTGCAGCAATGCTTGGACCGCGTATTGGCAAGTTCAGCAAGAGAACCGGAAAGCCTCACGCAATTCCTGGTCACAACTTAACGATCGGTGCACTTGGTGTATTTATCCTGTGGCTTGGCTGGTATGGATTCAACGGTGCAGCAGCAACATCGATTCCGGATCTGGGTTCCATTTTCCTGACAACAACGGTTGCTCCGGCAGTTGCAACGGTTGTATGTATGATCTTTACCTGGATCAAATATGGTAAGCCGGATGTGTCTATGTGTCTGAATGCATCTCTGGCAGGTCTTGTTGCCATCACAGCACCTTGTGATGTGACAGACTGTGCCGGTGCAGCAGTGATCGGTGTAGTTGCGGGCCTTCTGGTTGTATTTGGTGTATGGCTTTTAGATTATGTATTAAAGATTGATGATCCGGTTGGTGCCGTTGCAGTACACATGATGAACGGTATCTGGGGTACCATCGCTGTTGGTCTTTTTGCAACAAAATCAGCACCTGGTTATCAGATTGCTTTAGAGGGTGGTGCCATTAAGGGACAGGGGCTTTTCTATGGCGGTGGATTTACACAGCTTGGTCTTCAGTTTGTGGGAATGTTCAGCACCATTGCATGGACAGCAATTACGATCACGATCACCTTCCTGATCATTAAGGCAACTCTTGGATTAAGAGTATCTGAGGAGGAAGAGCTTATCGGTCTCGATGTGAAGGAGCATGGCTTAACATCTGCATATGCAGACTTTATGCCAGCCGGCAACATGTTCTACTCCGCAGGAACCATGCCGGTACCAAAGAGTGGTCTTGCACCTGTGATTGAGAAGAGCAGCGATCATAAGCCTGCAATGAAGCCAGTGGCAGAAAAGCCGGGCGATATGACCGAGAAGTTTACAAAGATTTCTATTATCTGTCAGCAGAATAAGTTTGATGAACTGAAGGAAGCAATGAACCAGATCGGTGTCAATGGTATTACCGTGACACAGGTTATGGGCTGCGGTACACAGAAGGGTATTACAACAACCTATCGTGGTGCTGAGCTTAGTGTCATGCTGATCCCGAAGGTGAAGGTAGAGGTTGTTATCAGCTCTGTACCGATCGAGACTGTGATCGAGACAGCCAAGAAGGTTCTTTATACCGGTCATTACGGAGATGGTAAGATCTTCGTATATGATGTAGAGAATGTAGTGAAGGTTCGTACCGGAGAGGAAGGTTTTGATGCTCTTCAGGATGCAGCCGAATAAAGTGCAAAATCATAGTGTTTTCCTTTAAATTTGATTGTGTGTGAATATGGAACTTCATAGAGGTTCCGGTCGGGAGTTTCGCGGAAACCCTGATTTGAGAGGCCACCGTAATGGGCAGATACGGTGGTCTCTTTTTTCTTTATCCATTCTGTGATAAACTTAAAGAAATCTTAAGAATTTCATTCGCTTGTCTTAAAAAATGTAGTTTATGATAGGAAATGTAAAGCAGCAAGGTACGACAGAGTACAGAAAAGAGGACAAAAATGCAGACAATACTGGTATGTGATGATGATAAGGAAATCGTGGAGGCGATTCAGATCTATCTGGAGCAGGAGGGGTATGAGGTACTCACGGCTTATGACGGGATGCAGGCACTGCAGCAGATCCGTCAGAATCAGATTGATCTGCTGGTGATCGATGTGATGATGCCAAGGCTGGATGGAATCCATGCTACCATGAAGATCCGGGAGGAAAGTAAGGTGCCGGTTATTATCATCTCTGCCAAATCAGAGGATGCAGACAAGATTCTGGGTCTGAATATCGGAGCGGATGATTACGTGACGAAGCCGTTTAATCCGCTGGAGCTTGTGGCCAGAGTAAAGTCCCAGTTAAGACGTTATGATATGATGAGCGGGGAGGTGCCGTCAGGGGGAATAACATATCGTCTCGGTGGACTGGAAATGGATGATGACCGCAAGCAGGTGTATATGGATGGCCGGTTGATTAAGATGACGCCTCTGGAGTACAATATCCTGCTGCTGATGATGAAACATCCGGGAAAGGTCTTTTCCAGCAGACAGATTTACGAGAGCATCTGGAATGAAAATGGTTATGCTGCAGAAAATACAGTGGCAGTACATATCCGTCATATCCGGGAAAAGATTGAGATCAATCCCAAAGAGCCAAGATATCTGAAGGTTGTGTGGGGCGTTGGTTATAAGTTGGAAAATCAGTAGATCAGACAAGGGGGATTTGAACGATGAGCCAAAATCAGGAGATAAAGGGAAACAAAGAAGAGAAACAAAAAAAGGGGAAAACAAAGAAAAGAAAATTTGTCCGTATCTTTCTTGGAATGGTTCTGACGGCAGCAACGGTGACAGCGTCCCTTTCCGGGATAAGTTATCTTGGAGGAAAGTCGGTCATGAACCGTCTGACCCGGGAAAGCAATGTTTCCGAGAGCGGAAAGATGGAGGAAAGTCTGGAGTTTCAGAAGCTGACGGATAGTTATCTGCAGGCTTTGGAACTATATTTGGAAATCCGCAGGATGGGAAGCGGGGATGGCTCCTTTTATAAAGGCAAAATTGAAGATATGCCATTTTTGCAGACAGGAGCCGGCACAGGGGAGAAGACGGTTACTTTAAAGGAAGTGGCAGGATGGAAAGGTCATAATTACGATTATGATGGATATTTTAATAACTATATAAATAACTTTGAGAAATATAGTCAGGATCAAGTGAGCATCAGAAAAAAGGCATCGCAGCTGTTTACCTTGAAGAATGTCTATTTTGCAACCGGAGACTGGCAGAACAGTACTCTTTATGATACGGTGGCATCCGGGCAGAAATATTCTGCAAAGGAGTGGAAAAAGGCGGAAAAACAGGAGCGGGATACACCGACGACCAAGCGTTACGAGGGCCAGGAAACATTACTGCCGGGGCTGCAGGGGGATAGTCAAAGAGCAGAAACAGCGTTGGTAGATATGATAAAAACGACACAGAAGATACCGCTTCATTCGATATATGCAAAATGGCTTGGACAGGCGTATTCCAGTTATGCAAGCGGATGGCTGAAGTACCAGATGGCACTGGCTGCGGAAAATGATTTTGAGGGAACTGCGGAGGATGGTACCCAATATAGTGATTATTATGATTATGTAATGAAAGATTACCGGAAAGCTCACTGTATTACCCAGATGTATAATATCGAAAGTAATTCCAGAACGGTGGAAGACAGTTCTGTTGTGTATATCTATGATGCAATGGATGATCAGGATAATTCAAAAGCTCTCCGGCTTTACGAGGATGACAAACTGTATTATAATGATGGAAAATCGGATTTTACCCTGAAGAATTTTCTAAAAGATCCCGAGGCCTACTATAGCGATGTCACGGATGATTATGAATATTACGTATACGATAAAAGTTTGGAGGAATATACAGGAGAACTCAAAAAGAAGGGACAGGCGCTTATGGAAAATTCCATAAGTACTCCATGGAAGAAGGGAGAGGCTTTATGCAGCGAAGCTATGGCAGCAGATCTGGCACAATTTATGATCAGTTTTGGAAAAGGACTGGAGAAATTTTTACAGAAGTCAGATTTCCTGTATGATGTAACGGTTGGCGGAAAGAGTCTGGTCAGCAGCGATGAAAAATGGACAGCATATGTGGCAAATCTGGAACGGAGTGCGATTGATGATAAAAAACCAGCTTATGAATATGCGATTTATGATGCAAGAGGAGAGGTGTATCAGAGTAACTGGTTCTGGGAAGACTTTGACAATTCCGGAGATCTTAAGAAATTCCTTCAGAAGCTGACAGATTCCCGGCAGAATGCCTATGTGGCTGTGGGATATCCTGCATTGGATGTTACTTCTCCGGGCAAGACAAGTGGGATGGCTTCTCTGTATCAGACTTACCAGAATGCACGGAAACAGTATATGCAGGCAAAAAATATGGCAGGTCGCAGTATTGTGATATTTGGAATCAGTCTGTTCTGCCTGTTGATCGCCTTTTTTGGACTGGCAGTGACCAGTGGAAAAACGAGGAGTAAAGCAAGACGGATACAGAGGATACCGTCCGAACTGCTGGCAGCGACAGCACTGGCAGGGGTGTATCTGCTGAATGGTGTTGTGTATGATCTGTACCAGATTTCGGACTGGGAGCAGACGATGGATCGTGTCAATATCGGTAATATAAGCATAACAAGGATTGCCGATGCAATTCTGATCGCTGCAATGGCACTGGCTGTCATGATTCTCCTATTGTGGATCGTACAAAGAATCTGCCAGAAAAGGCTGACAGAGAACAGCATGATCCGCTGGTGTTTCCGAAAGGGAAAAACGGGCGGAAAGCTTGCCGGGGCAAAGCTGAAAGTATTTATTCAAAAATATAAGGATACGAGAGCATTTGTCAGATATGGGATCGCAGTGATCGTCTTTGCTGTATTGTGGCTTTTAATATGGATTGTCTGCTGGATCAATGTGGTGGTAAATTATCCTTATGGTGCTTCCTTTGGTATAACAGTTGCGATCTGTGTGATCGGTCTTCCATTACTTTTGATTGCCGGAGAGGGAGCACTTCTGCTGGCAATGAGAAATGCGATTGCTGACGAGAAGATACGGGATGGTGCGGTAAGGATTGCACAGGGGGAAATTTCGTATCAGATCGAACTGCCGGATAAAGCCTCCAAAGAGCAGAAAGAACTTGCAGATACCATCAATCATATCCGGCAGGGACTGGAAAGTGCTGTGGAGGAGTCCATACGAAGTGAACGTATGAAAACAGAGCTGATCACCAATGTATCCCATGATATCAAGACACCGCTGACTTCCGTGATCAATTATGTGGATCTGCTCAAGAGAGAACATTTCGAGAATGAGAGGGTACAGGAATATCTGGATATTCTTGACCGCAAATCCATGCGGCTGAAGGGGCTGATCGAGGATCTGGTGGAGGCATCGAAGGCTTCCTCCGGAACTATAGAGCTGCAGATTACGACATTAAATTTCGGGGAACTGGTCAATCAGACGAATGGAGAATTTGAAGAAAAGTTTGCACAGGCGGGACTGTCCCTGGTGTCGGATATATCCGATGAGCCGGTTCGTTTCCGGGGAGATGGAAGAAGGGTATTCCGGATACTGGAAAACCTGTATGGAAATGTCGCAAAGTATGCACTGGAGGGAACAAGAGTATATGTGGCACTATCCGAAAAAACGGACAGTATTACCGGTCAGAATATGGCGGCATTCTCCATCAAAAATATATCGAGAGAACAGCTAAACATCAATCCGGATGAGCTGATGGAACGTTTTGTCAGAGGGGATGCGTCCCGTACAACGGAAGGAAGCGGTCTGGGGCTTTATATTGCCAATAATCTGACGGAACGCATGGGTGGAAAATTTGAAATACGCCTGGACGGGGATCTGTTCCATGTAACGGTATCCTTTCCGGTAGAGGAATAAGAACGGAAGTTTTATCTGGTAACGCAAACTTCGCAGACACATGTGATATGTGTGAAGTCTGCGTTACAAACAGTTATCATAAACAGCCTGTAACAGAGTGTGAAAGGAGATGTGCGGATGTTTCACAGAAAAATAGGAATATATTGTACACTTCTATGTTGCATATTTATGATCACCGGTTGTGAAAATGCACCGGAACGGGAGGCAAAGGAGAATTCAAAACAGGAAATCAAGATGTCGTCCTCTAAATACGTATCCATGGAAGAAGCAAAAATCCAGGTTCATGCGTTGGAGGGAAAAAGTGTGGATGGCGTACATTTACCGGAACATATATCTATGCCGGATGTTCAAAAGATATTTGAGGTAAAGCTTACTCCATGGTATCCGAACCAAAAGAATGATTTGAAAATAGTCATAAAAAATATGTGGAATGATTATAAAAAAACAGATTGGGCATCAATAAAAGAAATGACGTTTTCCAGTAAAAAAGATCATACATATTATGGTGGACAAAAAAAGGACAAGAAAACAGGTCTCTTGTATTCTTATGATTCGGATGGTTTTTTTTGTGGAGATTCATTAAAGGACACCGAACAGACAGCAAAATCCTGTGTCAAAGAAATTGATTTTGAATGGGGAGATACTGCATCGGAGAAAGATGTGTATCCATTGAAAGATGGGAAAATATCTGTGCCCAAGGCAGTTTCTTATACAGAAGATTTATTTAATAAAAATGTCTCTAAGCTGGAGAAAGGAAAATTTCAATATAAAGTTCAGCATTTATATGTCATGAAAAACATGAAAACCGGATGTTATGATTACAATATGGCGATTGGAAGGGTATATAAAGGAATATCTTTTGATACCAGCTCCGATTTTGGCATTTCGGAGGGGAGAAGTTATAATAAAGTACATTGTGGGATACATATGCTTGCTGTTATGCGGCATAAGCATTCTCTGGATTATGTAAATAGCTGCAGGGAGCTTCTGGATATCGAGAAAGAGACAGAAAAAGAAAATATCATATCGCCTGTCTGGGCTTTACAGTCAATCAATAAGAAAATTGCCCATATAGACGGTTTTCGCTTTCAGGATTGTGGTCTGGTTTATTTGTTAGTACAAGATAATAAGCTGGCAAAGGACAATCAACAGGATGTCTACCAACAGGTAAATGAAACAACCTATTTACGTCCAGTATGGTTATTTATGTCAAAAGGCAGTGGTGTGGTATCCGATACGATGACAAGAGATCGTCATGGAACGAGTGTTGTAGTTGATGCCATAGATGGAACTTTGTATTATTATGAGAGTACGGGGACTTATTAGACGTTAAATGGAATCAGCAAGGGAGACGGCTATGATAAGATCAGAACTGAAAAAAAACATCATCAATGTTTATCTGTTTATTTCGATTCTACTTTTGTATGTTACTTTTTTATTCGGGGACAGTGGCCACGTTCTTTTGGATGACACGTCGACAACGATTATTGGTGCAATATGGAGTAAGTTTCACGGCAATTGGAAAATGTGCAGTGATTCCTCTTTTTTGGTCAGAATGAATGCCATGTGGAGTGACAATACGTATCTGCCGATCTTAATGCCTGTAATATGCGGCCTGCCGGGAACGATGATCTATCTGGAAGAGATAAGGTCAGGAAATAAACGACTTATTCTTTGTCGTGGTTCTTTGAAAAACTATGATATCGCGAAAATATTATCCAATATTGTCAGTTCTATTGTGATTTCCGTTGTGTCCATATGTTTATATTACATTACGTTGATCATATTTTATGATAATGTGCCGGTTTCAGAGGATTCTTTTCAGATCATTTATTTTATTTTTTCCGGAAAGATGATACAAAACAGTAAAGATATTTCGCTGCTTCTTATTATCTGCAAGTTAATAAAAGGTATTGTGTATTTCTGCATTTATTCTGTAATGTGTAGTTCTTTCTGTTATTTCATGGCTGTCTGCTGCAAAGACAAATATACCGCTTTCGGAGGAAGTATTTTTCTCTGTTATGTGCAAAGCAGGATCGTAGAAGAATTCCTTAGAAAATATGTGATAGAAGGTGTGGCAGCGGCTGGTACGGCAGCAGATATATTAAACCCTGTTTTTCTTCATTTTGCCGGGAGCAGTGGATTTTATCAAAACAGGGAGTATGTGGCTGTATTAGTGGCAGTTCTGTTTTGTGCATTCAATTTCTTTTTGACGATTTATTTATCACGAAAACAATTGGATATCAGTGAAGGATAAAACAAGGGATCATTTGAGGAGGGATATTTTGAAAAAAATAATTCTTGTACTTCGTGCCGGACTCCAGGAAACATTCACGGATAAAAAAATCATCGTTTTGTTATTGATCATTGGGTTTATTATTGACAATGGAGTACGCCGGATGATAAACCATGCATTACAGGTGGGACAGCCGTTAGGTGTTTTTGAAGGTTTTATCATGTGTGTAAATCACTGGTATTACCTGATTATTTTTCTGGTCGGGTTCATTTTTATATTGGCAGGTGTTCCGCGGCTGAACAGTGAACAGATCCTGTTTATATACAGAACCGGGAAAAGAAACTGGCTTTTGGGTGAAATAATGCAGATCCTGATATGTGCTGTCACATATATATTTCTTCTGTTTGCCGGCAGCATTGTCAGTTGTTCCAAATACTGTTATATAGGCAATATCTGGAGCAATTTTACTGTGTTTTACAAAACAGATTATGAAGCGTTTTTATCGGATAATAACCGGTTCATAGACCAACAGGTGTTTAAATATTATTCCCCATATCAGTCATTGTTTCACAGTATCCTGCTGCTGGTGCTGTGTCTGACCCTCATGGGAACGATCATTCTTTTCTTTTCCATTTGGAATAAAAAATTAATTGGAATCATTTTAAACATAGTATTGATATTATTTGTGCTTATTTTTAATGAGCATCATATGGGAGTGATGTGGATTTCTCCTTTTTGCCATGCGGTACTCGCACTACACAACAAATATGTATATAAACAGTTTTCTGTTCCACTGTTATTTTCGTATCTGTATCTGATCGCAGCTGAGGCATTACTTATCTCTTTATCGCTGAGGCAACTAAAGAATAAAATGTTTTATTAGTTTGACAAGTGCATATTTCAATGTATAATGTATTTGGTGCTTATATAGATAGAAATGGAGGTTGGTATCTATATGAATGAACTATATATGACATTGCTGTTGCTGTTGATCATACCTATACTGATCTGCATAAGATATGCCGGTAAAGTAAAGAGCGATGTGGCAGACTCCATTGTAAAATGCCTTATTTTTGCCAGTATCACGATTTTAAGTAACGGATTATTTGTGTTTTCCCACCATGAAACATTTGCTTATCTTACGGAAGCATTATATCTGTTTTCTTTTGACATGGTTTTGATATACATATTACAGTATTCCCAGCAGTATACGAAGGTGTTTGAGGAGGTTTCCTTCGTCCGGAACGGAAGTTTTCTGCTGGCATATCTGGATGGGATATCCATGTTTTTAAATACGTTTTATCATCACGCATTTAACTTTGAAACACAAAGCTATATCAGCGTTCAGATGTATCACATCGGAGACAAAACAGTTTTTTATTATCTTCATTTTGTATTTACATATTGTCTGGTGTTTTGTATTATTGCATCCTTCTTGACCAAAATACTGCAGATACCAAGATTTTACCGTAAAAAATATATTCCGATCCTGGCGATAATCTGTGTGATCGTTATTTTGAACTTTATATGTAATATTTCAGAGTCTCCGGTAGATGTATCTCTTCCGTTTTTTGTGTTTGCCGCGATCCTGATCTGTTATCTGTCATTGTATCGTTCTCCGAGGGAGCTGATCAATCAGACATTGTCGATCGTAGTGACGGAAATGAATAACATGGTGATCTGTTTTGATATTAATCATGAATGTGTTTATGCGAATGATCGTGCGACAAAAATGTTTCATACTCAGGGTGACAGTTTTCAGAATATTTCGGAGTATGCAAAAGCATGGCTTGAGGAGAATGACATTACAGATTCGGACTTTTTGGAATGGAGTGATCAGAAGCTCATAGATGGTCAGATCCATTATTTTGATATTGAGTACCGGAAATTGTTTGATCGAAAGAAAGAATACATCGGATTTTTTTTGAATCTGATCGATAATACGGAAAAACATCTGGCTCTGGAAAAAGAAAGATATCTTGCAACACACGATACATTGACAGGATTATATAATAAAAATCATTTTGCAATAAAAGCTGCAGAAATGTTAAAGGCTGCACATCAGGAGGAGTGGCTGCTGCTTAGCTCCAACATTAAGGACTTTAAGCTGGTCAATGATCTTTTTGGCATGGAAAAAGGAAATGAAGTCTTGAAGATGGAGGCAGAGCTTTTGAAAAAAGGATGTCAGGATGGCATTATTTACGGCAGGATCGGTGGCGATAAATTTGCTGTATGCATGCCGAAGGCAAGATTCCGGGAGCAGGCTTTTATGGATGGCATACAGGAAATGGGTCGTGCATTTAATAATGATCTGTATCACCTTCATATATATATTGGTGTTTATGAAATTGAGGATATTCATGAAGATATTTCCATTATGTGTGATAAGGCAAATCTTGCGATCAAGACTTTGAACGAAAATTATGCCAGATCCATCGCATATTATAACGATACCTTGTTAAATGATACGATTCTGGAAAAACAGCTTGTGGGGGAATTTGACCAGGCTCTTGAGGAGAAACAGTTCTGTATGTATTTACAGCCCCAGATGACACCGGATGGCAGGATGCTTGGGGCCGAGGCTCTGGTAAGATGGCAGCATCCGAAGCGTGGACTGATCTTTCCGGGAGATTTTATCGGAGTCTTTGAAAAAACAGGACTGATCTACCGGCTTGACCGGTTTATCTGGGAGCTTGCGGTACAAAAGCTTGCCCAGTGGCAGAAGGAGGGACACAACGATTTATACATATCCGTCAATATTTCCACGAAGGATTTTTATTATATGGATGTATACAAAACCATTACAGCTCTTGTAGAAAAATACCGGATCATTCCGTCGTCATTAAAGCTGGAGATCACGGAAACAGCGATCATGTCAGGAACCGCCGGGGAGCTGGAAAGGATCGAGCAGTTCCGGAAATATGGTTTTCAGGTGGAGATCGATGATTTTGGAAGCGGTTATTCTTCTTTCAATACATTAAAAGATATGGATGTGGATGTTCTAAAGATAGACATGGGATTTCTGAGAACAACGAAACCGGAGAATCTGGAAAAAAGCATGTCTATCGTAAATATGATCATAGCTCTCAGTAAAACTCTTGGTCTTTCTGTGGTGACAGAGGGGGTTGAGACAAAGGAGCAGGTTGCGAAACTTACTCAGATGGGCTGTAGAGTCTATCAGGGATATTATTTTTCAAAGCCGATCCCGGTGGAGGAGTTTGAGGAAAGGTATCTGTAAAGTTTTATGAAATGCGGTTAAATGCCTTGTTTTTTGACAAGAAATTATAGTATATTGATGAAAATTAAATGTGTAACGTATACAATAAAATAAACAAAAAAGGAGGAATATTATTTTATGAAGAAATTTTTGTATGTGACAGCAGCTGTTTTCATGGCTGTGGTGTTTTTGGCAGAGGTGCCGTCAGCATCAGCCAAAGGGACAACGGAGATTACAGTGAATGGAACCAGGGAATTCTCTGCTCCAAAATCATGGAAAAAGGTTTCATGGAAATGCAGCAATCAAAATATCCGGATAACCAAAAAGCAGGGGAAAAAGGTGACCATCAAGGGCGTGAAAAAGGGGAAAAGCACACTGACTGCAAGCTGCGGAACAAAGAAGAAGGCTTTTCAGGTAAAAGTGAAGCAGGAGGCAAAGAAAGAAGATCAGGATAATAAGAAATCGGTTGACATTTCGGTTCAGTCAGCGGAATTATCTGCGAATAAGCTGTCGGTGACTCTCCATGTGAAAAATGATGGAACAAAGGATCTCAAAATGGGAGCAGATGCAAAGCTTTACCGTTTTGATGATGCAAAAAAGGATTATGTTGAGGTGACAAATCAGGCACCGGTGCCTGATATTATTCATCTGATCATGGCAGGGAAAGAACAGAATGTAAAGTTTGAATTTACAAGCACCGGGATCACATCCGGACGGTATAAGATCTGTGTGGGATATAACTATGGAACGGATTCACAGAAGACACCGGGTCTTTCTTATGAGACGACGGAAAGCTTTGAATTTAGTGCGTAAAAGTAACTCGTCTTGCGGAATGGACGTTTTGTTCCGCAGGGCGAGTATTTTTATAATTTTTTAGCTTTATTGCATTCTTTTTCCAAAGCCGGGAAATTAAGACAAATCTTTCGTTTTGTAAAAGGCATATTAGAGGAATAAAGATCATATAATTCATTCGCCAGGTGTTCGATTTCGTTTTGATGGGATTGGCACCAATTAAGTTCTTTGATGCAAAGTTTTTTCCAATGAATAAGTTGAGGAGAAACAGAAGGAACATTGTTATCTACCTTATGCAGATTCCGTATATATTTTATATTAACATTATATAATTTTAATCGTTTGTTCATTAAACCTCCATAACACAAAAGACTATGCTGCTGCATAGCCTTTTGGTAGTATCCGTCGCAACGGAAAACTCTCTTATCGTTTCCACTTAAAGGTAGGACTCACCTAATGTTTATTATTATATACACAAATATTGAATAATGCAATATCGAACCCTTAATAAAAAATAAAACAAAATGAAATTATTATAAAATAACAGGTTTTGGATAGAAGCTTCCCCTGCCTGCAAATTTGTGATATACTGAATGAAAAAGTATTGGATACTTTATTTTGCACAGAAGGGAGAGGTTTTTTGAGCACAATTAAGAAACGAATTATTATGACTTTCCTCATGGCGGCAATGCTTGTTGGCGGGTTGACAGGACTTGACGGTACATATCATGGCAGTTTTTCTAACCGGCAGAATGGACAGAGTGTGCCGTTAGAAGGCGGCAGCGTCCAAAAGGCGGCAGCGGCAGGAAAGTCCACGATGAAGGTCCACTATATTGATGTGGGGCAGGGAAGTGCTGTTCTGGTACAGTCCGGCAGTCATTCCATGCTGATCGATGGTGGAGACAGTGATGCATCGTCCAAAGTAGTCAGCTATCTGAAACGCCAGAAGGTGAAGAAGTTAGATTATGTGGTGGTAAGCCACTATGATGCCGATCATCTGAACGGGGTAGTGGGAGCGTTACATGTATTCAAGGTAAACAGGGTGATCGCTCCGGTTTATACAGCAGACTCCAGAGTATATGAGTCCTACTGCAATATTATTGCCCAGAAGAAAATTGCGACGACCAGACCGAAGGCCGGCAAGAAATATAAGCTTGGGAAGGCACGCTTTACGATCCTGGCACCAAACAGCAGTGGCTATACAGATGAAAACAATTATTCCATTGCATTAAAGCTGGTCAATGGAAAGAACCGCTTCGTGATCACCGGAGATGCGGAGACGGAAAGTGAATATGAAATGCTGGAGAATGGGCAGAACCTTTCCTGTGATGTTTATATGGCAGGACATCACGGCAGTGCAAACTCATCTTCTGAGAAATTTTTGCAGGCAATGAAACCGAAATATACGGTGATCAGCTGCGGCGCCGACAATAACTACGGTCATCCGGCACAGAGTGCCATGAGCCGCCTGAAGGCAATCGGCACGAAGATCTTCCGGACAGATGCCCAGGGAACCATTGTTGCCACAAGTAACGGAAGCCGGATCAAATGGAATAAGAGTCCAAGCAAGCTGTGGTCTTACCGGGAGTATGGAAGCAGTACTCTGATCGGGGCAGACGGTTCTAAGAGCCAGATATCAGGATCGGATACATCCGGCAGTGACAATGCAGCAAACAGCACCCCATCTCTTGCAAATGGACAGAAATATATTGGTAACGTGAATTCCAAAAAGTTCCATCTGCCAAGTTGCAACGGACTTCCGTATGAGAAGAACCGGGTATATTTTGACAGTATTGATGCGGCACATCAGGCGGGATATTCGCCGTGCGGTCTGTGTCGTCCGGAGGGCTAAGTATAAAAGAGTTTTCAGGCAGTTTTTCACTGCCAGAAAACTCTTTTTTCGTAAAGGAAAATATTCGTAACGTATTTTTGACTATTTCACATGGGTGTGCTATTATCAAAACAAGTATGCAAATAATGAATAACTCAAACTTCCCATACGGAATGATGTGGTATGCCCATAATATTTTTTATGTCACACGATTTAGAAAATGATTTTTGCACTTTGAGTACTGGAAATGTCCGGGGGCTATGTCTGAAAATTGTCTTATCGCCCTACGGTTTTCGAAAAATCTAAATGCTTTGCTGTTTCGATGTTCGATGAACGTGTCTTCCCGTACTCGCCTCGGGGTGGGATTCGAATGTTTCGAGGGCACTTGCACTCGCCACTACTTGCATCCTGTTTTATAGGATGCTATGTAGTGCTGCGTAGTGCAATGTAGCGAAAGCGTGCCCACCGAAACAGTTGAGCCCACCCTTGAGGCTCAGTCGTCCAGTCACGTATTCATCGAAACACTGCAAAGCAAAGATTTTTCAGAAAACCTAGCAATCTGCGTCAATTTTCAGATCACAGCCTCCCGGACGTATTTGCTTCCAGGGCAAAAATCATAATTTCACTTTTGGACATAAGAAATATTATGGGCGTAGTCTAATATTTGATGTGGGAAGTTTGAGTATAAATATCATTCATTAAGATTGAAGAAAAGGAGTTAAAAACCTGTGGATAAATTAGAAATGGCAAAGATCATCGAGACAATGGATATGACAGTGGCACCGCCGGAGAAGGAGCCGGAGCGTCAGTATTATTTCATCCGTAAGCTGCAGCTTTGGATGGAGGAGCGCAAGGTGCAGCTTGGAAGACCGCTGACGGCCTGTGTGACCACCTTTGGCTGCCAGATGAATGCGAGGGATTCCGAAAAGATCCTCGGTATCCTGCAGATGATCGGCTATGAGGAGACAGATCAGGAGGAGGCAGATCTGGTTCTCTACAATACATGTACCGTTCGTGAGAATGCCAACTTAAAGGTGTATGGCCATCTGGGTCAGTTAAAGCGTTACAAAAAACAGAATCCGGAAATGCTTACCCTGCTCTGCGGATGTATGATGCAGGAAAAGACCGTGGTGGATAAGATCAAAACAAGCTACCGCAATGTGGATATTATTTTTGGAACCCATAATATCTTTAAATTTGCAGAGCTTTTGGCAATGCGGGTATTTGATACTTCTGCCAAAAAGCGCATGATCGTGGATGTCTGGAAGGATACGGATGCGATCGTGGAGGAGCTTCCGATCGAGCGGAAATATTCCTTCAAGAGCGGCGTTAATATCATGTTTGGCTGTAACAATTTCTGCAGCTATTGTATCGTGCCGTATGTCCGGGGGCGTGAGCGCAGCCGGGAACCGGAGGAAATCATTAAGGAGATCAAAGAGCTGGTGGCAGATGGTGTTGTTGAGATCATGCTGCTGGGACAGAATGTCAATTCCTATGGAAAGAATCTGGAGCATCCCATTACCTTTGCACAGCTTTTGAAGCAGGTGGACGAGATCGAGGGACTGGAGCGGATCCGTTTTATGACTTCACATCCGAAGGATCTGTCGGATGAGCTGATCGATGTGATGGCACATTCCAAGAAGGTATGCAGACAGCTTCATCTGCCGCTGCAGTCCGGTAGCAGCCGTCTGTTAAAGATTATGAACCGTCATTATACCAAGGAGAGTTATCTGGAGCTGGCGGCAAAGATCAAAAAGGCAATGCCGGATATTGCACTGACCACAGATATTATTGTGGGATTTCCGGGAGAAACCGAGGAGGATTTTGAGGATACCATGGATGTGGTGGAGCAGGTGCAGTATGACAGTGCCTTTACCTTTATATACAGCAAGCGTACCGGAACCCCGGCTGCAGCTATGGAGGATCAGGTGCCGGAGGAGGTTGTCAAGGTGCGGTTTGACCGGCTGCTAAAGCGGGTTCAGGATATTTCCGCGGAGAAAACACAGGCGGGAGCCGGTGTGGTAGAGGACGTGCTGGTGGAGGATGTGAATAAGCAGGAAGCCGGATATGTCACCGGCAGAACCGCTAGAAATTATCTGGTGCATTTTCCGGGAGATGCTTCCCTGATCGGAAAGATCGTTCCGGTGAAGCTGTGTGAGAGCAAGGGCTTCTATTATTATGGAAAATGTGTTGCGGATGAATAATATATTGAAAAGGAAGATGCCGCGTTTTTAGAGGGAATGGTTGTCTGGTAAGCGGTGATGGTCTGACATCACAGGGAAAGGATTGGTGATCCCCATGGAGCAGGAAAGAAATCTTCGGGAGAGACAGGAGCAGAGAGAACACGAAATTCTGGGAAAGTATGCCAGCTTTGCAGATGAGAGCAGAGGACGGGAAAGGACAGAACCCCAGTGTGATATCCGCACGGATTATCAGAGAGACAGGGATCGTATTCTCCATAGCAAGGCATTTCGTCGTCTCAAGCAGAAAACGCAGGTTTTTCTGGCACCGGAGGGAGACCATTACCGGACCCGTATGACCCATACGCTGGAGGTGGCACAGAATGCCAGAACCATTGCCAGAGCCCTGCAGCTGAATGAGGATCTTACGGAAGCGATCGCACTGGGCCATGATCTTGGTCATACACCCTTTGGTCATGCCGGAGAACGGGCGTTAAACCGGATCACAAAGGATCTGGGAGGCTTCCGGCACAACGAGCAGAGCGTACGTGTGGTGGAGCATTTGGAAAAGGATGGCATGGGACTCAATCTCACCTGGGAGGTCAGGGATGGCATTCTGAATCATCAGACCAGCCTGACACCGGCCACACTGGAGGGCAAGATCGTCCGCCTTTCTGATAAGATCGCCTATATCAATTCGGATATTGACGATTCCATTCGTGCCGGTCTCATCAAGGAGGAGGAGATTCCTTACTGGCTGACAGATGTGCTGGGACACAGCACCAATCACCGGTTAAATACGTTGGTACACGATATCGTAAGAAACAGCGAAGGAAAAAATGATATCTGCATGTCGCCGGAGGTGGAGAAGGCAATGTTTTCCTTAAGAAGCTACATGTACGAGAAGGTTTATACCAATCCGGTGGCAAAGAGTGAGGAAAAAAAGGTAGAGATTCTGATCGAACAGCTGTACGATCACTACATACACCATACCGAGGAGCTTCCAAGTGAATTCTCGGCGCTGATCCTGCTGGGAGAGACACCGGAACGGGCAGTTTGTGATTTTATTGCCTGCATGAGTGACCGTTATATGGTAAATCTTTATAAAGAACTGATGATCCCGAAGGCATGGAGCGTGCTTGGAACAGAGCATCGATAAAGTTCACAGACGCATGAAAGGATCTGAGCTCCAACAAAACAAAAAAAGAAAAAGGAAAAATAAAATCTTTGTCGAATAACTAATATAGTGGTTTGCGCTGTATTAGTTATTTTTGTGTAAAGGCTCAGTGAGAGGGAGGTGATACAATGCCGTGGTATTCCGAGGAACAGATTGAGGAAGTGCGGTCGCGGAGTGATATTGTCAGCGTGATCGGCAGATATGTCCGTCTGAAACGGACAGGCAGCGGATATACGGGATTGTGTCCGTTTCACAATGAAAAAACACCGTCATTTCATGTAAATCCCGCCAGGCAGATGTATAAATGCTTTGGCTGCGGCGTGGGCGGCAATGTACTTACCTTTGTGATGGAATATGAAAATCTCACTTTCCCGGAGGCAATGGAAATGCTGGCCGAGCAGGCCGGGATCGATCTGCCGAAGCAGGAAATGACAGCACAGCAAAAGCAGCAGGAGGGACTCAGACAGACTCTGCTTGAGATCAATAAAAAGGCGGCGAGATATTATTTTGCCCTGTTAAAATCCCCACGGGGGAAGCTGGGATATGATTATCTTACCGGCAGAGGGCTTACCGATGAGACGATCCTTCACTTTGGCCTGGGATTTGCCGGACAGGGGGGCGGAGAGCTGTACCAGTATATGCGAAAGGAAGGTTACAGTGATCGGATCCTCAAGGAGACAGGCCTTTTTAAGATGGATGAACGGGGAGTCTATGACAAGTTCTGGAACCGTGTGATGTTTCCAATCATGGATGCCAATAACCGCGTGATCGGTTTTGGCGGCCGTGTTATGGGAGATGCGAAACCCAAGTATCTCAATTCACCGGAGACAAAGATCTTTGACAAAAGCCGTAATCTGTTTGGTCTCAATTATGCCAAGCGGGGCAAAAGAAACAATATGATCCTGTGTGAGGGATATATGGATGTGATCGCTCTGCATCAGGCAGGATTTACCAATGCAGTCGCCTCACTGGGAACGGCATTTACCGAGCAGCAGGCAAATCTGATCCGGCGTTATACGGACGAGGTGCTTTTAACCTACGACAGCGACGGTGCCGGTGTGAAGGCCGCTATGAGAGCCATTCCGATGCTGCGAAGAGCGGGCATAACCGGAAAGGTTATCCATATGGAGCCCTATAAGGATCCTGATGAATTTATCAAAAATCTCGGTGCGGATGAGTTTGAAAAGCGGATGGATGAGGCACAGAACAGTTTCTTCTTTGAGATTGAGGTGACCAGGAGAAATTATTCCATGAGCGATCCGGAGCAGAAGACCAAATTTATCCATGAGATTGCCCGAAAGCTGCTTGTATTTGAGGACAAGATACAGCGGGACAATTATATGGAGGCGGTGGCTGCCCGGTATAACATTAAAACAGAAGATCTGCGACAGCTTGTGGTAAGGTATGGTAATCAGATGCCTTCCGGTTATCAGGAGGTTATGGAGGAGAGACAGCAGGAAAGGATCCGGAAAGGCCGCAAAAAGGAGTCGAGAGAAGGGATCAGCTATTCCTACCGGCTGCTTTTATCCTGGCTCATCGAGGAGCCGCAGCTGTTTCGGCAGATCCGCCAGTGGATCCGGCCGGAGGATTTTGAGGAAGGATTATACCGGACTGTGGCGAAGGAGCTTTATGAACAGATGGAAAAGGACGAGCTGGAGCCCGCAAGGATCATCGGTCATTTTACCGAGGTTGAGGAGCAGAATAAGGTGGCGTCCATGTTTCAGACAAGCTTTGGCAGTGAGATCCAGAACGATGAAAAGAAAAAGGCGATCACGGATCTGATCCTGAAGATCAAAGAACACAGTATTGAGCGGCAGGCAGGAGAGATCACGGATCTGAATGAACTGCAAAAGCTTGTACAACAAAAGAAAATGCTGCAAGGTGCAGTAAAACTGCATATTTCATAAATAATTGGAAAAAGTATAGGTAAGAAAGGAAGGTATCGTATGGCAACAGAGAAAAAGCAGGCAACAAAAGCGGCAGAGACAAAGGAGGAAAAAATGAAAAAGTCTACCGTCGAAAAAGCTGCTGAAGGTACTACTTCTGTAGATGACGAGAAAAAGAAAACAAAAACAGCAAAAACAACGGCCAAAAAGGCAGAAACCAAAACAAAGAAAGCGGCAGAGGGGGACAAAAAGCCTTCAAAGGCAAAATCTGCCAAGTCTGCAAAATCAAAGGCAAAAGGCTCAGAAGATGATAAAAAGGAAAACCATGAGGTGAAGTTTATTGAAAAGCTCAACGCCTTGAAGGAGCTGGCACACACCAAAAAGAACGTGCTGGAATATCAGGAGATCAATAACTTCTTTGGCGATATGGAGTTAGATGAGGAAAAGATGGAAAAGATCATCGAATATCTGGAGAATAACGGGATCGATGTGTTCCAGATTTCCGATGATAAGGATGATGTGGATGATGATATTATCCTTGGCATGGAAAGCGACGGCGAGGTTGACGAGGAGGATATTGAAAATATCGACCTTTCGGTGCCGGACGGCGTCAGCATTGAGGATCCGGTCCGGATGTATCTGAAGGAGATCGGAAAGGTTCCACTTCTCTCTGCGGATGAAGAGGTGGAGCTTGCAAAGCGTATGGAAGAAGGCGATGCGGAGGCGAAAAAGAAGCTGGCAGAGGCAAACCTTCGTCTGGTAGTCAGTATTGCAAAGCGTTATGTGGGACGAGGCATGCTGTTCCTTGATCTGATCCAGGAGGGAAATCTGGGTCTTATTAAAGCCGTGGAGAAGTTTGACTATAAAAAGGGATACAAGTTCAGTACCTATGCAACATGGTGGATCCGTCAGGCGATCACCCGTGCTATTGCAGATCAGGCGAGAACCATCCGTATTCCGGTTCACATGGTGGAAACCATCAATAAATTTGTCCGTGTACAGCGTCAGCTTTTACAGGAGCTTGGCAGAGAGCCGTATCCGGAGGAGATCGCAGAGCATATGAATATGCCTGTGGATCGTGTCCGGGAGATTCAGAAGATCTCATTAGAGCCGGTGTCTCTGGAGACGCCGATCGGCGAGGAGGAGGACAGCCATCTTGGAGACTTCATTCAGGATGAAAATGTGCCGGTACCCGCAGAGGCAGCAGCATTTACCCTTCTCAGAGAGCAGCTTGAGGAAGTGCTTGGCACTTTGACGGAGCGTGAGCAGAAGGTGTTGAAGCTTCGTTTTGGCCTGGAGGATGGCCGTTCCCGTACTCTGGAGGAAGTAGGCCGGGAGTTTGAGGTTACCAGAGAGCGTATCCGTCAGATCGAGGCAAAGGCACTCCGGAAGCTCAGACATCCGAGCCGCAGCCGCAAGCTGAAGGATTATCTGGATTGATCCGGCTGTCCAAAAGGCTGCAGGCAGTGGCACATCAGGTGGCAAGCCATGGTGTGACTGCGGACATTGGCTGTGACCATGGATTTACATCCATTTATCTGATCGAGCAGGGGCTGGCGGATCATGTGATCGCAATGGATATTAACGAGGGGCCTCTGGAGAGAGCCAGAGAACATGTGACGGAGAGCGGTCTGACGGAGCAGATCGAGCTCCGGCTGTCGGATGGGGCAAAGAAGCTTACGCCGGGAGAAGCAGACACCTTATTGATCAGTGGTATGGGGGGTGCTTTGATCTGTAAGATACTGGAGGATTCGCCTGAGGTAGTAGAGAGGGCACAGGAGCTTGTGCTGTCGCCGCAGTCAGAATGGTCTGTGGTACGCCATTATCTTCACGAACATGGATTTATGATTGCCGGGGAGGCAATGGTTCTTGATCAGGGCAAATATTATCTGATCCTGCGGGCGGTTCCGGGACAGGAGCATTATTCCGACGAAATGGAATATATATATGGAAGATATCTGCCGGAGCATGGGGACACGTGTCTTATTTCCTTTTTGGAGAAGGAGGAGGCAAGGCTTCAGGGGATATTAAATAAAATGGCATCAAGGGAGTTGTCGGAGCAGGCAGCGAGACAAAAGCAGGAACTGGAACAGGAAATGGCTTTTGCACAGAAGGCAAAGGAGATCTGCCGGCACAGAAAGGAAGGGTGACATATGGTGAAGGTAACAGTAGATGGGGAAATGCTGGAATACGAGAGCGGTACTACATATTTACAGATCGCAAAGGATGTCCGGGCAAATTATGAGCATGATATCATATTGGCGAAGCGGGGAGAAAAGCTGATCGAGTTAAACAAATCTATCAATAAGGATCAGGAGATCACATTTCTGACCACCGCCAGTGATAGTGGATATAAAACTTACGTCCGGGGCGTAACGCTTCTGATGCTTCGCAGCTTTTATCACGTTGCCAGAGAGAAAGGGCTGGAAAATATTTTTGTAAAGCATACGCTGGGAGATAATGTTTATTGTGAAGCAGAAGGCGTGGAGCTGACAAAGGAGCTTCTGGATCAGGTGGAGCAGTTTATGCACAGTCTGGTAGAGCAGGATAAGATATTTTATAAGAAGTCCGTCAGCACCTCATCCGCCGTGGAGATCTTTGAAAAGTATGGTATGAAGGACAAAAAGAAGCTGTTTGAATACCGCAGGGTTTCCAAGGTAAATATTTATAATCTGGATGGCTTTGAGGATTATTATTATGGCTACATGCCGCCATCTACAGGGATATTGAAGTATTTCCGGTTGGAACAGTATGATAAGGGCTTCCTGATCTGTCTGCCAAACCGCAAGCATCCGGAAACTCTGGCACCGGTCAAGGAGACACCGAAGCTGTTTGCAACGCTGCAGGAAGCGAGTGAATGGGGACGGATGATGAATGTAGATACCGTGGGAGCGTTAAATGATGTGATCTCCCATGGCGGTATTACGGATCTGATCCTGGTGCAGGAGGCACTTCAGGAGAAGAAGGTGGCAGAGATCGCAGAGCAGATCGCCGGTGACCGGAGCAAAAAGTTTGTGATGATCGCGGGTCCGTCTTCCTCCGGCAAGACTTCTTTCTCACATCGTTTATCGATCCAGCTCCGTACCCACGGTCTGAAGCCGCATACCATTGCGCTGGACAATTATTTTAAGGACCGCAAGGATACACCGCTAGATGAGGAAGGCCATTATGACTTTGAATGTCTGGAGGCAATTGATATAAAGCAGTTCAATGAGGATATGACGGCACTTCTGGAGGGCAAAAGAGTGGAGCTTCCGGAGTTTAATTTCCTGTTAGGCAAGAGAGAATATAACGGTGATTTCCGTCAGCTGGGATCGGAGGATATTCTGGTGATCGAGGGAATCCATGGCCTTAATGAAAAGATGTCTTATTCCCTGCCAAAGGAGAGCAAGTTTAAAATCTATATCAGTGCACTCACACAGTTAAATATTGACGAGCACAACCGGATCTCCACGACGGACGGACGACTGATCCGCCGGATGGTCCGGGATGCCAGAACACGCGGGGCATCGGCAATGCATACCATCGGTATGTGGCCTTCGGTACGCCGGGGAGAGGATCAGTACATATTCCCATTCCAGGAGGAAGCGGATGTGATGTTTAATTCTGCGCTGATCTATGAGCTGGCCGTGTTAAAACCATACGCCGAGTCCATTCTTTTTGGCATTCCAAAGGATGTGCCGGAGTATGTAGAGGCAAAGCGTCTGTTAAAATTCCTGGATTACTTTATTGGCGTCAGCACCGAGGTGATCCCGAAGAATTCGTTAATGAGAGAGTTTGTTGGCGGAAGTATCTTCCGTGTATGATAATATAGAAAGGCAAGGTGAAGAGAAGTGGCAAAATTGATCGATGGAAAAAAGATTTCCGGAGAAATCAAGGATGAATTAAAGGAAAAGGTGGCACAGCTTAAGAAAAAGGGTGTAGAGGTCACTCTCGCTGTGATCCAGGTCGGAAATGATCCGGCATCCACTGTTTATGTGGGCAATAAAAAGAAAGCATGTGCATATATCGGCATCAACTCTCTGGCATATGAGCTGCCGGAGGAGACAACCCAGGAGGAGCTTTTAACTCTGGTACGTCAGTTAAATGACAGAAAGGATGTCAATGGTATTCTGGTACAGCTCCCGCTGCCGGCACATATTGATGAGGATACCGTGATCCGCACGATCGCACCCGAGAAGGACGTGGACGGTTTCCATCCCCAGAGCGTTGGTCTGTTAAGTATTGGACAGAAGGGCTTTGTGTCATGTACACCGGCCGGTATCATCCAGCTGTTAAAGAGATCCGGCATTGAGATTGACGGGAAGGAATGTGTCGTAGTAGGCCGCAGCAATATCGTCGGAAAGCCGATGGCAATGCTTCTGATCCGGGAAAACGGCACGGTAACCGTATGTCATTCCCACACGAAGGATCTGAAGGAAGTGACCAGACGGGCGGATATTCTGGTGGTAGCCATTGGAAAACGTCAGTTTATTACGGCAGATTATGTCAAAGAGGGTGCCACGGTCATTGACGTGGGAATGCACCGTAAAGAGGATGGCAAGCTTTGCGGTGACGTGGATTTTGATTCCGTGGAGCCGGTAGCAGGGGCGATCACACCGGTGCCGGGCGGCGTTGGTCCAATGACCATTGCCATGCTGATGAACAATTGTGTTTCATCCGTAGAATAATGTACTAGAATGGAGAACAGAACATGAATATATTTTTTGTATCTCTTGGCTGTGACAAAAATCTGGTAGACAGTGAGATGATGATCACCTCTCTGAGAAAGGATGGCTTTGAGATCATTGACCGGGAAGAGGATGCAGATATCATCGTGGTAAATACCTGCTGCTTCATCGGGGATGCCAAAGAGGAAAGCATTAACACGCTTCTGGAGATGGCCGCGTACAAGGAGGATGGAAAGTGCAAGCTTCTGGTAGCGGCAGGGTGCCTTGCACAGCGTTATCATCAGGAGATCCGGACAGAGATCCCGGAGGTGGATGTGATCATTGGTACCATGGGTTATGAAGAAATGGGGCAGACTTTACGAAAAGCTCTGGAGCAGAGGGGCGTGGTGGAGAGTCTGAAAAGCATTGACTATCTGCCGACACCTCTGACAGACCGGGATAATACGTCCGGTGGCAGCTATGCGTATCTCAAGATCGCAGAGGGCTGTGACAAGTGCTGTACGTATTGCATCATTCCGAAGGTCCGGGGTCATTACCGCAGTGTACCAATGGATAATCTGGTACAGCAGGCACGTCATCTTGCAGAGAATGGTGTGAGAGAGCTGATCCTGGTGGCACAGGAGACGACATTGTACGGAATTGATCTGTATGGGAAGAAAAGTCTGCCGCAGCTTTTAGAAAAGTTATCTGAGGTGGAGGATATCCGATGGATCCGTATTTTATACTGTTATCCGGAGGAAATTACCCAGGAGCTGATCGATGCCATCAAAAAGCTGCCAAAGGTGTGTCATTATCTGGACATTCCGATCCAGCACGGAGCGGATACGATCCTGAAAAAGATGGGCAGACGCACGGACCAGGCACAGCTTACGCAGATGGTACAGCATTTACGTCAGGAAATTCCGGACATTGCACTGAGAACCACACTGATCACCGGATTCCCGGGGGAGACGCAGCAGGATTTTGAGGAACTTCAGGACTTCGTGAAGGCAATGCGGTTTGACCGTCTTGGTGTATTTACGTATTCCCAGGAGGAGGATACTCCGGCAGCAGAGATGGAGGATCAGATTCCGGAGGAGATCAAGGAGGAACGCCGTGACGTGATCATGGCGATGCAGCAGGAGATTGCCTTCGATAAAAATGAATCCCGCATCGGTCAGGAGATGGATGTGATGATCGAGGGTTACCTTCCGGAGGATGATGTCTATGTAGGCAGAAGCTATATGGATGCCCCGGATGTAGATGGTTTTGTATTCTTATCCACGAGCTGGCATCTTGTGACCGGTGATTATGTCCGGGTGCAGATCGTACAGGCACAGGGCTACGATCTGATCGGAGAAGTAATAGAGGAGGACGACGATGAATTTACCAAATAAGATTACGATGTTTCGTGTAGTACTGATTCCGTTTTTTGTATTTTTTATGCTTTCCGAGCATATTGCATATCACAATTATATTGCCGTGGCGATCTTTATTGTGGCAAGTCTGACGGATATGCTGGATGGCAAGATTGCCAGAAAATATAATCTGGTCTCTAATTTCGGCAAGTTTATGGATCCTCTGGCGGACAAGCTTCTGGTAAGCTCTGCCATGATCTGCTTTGTGGCACTTCCGTCCAATCCTATGCCGGCATGGGTTGTGATCGTGATCATTGCCCGTGAGTTTATCATCAGCGGCTTTCGTCTGGTGGCTTCCGATGCGGGAGTTGTGATCGCTGCCAGCTATTGGGGAAAGATCAAAACCGTGACGCAGATGATCATGTCCATTCTTCTGATCGTTAATTTTGATGGATATATTATAAACATCGTTGAGTATGTATTTATCTATGCAGCACTGATCCTGACTGTTATTTCTCTGGTGGACTATATGGTCAAAAACTGGAATGTTATGCGGGACGGAAACATGTGATATACCGAGCCATAAGTGATAGGATTTAAAATATAAGGAAAACGATATGAGTAAAATAATAATCATTGGAGGCGGTGCTGCCGGCATGATGGCCTCTATTGCAGCGGCGGATCAGGGACATCAGGTAACCCTTCTGGAAAAAAACGAAAAGCTGGGCAAAAAAGTATTTATCACGGGTAAGGGAAGATGTAATATCACCAATGATAGTGATGTGGAAAATCTGCTGCAGCATACGATCCGGAATCCCCGGTTCCTGTACAGTGCATTTTATACCTTCGACAGCAGCCGGATGATGGAGTTCCTGGAAAGCGAGGGCTTACGGATCAAGACGGAACGGGGGAATAGGGTATTTCCCCTGTCCGATCATTCCTCTGACGTGATCAAAACGCTGGAAAAGGCAATGAAGAAAAGAGGCGTTACCATCCGTCTCCATACAAAGGTGCTGGAGATTCTGGTACAGGATGGACGATGCTGTGGTGTCGTTGTACAGAAAACACAAGGCGGCACGAAGGAGACGCTTTCTGCGGATGCCGTGATCGCTGCGACGGGAGGCGTTTCGTATCCGTCTACCGGTTCTACGGGAGATGGACTTCGTTTTGCGAAGGAGCTTGGCCACCGGATCGTAGATGTGATGCCGTCACTGGTTCCCTTTGAGATCCGGGAGGATTTTTGCCAGAGGATGCAGGGGTTATCCCTGAAAAACGTATCCCTGAAAATGCTCAAAGGCAAGAAAGTCCTTTACGAAGAGCTGGGAGAAATGCTCTTTACGCATTTCGGGATCAGCGGTCCGCTGGTGCTGAGCGCAAGCTGTCACTTTACAAAGCCTGAGGATGATATCCGGATCGCACTGGATCTAAAGCCTGCATTGTCAGAAAAGCAGCTGGATGAACGGATCCTGCGGGACTTTTCCCTCAATAAAAACAGCTACTTTAAAAACAGCCTCGGAAAGCTCCTTCCATCGAAGATGATACCGGTGATTGTGGAGCTGTCCGGGATTGAACCGGAGAAGCCGGTCAATGAAGTGACAAAAGAGGAACGGAGGAAGCTTGTGATATTACTGAAACATCTGGAAATGCACGTTTCGGGACTCCGGGGCTTTAATGAAGCCATTATCACAAGAGGCGGTGTCAATGTGAAGGACATTGATCCGGGAACCATGGAGTCCAAAAAGGTTCCGGGACTCTATTTTGCAGGGGAGGTTCTTGATCTGGATGCCGTGACGGGAGGATATAATCTGCAGATTGCCTGGTCTACCGGATATCTGGCAGGGCTTTCAGCAGGACAATAATAAAAGAAATGAGGAAAAGACTATGAAAAGTATTGCAATTGACGGACCGGCAGGTGCTGGAAAAAGCACGATCGCCAGAAAAGTGGCAGAAAAATTATCATTTATCTATGTAGATACCGGAGCAATGTACCGTTCCATGGCACTTTATTTTCTACGGAACGGTATTTCCTCCGAGGAGGAAGAAAAGATTGCCGCAGCCTGCCCGGATATTGATGTATCCATCAGTTATCAGGACGGAGAGCAGCAGGTGATCCTGAACGGAGAAAATGTCAACGGACTGATCCGTACCGAGCAGGTCAGTATGATGACATCCAATACTTCCAAATATCCGGTGGTTCGTGAGAAACTTCTGAGCCTCCAACGCGGTCTGGCAGAAAAGGAGAATGTGATCATGGACGGCAGGGATATTGGAACCTGCGTTCTTCCGGGAGCGGATGTGAAGATCTATCTGACCGCAAGTGCACAGGAACGTGCCCGCCGCAGATACAAGGAGCAGACGGAAAGAGGCGTTGTCTGTGATATTAAGGAGATCGAGAGAGACATCATTGCCAGAGACGAGCAGGATATGAACCGTGAGGTGGCTCCGCTTCGCCAGGCAGAGGATGCGGTTCTGGTGGATTCCTCCGATATGAACATAGACCAGGTTGTGGATGAGATTATTCGTATATATCAGGAGAAGACAAAATGAATGTAACAGTAGCAAAAAGTGCAGGCTTCTGCTTTGGTGTAAAACGTGCTGTTGATACGGTGTATCAGGAGATTGAAAAGGGAGAAAAGGTTTTTACCTTAGGCCCGATCATTCACAATGAGCAGGTGGTGCAGGAGCTGGAGGAGAAAGGCGTTCAGGTTATTAATTCGATTGAAGAACTTGCCGATATAAAGGACGGAACAGTTGTGATCCGTTCCCACGGGGTATCCGAACAGGTTATCCGGCAGTTGGAGAAGTATGATATTAAGATCGTCGATGCGACGTGTCCTTTTGTAAGCAAGATACACCGCATCGTACAGGAAAAGTACCGGGAAGGTTTCCAGATCGTGATTATCGGCAACAGGACACACCCGGAGGTGGAGGGCATCAACGGGTGGTGTGAAAATAGTGCTGTTGTTCTCGAAACGGTTTCCGAAGCGGAAAGTTTTCGCCCGGATCCACAAAAAAAGCTGTGTATTGTATCACAAACGACTTTTAATTACAAGAAATTTAAAGATATGGTTGATATTTTTGGAAAAAAGAGTTATGATATACTTGTTATGAATACAATTTGCAACGCTACCGAAGAGCGTCAGACTGAAGCAGGTACTATTGCAAGGCAATCCGACGCGATGTTGGTGATAGGTGGAAAACACAGCTCGAACACCCAAAAGCTGTATGAAATCTGCAGCAAAGAGTGTCCGAACACATATTTTATACAGACACTTGACGACCTGAATTTGGAACTATTTCAATCTTTTCGTAGCGTGGGTATTACTGCCGGGGCATCAACCCCAAACAATATTATTAAGGAGGTTCAAACGTATGTCAGACATGAACAATGACTTTGAACAGATGTTAGAAGCATCATTAGTAACAATCCACAATGGAGAGATTGTAGAAGGGACAGTTATCGATGTAAAGGAAGACGAGATTGTCCTGAACATTGGCTACAAGGCTGATGGTATCATCACACGTAACGAGTACAGCAATCAGTCAGGAATTGACCTGAGAGATGTTGTAAAAGTTGACGATGTAATGAAGGCAAAGGTTCTTAAGGTAAATGACGGAGAGGGTCAGGTATTACTGACATATAAGCGTCTTGCAATGGAGAAGAGCAATGAGCGTATCCGTGAAGCTTTTGAGAATAAAGAGGTATTAAAGGCACCTGTAACTGCTGTATTATCCGGCGGTCTGAGTGTTGTAGTAGATGAGACCAAGATCTTCATTCCTGCAAGCCTTGTATCAGATTCTTATGAGAAGGATCTTTCCAAGTACAACGGACAGGAGATTGAATTTGTTGTTACAGAGTTCAATCCTAAGAAGAGAAGGATCATCGGTGATAGAAAGCAGCTTCTGGTTGCTGAGAAGGCAAAACTCAAAGAGGAGCTTTTCGCAAGAATCCATGTTGGTGATGTTGTAGAGGGTACTGTAAAGAACCTTACAGACTTTGGTGCATTCATCGATCTGGGTGGTGCAGACGGTCTTCTTCATATTTCTGAAATGTCCTGGGGACGTGTTGAGAATCCTCGCAAGGTATTCAAGGTTGGTGATGTAACAAAGGTACTCATCAAGGATATCAAGGATGACAAGATCGCATTGAGCCTGAAGTTTGAGGATCAGAATCCTTGGCTGAATGCAGATGGTAAGTACAATGTTGGTGCCATCGTTAAGGGTAAGGTTGCCAGAATGGCAGATTTTGGTGCATTCGTAGAGCTTGAGCCGGGTGTTGATGCACTTCTTCATGTTTCCCAGATTTCCAAGGAGCATGTTGACAAGCCATCTGATGTATTATCTGTAGGACAGGAGATCGAGGCAAAGGTTGTTGATTTCAACAATGAGGATCACAAGATCAGCCTGAGCATGAAGGCTCTGTTAAATGACAATGCTTCTGAGGACGAGGAGGCAGCTGCTGATACAGACGCTGAGTAATTAGAGTGAAATGTTCTTTCGCCAACTCATCATGGTGTGGGTTGGCGATTTTTTTCCGATCAGGAAAGAAGATTTACTGTCGGCATAATGCATAGGATTTGAAGTTACAGGTTATGGGAAAGGTGTAGTGATAACTATGGGCGATTATGAAGTTTTCAAATCGAAGATCTTCCAGATGACAAAAATTGATCTGAGCTGTTACAAGGAACGTCAGATGAAACGAAGGATTGATGCTTTGATCACAAAGAGAGGAATCACATCATATGAGGCGTATGTGAATGCCTTGAAAACGGATGCGGAGCTTATGGAGGAGTTTGTGACGTATCTGACGATTAATGTATCGGAGTTCTATCGCAATCCGGAGCAGTGGAAGGTGCTGGAAAATGAGATATTTCCATATTTATTTGAACGGTTTGGCAATACATTAAAGATATGGAGTGCCGCCTGTTCTACCGGGGATGAACCTTATACATTGGTGATGCTTCTTGCAAAATTTATCCCATTAAGCAAGATCAAGATCATTGCGACCGACCTGGATAAACAGGTTCTGGAGAAGGCACAGATCGGACTTTACGATGAAAAGAGCCTGAAGGGACTGCCGAAGGAGTTTGTACAGAAGTATTTTACACAGATTGGCAGCAGCTATCAGATCCATGATGAGGTGAAACGCTGTGTGCAGTTTAAGCAGCACAATCTGCTGAAGGATCCATATCCGTCACAGTGTGATCTGATCGTATGCCGCAATGTCATGATCTATTTTACAGAGGAAGCCAAGAAGGGGATGTATCATCGTTTTAATGACGCTCTCAAAAAGGATGGGATGCTGTTTGTAGGAAGCACGGAGCAGATCATTGCACCGGCTGATTATGGATTTACGACATACCGTTCCTTCTTCTATAAAAAGGATTGATATGAGCGGTTTCCTTTGGAAATCATTAATTCAATTATTCAAAAGACAGTTTTCAGGGAGGTTCCGGATGCTGTCTTTTTTGTGTTAGAAATTTTTTCAGTATCCGTTCTTATTGTGTATGAACATTCACATAGCCAACGAGGATGACTTCTTGCACTATGGATAAAATTCGGGTATAATGTATTTTGTATGCTTATGCATAATAGCCCTATTAGGCTTGATAAACAGGGTGTATGATTAGGAGAAGCAGGAAAGGTTGGATCGATTATGGACGAAAAGATAAGAATTGTAGTAGATGCCATGGGTGGAGATAATGCCCCGGAGGCACCGGTTCACGGTGCGGTTGATGCACTGGCAGAGAATGACAAGATAGAGATTACACTGGTGGGACGTACTCCGGACATTGAAGCAGAGTTAGCGAAGTACAGCTACGATAAGGACAGAGTTCATATTGTCCATGCAGAGGATGTCATTGGCTTCGATGAGCCACCGGTAGAGGCAATCCGCAAAAAGAAGGATTCCTCTATTGTGGTAGGTATGAAGCTTGTGAAAAAGGGAGAGGCAGACGCCTTTGTATCCGCAGGAAGCACCGGTGCGATCTTGGTAGGAGGCCAGCTTGTGGTGGGCAGGATCCGCGGCGTAGAGAGAGCTCCTCTGGCACCGTTGATCCCGACGACAGAGGGCGTTTCTCTTTTGATCGATTGTGGTGCCAATGTAGATGCCAGATCTTCTCATCTGGTACAGTTTGCAAAGATGGGGTCTATCTATATGGAGAATATCGTTGGGATCAAGAATCCCCGCGTTGCTATTGTAAATATCGGAGCCGAGGAAGAAAAAGGGAATGCTCTTGTAAAAGAGACATATCCTTTATTAAAAGAATGTGAGGATATCAACTTTATCGGAAGTATTGAAGCGAGAGATATCCCAAAGGGGGGAGCAGATGTTATCGTCTGTGAAGCCTTTGTGGGAAATGTGATCCTGAAGCTGTATGAGGGACTTGGTTCTGCATTGCTGCACAAGGTAAAGGAGGGACTTATGAGTTCTCTTCGCAGCAAGATCGGTGCTCTTCTGATCAAGCCGGCATTGAAGAAGACAATGAAAGATTTTGATGCTTCCGAGCACGGCGGTGCACCTCTTCTGGGACTGAAAGGTCTTGTGGTAAAGGCACATGGAAGCTCCAGTGAGGCAGAGATCAGGACAGCGATCCTTCAGTGCATTTCCTTCAGTGAAGAGGGGATTAATGACCGGATCAAGGAAAATCTGAAATTAGATTGATCCGTATATGATCCGGTGGATATATCAGGATAACAGACAGGAGATCATCGGATACTTTCCATAAACTTAAATGAGATGGTGATGAATATGGAATATGAAAAGCTGCAGAAGCTTTTGGCAGAAATATTAGAGGTAGAACCGGAGCAGATCCGCAAGGAAAAGTCCTTTGTGAGGGACTATGGAGCGGACTCCCTGACTCTTTTTCAGATACTGATGGGAGTGGAGGCAGTATTTGGTGTGATCGTAGAGGAGCAGGAGCTCCTGCGGTGGAATACTGTGGGAGAGCTTTGGGAATATTTACAGACAGGCAGAGGAATTACAGGAAAGGGTTCATCGTTATGAGATCAAAAGAAATGGGGGAGTTTGAGAAGGAGGCAGGATATCTATTTAAAGACAAGTCTCTGCTGGCAACGGCATTGACCCACAGCTCATACTCCAACGAAAAGAAAATGAAAAAGACACAGTGCAATGAGAGACTGGAGTTTCTGGGAGATGCTGTGCTGGAGCTGGTATCCAGTGAGTTTATCTTTCGCCGTCATCCGGATATGCCGGAGGGAGAGATGACCAAGACCAGAGCAAGCTATGTCTGTGAACCGACACTGGCACTTTGCGCCAGGGAGATTCATCTGGGAGATTATCTGCGTCTGGGAAAGGGCGAGGAGCTTACCGGCGGCAGGCAGAGGGATTCGGTGCTGTCGGATGCTCTGGAGGCGACCATTGGTGCCGTCTATATGGACGGGGGATTTGAACCGGCCAAACGATATATCGAGGAGCATATTCTCAAGGATATTGATAATAAAAAGCTTTTTTATGACAGTAAAACATTTCTGCAGGAAATTGTTCAGCGCCATGAGGGTGATACACTGGAATATAAACTGATCGGAGAGAGTGGACCGGATCATCATAAGGAGTATCAGGCTGCCGTATTTGTCAATGGCAGACAGATATCTACCGGAACCGGTCAGACCAAAAAGAAAGCAGAGCAGTCTGCGGCCTATGAGGCGATACTGGTCTTAAAAAGAGAGGCGGACGGACGCCGATAGTCACAGGGAGAACATAGATGTATTTAAAAAGTCTGGAAGTGCATGGTTTTAAATCATTTGCCAATAAATTGTTATTTGAATTTCATAATGGTATTACGGCGATTGTAGGACCTAACGGAAGTGGAAAGAGCAATGTTGCCGATGCCGTGCGTTGGGTACTGGGTGAGCAGAGTGCCAAGCAGCTTCGTGGTGCCAAGATGGAGGACATCATCTTTGCGGGAACGGAGCTTCGAAAGCCTCTGGGGTATGCTTATGTAGCCATTACCATCAGCAACGAGGATCATAAGCTAAATGTACCGTATGAGGAGGTCACCATTGCCAGAAGAGTGTATCGTTCCGGCGAGAGCGAGTACCTCTTAAACGGTGCATCCTGCCGACTTCGTGATATTCAGGAGCTGTTGTTTGATACCGGTATCGGTAAGGAAGGATATTCCATTATCGGACAGGGGCAGATCGATAAGATCCTGAGTGGCAAGCCGGAGGAGAGGCGTGAGCTTTTTGATGAGGCTGCCGGTATTGTGAAGTTCAAAAAGAGAAAGGCTGCGGCAGAGAAAAACCTGGCGGAGGAGCAGCAGAATATGATCCGTATCGAGGATATACTGTCGGAGCTGGAAAAACAGGTAGGACCACTGGAGAAGCAGTCAGAGAAGGCGCATGAATATCTGATCTATCGTGATGAGCTTCGTAATCTGGATGTCAATATCTTTTTGATGGAGTATGATCAGATTCATACGGAGATGGAAGATGTGTCCAAGAAACAGGACATTGCTTCCGGTGATCTGGAACAGGCAAAAAAGGATTTTGAAGAGACAAAGGCGGAATATGCACAGGTGGAGGAGGTACTGGAAAAGCACAACCAGAGTCTGGAGGAGCATAAGGAACGTCTGACCAATTCCAGAGTATCCTTAAATGAACAGGAAGGAAATGTCCGGGTGCTTCAGGAGCAGATCCGGAGTGCCAGCCAGAATGAGGAGCATTATAAAGAACGGCTGGAAAATCTGCAAAAATCCATGGATCAGGCGAAGGAAGAAAAGGCAGGCTACCAGGAGAAGCAGGATGCCTTTGACGAACGCCTTGCCGGGATCCGTAAGGAACAAGATGAAATGAAGGAGCGTCTCACACAGACCTCCGGACAGATCGCATCTACAGAGAAGGAGATCGCAGACCGCAATAATGATATTCTGGCGGCAATGAATCAGACCACAGAGATTAAGACAGAACAGCAGAAATATGAAACACAGCTGGAGCAGATCAATGTTAAACGGGCAGAAATGACCCAGAAGGTGTTGAAAAATAAATCCGAAGCGGCAGGTCTGCAGGAAACCATGGAGCAGCAAAAGGCTATTCTGTCCGATATTTCGGACAAGATTGAGGGAATGGATGCCAATAATGCAGAGATCCGTAATGCGTTAAAACGTCTTTCCGAGCGGAGTCAGGAGCTGGAAAAAGAGCACCGGGATACCCAGCAGAAGTTCCATATGGCAAATTCCCGTCTGAATTCCTTAAAGAATATGACGGAGCGTTACGAAGGCTTTGGACAGAGTATCCGCCGTGTGATGGAGCAGAAGGAGCATAATCCAGGTATCATTGGTGTTGTCGCAGACATCATCCGGGTGGAGAAGGATTATGAGATTGCGATCGAGACTGCTTTGGGAGGCAGTATTCAGAACATTGTTACAGACAATGAACAGACTGCCAAGGCGATGATCGCTCTGTTAAAAAAGAACCGTTACGGTCGAGCCACTTTCCTTCCGCTGACTAATATATCCGGCCGTGGTGTGAATCAGGCACAGAATATATTAAGGGAGCCGGGCGTAGTAGGTTTTGGCTCTTCTCTGGTGCATGCAGATGCGAAGTTTGACCAGCTGATCGAATATCTTCTGGGCAGATTTGTGGTGGTGGATCATATTGATAATGCCATCGCTCTTGCAAGAAAGTATAAGCATTCCCTTCGGATCGTAACGAAGGAGGGAGAGCTTTTAAATCCGGGCGGTTCTATGTCCGGTGGAGCTTATAAAAACAACAATAATCTCCTGGGACGCCACCGTGAGATGGAAAATCTTGAAAAGGAAGTGGAGGCGCAGAGAGAGAGAATGCGCGGGATTCTGCGGGAGCAGGAGGAAGGCCGCAAAGAAGCCGAGGAACAGCAGAAGGCCATCGAAAAGAACCGCAGCATCCGTCAGGAGCTGATCCTGCAGCAAAATACGGCTAAGATCAATTACGACAGAGCCAGAGGAGATTTCCTGCAGAACCAGAATGAGCTGGAGCAGATCCGTCTGGACAGCCAGGGAATCGAGAGTACGAAAGCAGAGCTTCAGAAGCAGTTAGATGATCTGAAAGCGAGCATCAGCGACAGTGAGAGCCGCAGCAAGGAGAATGAGACATATCTGGAGGAGCTGAACCATCGCCTGGAGGAACTTCGTGAGGAGGAAAAGGAGCTTACGGAGAAGAATAACGAGTATACTCTTAAAATCTCCACGGAGATTCAGAGCAATGAATTTGTGGCTCAGAATATCGCCCGTATCAATGAGACGCTGAAACAGCTGACATCAGAGCTTGACGGAATTCAATCCGACAGCAGACAGGCAGAGGACCTTATGCAGGAAAAACAGTTGGAGATCGAGAAGGCAAAGCAGCAGATCGAGGATACGGCGGGAGAGATCGCAGAGCTGGAGGAAACGATTCGTCAGGAGACGGAGCAGAAGGACGAGCTTTCCAGACAGCATAAAGACTTCATTGATAAGAGAGAAGGTCTTTCCGACAAGATCAATGAGCTGGATAAAGAGTGCTTCCGTCTGAACAACCAGAAAGAAAAAATGGAGGAGCGGATCAACTCACGGACTACATATATGTGGGAGCAGTACGAGCTGACTTATCATGGGGCAGAGGAGCTTCGGACAAACACGGAGCTTTCTATGCCGCAGATGAAGCAGGAGATTGGTTCCTTAAAATCCAGGATCAAGGCACTGGGAGATGTCAATGTCAATGCCATTGAACAGTATCAGGATGTGCTGGAGCGTTACACCCAGTTAAAGACGCAGCATGACGATCTGATCAAGGCGGCTGGCGTGTTGGAGGGGATCATCAGTGAGCTGGACGAGTCCATGCGAAAGCAGTTTGCTGAGCAGTTTGCCGAGATCCGGGAACGTTTTGACAAGGTATTTAAGGAGCTTTTTGGTGGAGGCCGTGGTACGCTGGAGCTTCTGGAAGAGGAAGATATCTTGACGGCAGGCATCAAGATCGTTGCACAGCCACCGGGAAAAAAGCTTCAGAATATGATGCAGCTTTCCGGTGGAGAGAAGGCACTGACAGCCATTGCACTGTTATTTGCAATTCAGAGTCTGAAGCCTTCCCCGTTCTGTCTGCTGGACGAGATCGAGGCGGCATTGGACGATTCCAACGTAGACCGTTATGCCCAGTATCTTCATAAACTGACAAAGGATACCCAGTTTATCGTGATCACCCATCGTCGAGGCACGATGAATGCGGCAGATATTCTGTATGGTATCACCATGCAGGAGAAAGGTGTTTCTACGCTGGTATCCGTAAATCTTCTGGATGAGAAGGATGTTGTAAACTAATGGACTCGTGGCTTGATATCCGGCCGGGTCTGGCTGGATACAGGTGAGGATATGGTCTGCATCGCAGGACAGATTATATATATCGCATTATGCGGGAAATGGAGCAGTTATGGGATTTTTTGACAGATTAAAAAGTGGTCTGACAAAGACCAGAGACAATTTTGTATCAGGAATCGATTCTCTTTTCAGCGGTTTTTCTGAGATTGATGATGATTTTTATGAGGAGCTGGAGGAGATCCTGATCATGGCGGATATTGGTGTGAACACCACCGACAGGATCATTGAGGATCTTAAGGAAAAGGTAAAGGAGCAGAAGATCAAAGAGGTTTCCGTATGCAGAAAGCTTCTGATGGACACCATAAAGCAGCAGATGCAGGTGGACGAGACGGCATATGAGTTTGAGCATAAGACATCTGTAGTATTGATGATCGGTGTCAATGGTGTGGGAAAGACGACTTCTGTCGGAAAGCTGGCCGGTCAGTTAAAGGCTCAGGGCAAAAAGGTGATCCTGGCGGCGGCAGATACCTTCCGTGCGGCAGCCATTGAGCAGCTGACGGAGTGGTCTAACCGTGCCGGTGTGGAGATCATTGCCGGACAGGAGGGCGGAGATCCTGCTTCTGTTGTTTTTGATGCGGTCAATGCCGCAAAGGCGAGAAAGGCAGACGTGCTGATCTGTGATACGGCAGGACGGCTTCACAATAAAAAGAACCTGATGGAGGAGCTTCGCAAGATCAACCGTATTATTGAGAGGGAGTTTCCGGAGGCATACCGGGAGACTCTGATCGTATTGGATGGAACTACAGGACAGAATGCGTTGGTACAGGCAAAGCAGTTTGCGGAGGTTGCGGATATTTCCGGAATCGTGCTGACAAAGCTGGATGGAACGGCCAGAGGCGGTATTGCGATCGCCATTCAGTCGGAGATGAATATTCCGGTGAAATATATCGGGATCGGAGAGCAGATCGACGATCTGCAGAAGTTCGATGCGGACAAGTTTGTGGATGCCCTGTTTGAGACGCAGGATGGGGATGTGGAGGAATAAGCAGGAGTCGTCCTGTATCATAATATATGACTGTCAGAAAGGATGGCAGAAAAGATAAGAAAGGCATGGTGATTCATATGATGACATTGGAAAGTTTTGAGGAGGCAGCAGAAAAGGTAAAAGAGGTTACGCTTCCCACGAATCTGATCTATAGCGATTACTTTTCGGAAATGTCCGGCAATAAGGTATATTTAAAGCCGGAGAATCTGCAGAATACAGGAGCATATAAGGTAAGAGGTGCTTACTATAAGGCAAGCACGCTGACCGAGGAGGAGCTGGCACATGGATTGATCACAGCTTCTGCCGGCAATCATGCGCAGGGTGTTGCCAATGCAGCTAAGCTGTTTGGCACAAAGGCGGTGATCGTTATGCCTACTACAACACCTCTGATCAAGGTAAACCGTACCAGAAGCTACGGTGCGGAGGTTGTGCTGTATGGCGGTGTCTATGACGAGTCTTATCAGAAAGCACTGGAGATTGCCGAGGAACGCAAAATGACATTTGTGCATCCGTTCAATGATCTTGCAGTGGCAACCGGACAGGGCTCCATTGCTATGGAGATATTTAAGGAGCTGCCGACCGTGGATATCATTCTCGTGCCGATCGGTGGCGGCGGACTGGCTGCCGGAGTATCTACTCTGGCCAAAATGCTGAATCCAAACATTCAGGTTATCGGTGTGGAGCCGGCCAATGCAGCCTGCATGAAGGCATCCCTGAAGGCAGGAAAGGTTGTTTCCCTGCCAAGTGCCGTGACCATTGCAGACGGTACTGCCGTAAAGACACCGGGAGATATTGTATTCCCATATATCCAGAAAAATCTGGATGATATCATTACCGTAGAGGATGAAGAGCTTATTGTAAATTTCCTGGATGTGGTCGAAAATCATAAGATGGTTGTAGAAAATTCCGGGCTGTTAACGGTTGCCGCCCTGAAGCATTTAAATTGCAAGGATAAGAGAGTGGTATCTATCCTGAGTGGTGGCAACATGGATATCATTACCATGTCCTCTGTGGTACAGCATGGACTGATCGAGAGAGGCCGTGTATTTACTGTGTCGGTACAGCTTCCGGATCGTCCGGGTGAGCTGGTCAACGTGGCAAATGTCATTGCGCAGCTTAAGGGAAATGTCATCCGTCTGGAGCATAACCAGTTTGTCAGCATTAACCGGAATGCCGCAGTAGAGTTAAAGATCACATTAGAGGCATTTGGCCACGAGCATAAGCAGCAGATTGTAGATGCATTGAAGGAAAAGGGATATGATCCAAAACTGGAAAATCCAACCAGTCTTTACTAATTACAAAAATACTGCAATAATAAGAGGGCAGAGAAATCAGGTCATCTTAAAATATAAATACCGCACATGATACAGGTGTGCAGAAAAGAGGAGAGCATGTCAGAACAGAATTTTGGTCAGGAACTATTGCATACACCCGGCGGTGTCCGGGATATTTACGGCGCAGAATGTGCAAGCCGTTTAAAGATACAGCAGGAGCTTCATCAGGTCATGATCTCCTATGGATTTCGTGATATCCAGACACCAACTTTTGAATACTTTGATATATTCAGCAAGGAAAAGGGCTCTGTACAGTCCCAGGCAATGTTTAAGTTTTTTGACCGGGGCAATAACACCCTTGTACTCCGGCCGGATATCACACCGGCGATCGCGCGCTGTGTATCAAAGTATGACAGAGAGGAAGAAATGCCGATCCGTCTGTGCTATATGGGCAATACCTTTGTAAACACTATGCCATACAAGGGAAAGCTTCAGGAGGTAACACAGCTTGGAGCGGAGCTTTTCAATGATACCAGCTCCGATGCGGATGCCGAGATGGTGGTACTTACGATTGAATGTCTGTTAAAGAGCGGCCTGCAGGAGTTCCAGCTGGAGATCGGCCACGCAGATCTGCTGCGGGGACTGGTGGAGGAAGCGGGGTTTTCCACTGCGGAGGCAGAGGAGCTGTTCACATTGATCGAGAGCAAGAACTTCTTTGGTGTGGAGGAGCTTCTGGACCGCCTGACCGTGGCAAAGCCGTTAAAGGAAATCTTCGTCAGTCTGTCAGAGCTTCAGGGAAGTTTTGCGGAGTCAGAGGCCTTTGTGAAGGAAAGAACGGACAATGAGCGTGTATTAAAAGCATTGGACCGCTTGCAGAAGGTAGAGCAGATCGTGGCAATGTACGGTTATCAGCAGTACATTACCGTGGATCTGAGTATGCTGAGCAATTACAGCTATTATACGGGCGTGATCTTCCGGGCGTATACATACGGAAACGGCGAGGCACTGGCGAGCGGCGGACGATATGATGGCCTGGTGGCACAGTTTGGCAAGGATGCACCGGCGATCGGAGCAGTTATTATCGTGGATCAGTTAATGCTGGCTCTGGAGCGGCAGCAGCTTCTGAAAAAGGAGAAGTCGGGCGGTACTCTGGTGGTTTATCCGGCACAGTACCGGGAGAAAGCGCATCATCTGGCAGCAAAGCTCAGGGGAAGCGGCAAGATCGTTCAGCTGATCCGGAAATCCTCCGGCAGAGAGCTAAACCAGTATCAGGAATATGCGGACAGAATCGGAGCGGACGACGTGATCCTGGTGCAGGCAGATACGATTTAAGAAGCCGGTTGACCAAACATAGCAAAAGAACGGAGTGAAGAGATGAGATATATAACATTTGCCCTTGCAAAGGGAAGACTTGCAAAGCACACATTAAGCCTTTTGGAGCAGATTGGCATTACCTGTGAGGAAATGAAGGATGAAAAGACGAGAAAGCTGATCTTTGTCAACGAGGAGTTAGGCTACCGCTTTTTCCTTTCCAAAGCAACCGATGTTCCGACCTACGTGGAGATGGGTGCGGCAGATATTGGTGTCGTCGGTAAGGATACGATCCTGGAGGCAGGGCGCAAGCTTTATGAGGTGCTTGACCTGAATGTGGGAAAGTGCAGAATGTGCGTGGCAGGACCGGAAAGTGCCAGAGAGAAGCTGAATGACGGCTCACTGATCCGGGTGGCAAGTAAATACCCACGGATCGCAAAAGACTATTTTTATAATACAAAGCATCAGACCGTAGAGATCATTAAGCTCAATGGATCTGTGGAGCTGGCACCGATCGTAGGACTTTCTGAGGTGATCGTGGATATTGTTGAGACAGGATCCACATTGAAGGAAAACGGCCTTAAGGTGCTGGAGGAGATATGCCCGCTGTCTGCGAGAGTGGTTGTCAATGAGGTGAGCATGAAGATGGAGCATGAGAGGATCACGAAGCTTGTCAAGGATCTGAAAAAGATTGTTTCTGCAAATCAGGAATAATTTGAAAAATCCATATACGAAAGATTTATCAAATAGCAGTTGTACATAGAGCAAAGGAGGAATACCATGCGGATCGTTACATTAACAGAGAAAGAAAAGAACAACATTTTGGAGAATATGCTGAAGAGAAGTCCAAACCAGTATGGAAAGTATCAGGATGCGGTGGACGAGATCTTAAACGCAGTAAAAGACAGAAAAGACAAGGCACTCTTTGAGTATACCGAGAAGTTTGACGGCGTGACCATCACGCCGGAGACGATCCGTGTGACAAAGGAGGAGATTGACGAGGCATATGAGCAGGTGGATCAGGAGCTGATCGATGTGATCCGCAAGGCTCTGGTCAATATCCGTTCTTATCATGAGAAGCAGGTACGCTACAGCTGGTTTGACAGCAAGCCGGACGGCACTCTGCTGGGACAGAAGATCACACCTCTTGAGAGAGTCGGTGTTTATGTACCGGGCGGAAAGGCAGTATATCCTTCCTCTGTCCTGATGAATGTGATGCCGGCGAAGGTTGCGGGTGTGGATCGTATCGTAATGACAACACCGCCGGGAAAGGACGGAAAGGTATATCCTGTGACACTGGTTGCTGCCAATGAGGCCGGTGTGGATGAGATCTACAAGGTGGGCGGTGCCCAGGCGATCGCTGCTCTGGCATACGGTACCGAGAGCATCCGCAAGGTGGACAAGATCGTGGGACCGGGCAATATCTTTGTGGCACTTGCCAAGAGAACCGTATACGGCCACGTCAGCATTGACTCCATTGCCGGACCAAGCGAGATCCTTGTACTGGCGGATGAAACAGCCAATCCAAGATATGTGGCAGCAGATCTTTTATCACAGGCAGAGCATGATGAGCTTGCCAGTGCGATCCTGATCACCACGAGCATGGAGCTTGCAAAGAAGGTATCCGAAGAGGTGGATGGCTTTGTGGCACAGCTTTCCCGCAAGGAGATCATTCAGAAGTCCCTGGATTCCTATGGATATATTCTGGTGGCAGACAATATGCAGGATGCCATTGATACTGCCAATGAGATCGCATCAGAGCACCTGGAGATCATGACTGCCAATCCGTTTGATACTATGACAAGGATCCGTAATGCAGGAGCGATCTTCCTTGGCGAGTACAGCAGCGAGCCTTTGGGAGACTATTTTGCAGGCCCAAACCATATATTACCAACCAACGGTACCGCGAAGTTCTTTTCTCCGCTTTCCGTAGACGATTTCGTAAAGAAATCCAGTATCATTTCTTACTCAGAGGAAGCATTAGAGCTTGTTCACGAGGATATTGAGAAGTTTGCAAAGGCAGAAAAGCTGACAGCACATGCCAACTCGATTGCCGTGAGATTCGAAGAAAAGTAGTATTTGCGTAAATATCATGGTTCGTGTATAATTATTATCATTAAGGAGGCAGGACATGCAGGAGAGAAAAGCAGAGATCAGCCGTGTCACCGGCGAGACAAATGTTCATATTTCCATTGATCTGGACGGGACAGGAAAGGCACAGATCCATACAGGGATTGGTTTTTTTGACCATATGCTTAACAGCTTTGCAAGGCACGGTCTGTTTGATCTGACAGTGGATGTGCAGGGAGACCTGGAGGTGGATTCCCACCATACCATCGAGGATACCGGTATTGTGCTGGGACAGGCGATCCGGCAGGCGGTAGGAGACAAAAAGGGCATCCGCAGATTTGGTGACTGCATGCTGCCTATGGATGAGACATTGATGCTCTGTGCCCTTGATCTTTCCGGCAGACCATATCTGAAGTTTTATATGCCTCTCACGGTTCCGAAGGTTGGAGATTTCGATACCGAGATGGTGCATGAGTTTTTCTATGCGGTCAGCTACGGTGCGGAAATGAATCTGCATTTAAAAATGTTAGATGGAGAAAATAATCATCATATCATTGAAGCGGCATTTAAAGCCTTTGCAAAGGCACTGGATCAGGCAACGCAGTATGATGACAGGATACAGGAGGTGCTTTCCACCAAGGGAAGCTTATAAAGAATCCTTTTGAGATGATCGTGTTTGATGTTTCAAAAGCAGACAGAAAGGCGTTTATTTTATGAGTCAGAAAAAGATAATACCATTTATCAATGGGGAGAATGAATTGTCCTCCAGCATCGTCAGTCTGGCGGATAAATATTCCTGCGAGGGGGCAGACAGCCTTTACTTGTACAATTATACCGGAGATGAGGCTTCCCATGAGGAGTTTCTTCATACGCTGAGAGCTATTGAGAAGGATATTGACATTCCTTTTATTGCAGGCGTTCATGTGAACCGCTTTGAGGATGCCAAGAAAGCACTTTATACCGGGGCGTCCCGGATTGTGATGCGCCGTGCGGTACTTCCGGTGGAGAAGGAGCTGCAGGAGATCACCTCACGCTTTGACAGGGATAAGCTCGCCATTGAGATCGATATGCAGAGAGATCCTCATACTGCAGAGCAGTTAAACCAGTATTATGATATGGGCTTTGGTATGATCATCCTGAAGCATGTGGATGTGACAGAGAAGCTGAAGCAGGCGGTATCCGGCTGCAAGGCAGAGATTATGATCCGTGACGGTCTGATCCGTAATGATCTGGCAGAGCTTATGAGTCTGGAGCATGTAGAGGGTGTATCTACGAATTACTTCGAAGAGAAAGATATTTATAAAGCAAAGAGAGCACTGAAGAGCCAGGGGATTGATGTGGCTGTCTTTGAGACATCCATTGATTTTGCGGATTTCAAGCTGATGGACAATGGGCTGATCCCGGCGGTTGTCCAGGATTACCGCACCAACGAGGTTCTGATGGTGGCATATATGAATGAGGAATCCTTCCGTCATACGCTGGAGACCGGCAAAATGACATATTACAGCCGCAGCCGTCAGGAACTCTGGTGCAAGGGAGATACCTCCGGCCATTATCAGTATGTCAAAAAGCTGATGATCGACTGTGACAATGATACGATCCTCGCGAAGGTACGCCAGATCGGGGCAGCATGCCATACCGGCAACCGAAGCTGCTTCTATCGGGAGCTTGCCAGCAGAGATTATGTAGATACCAATCCTTTGACGGTGCTGACCGAGGATTATGATGTGATCCGGAACCGCAAGGAGCATCCAAAGGAAGGCTCTTATACCAATTATCTTTTCGATAAGGGCATTGACAAGATCCTCAAGAAGTGTGGAGAGGAGGCAACGGAGATGGTGATCGCTGCCAAGAATCCGGATGCAGAGGAGTTAAAATATGAGATTGCAGATCTGCTTTATCATACGATGGTGTTGATGGTAGAATGTGGTCTTGACTGGAATGATGTAATGAAAGAGTTAGTCAACAGGCGGTAAGCAACATGGACAGAAAGGAGGAATAAATATGATTCCTGCATTTTTAGCAAAGTCCCTTGCGGATCTTACATTCGGAGGTGCATTTCTCTGGTATTTCATCAAGGCATTGGTCAGTATGGCGGTAGCATATGCTGCGATCATGCTGGGAATCCGCTGGCGCAAGTCAAAGAACGCCAAGGCATCGGAGCAGTAAAGTCTTGCTGATAACAGGAGAATACACAAATGGAAATCGAAAAAAAGTTTCTGATCCGGAGGCTGCCGGAGGAGCTTGACCGGTATCCGGTCAGACATATGGAACAGGGGTATCTCTGCACAGATCCCGTAATCCGTATCCGGAAAAGCAATGACCGGTATATCCTCACCTACAAGTCACGGATGGGACTTGAGGGACAGAATGATCAGGGTGTCCGGGTTAATCAGGAGGTGGAAGTTCCGTTAAATCAGAGCGGCTATGAGCATCTCAGAGAGAAAACGGACGGCAATCTGATCCGCAAGGACCGCTATATTATCCCGCTGTCGGACGGACATACCGGAGAACTGGATATTTTTCATGGAGTACTGGAGGGGCTTGTCTTTATTGAGGTAGAGTTTGCGGACAGCCGGGACGCAAAGGACTTTGTCCCGCCGGAATGGTTTGGAGATAATGTCAGTGATGACCACAGGTATTCCAACAGTTATTTATCAACATGTAAGGATTTATCAGTGTTTTCTATTGGAAAATGCTGATGATATAAATTAGCGTTTTCTATGAAATTCTCTATAGGAAAGGCTGTATCACACAAGAAAATGGAGGCTCATTATGTTTAAAATTCTAAAAAAAGAGTATCTTGCCAACAATATCTGGCTTATGGATATTGAGGCACCCAGAGTGGCAAAGCACTGTCAGCCCGGACAGTTTGTCATTGTAAAAATGGATGAGGAAGGAGAGCGTATTCCACTGACTGTCTGCGATTATGACAGGGAAAAGGGGACAGTTACCATCGTTTTTCAGACGGTAGGAGCTTCCACAATGGAGATGGCAGAATATGAGGTCGGAGAGAGCTTTGAGGATTTCGTAGGTCCTCTCGGATGCCCTTCTGAGCTGATCGAGATGCCATTAGACGAGTTAAAGAAGGAAAAGATCCTGTTCGTCTGTGGTGGTGTTGGTACCGCACCGGTTTATCCACAGGTAAAATGGATGAAGGAGCATGGTGTGGATGTTGATGTTATCATCGGTGCCAGAACAAAGGATATCCTGATCCTTGAGGATGAGATGCGTAAGGTTGCAGCAAATCTTTACATTGCAACAGATGATGGTTCCTATGAGTTCAAGGGAAATGGCTGTGACAAGATCAAGGATCTTTATGCACAGGGAAAGAGCTACACCAAGGTCGTAGCGATCGGACCAATGATCATGATGAAATTTGTCTGCCTGCTGACAAAGGAAATGAATATTCCTACGATCGTCAGCATGAACCCGATCATGGTAGACGGAACCGGTATGTGTGGAGCATGCCGTCTGCAGGTTGGTGACGAGATCAAATTTGCCTGTGTTGATGGACCGGAGTTTGACGGTCATCTGGTAGATTTTGATCAGGCAATGAAGCGTCAGGCTATGTACAAGACCGAGGAAGGCCGTGCAAAGCTGAAATTCGAGGAAGGCGACACACATCACGGCGGATGTGGCCAGTGTCACTAAGACCGGACAGATTTATATAGAAACTATGAAAATCGCATGCAGAAATGAGGATAGATATGGAAGTAGATGTTATGAAGAGAATTCCTGTCAGAGAGCAGGATCCAAAGGTACGTGCCACAAACTTCGATGAGGTTTGTCTGGGATATAATAAAGAAGAGGCAATGGCAGAGGCAACACGCTGCCTGCAGTGTAAAAATCCACGCTGTGTTCAGGGATGTCCTGTAAATATTGATATTCCTGGATTTATTAAGGAAGTGGGAGAGGATAATGTAGCCGGTGCTTATAAGGTGATCAGCAAATATTCTGCACTTCCTGCTGTCTGTGGCCGTGTATGTCCACAGGAGAGCCAGTGTGAATCCAAGTGTGTCCGCGGTATCAAGGGAGATGCCGTTTCCATCGGTAAGCTGGAGCGTTATGTGGCTGATACTGCAAGAGAGCAGGGAATCAAGCCGGAGCCTGCTACAGAGAAGAAGGACAAGAAGGTTGCTGTGATCGGCTCCGGCCCTGCAGGTCTGACCTGTGCCGGTGATCTGGCAAAGCTTGGCTATGATGTAACTATTTTTGAGGCACTTCATAAGGCCGGTGGTGTTCTTTCCTACGGAATCCCTGAGTTCCGTCTGCCAAAGGATCGTGTCGTAGCGGCTGAGGTAGAGAATGTAAAGGCACTTGGTGTAAAGATCGAGACAAATGTCGTTATCGGTAAGGCAACAACGATTGATGAGCTTCTGAATGACGAGGGCTTTGATGCGGTATTTGTTGGTTCCGGAGCAGGCCTTCCGAGATTTATGGGTATTCCGGGTGAGAATGCCAACGGAGTATTCTCTGCAAACGAGTATCTGACCAGAAGTAACCTGATGAAAGCATTTGATGATAAATATGATACACCGATCATCGCCGGCAAGAAGGTTGCTGTCGTTGGTGGTGGTAACGTAGCAATGGATGCAGCAAGAACAGCACTTCGTCTGGGCGCTGAGGTTCATATCGTATATCGTCGTAGTGAGGAAGAGCTTCCTGCCAGAGTGGAAGAGGTACATCATGCAAAAGAAGAGGGTATCGTATTTGATCTTCTCACAAATCCGACAGAGATTCTTGTAGACGAGAATGGAAGCGTAAAGGGAATGACCTGTATCCGTATGGAGCTTGGTGAGCCGGATGATTCAGGCAGAAGAAGACCTGTGGAGATCGCAGGCTCTGAGTTCACCCTTGACGTAGATACCGTTATCATGTCTTTGGGTACCAGCCCGAACCCACTGATCTCATCTACCACAAAGGGTCTGGAGATCAACAAGAGAAAGTGCATCATTGCAGAGGAAGAAAACGGACAGACCACGAAGGAAGGCGTATATGCCGGTGGTGATGCCGTAACAGGAGCTGCAACCGTAATCCTTGCAATGGGTGCCGGTAAGGCAGCTGCAAAGGGAATTGATGAGTTCCTGAGCAAATAATGAAATATAGTTCCGTGGCTGAGTAAGCTTTGATCTACTTGAAATGGAATATAACAATATGGACTCCCGGTTACCGGAAATGGTGACCGGGAGTTTTATATTTAGTGTATAGGAAAATGCTCGTCTTTTTTAACAATTTTCTGACTTTCTGAAGAATATATGATATTACATTCGTCTTTATGGACAGGCATTTATACGGCTGATAAAATTAAGATATGGTATTTATCAGTTATGGGAAATTGTAAAGGAGGGTGAGGCAATGAAATTACGACAAAAGTTACTTACCGGTACACTTGTGTTTGTATCTATTTTAATGTGTGGGTGTTCCAAGGATGTGCAAAAGCAGCAAAAAACAGCTGAGACGGAAACTGCCGGGAGAGAAACAGCCGGGACGGCTGAGAAGGCAGATATTAAGGAACGTCTGGTTTCCGCATCATCATCGGATATTGTCTGGACTATATCCGATGATGTCGATGTGAATGAAACGTATTTGAAATATTTCAACGAAAAATTAAAGGAAGACGGATATAACTTTCGTCTCAAATTTCAATATTTAAAGGAAGATGAGTATGATCGTGAGATTCGTCAGGTGTTAAAGGATGGATCAACGGATATTGCATTAGCAGGTCAAAATACAGATGAAAGAAACTATGTGACAGAATTATGCCGGGATAATCTTTTGATGTGTTTAGACGGACAGATGAATGATAAAAGCGAATTATATGGTGCTTTTGAAGATCCTCTGTGGAAATCGGTGGAGGTGGACGGTCGGGTTTATACGGTGCCAAACGGTATTTTTGCAGACGGAAAATACTGCATTGTCTTTAATAAAGATGTACTTGGGAAAAAGGCAGCCAATTTTAATGGAGATATTTTATCGGTCAACCAATATTTATCCAAAAATAAAACGGACAATGACAAGCTTTTATTCGATCTATCTCTCGAAGATTTTGCCGGTATTTTGGGTGGAAATATTGATTACGGCATGTATTTTGACGGAAAAACAGAAACAATATCAACGGTATTTGAAAATTCCAAGATATATCAACTGGAAAAGTTGTTTTATGATCTGAATAAAGCCGGACAGATCAATGAGCTTTGCACTTTTCACCAAAACAGCGGTGACCGGGACAAGATAAAAGAGCTGATTAAAAAGAAAGAGTTTACGATTTTGTTGACAAAGAGAACGGAGACCGTGGATTCTTTAGACGGCGTATCCGTTTATGATCTGGATTTTACGGTAAATTTTGAACGGAATGGTGGAACGACGGGGATTTGTGAAAAAAGTAAAAAGAAAGAAAATGCGTTACAGTTATTAACCTTATTGTATACCAGAGACGATTATACAAGGCTCCTGCTGTATGGAAAAGAAGGGAAGGATTATACCGTAGAAAACGGAAGAGTTGTCAGTGATAAAGGTGTCAGTCACAGCTTAGCGGATGTACTGGGGCTGTTCCGGGGCTCCCTGCCGACAGAAGAGGAGACCGTTTACTACAAAAACATCAGACAACAAAAGGAGAATCTGTATCGTTCTAACAAATGTCAGACTTCAAAGTTTGCCGGGTTTCAACTGGATTTTAAAAATTTTAAGGATGTAAGCGCTTATACAGATGCGGGAAAAGAATATTATGATATCTGGAAAGAGAGTACGTTTTCGGAGGAATATGAGATAGCAAAAAAAACAGTAGCTAGGAAGCAAAAGAAACTGCTGAAGGAAGTGAGGAAACAATATGAAACATGGAAAAAGAATATCTAAGGGAACCCTGCTTGTCTGTGGGGTGTGTTTTGTACTTGCGGCGGGAGTCGTTTTCGTGATTTCCTTTTTTGGCAAAAGACAGACATCTATGCAAGATTGGTTTTGTGATGCTTCCTTTTCCAGAGCATTGTATGGGGACAAGGGGCTGTTTGAATATGGGGACAGGGGAATTGTTTATATCGATGCAAAAACCAGGAAGGAAACCCCTATTTGTCAAAAGATTGGCTGCCAACATAAAAATGCGGATTGTGACGGATGGATTGAGAGTATCAGTCGTCTCTTGGTCTCTTTTGACGGGGAATATCTTTACTATCTGGGAAATCAGGATGAGGGAGATGATTGGAAAAGTTTGGATCTGGTTCGCTGCAATCCGGATGGGACAAATCGTATGCTTTTGCATACTTTTCGGGAGATGCAGACTGCAACGGCGGTATGCTGCCGGGATGGGCGTCTGTACGTAGCATATTGCAATGGATATGACATGAAAGTCAGGGAAGAAAAGATCAATGTGGAGGCGGGCATTCGTGTTTATGACTTTGAAACGGACACAGAAAAAACGCTTTATCATTCTACCAGTGTTGACAACAATATAACATCACTGGATGTGAGGGATGGCATGGTTTGTTTTTCTCACACGTTCTGTGATCTGAGCGAAAAGGAGATTATAGAAAAGAAAGACGATGTAAAATTGAAGCATACCTTCACTTATCTGGAATTTCTGAAAGGAAAAGAAAACAGAATTCTTTCAAAAAATCCTACTTCCGCCATGCTGGGTGTAGCAATGGGAAAGGATGTTATTGTATTTTCCGATGAGAAGGGCATAGAAAAATATAATATAGAAACGAAACAAACAGAATGCATTTATGCCGCAAGTCAGACAAATATGGTAAGAGCCATCGGACTTGAGGATGTGGCCTTTTTTGCAGTTTCTGATGATAAAACCCAGAAGAACACCTATTATCAGATGGAGAATTTTGGCAAGCCGAAAAAAATGGGCACCTCGTCAGATCTCATTTTCCAGATGTCCAAAGATTCGGTTTACGGAATGAACAAGGATGGAATGGTGTACCGAACAAACGATTTAGCCAAAATTGCGGGGAGTTGATGTCATGTTCCGGAGCGAATGCAGGAGAGTCCTGAATAAAAAAAGAAGTGCAGTAGTTTTGTTGTCTCTTTTTGTGTGCGTCATTTATACCTTGCTAAGGGGTGCCGGTATGGGAGGAGATTTTTCCGGAAACGCATATAAAAATATGATCCACGATGTAAAAAATATGGATATGAATACATTGGAAAAGTTTGCGGAAAAGAAAGATTTCGAAAAAAACGGACTGTATACAAATTCCTATAAAGCAGAGGATGCATTATACAATATCATATACAAACAGGCACAATATAGTAACAGCTATCAAGAATATGTGGCTTCTGTATTGGATCGACAGGAAAATGGAATTTCTATTTTTGTAAAAAGCAAGTATTCCAAAAGATTACAACAAAAAATTAAAACAGATTTTTCCGGATTCAGGAACGTAAAAGAAAAAGAAATTGATGCGTACGGGATGGAGCGGCTGCTTCAGGCAGACTGCTTTGAAATCATGATGTTTGGTATGATCTTCCTGTTAGCTTATATACTGCTGATACCTGAAAAAAATGAAGGGATTCTGAGGTTTTATTTTGCTATGCCAAATGGAAGAAACCGGCTTGGTTTTGTAAAATATGGTGTGGGTTGTTTTTATGCAGGGATCATATCGGTCGTATTTTATGGGGTAAAATGTCTTATTCTATCTTCTTTATATGGTCTTGGAAATCTTCGTGCGAAGGTACAAAGCTTTTATATGTTTCAGGGATTTCCGCCAAATATATCGGGAGGGGAATTTCTGATCGGATATGGATGCTATAAAATTTTGGTGGGAATTTTATTTTTCAGTATTTTTTATGCATTGATCCTTTTGTGGAAAAAAAGAAATATCGCATTTACCATGATAGCGGGGATTTTTTTTCTGGAAGGTTATTTCTGGTTCAATATCCGGGATAACAGCTGGCTGTATCTGATGCGCAGGATTAATTTGATACAGTTTATGGATATCAGAAATATATTAGCACAGTATTCCTGTGTGAATGTATGGAATGTGCCGGTCCATACCTATCTTGTGCTGGTCCTGGCCTGTGTGTTGCTTATTATTTCGTCAGGCGTGTCCGGTTTCCTTTTATATCCGGTCTTTGCCGGAAAAAATGGAAGGACACTGGAGATTGCCGGGAAGACAAGTTTTTGCTGGAACCTGCCATCGAAAATGGAACTTTTATTCTATGAGATAAAAAAATACTGGGTTTGTGAAAAGGGATGGATGCTGCTTCTTGCGGTATTGTGTGCGGGTTATTTTATTTCCGGGATACAGGTACAAAATGCAGGAGATGTTGACAAACTTTACTATGAAAAATATATGATGGAAATTCAGGGGAAAACGGTGCCGGAAGCGAAAAAGTATATGCAGGACATATTAAAAGAAATTCAAGAATGGAAAACGGATTTGGAGAGTGACAAGACGTTTTCCCAGGAATATATCTCCATCCTTGAAATCGGTGTGAAAAGAGAAAAAGGAGCCCAAAAAGCATATAAAAAGGTACTTTTGCAGGAGAAAAAGAAGGCAGATCATATTTTATATGAGAAGGGATACAGGCTGGCACTTGGCATGGGGAAGGAAGCATTTGCCTTTCATTTTATCGAAATTTTTTCAGCCATAGCGATAGCCATTTTTGCCTTCTGCGTTTATGGAGTAGACAACAAAACGGAGAGAAGACTTTTGCTGTATTCTACCTATTCTGGGAAAAATGCACTGATTCGATCCAAATGCAGGATGATCATTTTCTGGAGCATCTTTTTGATGGGAAGCCTGTATGGCAGTTGGATCTACAGTGTCTCTCGTAATTATTCGATCCATCATTTAAACTTTCATTGGAACTGCGTTGCGGGAAATGCTCTGTTTGGGATCATTCAGACAAAGATCGGCGTTATTTTGTTTGGATTTTATGGATTACACTTACTGGCGTTAATTTTTCTTGGTATGGTGGTTGGAAATCTGACGATGAGAGAGGACAGTATATGAAAAAAATAGTTGCAAAAGATCTGGTTAAGGAGTACAACAAAAAAACAGTATTATCCCATGTGAATATCGAAATGCAGGGTGGCGTTTATGGGCTGCTGGGGCCGAACGGAGCCGGGAAAAGCACCTTGATCGGTATCATGGTGGATGGCATTCAGAATTACAGCGGCGAGATTTTGTACGGAAATGAGAACATAAAAAAGCTTGGAAAAGATTATAGAAAAAGAGTGGGGTATGTGCCGCAAAAGCAGGGCTTGTATGAAGAGTTTTCTGTTTTAGAATGTATGAATTATATTGCAGCATTAAAGGGACTGAAAAAACGGGAGGTCCGGGAAGAAATCACTTATTTGCTGGAAAGACTGCACATTCTGGATGTTGCCAGTCGAAAGATATCAACCCTGTCCGGTGGAATGAAACAGAGGGTGCTTATGGCACAGGCATTGCTCGGAGATCCGGATTTTATCATATTAGATGAGCCGACGGTAGGCCTTGATCCGGTAGAAAGATATGATTTTCGAAATTTTGTCAGGGAGCTTTCCAAAACGTGTACCATTTTATATGCAACACACGTGGTAAGTGATATTGAAGACATTGCAAAAGAGGTTATCCTGATCAAATCGGGAGAGATCCTTGTGCAGGATACGGTTGAAAATCTTATTTCGGATCTGGAAAAGAAAAAGAAAAATATTCGTAATCTGGAGGATGTCTTTGTGTATTATACGAAGGGGGAAAGGGAGATCGCTTTCGATAGATAATTTTCCACCAACTGATGCTACGGATTGTTATTGTTTCAAACAGGCAAAACATGTATAATGGTCTTGACAAAGGAATTTAGGAAGTCAGGACTGATAGAGAAAGCGGGGAAACAGACGTGACACAGGGACAGGAGCAAAGTATTGAACAGCGGCTGGAGGAGAGAGTATATCTTTCCATGCTCTATGATTTTTATGGTGCATTATTAAAAGAAAATAACAGGCGTATTTTTGAGGCATATATTCAGGAGGACTATTCTATCTCGGAGATTGCTGAGGAGATGGAGATTTCCAGACAGGCGGTGCATGATGCTGTCAAAAGGATCACGAAGCAGCTTAAAGGCTACGAGGAGAAATTGGGGCTTCTGGAGCGGTTTGAGCTTCAAAGAAATGAAATGAAACGTCTGCATGAATGTCTGCAGGAGATGAATATTTCGGAGGAGGATCCGAAGGGAAAGGAAATCTTTCAGATATTGACGGAGATCATTGAGAGCTAAGAATACAGTATCAATATATTTGCAATATAAAAGAAATATGATAAAATAGCGCTGGTTAGTTTGTTCTAACCGGTGCTATTTTGCATTTCTTGTACTGGTACTGATCATCGCCTTCTGGAATGGTGTTACTGACTTCAAAACCGCATATATTCAGGTGTATATATTACTTGTGGTAATGAACTGGTTTGACGGAATCGTGCTTGACAGAGTGTGGGTGGGGCACAGCAGGATCTGGAAGATCGAAGGAATGGAAGGAATTCCTTATATAAAACCGTGGAAGAGTGTTCTGGTGAAACGGAGTCTTGCCATGGTATTGTATCTGGTGGTTGCCCCTGTGATCGCAGGTCTTGTGGTGCTTGTGGGAAAATTTTAGGCTGAAGCCATATCTTCATAAAATCTTAAAGATTTCATTCGTTGGATTTAAGAATCCTTTGATATATTGATATAGAAAATAAGAATCAGAATGATCCGGGATTAATTTTCTATATCTGGTATCAGGGGATTTTTTGAATGGAGGGAGCGTATGAAGATCAGAAAAAATATTTCCATGGTTCTGTGCATTGGTGCCGCATTACTGTTATGCAGTTGCCAGAAAACACCGGACACTGTGAAGCAAAATGCCTCAAAATATCAAAAAATACAAAATGTGAAAAAAGCAAAACTGCAGTATGTATCCGTTGGCCATATTCTGGATGATCAGGAAGAAGTTCTTGCCGGATCCTATCAGAATTTAACCTTTGAAAAAACAGTACATATTGATCAGCCGGATTCCATATCGGTATTATCACTGAAGGTGGCAGATCCTTTTGGAACAAAGGAAAAATTAGGGGATATCTGTCGGTCATTTTGGGGAACGGATAAATACCGCAAAAAGATAATGCGGCTGGATGATTTAAAGGAGTATCCAAAGGGAGTTGGGATTTATGCCTTTCATTATTACGGAGATGATGCGAAAGACTCTGCCAGAATGAGCGATAACGGTTATGTTGCTTTGTACAAGGAAAACTCGGAACTCGGGACAAATGGACAGCAGGAAATCTGTCATATTGACTGGAATGAAGATTTGGACAAGGTTTATGAGCTTGACGGGGAGAAGATCCGCGTCAGAGATGCCGTGGAGTATGTGAATCAATGGTGTAATGACAATTGGAAAATATTAGAGCCGGATTATAACTATAAAGTTAAGACAGTGTATGTCTGCAGGAATAAAGAAAAAGGTTGCTATTTTTGTTTTGATGTTTGCAAGTTTTATCAGGGAATGCCCTTTGATGATATTCAGTTTTATACAAATGATGGGAAATATTATATCCGGAACAGCCTGGATGTCGTTATGGAACAATCACAGGATATTTCGTTTTTCAGAAATAATGATAACAGTTATAAACTTGTGAACGATGAAAAGCACAATGATAAAGTGATCGGTTTGAAGCAGGCAGTCATGCTGGTACAGGAAAAAATGACAGGGAGACAGAAGTTTAAAATTGCAGATATTGATTTAAAGTATGTGATCTGTTCTGATCTGACAAAGGATGATTTAGAGAAAAAGAATATTTCATCCTATGACTTTCCGGGCAATCCAGCCACGGCAAGACCGGTATGGTCGTTTATTCTGGATTATGAGCCAACAAAAGAGGAAAAAGAATATAATGCCTGGCCGCGTAAATTTATTAATGTTGATATGATAACGGGAGAAATACTTTATCAGGATCTGGCTTCATAGCATTGTGATTTGTAGGACAGAAAAGGGGGGATTACTTGAAAAACGAATTACGGCGTATGTTGTTTCATGGATGGTTTTTGTTGGGAGTCTGTTTCCTTCTGGTGCTTTGCTTTTTTTCGGAGATCATAGTAACAGGGGAGCATTCCTATACGATGCTGCAGATACTGCAGGATATGGGGAGAGGGACAATTACACGGGAAGCTGTACTTGGTACAGACAGCATCCTGCGTAATGCCTTTAGTGGGTATACGAGTCTGCTGGTTCCGGTTGTAGCGGCACTTCCCATGATCCGGCTATTATACATAGAGAATCGAAGTGGTTATAAACGGTTTTACATGAGCAGAAAATCCCACAGGAAATATTATTGGGATAAATGGATCGCCGGAATGCTCTGTGGTGCTTTGATGCTGCTTGTAGTGGCAGTATTATTCCAGGGATTTGTATTATGTGTTTTGCTGGAAACAGTCGATAGAAATAGAATTTGGAAACTTGCAGAAATATATATTGGGATTTTTTTCTATGGTGCATGCTCTGTGATTACGGCAATCGCAGTCAGCTCCTTTACCAATAACCTATATTTTATAATCTGTGTGCCATTTATGTTTACTTATTTTCGGGATGTTACTGTGTCCGAAATAATCAATATATTGAGCAGGCACCAGATGGGAACGGGCTTGTCCGATGTCATAGGATGTTTGTTTTCAAGGTCATATTTAAATATTGCCATTTCTGCAGAAGATTTTCGGATAGAAGGTTGTCGGGCGGTGTGTGCATGGCTCCTGTTATGGCTTATTTATTATTTTCATCTTTGTCGTAGAAGAGATCTTGGAGAATAGGAGCGTGAGATTAATGAAAACTTTAAAAATTGCAAAAAACGAATATATAAAGTGGCTGGTTCATCCTCGAATGATCGTTTTAGGCTGCATCTTAATCTTATTGTATATTATGGTTCTACAGCCGTTAAAAGAATGTGCGGTTAAGCTGGGAGAGCCGGTGAATCTTTTGGAAGGGTATATTGGTATCTGTAATTCTCCACTTTTTCTTGTTTTTTTGCCGATTGTGTTTTTGATACTTATGTCAGATTTTCCTCAAATGGACTATAACATGATATTTTTGTTATATCGCTGCGGAAGAAAAAACTGGATCCTGGGACAATTTATTTTTCTTATGTTGGCTGATGCGACTGTTCTTGCAATTGTTTTTGGAGGTCTTTTTGTTCCGTTGATCACTGATGGGTATTGGTATAATGGCTGGAGCAATGTGATCACAGAGGCAGTAACATATTTTCCGGAGGAAGCGGGACATTTTATAAAGAATCTGATCCCGCCCAATTTATATTTTCAGCTCACACCCTTTGAGGCAGCAGCAAAGAGTACCGTTTTGTTATTTGCATATTTTTACTTGTTGGGCATGATCATGATGGCAGGGAAAATATTTGGGAACAGGATGATCGGATTGATACTTTCCGCTTTTATAATTATTTTCGGGGCATCCATGGCATATTTTGATGTATCGGCAATGTGGTTTCTTCCGGCGGCTCATGCAATTGCTGCGAAACATTATACCAATTTTTTCAGGCAGATGAACTGCCGTATGTGGATTTCCTATGGGTATTTTCTATTTATTATAATTGGTTTATGGAGTTCGGTTTCTTTACGGGGAAGTCATCTGAATTTTAATAAGTTTACAGAAATAGAGTAATAAAAAGTGTTTTTATTTTCCCTACAATATGGTATGATATATGTAGTTACATGAGCGGCAAAATATTATATTTTTGATGCTGTCAGTGGGGGATGGCAGAAGGGAGTGCTTATGAAAAAAACTATGTTGGGATTTACGGTTATTTTATTGATGTGTATCAGTGGCATGGGGATCAGTCCGGTCAGGGCATATACGGTGACGGTACAGAAGGATGGAATATATGGGGAGAAGATCCCGGACACGGTCATTGATAATGCACCGGCATTGTTTCAAAAAAGTGTAAAGAAAGCGTTGAAATATGACCGGAAATATAAGGACGCAGATGCAGTGACCAGAGCAAACAAAATAGAATATCCATACGATAAATTTCTGGATATTGCCAAAAAGATCAAGGATTCCGATGAAATCGTGCTCCGGAATCCATTTTATATCTATACGGTATGGGATCAGGCGGATAGAGGCGGCGGACCTACCGAATATTATTTCCAGGCACAGCAGAATGGGGAAAAGCTTTGTTATTTCAGTCTTAAAATTGACGAGACCGATCATAAAATCCGTTTTGAATATGATAAACTCATGGATCAGTATTTTAAATATGATGAAAAGACCATGAAGGATGCGATATTTTACGAGATTGATTTCATAACCTATGCCGAGACACCGGACAAGGTCTATGAGCTGAGAGATCAGAAGGATCGCGGGAATATGATGGCAGGAAGCGATGGATCGAATCTGGAAAAGACCGTGAAGAAATTTAAACAAAAGGATTATAGTGAGAAAAAGGATGAGATATTGTCTTATCTTGCAAAGGCTAAGAAGGATGGGGTATCCCGGAAAACAGAGAAAAATTTGAAACTCGAATTGAAGGATGATTATGTAGAATCCGAGGATAACAGTAGAGATGACGGTATCACCAAGATGATCTATCCGGTGATCGCCGCAGCCTGTATCCTTGTGATTGCGGTTGTTATCTTCCTTGTACGGAAACGAAAGAAAAACAGTCTCAGCTAATTTGCAGTCTTTGATGCAGTTTCATAAAGAATGCGGGGAAGGTAAATTAGATGGGAGGTATGCGGATGAAATACATATTAAAAAATATCAGGTCCTTTGCAAAGGATTATACAAAGATATTTGTGCTGCTGATCGTTACGATCATGGCATCGACGCTGATCATTCATCTGTCCTACGGAATGTTCCGGGAATATAAAGAGCGGAAAGAGCTGAGCCGCAGTGCCACCAATGAGATCGTGTTCCGGTTGAAGGGATCATATGTTTCCGGTGTACAGGACAGTGCTGACGGGATGGGAAAATTGACGGTTATGGGGGATCTGAATGATCAAAAGTACGAAAAACGGGAGGATGTTCCGGATCTGACGGCGGCAGATATCAAGAAGTTTGCCAAAGAAGTGGATCAGGAGGTGGCAGGAAAGCTTCTGAATATCCACACCGGGATCCTGGAGGGAGAGTACCGGTTTGACACAGACTTTCTGATCGATCATGGAAAGATCGTCAACAGCGGTGATTATGGCCCGGATTCCCTTTATAATTATCTGTTCGGAACGACTACAGAAAATATTTTCCAGTACGGCAGATATTTCTCAGACAAGGAGTATGCTGAGGGAGACAAGGTGTGCATCATGTATGGCTTTCAAAAGAAACCGGAGGGAGATTATCTCAAGAAAAACATGACAGAATCCGGAACCGTGATGATCGGCGGAGACGAATATGAGATCATTGGTCTGCAGAGAGGAATCGGGACAGGATTTCTGCCGATTACAGCGGTTGGAGAAGATGCGGTTCTGCTGGATGAGATCGATATGCGGTTCAAGGACAATATTTCCCTGCGGGAGATCAATCTGCTGATCAAGGCGGCAGAAAAATGTTTTGGAGACAGGGTGGAATGTAATTATGATCTGCAGGAAACAGAGGGCAATGATTATATGTATAATACAGTTCTGCTACTGATATTGGTAGTTTCTATGGTGGCAGCATTTAACTTCTGCGCATTATATCATTACATTGTGACCACCAGACAGCGGACGCTGAAGATTTTCCGGATATGCGGTCTGAGCCATAGTAAGAGTATCCGGCTGTATCTGGGAGAATGTTCGGTTTTGTCGGCGGGAACTTATCTGGTGACTCTGCTTCTGTTCCGTTATCTGCTGATGCCGTTTCTGGCAGGCAGATGGAATGTATTTGATTTCCATTTCCCGGCCCGGGTATATGGAACATTATTTCTGGTCTTTTTTGTGTCCTCCTTTGTGCTTCAGTTCGTGATGATCCATTGGACATTGAAAAAGAAAATGATCCGTTAGAAGGGGGGGGAGAACGTATGACATGGAAGTATGCGGTACGTGAGTGCAGAATGCACATTGTAATGTCGGTTCTGTGCCTGATACAGGCGGTGTTTTTATTTGCCATTGTGACAGGACTTTTGTCTATCTTTATGATGCGTTACGAGAAATATCAGCCGGTGCGAAAGCTTGTAGAGCAGAAAGGATTTATTTGTAATTTATCAGGCAGTCATTATATAGAGGGAGAACACGAAGGAAAAATGGTGGAAACCTCTCAGGCATATAAGGCAATGCTGAAGGATGCAGAGGTTTGCGGACAGTATGATGTGAAGGCTTTTGTCGAAGAGACACAGGAGGTTGCGGACGCAAGGAAAGAAGGCTCTTTCCGTAACAATGTCCGGGCTTATGATGACGGCTGGATCAGCGGATATACTCCGAAGCTGCAGTCGGGAAGCTGGCTTAAGACAGGGAATCAGGAAGAAAAGTATCTGGAGGCAGTGGTGCTGCAGAATCAGGAAAGGTATAAAACAGGGGATGTGGTATATGTGGATACCAACTCGGAAACGGAGCTTAAGACAAAGATCCCGGTAAAGATTATCGGTGTGATCGACCGAAATGCAGATATTATTTTTGAGTCCAATAAAGAGGGGTCCGCAGACTATCATATTCTTTTCAGCAATATGGTTAAGCAGTCGGAGGATGTGGAAAAGCTGGATGATATTACAGGGGAAAGTATCTTTCCGCCAATAACCTTTTTTGTTTCCAAAAAGAATCTGGACCGGGTGCAGGAGCAGTATGTGGATCAGGAAGCAGCAAAAAATTTATCGGAAAACAACAATGATGTATTAAATACAGACAAGGAAATCTTTTTTACAAGCTTGTCAGGTCTGGCACTGATCACCATGGATAAAAAATGCTCAGATAAGCTGTACGCGTACAATAAAAACCGGGTGGCTCAGATTTCTGACTTTGAGTTTCTGCATGATCTTGATTACATCAAAAAGAATACCTGGCAGAATATTATGGCAGATATTTCTGATCTGATCCCGGCCGGTGTGGGAATGATCCTTTTTACGGTTATTTCCTTTGTGACACTTTCCACACTGATGTATCAGAAAAACATGAAGAAATATTCGATTTATTATGTGCAGGGGCTGACCTGGAAGCAGATCTTCCGGATCCATATCCTGTATATATCGCTGATCATTCTGACAGCACTGGTGCTTGGCATTCTGCTGATCCTTGTGGCAGGCCACTTCGGTCTTTGGAGCGGTCTGGCAGTGCAGCTTGGCGGCGTGCAGATTGCAGGCTGTCTGATCATTACGGTTCTGCTTCTGGTATCTTCGGCGTTAATGTGTCTCTCCCTGGTGAAAGGAAGATCGGCAAAGGAGATTTTGCAGGAGTAGTGTGAAGGTTTCACATGACGGATTTGAACCATGAGTTTCAAAGCCTGAAAGGGGGAGAAATATGATCTGTTTGAAAAATATCGTAAAAATATACAATAAGGGAAAAAGCAATGCCTATGAGGCTCTTCATGGGATTTCCATGGAGATTCAGGACGGGGAGATGACAGCGGTGATCGGAACCTCCGGGGCAGGAAAGTCTACGCTGCTTCATATTCTTGCCTGCATTGACGGGTATGATTCCGGAGAATATACCATTGACGGAGAGGAGGTTGGCAGGATCTCCGAAAAGCAGATGGCGCAGGTGCGCAATGAAAAGATCGGCATGGTAATGCAGGACTTTGCATTGGTGGATGGGTTTACGGCACTGGACAATGTGCTGATCCCGTTGGACTTTGCAGACAGGAAACAGCGGATCCGAAAGAAGGAACGCCGGGAAAAGGCATTAAAGATGCTTGATATGGTAGGGATGAAGGAATTTGCCGGAAAACCGGTCAATAACCTGTCAGGTGGACAGAAGCAGCGTGTGGCGATTGCCCGTGCCATTGCAAATGATCCGTCTATCATACTGGCAGATGAGCCGACGGGAGCACTGGATTCTGCTACAACCGAGGAAATCATGAAGGTATTCCGTGAGCTGAATGAGCAGGGAAGAACGATCGTTATCGTGACGCATGATCTTTCTGTGGCAGAGCAGTGCGACAGAGTCATCCGGATCGAGGACGGGCGGATCGTGGAGTAAAAAGGGCAAAACCAGCGTTTAGCCCTCCAAGAATTGCTTCGCAAAACCAGCATAGAGGATATCAGCTCTGGATATCAGCAAGTGCCTTTTTAAACTGGACGGCAAATAAAACAGAGGTAAAGGTTACGGCGATCACATCTGCGATCGGTTCTGCCATATATACGCCTGTGGTGGGATCTGATACGATGTGAGGCACAATATAGATCAGCGGGATCAGCAGTACGAATTTACGGACAACAGCAACGATAATGGAATTGACCGCTTTGCCGAGAGATGTAAATGTCATCTGGCAGGCAACCTGGATACCGAACAGGCAGAGACCTCCCAGATAGATTCGAAGCATTGGTGCACTAAATGTGATCAGATCTGCATCGGAGGTAAAAATGATTACGAAGGCTTTTGGAATAAGTTCCACTGCCGTCCAGAGTAACGTGGAATATACGAAACATGTAATAGCAAGCAGACAGAATGTTTTCTTCACTCTGTCTGCATTTTTGGCTCCATAATTATAGCTGGAAATAGGCTGTGCACCCTGGGCAATTCCCTGAAGGGGCAGCATGGCAAACTGCATCACGCTGGTTAAAATGGTCATAGCTCCCACCGCAATATCGCCACCGTAGCGAAGCAGGGAAGAATTAAAGCAGACTGATACAATACTTTCACTTGCCTGCATAATGAAAGCAGCAAGTCCCAGTGCCACGCAGGGAAGGATAACCTTTGGTTCCAGACGCATGTATTTGGTCCGGAGGTGAAGCTGTGTTTTTGAACCGCAGAGGAACAGGACAACCCAGATCATGGAAATGCCCTGTGACAGGATTGTTGCCAGTGCGGCACCCTTTACGCCCATATGAAAGCCAAAGATGAATACAGGATCCAAAGTGATATTACAGACGGCACCGATCACCACGGAAACCATGGAAACGGTTGTGAAGCCCTGTGCCGTAATAAAAGAGTTCATACCAAGGGTCAGTTGTACAAACAGTGTACCGAAAGCGTAGATCTGCATATAATCTGTGGCATAACCGATGGTATTTTCACTGGCACCGAAAGCCAGCAGTAAATCTTTGCTCCAGATCAGCAAAACGGCAGTCAGGATCAGAGAAATAATAATCTGCAGAGAAAAGCAGTTGCCCAGTATTTTTTCGGCAGATTCCTCCTCCTGCTTTCCCATATAGATCGAAGCTCTTGGGGCACCGCCGGAGCTGACCAGTGCCGCAAAAGCGGAAATGATCATAATGATCGGCATACAGACACCGACCCCGGTAAGAGCAAGACTTCCTTCACCGGGGATGTGTCCGATATAAATGCGGTCCACGATATTGTAAAGCATATTGATGAGCTGTGCGATGACGGTGGGAATGGACAGCTTGAGAAGAAGCTTTCCAATCGGTGCGGTACCTAAGAAATTTTTGTTATCCTGCATGATCCATGATCTCCTTTTGCGTTTGTATATGACTCATTTCGAATCGTTCCAGAATAACAAATAATACAATATGAGCCGGGAAAAGTCAAGGGGACGGTCTGCGTTATTTGTTTGTGCTGTCTGCATCTATTACGGACTGGATCTGTTTCATCAGAGTATCGTAGTTGTCCTTATTATCAATGCCACCGAGCATTGGGTCGCCTACAATATTGCCATTTCTGTCAACGAGTATTGTTGTAGGAAATGCCATGATCTCTGAGGCATATTTTCCGGCGGCGGAGGAGGAGTCAATGGAAATGTTGCGGTATCTGGCTCCCTGGCTTTTGAGAATAGAGGCAGCGTCTTTCATGGCAGTCTTGTTTTCGTCGAAGGTTTCTGTGTTGATGCCGATCACTTCGCCACCCTTTGATCTGATCGCATCGTTTAATTCGTTTAGCTTAGACAGCTCAGCGACACAGGGCTTGCAGCCGGTAAACCAGAAATTGACGACAGTCACAGCGTTACCGGAAAACAGACTTTCATCAACCGGATTACCATCGAAATCCTTACCGGAAAAATTCCTGAATGGAGAGGAGTCTTTGGAACTGTCTTTCTGGCTGCTATTGTCGGATGATGTATTTTTCTTCTCGATTTCTGCTATCTGTTTTTCAATTTTTCGTATCTCTTTGATATCATTTGTGAGTGTTTTTAACTCATCCTTGGTAAAGGAATCCTTGTTTGCTTTTACGGTATCTGCAAGATAATCAGCATAATCACCGCTTGGATCAGCATCCCCTTTATTCATCATACCAAACGCCTTGTTCCATGCATCTGCGTGATCTGCAAAAAACTGGTTTTCCTGCTGATATAAATCATCCAGCCGGGAATTGGATTTATCTGATGTTTGGGTGCCGGCTTCGGTTTGTGTGTCCATAGAACCGGAGGTGGAAGATTGTTTTGTGCTGCATGCGGTAAGTGACAATACTATGCAGAGTGTAAAAATAGAAATAAAGGTTACTTTTGTTTTCATGAGTTATGACTCCTTTCAATTATTGTAATATGTGAATTAGTTACCGGTTGTCTTTCTTTTGACATGAGGTTCCCAGAAACTGATAGTGGATCGCATCCATCGGACAGGCCTTTATACAGGCTCCGCAGCGTATGCATTCCGGATGATCCGGTGTCCTGCACACATCGACATCCATCTTACATGATTTAGAACATTGACTGCATCCGATGCATTTGCTGTTATCCACGGAAATATTCAGAAAGCTGATCTTATTAAATAATGAGTAGATCGCACCAAGAGGACAGATCCATTTACAAAAGGGTCTGTAAAATAAAATACTAAGCACAACCACTGAAATTAAAATAATACATTTAAAGGAAAAAAGCTTTCCAAGTGCAGAGCGGATAGCGGCATTTCCAAGTGAGAGTGGTATCGCACCCTCCAAGACTCCCTGTGGGCAGATGTATTTGCAGAAGAACGGGTCGCCCATTCCTATAGAATTCGTTACAAGCAATGGTAAAAGTATGACGAAAACAATAAGAATGAGATATTTCAGGTATCTGAGTGGTTTCAGTCCGGCTGTTGAAAATTTTTTTCCGGGAATTTTATGAAGTAAATCCTGAAACCATCCAAATGGGCACAAAAAGCCACATATAAATCTGCCAAGCGTCACACCGAGCAAAATAAAGAACCCGGTTATGTAATATGAAAACCTGAATCCGGATGATCCGACAACCGCCTGAAAGGCACCGATTGGGCATGCACCTGTTGCGGCTGGACAGGAATAGCAGTTCAGACCGGGTACACATACTGTTTTAGCATTGCCCTGATATATTTTTCCCTGAAATAAATTGGGAATATGGATATTGGTCAGCAGTGTCGCTGCTGCCTGTATCCAACCGCGTATTCCGGCTGTTTTTTTTGATAATATCGTTTTTTTCTTATCCAATTCCTACACACTCCAGACATATTTTAATTGCTTTTCCAAGTACGACCGCTGCTTCTCCCCTGACTGCACCGTAGCCCATCATAGTGATCCCTGAGATGAGCAGAACGATCTGACATGTTTTTTTGCATTTCAAGATAATGATGCTCCTTTTTTTGTTGTATTATTGACCAGCTGACTTTTGCATTATACAATATACATTGTAAAATTATTGTTAAGAAGAAGGGTGTATATTTTGAGATTATTAATTGTTGAGGATGAGAAACAAATATGTGATATGGTTGCAAAAAGCCTGTATCACGCCGGATATGAGGTGGATACCTGCTATGATGGGGGAGAGGCCCTTGAGTATATACTGTCGGAGAATTATGACCTGATCGTTTTGGATCTGAACCTGCCCGGGATGGATGGAATGGAGATCCTAAAGGAACTTCGGAAGGAAAATGACGAGACAAAGGTTCTTATATTATCAGCAAGAGGACAGATTGTGGATAAGGTGGAAGGACTGGATGCGGGAGCAAATGATTATATGGAAAAACCATTTCATCTACAGGAGCTTGAGGCGCGTATCCGAAGTCTGACAAGAAGGCAGTTTGTGCAGAAAAATATATGTCTGGAAAGTGGAGAAATAAAGTTTGATACGATACGGCGTGAGGCGTATGCAAAAGAAAAAAAGGTTCCACTGACAAGAAAAGAATATGGTATTCTGGAATATTTACTTCTCAATCAGGGAAGACCGGTCAGCCAGGAGGAACTCATAGAGCATGTCTGGGATGCTTCGGCAGACAGCTTCAGCGGAGCCATCAGAGTGCATATGTCTTCCCTCAGAAGAAAGCTTAAGGCTGAACTGGGTTACGATCCCTTGATCAACAAGGTAGGAGAGGGATATAAAATACGGGAGGAATCGGAACGATGAAAAGAATGTCGCTGCAGTGGAGGCTTACATGCATCACTACATTGTGTATTGCAGTGATATGTGGATGCCTGACAATGTTTGTTTATAAAAACGGTGTACATTATATTGATTCCCTGCAGGGAACGGTTGAATCCCAGGGGGATGATAAAGGGGGCAATGCGGATGAGATCTATATCAGCATTCCGGATGATAAGTGGGATGAGTTTGCAAATGAATTTTCTGTTCAGGTGTACAATAATAAGGCAGACTACAAAAGAAACAGCTTGATAATCTCGGTTTTGCTGGCTCTTTTTGGAGGAGTTGCGACTTATTTCATAAGTGGGCATGCTCTCAGACCAATTAGCGAGTTCTCCGACAAAATAGAAGAGGTGCAGGCTCAAAATCTGTCTGATTCCCGAATGGAGGAAAATAATGTGAAAGAATTGAACCAGCTTAGCATTTCATATAATAAGATGCTGGAACGCTTATCGGATGCATTTGAAATACAGAGGCAGTTTACGGCAAATGCAGCACATGAGCTTCGTACGCCATTAACATTAATGCAGGTACAGCTGGATCTATACAATTCTTCCGGGCATCCGGGAAATGATGAAGACACATTACAGACGATCAAGATGGTTACAGAACAGAGCGACAGATTAAACAAGATGGTAAAGACACTTCTTGATATGAGTGAGCTTCAGACGGTGGGAAGGGATGACAAAATTATGATCGCTGCCGTTGTGGAAGAAGTTTTGGTGGACTTGGAACCTCTTGCACAGGAAAAGAATATAAGGCTCATTGGAAAATGTGGGGATATTACAATGATGGGAAGTGATATTCTGATTTACCGGCTCGTATACAATCTGGTTGAGAATGCCATAAAATATAATCATTTGGGCGGTCAGGTCACAGTCACTGTATGCCGGAAGGAAAAGCAGATTTCTTTATCGGTAGAGGATACGGGAAGTGGAATACCGGAGGAACTTAAGGAGAGGGTGTTTGAACCATTCTTTCGCGTGGATAAATCCCGAAGCCGTGAGCTTGGTGGTGTAGGACTGGGACTTGCTCTTGTTCGAGAAATTGTGCGGGTACATGATGGAAGGATTGCCATTAAGTCAAAGCCGGCAGGAGGAACGATTTTTGAGGTGATATTATGAATAAAATTAAGCTGACTGCACTTCCCTGTATATGTGCAGATGTTTTTTACGGTACTGACATAATCAGACCGGGAGGAGAAGCCCTGAATTTTGCTGCTCATGCCTCGCACTTTAAGAATGTAGATGTTATGCTTCTGGGGATTGTCGGCAAAGATAAATATGCAGAAGTGATCATGGATTCCATAGAAACGCTTGCTCTTGATAAAGATCATATACGCATTGATGAAAGATATCCGACTGCCAATAACATGACTTACCTTACAGAATCAGGCGACAGGTATTATAAAAATGATTCCTGGAACGGACAGATTCTCGATAACATCGTACTCAATGATAACGAAATCAAAATCTTATCAGAATCCGATGTGGTCTTTGTTCATTTTCTGGCCTCGTGTTTTTCACAGATCATTGAACTGAAAAAAACATCTGGCTTTAAACTTGCGGTAGATTTTGATGTATATAGAGATTTTGCAGATATGGAACGGCTTGCCCCGTATGTTGATTTCTTTATGATAAGCGGCTTGGAAGAACTCCTGCCGAAATTCAAAAAGTTATCGGACAAATACCACTGCCTGTTTAATATATCGCTTGCAGAGCGCGGAAGCGTTACATACTTTCATGGACAGGAATTCAGGGTACAGGCGGTGGAAGTTGAGAGTATCATTGACACGACAGGCTGCGGCGACAGCTATCACGCTGGATTTGTCTGTTCATATATGCTTGAAAATGATATTGAAAAAGCGATGGAAACAGGCTCCAAAATCGCAGCAGAAACATTAAAGCATTATGGTGGATTCTGATCAGGAAAAGCATGATATCTCCATAGCCTAGCACTTTTTAAGATTATTTTTTTGATTTTTTGGATAGGCAATAATATAATGAAATAAATGGGAGAATTGAAATGAAAATTGATAGAATACTTGGGATAATTATTTATCTTTTAAATCATGACAGGGTTTCGGCTAAAACATTAGCCGAAAAATATCATGTATCTGTCAGGACAATTCAGCGGGATATGGTAAATATTGCATCTTCCGGCATACCGATATATTCGGATAGTGGAAAAAACGGTGGATATTCTATTTTACCCACATATAAATTAAAAAATACAAATATTAAAAGTGATGAACAACAGATGATTATTAAAGCATTAGAAAGTTTATCAACTTCATATACGAATCATACATTAGATTCCATTATCGAAAAGTATAACTCCATTATTGGCAAGGAAGGTGGACAAAGGATTTTTTGGGATTTTGGTGTAACAAAAGAGAATCAACAGGTTCAAAATGTCAATATAATATTGGAGCATGCAATAGCAGAGAAGAAATACATTTCTTTTCATTATAGAAATGCCGGCGGAAAAGAATCTGATCTGACAGTGGAACCCTTAGCAATACATTATAAATGGTATGCATGGTATCTATTTGCGTATAAGGACGAAAAGAAGCAATATTATACTTATAAGGTTGCAAGAATGAGAGATGTTGAAATGTTAAACAGAAAATCCATAATTGATCATGGAGACATCGAAAGTCATATGAAAGAAAGTGAACAAAATTATTATAAAACATGTATAAATATAGAAGTGCATTTTAAAGAACGGGAAAGCAGTTTAATACAGGAATATTTTCCGGATTGCCAAATAGAGAAGATGAAAGATGGGATGTGCAGAATATTTATTGGTGTACCGGCGAAGGAACGTTTATGGAAAGCCCTTTTATTAAGCTTTGGAGATCATGTGAAAGTAGTAGCCCCAGAGGAATACAAAAAAGAATTAATTGATATTGCAGAAAAATTTTTATCTAATTACGACAGCTAGTTGTCGTAATGAAATGTTACAATGAGCCCCGGAACTTTTGAAACAGGCGAAAGAGGGGAAAACGATTTATGAAAAGAACGGAAAATAAGATGTATAATTTTATGCTCTTTTTTATCAGTCAAACAATATCGGAATTAGGAACTTCCATGACCGGATTTGCAACTGTGATTTGGATGTATTCTAACAGTGGACAGGTGATGTCATCATCTTTATTGGCAATCTGTAGTACGGTTCCTTATTTAACGGTAAGTCTTTTTGGGGGAGCGGTTGTTGATAAAACGAATAAGAAAAAAATTATGCTTATTTGTGATTTGATTGCTGCAGTGGGGTCTGTAATCCTCTTGAGCTGTTATAGTTTGGGAGTTTTACAGTTATGGGTATTATGTCTGGTAAATGTAATCAATGGATTTATGAATGCATTTCAAAATCCTGCTTCTCAGGTTGCGGTAACCTTATTGGTGGATGAGAAAGATTATGCAAGGATTGGTGGGGTTCAATCGACAATGGGAGCAATGGTTGGTATATTTCAGCCGATTCTGGCAACCACAATTCTTAATGTATTTGGTTTGCAATGGATTTTAATCGTTGACTTATGCACATTTTTCTTTGCATTTTTCGTATTATTATTTGTTGTGGAAATACCGGATGAGATCTCTTCGGACAATCAGACCTCCTTTTCAGAAATATGGAATGGGTTGAAAGAAGGAATTGACTTTATAGCTGGCAATCGGCCGATTTTGATGCTTTTAATTATGTATTGCATTTTGGAATTTATAGGGGCAATTTCATTTGACAGTATGTGTACACCGCTTCTTTTGGCGAGAACAAACAATAACGAAATAACCGTGGGGATTGTTTCATCATTTATGGCGATAGGATGCATAGCAGCAAGTGTGTTATTGTCGATCATAAGGCAACCTTCAAAAAAGTTACCACTAATGTATCTGGGCAGTTATCTGTGCTTACTTGGCATTACGCTGTTTGGAATGGGGAGAAATCTTGTATGGTGGTGTATCGTCGTATTTATTGGCTGTTTTGGAAGTCCGATATATCATACATATCAGACAATCATTATAAGAGAAAAGATTGACACTTCTATGCAAGGACGTGTTTTTTCTTTGCAGGGAATGATCACGCAGGCTTTAACTCCCCTGGGGTTTCTGGGAGGAGGGATGCTGGCAGATTATGTTTTCGAACCATTTATGAAGAAGATGTATTCGAAACGAAACATAATAACTTTTCTGGTTGGCAGGCAAAAAGGCTCCGGAATAGGATTAATATTTGTTCTTGCAGGGGTAACAGGGATTATTGTACTAACGATCATGAAATGTAATCCTGCTATAAAACAGTTGGACCGGTAATACAGGAGAAGGGCTTGTATGCGTCTCTGTGGAATGTGCGGGCACAGTATTACCAGACTGGAAAGCAGGTTTGTATGGAATGATTATAAGATGTATGTTGCTCCATATGAGAAGGGGAAACCTATTTACTATGAATTTACAGAGTGTCTGGTGGAAGAATTTGCCAGAAAATATCAACGGAATGGGATATCAAGAGACCGCTCATAAAAAGTGCAAATACACAAAAAATAGTAATGGCTATTGAAGTGAAGATGATATAATGGTAAAATATCATTACCAAATTTCGTGCCAGGCACAAAAATGAGGAGTGGTTTTATGGAGATTAAGAGAGATTCGTACCTTGAACAATTAAAAATAAGAAAAGATAATGGAATGATAAAGATTATTACGGGAATCAGGAGATGTGGCAAATCATTTCTGCTATTTGTGCTGTTTAAAAAATATTTATTGGAGAGTGGTGTAGATCATGATCATATTATTGAGATTGCTTTAGATAGTATTGAAAATGAGGAGCTGAGAGATCCTAAAAAGTGTTACCGGTATATTAAAGACGCTATGAAAGACGAACAGAAGTATTATCTGTTATTAGATGAAGTACAGTTTATGCCGCGTTTTGAGGAAGTGTTGAACAGTTTGCTGCGTATTGGCAATATTGATGTATATGTAACCGGCAGTAATTCCAAATTTTTATCCAGCGATATTGTAACTGAATTTAGAGGCAGAGGAGATGAGATAAGAATTTATCCATTGTCTTTTGCAGAATTTTATGCAGTTTTTGATGGAGATTTTGATGATGCATGGGAGGAGTATATGATATATGGCGGTTTGCCACAAGTGGTAAAATTTTCTGTGGAACGCCAAAAAGCGGAGTATCTTAAGAATATTTTTAACAATGTTTATATCAAGGATGTGGTAGAGCGAAACAGGATTCAGAATGTTGATGAAATTAATACTTTGGTAGACATTCTTGCTTCTGTCATAGGAGCTCAAACTAATCCGACTAAGATATCCAATACTTTTAAAAGTGAACGAGGTATCAATTACAGCAATAAAACTATATCCAACCATATAGATTATCTTGCAGAAGCATTTTTGATTTCTAAGGCGGAACGGTATGATATTAAAGGCAGAAAATATGTGGGGGCGAATCGGAAATATTATTTTTCGGATATAGGACTTAGAAATGCCAGATTGAATTTCAGACAGCAGGAGCCTACTCACATTATGGAGAATATCGTATATAATGAGCTGCTTATCCGGGGTTATAATGTGGATGTTGGTATTGTGGATGTATTTGCAAAGAGCAGTGAAGGAAAGAAAGTTCATAAGCAGTTAGAGGTTGATTTTGTAGTGAACCAGGGCAGTCAGAGATATTATATTCAGGTGGCTTATGATATGACTTCCGAGGAAAAGCAGACGCAGGAGCTTAACTCGTTGAGAAATATTCCAGATTCATTTAAGAAGCTTGTAATCGTAAACGGAACGAAAAAGCCATGGAGAAATGAGGAAGGATTTGTGATCATGGGAATGAAATATTTTCTGCTCAATGCAGATAGTTTGGAGTTTTAATATGGGAGCATAAGCCCCGGAATTTACATTTTAGACACATACAGTAGAAAACTTTCCGGTATTGGAGATCTTTCATACTGATTTGTTCCTTTGTATTTCCTAGCGGAGCTTGCTATATCGGAAGTCACAATAGGAGGCACCTTCTGCAATCGTTCCGGTTCTCACCAGTTTCATGTTCATAATATCTGCGAGCACATAATCCATTCTGCACAGATAGGCAGCCAGCTCCGGACACCCTTCATCCTGACAGAGCTTGCATATACCACATTCGTGATAATCATAACCCAGATCATACTCGTCATTTCCAGGCAGAATATCAACAACCCAGTCATTTTCATATTTGCGTTTATGGCTGTCTTCAGACCATTGCCGTCTTGCAGGTATTCTCTTTGGATCTAAGTAACTGTCAGCATCCCCCATTATTTTGTGAAACAGCTTGGATGCACACAGCCCATCCCGGAATATCTCATAATTTTCTTCGGCAGACCTGCTGGTGCTGCGGTTTAATGCAATAAAATAGCTTCCCATAATATATGAACTTAACAAATTGGACTTGCCAATATCTTTCGCACGGTCCAAAATGATCTTATGTTCTTTTGCGATTTTTCGTGATGTATTTTTAGGAAACCCTCGTCTTTTTAATTCTGCTTTTACGGCATTATGATAAAAATGATAGATCAATCTTACACTAAATGTATTCTTCATGCTTTGTCACCTTCTGTATGATAATGGATTCCAAGCTCTGTCTCTAAACCATGGAGCAGAATCGTCATTGCTTCTGTAAATGCGTTTTTTATCTCCTCTGTGATTCCATTCTGACAGGAATCATCCGCGATCATTTCACAGATCATGGAAAATTCGGAGGAAGAAAGCATATAGATGGTCTTGTCTGATAATTTTTTTGAAGCAAGCCCACGTCGGTATAATTCCCCGTAATAATTGGATGCAAATTGGGTACTGCGTTTCAGGTAGATGGAACGAAAACGATCAATATATGTCCCGGAATCATTTTTCAATAACATATGAAAAAGCTTCATGTCTCCCTGCAACAATTCCAGTGTCTGCAGAGATACTCTCGAATATAGAACCCGAACCAGTTCCTCATCTGACATGGCAGAGAAATCAACGCCCATCATAGATTCAGTAATACTCATAAGTTTTTGTCCGCTTGCGCGAAAAATCTCTCCGAACATTTCCTCTTTGCCGGAGAAATGTTTATAGATGGCTCCGGCTGTGATGCCGGCTTTTGCAGCGATCTTTCGCATAGAGGCATCCTGATATCCTGCTTCAAGAAATATTTCCATAGCACTTTTTAAGATCAGTTCTCTGGTTTCTTTGGAACTCTCGCGAATAATGACCGCCTCCTTTGATAAAGTATTGCATTAGGTCAATACATGTGTCATGCTGGTAAACATTGTTTACTTTATAACATATCGGATGGAGAAAGTCAAGAAGACTCTGCCTTATTGCAGTGAGGCGAAATTGGAGCAGCGATACTTGACGGATTCAAAGGAATTCATTATACTTCATTTAACGGGTGAGCACCTACCGACAGTCAGGCTGATTTTAGTCTGGCTGTCTTTCTTAGTGTATAAGGATTTTTTAGGAGGGAATAAATATGTCAATGATATGGCCCATCGCACTGGTGGTATTTTCAAATATTATTTATCAAATTTGTGCCAAGGGAGTGCCGAAAGAGATGGATGCAATGGCATCCATGACGATAACCTATCTTGTGGGGCAGTATGTTCTGCCATTATGTATTTTGTGATGAACAAAAATGGCAATTTATTACAGGAGTATGCCAAAATGAATTGGGCACCGTTTTTTCTCGGTGTTTCTGTGGTTGGACTGGAGGTTGGTTTTATTTATGCTTACAAAAACGGTTGGGCAGTCAGTACGGCGTCCCTTGTGTAAAGTGCATTTTTGGCAGTTGCATTGATTATTGTGGGAGTAGTTTTGTACCGCGAAGCAATCACAGCCAACAAAGTCATTGGGATCGTAATATGTTTGATTGGTCTTTATTTTATAAATAAGTAAAATATTTCGTTGTTTGGTGTGGGATATTTCAGCGAATAAATCAAAAGGAGAACGAAGAATGAACGGAAAATTTACTGTGAGAAAAGCAGAGGAAAAGGATATTGTGTTGTTGCAAAATATGATCAAGGGGCTGGCTGCATATGAGAAAAGGCCGCAGGATATGACGGCCTCTCCGGAAAATCTGCAGTATTGGCTTTTCGAAAAGAAAATAGCAACGGCATTGATCGCACAGTACAATGATGAGGTGATCGGATACGCAATCTACTATCCTGTGTTTGGCTCCTTTGCAGCAGAGGGCGGGGTTCATTTGGAAGACCTATTTTTATGTGAGGAGTATCGTCATGGTGGTCTTGGGAAAAAGTTCTTCTCCCAAATAGAGGAATTTGTTAAACAGGATGGTTACGATCTGATCGAATGGAGCTGCCTTGGCTGGAATACACCGTCAATTCGTTTTTATGAACAAATTGGTGCTGTGCAAGAGCATGGAAGAAAGTATTTTTCCTACATTTGTAAATAAATAGTTTTGCTTTTTGTTCTATTTAGTAGGTAGAGAAAATATTGAACGGCAGCAGGAATTACAGTGCAGCGGTGAGGGGGACATCGGAGAAAGCTGGCTTGTTCTTTTTGCGTTAGAGGAGCTTTAGAAAATGAATGATGCCTATGAAGTTCAGGATTCTCTGCCGGATCATATAATCATAGCAGCATTGATAAAAAAGAGAATGCACGATTTATGAACATGATCTGAAACGACGATTTGATAAAATATATCAATTGACAATTGTGTAATTATGCAAAATAATTTATAAATTATGGTAAAATGGATGAGGTGAAAATATGAGACAATTATTACTGCTTGTGAAATATCAGATGAAACCAGAAACCAGAACATTATTTGTGGATGAGGTGATTTCTTCCGGAGTTTTAGAAAAAATAAAGGAAGAGGATGGTTTTATTTCCTATTAAAAGAAATAAAAGAGAAATATGTTCTGAATACATCGGTTCGGCAACCGGGCAATTGACTTCAAAAAGGGATGGATGACTTATATGAAAAAACAATTTTTTGAAACAGAAAAACACGGCTTCTATGGAACATATTATGAAAACCCGAAGGGTTCCGATTGTGCAATGATCGGGTTGTTTGGAGATGATCCTAATGATTTTATGGCAAAGTGTGGTGCAAAATGGTTGCATAAAAATGGTGTAAATGTGCTTTGTATGTCTCCCGGCAAGAAAAATTACAGTCATATAAATTATCCGCTGGAACGGATTGAGACAGCCATTCAATGGCTGATGAGTAATGGAAACAGGAAAGTTGGAATTATGGGGATGAGTACCGCCGGTATGGATGCGATCGTTGCAGCTTCTTATTTTCCGGATATCACATTAACCTTTGGACTGACAGCCAGTGACTTTGTGTGGCAGGGTTTTGAGCAGGGCAATAAGGATGGCTGTAAAGAGTGGCCGGTTCCGGGGACTTCCACTCTTTCCTGGAAGGGAAAGCCTCTGGCGTACATGCCGTTTGTCTATGAGCATCCGGTATATTGGCAGAAGGTGGAGGAAGAGACAAAAGGCTCCGGTGATATTGAGCGAAGTACCTGCCTGTTTATTGATTCGGAAAAAGCAAGAGAACACACAGAAGAGGAAATGATCAAGGTGGAAAATATAAAAGGACGGTTGTTTCTTGTGGGGGCGGATGATGATTCCTTCTGGGAAGCCGGAAAATATATCCGCCGTATGGATCAGCGTTTAAAAGAGCGTCCTCATACCTGTCAATATGAGGCACTTGTATATGAGCATGGAACGCATTTCGTATTGCCGGAGTCCCTGCTTCGAAAGGCATTACCCGTAGGGTTGAAATTTGTGTTGCGGTTTATTTTCAAGGCGGCAAAGGAATATCCGAATGAGTGTGAAGCTACCAGAAAGGACATCGACAAAAGGCTTTCGGCGGCATTAAAGGAATGGCGGGAAGAGTAGTGAGGGCTTATGGAAACGGAAGCAGATTCATTAACATAAATGTTTCAGGGAGCGGCAACGGTAAAGGGAGCACTTGTTATTACACCTTCCAAAGTAATTGTCACAACGCCCGGTGCGGATAATAAAAAAGAAATTTAATGGAAAAGGCACTAATAAATTCCATAGTAACTTAAAAAAAGAACCCCTTTAAGCTATAATGAAACAAGACCAATAGTTTGAAGGGGATTTTTATGGCAAAGTATAAGAAAAAATTAGAGGAAGATATACGGTGTCCATTGGAATATGGCTTGACAATTTTTGGCGGAAAATGGAAATCCCGTATTATCTGCGTATTGTCGGCAAAGGAAAAGCTCCGGTACAGCGAGCTTCGGAAGGAATTGTATAATATAACGGATGCAGTGCTGTCGGACAGTACAATGTCAGAAATGTGATCATCACAGATAAAAAATGAGGAAGGAATGTAGGAGCAGTATGTTGAAGTATACGGAACAAAAAATATTTACACAGGAACAGGTGCAGCAGTTATTTTTATCGGTAAATTGGATTTCCGGAAATTACCCGGAGCGTTTATACAAGGCTTTGATGCATTCGTCTACCGTACTGACAGTGTGGGATGACGAAAAGCTGGTGGGTCTGGCCAGGGTTCTGGACGATACGGAAATGCTGGCGCAGGTTCATTATGTACTTGTACATCCGGATTATCAGGGAAAGGGCATCGCCGGTCAAATGATTGAATATATAAAAGAAAAATATAAGAACTTTTTGTATATTGAGGGGATGCCGGAAGATAAAAAGAATGTGCCGTTTTATGTGAAGCATGGATTTTCTGTTATGGAAAATGGCGCGGCGATTCAGATCTGTAATTTGGATGAAAATTAAAGTGAGACTTAAAGCGAGGAGAATAAAATGGGCTTTTTATTAGGAATTATTTATCTGTCGTTTATTAGTCTGGGGCTGCCGGATGCCCTTTTGGGGGCAGCCTGGCCGAATATGTATCCGGCGTTTCATGTTCCTGTGTCTTATGCAGGAGCGATATCCATGATCATTGCATTTGGGACGATCATTTCCAGTCTGCAGAGTGATCGTCTCACCAGAAGGTTCGGAACAGGAAAAGTAACAGCAGTAAGTGTTGGAATTACGGCACTGGCACTTTGGGGATTTTCTATCAGTCACAGTTTCCTTATGCTCTGTTTATGGGCAGTCCCTTATGGGCTTGGAGCAGGCAGTGTCGATGCTTCTTTAAATAATTATGTCACCCTGCATTATGCCAGCAAGCACATGAGCTGGCTGCATTGTATGTGGGGAGTGGGGGCAACACTTGGACCGTATATTATGGGGGCTGTGCTTACGGGTGGTGCCATCTGGAACACAGGGTATCGTATTATTTCCGTATTGCAGATTGTACTTACGGCGGTTCTGGTATTTAGTCTTCCGAAATGGAAGGAGCAAAAGACATCCTCTGAAGAAACAATGGGAGGAAAGGTTCTTTCGCTGAAGGAAATTATTGGGATTCCCGGAGCAAAAGCGATTATGATCTGTTTCTTCTGTTATTGTGCAGTAGAGCAGACAACCATGCTCTGGGCAAGCAGTTATTTGAATCTGGCAAAGGGGGTCGATGCCAAAATGGCCGCTTCCTTTGCTGGGATGTTTTGCATTGGAATTACCGTTGGCCGGGGAATCAATGGATTCATTGCAATGAAACTGAATGACAGACAGATGATCTGTATGGGACAGGCAATTATCGGTGTGCAGATGGCCAGTGCATATATCGGAACGTGTCTTATGCCGCCATTGTTTGGGCTGCTCGCAAACCATATATCCATCCGACTGTTGCCGGTTTATCTGCTGATTCTGCTTGGGCTTATGGTATATATGCATGAGCGGCTGGAACGGAAAGTGCATTGAAATCAAATGGATTAGCGTTATGGCAGAGGCGATTACGGATATCAGAAAGCAGATGGAAAATTAGACAGAAAAGTATTCAGAGGATAAATATAGTCAAATAGACCATATTTTTAGTTGAGAGTCTTTGGGGTAGAGAAGGGAAGGTAGATTTATTATGATGACCCAGGAGGAAAGAAGAGAATATCTGATCAATTATCTTTTGAAAGAAGAAATAAGGATTGGCAGATATAAAATTCCGGCAGATAAGCAGGGACAGGAGGAGCTGCTCCGTTCTCTGATGAATGTCAGGCCGCCGAAACCGATTCGTGAAGAGTTTTTAAAAATTCAGGATGAATATCTTAAAGAAAGAAACAGGGAACGGGGCATTACTGATATTGCGGATCTGGAACCTGTCGAAACAGATCCGAGACTTTATATCTGGCAGGGGAATATTACAACTCTTAAATGTGATGCTATTGTTAATGCATGCAATTCGCAGATGCTTGGGTGCTTTTCTCCGATGCACGCCTGTATCGATAATTTTATTCATACCTATGCCGGAGTAGAGCTCCGTCTGAAAATGCATGAGATTATGTCCATGCAGGGGCATGAGGAAGAAACAGGAAAGGCAAAGATCACATCGGGTTATAATCTTCCGGCAAAGTACATTCTTCATACAGTTGGACCAATCATACAGTGGACGGTTACGAGAGAGGACGAAGAACTGCTTGCAAGCTGTTACCGGGAATGTTTAAAGCTGGCAGCGGATACCGGAGCGGAATCTATCGCATTCTGCTGCCTGTCAACGGGTGTCTTTCGATTTCCTCAGCAAAGAGCGGCTGAAATTGCAACAGAAACGGTGAAAGAATTTCTGGACAAAGACGATAGAATTAATAAGGTGATATTTAATGTGTTTAAGGATGAGGATCAGGAAATCTATAGAAGTTTGTTGTAAATAGGATGATATTTTTAAATCAACATTTGGAGGGATAAAGTTTATGAAAAATAAAAGGATGATTATAGGATTAATGATCGGGGTAATAATGGCAATACTTTGGAGTGTTGTTTTCGTAAATGTATTAAACAGTATGGCGGGGATAGGAATTGGAATATGTCTGGGTATATCTTTTGGTATATCCGGCAGTCTGATCTTTGCAAAAACAGATAAGTGACAGGGGGATATATGAAAAGAAAAATTAAAGTTGTACATATTTATCTGTTGACATTTTTACTGTTTTATTTTGGAATTTTTATCCTGCTTCAAAATGTACCGGGATTGAATTTTTTGGCCATTGTTTTGGTGATGACTGCCCTATTATTTTCATGTGTGCCAGATGCTTTGATCAATCTGGAATTGATGCATGTAAATATTTGTTGGTATAAAAGTGATTTGATTACTAAAATGATTGTTTTTATGTTGACGTATTTTTACTTGAAGGATTTCACATATCCGGTGATTTTTCTTCTTATTATCGGATTTTCCATCATAAATGTAGTGTCTGCATTTATGATTGGGAGAGAAGTTAAAAATCTTTCTTTATCTGCAGACGAGATAAAAGAGAAATTACAGCAGGTCAATGACGAAAAAACAGCACAGGTTCTTCCGTATTTGGCAGGATATTCAATCTGTGCAGCTTTTTTTGTAAATATGCAGGACTCTTTTGGTGAAACCTTAATTTGTGGAATAATTTATTTATTCGTTAATGTTTATATTGTTGAGAAAATTATTTTTGTATTAAAAAATAATGGTATAAAATCAGTCAATAAATATCGGGTGATCTTCTGGTTAATACATATTTTAAATATGATATTTGCGATTGGAAAATATGATATGATGTGCTATTTCATGGCAGGAGATTATTGGATGATATGTCTGGATCTTCTCAATAAAAATAAGACGGCAATTGTGAAAGAAAAAAAGTCATCCTAAAATATTATGATTATCTACAAATAAAGGATGATTGGAAAAATGTTCTCAGGTAAGGATCAATAGAGGTAGTTATTATGATAAGAAAATTAAAAAAAACAGATGTAATTAAAGTGGCAGACATATGGCTGAATTCTAATATAAAAGCACATAATTTTATTCCGGCACGATACTGGGAAAGCAATTATGAACCGGTAAAAGAAATGTTGTTACAGGCAGAAGTTTATGTGTATGAGAGTGACGGGGAAATACAGGGATTTATAGGATTAAACGGAGAATATATTGAAGGTATTTTTGTCTGTGATAAACTGCAGTCACAGGGGATAGGAAAACTTCTGCTGGACTTTATAAAGGAGAGACGGACAGGATTAAGTTTAAATGTGTATGAGAAAAACACAAGAGCAATACATTTTTATCAGAGAGAGGGATTTGAAATTCAAGATGAAGGGATAGATGAAGCTACAGGTGAAAAAGATTATGTAATGATATGGCAGTAACATGTGTCTGGTTGTTCTAATAAAATAGTCGGGTTTTGGATGACTAATGGGGGTCTGTAGCTGATTTTCAGACATAAGAGTATCAATCCAGAACTTCAAAAGTATTGCCAATGATGCTTATATAAGGTAATATTTATTAGTTGACTGAGGTATAGATATGGAAGCAAGAACTGGTTGATTTTACAAAGGGATAGATATGGCGGCTACAATTATTTATTTGGTAATTTCACTATTGGTTTCACTTATTTTTATCATACTTGGAATAATCCAGTATAAAGCTGAAAAACCGGTAACAATAAACACGGGAGAGAAACCACCTCGTGAAGATGAACTGACGAGTGTTACTGAATGGAACCACAGACATGGCAGAAATTTTATTATTTTGGGGTGTGCATTTTTTTTTACGCTATCAGTTTTTGCATATTTTATTGAAAATTTGGTGGATAGTGTTGTGCTTCAGGCTGTTATTTTGCTAATTGCGTTATTTGCTGAGATAGCATGGGTTGAGTTTGAACATAAGGTGATGAAAAAGGAAATGATCAGATAGAACGCTGAAATAAATTGGAGGATGGGATAGTGAAAGTTATAGACATTGTCGGAGAAAATTATGTCGGTAATTGGGATAAAACCAGAACTGCCTGCAGAGGTATCGTTAAAGAGGGGGAGCACATTTTACTTTCCTATGAAACAAAAACAAATCAGTGGATGATTCCGGGCGGTGGTCTGGAAAATGATGAAAGTGAGGAAGAGTGCTGCATTCGGGAAATTGCAGAAGAAACAGGTGTAGAGGTAGAAACTTCGCAGTGCTTGTTAGAAATTGATGAATACTATGAAAACTGGAAATGGGTCAATAAGTATTTTATCTGCAAAGTAACAGGTACCACGGAAATCAAACAAACGGAACAAGAAATGCAGGTTGGTATGGAACCAAGATGGCTTCCAATATCTGAAATTAAAGAGATTTTTTCAAAGTATAATTCATATCAAGGGATAGATGAGATGTGCAGAGGAATATATTTGAGGGAATATAAGGCATTAAGTGAATTGATTTAATGAAGAAATTGAAATATGTATAATAATAGTAGCAAAATAGTAACTAGAGGTTTATGTGACAAATGCTTAAATTGTAATACGATGATTGTGGAGGTGACAAGAAATGCTTTTTTCACAAAAACTACAATTAATTCGTAAAAATGAAGGTTTTACTCAAGAAGCGTTAGCAGAAAAATTAGCTGTATCCAGACAGGCCGTAGCAAAGTGGGAGTATGGACGAGCATATCCTGATATTAGTAACCTTATTCAGATTAGCAGTTTATTCAATGTTACCATTGATTATTTAGTAAAGGATCAGGAGTGTACGGTTAATTGTTTGGATGATAATGAGACGGACATTGATCAGCTTATTAAATTTCGCTTAGAAGCAAATGTTAATACATATGCTGCGTATATGAATGAGACGGATTCAACGAGATTAGATTCCCGTGATTTTACATATACTAATGGTCCATATACATATCATGATACATATGTTGGCGGAGAATAGTTTGCTGGTGAAGAAGCCATATGGTATGAAGGAAAATCAAAGTATGCAATGAATTACATGGGACGCGTTTTGGATCAGAATTTTAGTGGTGATTTTCTAAAGGAAGCTCTGCGCCAAGCGAATAAAAAAATGCCATTTAGAGGACCGGAGCATTATCAGTCAGGGCAGTATATTTATAAGTGTAATGTGGTTGGAGACTTTACATGGTTTCAAGGTTATGAAGAAATTTTCTACAATAATATAAAGGTATATGAATGCTTTTTTCACGGCGGATTAATGAAGTAACACCGGAAATGAAGTTTAGCCGCCAGATTTTAGATTTAGAACAATTCGTAAAATGACGGTTATCCTTATGCAATCCCCATCAATTATGTTTATGACAAAGAAGTTCAAAAAATTTATTTTCATGGGGCGCATGCAGGGCATAAAGTGGATGCTCTAAGGAACTGTGATAAGGTATGTTTTACAGTGTTTGATGTTTCAGACAATCTTGTGCAAGAGACGCAAGATATATTGGATATAAGAGAATGTGAGAGAAGCAGATAACTTGAAAGCAAGAAAATTTCTATTTGACTTTTTCAAAAATAATAAATATAATAGCCTTTGAACGAGTAGCAGACTAGCGTAAATCCAGTTTTGCTACTCGTTTTTTGCAAATAATTAAAATATTTATGTCGTAAAAAAGTGTGTTGCTTATCAGCGTAAGTCCAGCTTGTGAGATAAGCACATACTTTTTTTATGCAGAAAAACAAGGAGGCGAAATCCTCTCCTCGCCAGGGGGCTCGGATTTTGCTTCGCAAAACAAGGAGGATTATGATGGCAGAAAGTAACAAGATGAAGGAGATGCCGGTGAATAAGCTTATGGTTCAGATGGGAATACCAATGATCTTATCTATGGCATTGCAGGCAGTGTACAATATTGTGGACAGTGCCTTTGTGGGAAACATGCGGGTGGGAAGTGAAGCGGCACTTAATGCACTTACCCTGGTTTTTCCGGTTCAGATGCTTATGGTAGCAGTCGGAATTGGAACCGGAGTAGGAACCAATGCGCTTCTTGCAAGAACACTGGGACAGGGGGACGGCAAAAAGGCTGCAAAAGTTGCAGGAAATAGTTTATTTCTTGGAGTAATTATTTATGCGGTATGTCTGTTGTTTGGAATTTTCGGAGTAAGGGTATATATTTCATCGCAGACCGTGGATCCGGATGTTATTGCAATGGGAACAGACTACTTAAAAATATGCTGCGTGATTTCATTTGGAATTATTTTCTTTTCACTATTTGAAAAGCTGTTACAGGCAACAGGGCGTTCTCTTTACTCTACCATCGGTCAGGTCGTGGGAGCCGTGGTAAATATTATTCTTGACCCGATCATGATTTATGGTATCGGACCGGTTCCTGAAATGGGAGTAAAAGGTGCAGCTTATGCAACGGTAATCGGACAGGTTGCATCTGCGGCATTGCTGTTTGTGTTCCATATAACGTTAAATAAGGAATTCGAGCATGGTGTCAAATATATGAAACCGGATGGCAGAATCATCAGGCAGATCTATTCGATCGGACTCCCGGCAATTATTGCACAGGCACTGATGTCTATCATGGTTTATGTGATGAATCTGATTTTGAAGTTCAGTCCTTCCGCACAGACCGCATATGGATTGTTTTATAAAGTGCAGCAGTTTGTATTATTCCTTGCCTTTGGACTTAGAGATGCCATCACACCGATCATTGCTTTTGCATACGGAATGCGCAGCAAAAAAAGGATTCAGGATGGGATCAGATATGGATTGATCTATACGATTGTACTTATGATCATGGGTGTGGCGATTACAGAAATTTTCCCGGGTGCTTTTGCAGCTTTATTTAATGCCGGGCAGTCCAGAGAATATTTTATCGGAGCCATGAGAATTATTTCTATCAGCTTTATTTTTGCAGGAATCAATGTTGCATATCAGGGAATTTATCAGGCATTGGACGGAGGCCTGGAATCACTTGTAATTTCATTGCTCAGACAGCTAATAGTCATATTACCGCTGGCGGGCATCTTCTCTATTTTTGTCAGAAACGGACAGATGAGAGTTTCGCTGATCTGGTGGGCATTTCCAATAACTGAGATGATCGCATGTCTGGTGGGATATGTATTGTTAACGAGAATCCGAAAGAATAGAGTGGAAAGTTTAAGTTAAGGAGGAGTCGGTTATGGCAAAGAGAATCATTACGATTAGCAGAGAGTTGGGAAGTTATAATTTTTATACGGATCAGAAATGGGGAAAAGCCGGTAATTATACGTTGTGCCTTAACAGTTCACAGCTTGGTTGCCTTAGATTTTTTGAATAACCGTGAGCTGTGTACACAAAAATGGTCTTGTCACTTTCATTTTGTGTTATACTGTTTTATATAGTTCTGAAACATGTGTTAGCCTGATTTTACACAATAAGAAAAGGTGGAATTGGCGGAATGATAAAACTATGAAGTGAGGTAGTGGATATGGAAAAAGATCCGTTTAAGGAATATTTAAGGGAATCTGAACCGGATAAAGCTTATAAGGGTTATGCCTGGAGTACAGCAATCGGACTTCAGGCGGTGGACGGGCTCAAACCATCTAAATATCTGATTGATACTGCCATTCAGAATATTGAAGGCGAAATCACAATGAAAGAAGCACAGAGCCTTATTGACAGTTACTATGAAGAAAGACCGGTGAATTTATCTGATGATGAACGTACCGAAGAAGCAGATAAGGTTTCTTCCCGTATTGCAGAAATTCTTTCTGAAACAGCGTTCTCATTTTCTCCGAACGAGTATATCTCTATCCACCGTAAACTCTTTCAGGGGATTTATAACTATGCTGGAAAGATTAGAGATTATAATATCACAAAGAAGGAATGGGTACTTGATGGGGTAACCGTTATGTACGGCAGTGCTTCTGAATTAAGAGCAACGCTTGAATATGATTTTTCACAGGAGAAAGATTTTAGTTATAAAGGTCTTTCGATGGATGAGATTATTCATCATCTTGCAGTATTTATTTCAAGGTTATGGCAGATTCATATCTTCGGAGAAGGTAATACGAGAACAACAGCAGTGTTCTTTATTAAATATTTGAGAACACTTGGCTTTGCTGCAACCAATGATATTTTTGCGGAAAATGCGTGGTATTTTAGAAATGCACTTGTCCGTGCCAACTATACGAACTTGCAAAAAGGTATTCACGAAACAACAGAATATCTGGAATTGTTTCTTAGAAACCTGCTTTTGAACGAGCAAAACGAACTCCAAAATCGAAATCTTCACATAAGCGGACTTCTGAATAAAGAAAAAGTGGACATTCAAGATGTAAAAGTGGACATTGAGAAGGGAAAAGTGGACATTCAAGATGTAAAAGTGGATATTGAAAGTGTACTTTCTGTGAAAGGCAGCGGTTTTACAGTAAAAACGACGGTTCATATCCATAGACTCTTTGAGGAGTTTGGCTTTGATGGAGTGTTTGGAAGAAGTGCAGTTATGGAAATTCTTGAGCTGAAAAGTTCAGGTGCTTCGAAACTACTTTCCAATTTGGTGCAGGCGGATATTATTGAACCGGTATCAGGTCACGGAAAAGGAAGATATAAATTTAAAAAGTAATTTTATCTTGTGTCCTCGACGACGAAGGTGCTTACGGACTTTGATGAATTTTTAAAGGAAGTGGAGCGGAAGGATAAGGTGGAATTTTTGTTGTATTTTAAATGTATCAATTAGTACAAACTTGACAAAGTAGTTAGATTAAACTAACATAAGGTTGCTGTAATGAAACGTATTGTTTTCTATAGTGGAAAGGAAGATACGATGAAAGAAAAAGTAACTGTAACAGGAGTACCGGAAACTATGATTCAGACCCTGTATGCACGGGCGAAGGAATCGCAGAAGCCGGATGCAAAGATTAAAGATACCATGGCAGTGGAGATCGTGTCAGAGCTGGACTATGATTTTTCCAATGCGGATAAGGACAAGGCGATGGGCTCCGGTGTGATTGCCAGAACGATCGTGCTTGACCAGATGGTGGGAGAATATCTGGACAGCCATCCTCAGGCGGTTGTTGTGAATATTGCCTGTGGACTGGACACGAGATGTTACCGTATGAGAGGAAAATATTCACGCTGGTATAATATTGATCTGCCGGAAACCATGGAGATCCGGAAGCGGTTTCTCACGGAAGACGGACCGGTATATCAGATTGCAAAATCGGCGACGGATGCCTCTTATCCGGAGCAAATCTCTTATGACCAAGAGGACATTCTTGTTGTGATCGAAGGGCTCTCCATGTATTTAAAAGAAGCGGATATTCTGCAGATGTTTTCCATTATTGAGAAAAATTTCCCGAAGGCAACGGTTTTTGTTGAAACCATGTCTCCTTTTTTTGCAAAACATATTAAGGAGAAATCTATTGAGGGAAGTCAGGCGAAGTTCGTATGGGGCATCAAAAACGGAAAAGCCCTGCAGGAGCTGATCCCGGCATTTACATATAAAAAAGATGTTAGTCTGGTGGAGGGCATGAAAAAAATGATGCCGATTTACCATGTGCTTGGAAAAATTCCGGCGGTTCGCAACATTTCCAATAAAATTATCGTGATGGAAAAGAATTAAGGAAAATAAAACAACAGACGGGACTTCCTTGGAGGTCCTTTTTTTGCTGTTGTCAATAAGAAATATTTCAAGTAAAATAGATAAAAATGAAAGCGGGAATGTTCCATGAAGATAGTGTATCGTACTTATGAGTCCATCGAAGCATCCCGGAAAAGCTTTGGAAATGCGGCACGGAAGAAAAGAGTTGTGGCATGGATCACGCCATAAAGAGTAGGAGATTGTCCATGGATTTTCGTATATTACGTTATTTTTTGAATGTAGCAAAGGAACAGAGCTTTACAAAGGCGGCACAGCAGTTACATATTACACAGCCGACACTTTCCAGGCAGCTTGCCGCTCTGGAGGAGGAGCTTGGAGTTAAGCTGTTTGCCCGTTCCGGCAGGAATATTACACTGACAGAGGAAGGAATCCTGTTCAAAAGAAGGGCGCTTGAGATTCTGGATCTGGAGGAGCGGACACTGGATGAATTGAAAGGCAGTGAAGGGATTGTAGAGGGAACGGTCACCATTGGCTGTGGTGAATTTGCGGTGGTGGAGACTTTGGCGGAGATATGCAGAAATTATCAGCAGAAGTATCCTCGTGTCCAGATCGCACTTCATACAGCCACAGCGGATATCATCTCGGAAATGATGAATAAAGGTCTTGTAGATATTGGATTATTTATGGAACCGGTGGATACTCAGGGACTGGATCATATACGGATTATGGGAAGTGACCGCTGGGTTGTGGGGATGCGGCCGGATGATCCTCTTGCTTCCCAAAAATATATTGAAAAGAAAGATCTGATCGGAAAGCCACTGATCCTGCCGGAGAGAATGGGAGTGCAGAGCGAGCTTGTGAATTGGTTTGGCAGGGATTTTCAGAAAATTCGGATTGCATTTACCAGTAATCTGGGCACGAATGCCGGGGTGATGGCTGCCTGTGGACTTGGATATCCGGTGTCCATTGAGGGGGCAGCAAGATACTGGCGGGAGGAGCTGCTGGTACAACGGCCTCTTTCGCCGGCAATCACTGCCAACACAGTCATAGCCTGGAGACGTAATATTCCGAATTCCCAGGCGGTGAATAAATTTATTGATGAGATCAATGCCTTTGAAGCATTGGAAAGTATTTAACATAAGTATTAGACATAAATGAGATATAAGATTAAAATAGATGTGTAAGACAGGAACGGAGAGATGTTTTACACATCTTCTTTAATTTACAGGCGGAATAAATTATTTGCACGACAGCTTTGTGACTGTGGTCTGGGATTTATGAGCCGGGAAAGAAATGGAGGCTTATTATGGAAAAAATCGTACAGACAGCAGGAAGAGCAGCACTTTCAGAATTTGCACCACAGTTTGCACATTTTAATGATGATGTGCTTTTTGGTGAGAACTGGAACAATCAGGATATTGATGTAAAAACAAGAAGTATCATTACTGTTGTTGCATTGATGTCGTCAGGAATTACGGACTCTTCTTTGAAGTTTCATTTACAGAATGCAAAGGATCATGGCGTGACCCAGAAGGAGATCGCAGCGATCATTACACATACTGCATTTTATACCGGATGGCCAAAGGGGTGGGCAGTCTTTAATCTGGCCAAAGAAGTGTGGAATGTGGCAGAAGGAGATCTTACTTATGAGGATGAGGCAATGAGAGCCCACGCAAAATCCATGGTATTTTCAATCGGTGCTCCGAATGATGCATTTGCAAAATATTTTATCGGGCAGAGTTATCTGGCACCGGTTTCTACGGATCAGGTTGGTATTTTCAATGTTACCTTTGAGCCGGGCTGCCGTAACAACTGGCATATCCATCACGCAAAGAGCGGTGGTGGCCAGATTCTGGTATGTGTGGCAGGACGCGGTTATTATCAGGAGGAAGGAAAAGAAGCAGTCGAGATGAAGCCGGGTGACTGCATTAATATTCCGGCAGAAGTAAAGCACTGGCATGGTGCAGCTCCGACAGAGTGGTTCTCGCATCTGGCAGTAGAGGTGCCGGGAGAGGAAACCTCCAATGAGTGGTGTGAGCCCGTGACCGATGATGTGTACAGCAAGCTGAAATAGAGAAGATACGGGGCGATGAAAGGAATAACGCTTCAACTTATTATTGTTATGGTTGAAGTTTGAAAAGAAAACATCCGGGATGTGCTTTTTGTGGCGTGTCCCGGATATTTTTTTGCTTTTTTGATAATCTGCAATTCAGATCGTTTCATGTTGGAATAACAAAGTTTTGTCGATAAATATTTAAGAAGTAATACTTCTAAAAAAAGAATTTATGAGAGGCTTGAAGATAAGATATGAAAATAGTAAAACGTCTTTTGATATTTCTGTTATGTATTGTGATGGCTGGGGGAATTTTGTTTTTGATTTCTATTCCCGGGGTGAATGATCATATAGCAAAGCAGACCATGACAGAGCTTGCACAGGTGCCGATGCCGGAACAGACGAAATATATTGAAAAGGTATCTGCCGCCGGAAAGCTGTCGGGCAATGGAAATGGGATGCAGTATCTGGGAGCATTGCTGGTAAAAAGCGATCTTCCGCTTAAAGATCTGAAAAAATATTATGCAGCGAATACTCCAAGGAAATGGTATTGCGATGTGGAACGGCAGAAAGGTCAGAGCCTGCGTGTCAGTGAGCATGTGGATCTGCGTTTTAAGCATCCGGTCAAGGGAAAGGATTATTACGTTGTTTATGCATGGGGAGACTATGATGGAATATATAGTGAACTGGATCTGCGGGGGCATTGATGGAAAGGGGTTTTACTTGTAAGAATCATAAGAAAATGTTATAATTAGATAGATAATATATTATCCAAAAACGCATAAATTTGACGGAAATAGATAAAATATTATACATAACTATTTGAAGGAGATGACACGGAATGAGAGGTCTGGTATGGGAAACAGCAGAAGAGCTTGATCTGAAAATTGCACTGCGGGTTCGGGATATTCGTAAGAGAAGATCTATTTCGCAAAAAAGACTTTCAGAGATGAGTGGGGTAAGCTATGGTTCCGTTAAACGATTTGAGACGACCGGTCAGATTTCGCTTGTGAGTCTTACGAAACTTGCCATGGCATTAGATATAGCAGGGGATCTGCGCAATATATTTACACAGATTCCTTACCGGGATATTCAGGAGGTTATTAATGAAAGCAGATAATCTTATAAAGGTTTTGTGGGATGATTGTCTTGTGGGCACTCTGGCAATGACACAGGATCAAAGAGTGGCGTTTCAATATAGTGAGGAGTGGCTGGAAAAGGAAGTATCTATTAGTCCGTTTTCTCTGCCGGTGAATGGACGTGTTTTTGTACCGGAAAAAACATATTTTAATGGGCTGTTTGGAATATTTGCAGATAGTCTTCCGGATGCATGGGGAAGACTTTTGCTGGACCGTCTTCTCAGGCAAAAAGGAAAGAACCCGGAAAACTATACGGTGCTGGAACGGCTGGCTATTGTGGGACATTCCGGGATGGGAAAGCTTGCTTATGAGCCATATATAGACATCGCACAGGAACATTCTATGGATGATCTGGATGAACTGGCGGAGCAGTGTCAAAAAATTCTGAATACGGAGTATTCTGATAAGCTTGATGAATTATACAGCCTGGGAGGCACCAGTGGAGGTGCGCGGCCAAAGATCATGACAAAGTACAGAGGGGAGGAGTGGATCATCAAATTTCCGGCACATGTGGATGGCAAAAATATTGGGAGAATGGAGTATGAGTATTCGGTTTGTGCCAGAAAATGTGGAATTACTATGAGCAGGACAAAGTTGTTTCCGTCTGAGAGATGCGATGGTTATTTTGGAATAAAGCGGTTCGACCGGGAGGAACATCAGGGAAAGGTCAAAAGAATTCATACAGCTACGGTAGCAGCATTATTAGAGTTAGATTTTGAACAGCCGAGTCTGGATTATCACAGTCTGATGAAATTAACGAGGTTGCTGACAGCCGATGATCCGATAGAACGGGAGCAGATGTTTCGAAGAATGTGTTTTAATGTATTTGCACATAATCGGGACGACCATTCGAAAAACTTTTCATACCTGTTTAATGAAGAAAACGATTGCTGGAGGTTAAGCCCGGCTTATGATCTGACATACAGTAATACTTATTTTGGGGAACATACAACGACGGTAGATGGCAATGGAAAAGATCCGGGTATCCGTGAATTGGTCCGAGTTGGAGTGCAAGCCGGAATGAACAAAGACATATGTGAAGAAATTTCACGGGAAATACAGAGAAATGTAGGAGAAATGTTGGAAGAATATGTATAATACACAAGCTTCGCACATGTAATATATCGATATGCCCATAATATGTCTTATGTTTGAAAAAAGATATCGATTTTTGCCTCAAGATGTCTGACATATTTAAAAAATGATTTTTGTCAAGAAAAATACTTGACAACATCAAGACGATTGTGTATACTACCCATTGTGTTGTAAAAGCAGACTTTGAAATGGAGGGATAGTGTGAAAAAAATTTTTTTTCACACAGCAAATTTGTGCCTGCGGCCCAAAGTTTGCAGTTCTTTGGAAAGGCAAGGTTATTTATATGGCATTTGATAGTTTATCCGAAAAGCTGCAAAATGTTTTTAAGAACCTCCGTAGCAAGGGACGTTTGACGGAGGAGGATGTGAAAGCAGCTTTAAAGGAAGTAAAGATGGCTCTTCTGGAGGCAGATGTAAACTTTAAAGTAGTAAAGAACTTCGTCAAGACAGTGCAGGAACGTGCGGTTGGACAGGATGTGATGAACAGCCTGACACCGGGACAGATGGTGATCAAGCTTGTAAATGAAGAGCTTGTCAATCTGATGGGCAGTGAGACCACAGAGATTGCGTTGAAGCCATCCAATGAGATTACCGTCATTATGATGTGTGGTCTTCAGGGTGCCGGTAAAACCACGACCACGGCGAAGATTGCCGGAAAGCTGAAGCAGAAAGGACGCCGTCCACTGCTGGCAGCCTGCGATATTTATCGTCCGGCGGCGATCGAGCAGTTAAAGGTCAACGGAGAAAAGCAGGGCGTGGAGGTATTCTCCATGGGTACCAGCCATAAGCCGGTGGACATTGCAAAGGCAGCGATCGAGCATGCGGCAGCACATAATGAGAATGTTGTGATCCTGGATACCGCGGGACGTCTTCATGTGGATGAGGATATGATGGGCGAGTTACAGGAGATCAAGGAGAACATTGACATAGACCAGACGATTCTGGTTGTGGATTCCATGACAGGTCAGGATGCGGTGAATGTTGCCAAGACATTCCATGAAAAGATTGAGATTGACGGAGTCATTCTGACAAAGTTGGACGGTGATACCAGAGGTGGTGCGGCACTTTCCATCCGTGCGGTGACAGGGCGTCCGATCCTGTATGTCGGTATGGGAGAGAAGCTTTCTGATCTGGAGCAGTTTTATCCGGATCGTATGGCATCACGTATTCTTGGCATGGGCGATGTGCTTACTCTGATTGAGAAAGCGGAGGCTGAGATCGATCAGGATAAAGCCAGAGAGATGGAGAAGAAGTTCCGCAAGGCGGAGTTTGATTTCAATGACTTTCTGGAGCAGATCGGTCAGATGAAGAAGATGGGCGGTATCAAGAGCATTCTTGGTATGATGCCGGGGATGGGACTTCCGGCAGATCTGGACATCGACGATGATGTGTTTAAGGGAACCGAGGCGATCATTTATTCCATGACGCCGGAGGAGAGAGGCAACCCTGCATTGATCAATCCATCCCGTAAAAAGCGTATTGCGAAGGGCGCCGGAGTAGATATTGCAGAGGTCAATAAGCTGATCAAGCAATTTGAGCAGTCCCGCAAAATGATGAAGCAGATGTCCGGTATGATGTCCGGCAAGGGCAAAAAGAAAGGGCGTTTCGGCGGCGGTATGCCAAAGCTTCCATTTGGTTTTTAAATGGGAAGCATTTATGACAGTGCATTCAGATTCCGATCATATCGGAGTTTGTATATAAATAGTACAAGCAAGATTAGGAGGTGAAAGACATGGCAGTAAAGATCAGATTAAGAAGAATGGGTAAGAAGAAAGCACCTTTCTATAGAGTAGTAGTTGCTGATTCCAGATCTCCAAGAGATGGTAAGTTTATCGATGAGATCGGTACCTATGATCCAAATCAGGATCCAAGCGTTTTCAAGTTTGACGAGGAAAAGGCTAAGCAGTGGTTGGCAAATGGTGCTAAGCCGACGGAGACAGTTGGAAAGCTGTTAAAGCAGGCTGGAATCGAGTAATTTTTTTGACCAGTGAGGATGTGTAGAATATGAAAGAATTAGTGGAAGTTCTCGCACAGGCACTTGTGGATCACCCGGAAGAGGTGGTTGTCACAGAGACTGAGACAGAGAATGAAATCCTATTGGAACTTAAGGTTGCTTCTGATGACATGGGTAAGGTTATCGGAAAGCAGGGTCGTATTGCCAAGGCAATCCGTACTGTTGTAAAAGCGGCTGCCTATAATACGGACAAAAAGATTACTGTAGAAATCGGACAGTAGGTTCGTGAAAAACGCCTGTACATGATCATGTACAGGTGTATTTTTGATTTATAGGAAACTTTATCTGTTTTGTTATTTAAGGAGATCAAATGGAAGATTATTTCAGAGTTGGTGTGATTGCCAATACACACGGGATCCGTGGGGAAGTAAAGGTTTTTCCGACAACGGAGGATCCACAGAGATTTAAAGGGATGAAGGAGATCATTCTGGATACCGGAAGTGAAAAAAAGGTTTTGGAGGTTGCTTCCGCCCGTTTTTTTAAGAATCTTGTGATTTTAAAATTTAAAGGGATTGATTCGATCAACGATATCGAAAAATATAAGGGGAAGGATCTGTTAGTGACCAGAGAAAATGCCATTCCTCTGAATGAAGGTGAATATTATATTGCGGACATCATCGGTGCCACCGTGGTTACAGAGGATGGAGTGCAGTTTGGAATATTAAAGGATGTATTAACGACAGGAGCCAATGACGTCTACGTTGTGGACCATGAGGGAACGGAAGTGCTGCTTCCGGTGATCCCTGACTGCGTGCTTGCACGGGATATGGAGCAAAAGATTGTGACGGTCCATATTATGGAAGGGCTGATGTAAAATCCTTTGAGACAGCAAAGGAAGCTGTCACAGAGTACCAAATTTCACATTGTGAGAGGTGAATCGGATGAATTTTTATGTAATGACATTATTTCCGGAAATGATTGAGCGGGCCATGGGCGAGAGCATCACCGGACGGGCGATCAAGGCAGGCCATATATCGGTGAATGCGGTCGATATCCGGGATTTTGCCAACAACAAACATAACCGGGTGGATGATTATCCCTACGGCGGGGGTGCCGGTATGGTGATGCAGGCGGAGCCGGTATATCAGTGCTATGAGAGTATCTGCAGATCCATAGGAAACGCAAGACCGAGAGTTGTGTTTATGACGCCTCAGGGACGTACCTTTAATCAGCAGATTGCAGAGGAACTGTCCCGGGAGGAGGATCTGGTGCTGCTCTGTGGTCATTACGAAGGGATTGACGAGCGGGTACTGGAAAAGATCGTGACAGATAATGTCTCGATCGGAGATTATGTGCTCACAGGCGGAGAGCTTCCGGCTCTGGTGGTGATGGATACCATTTCCCGTCTGGTGCCGGGTGTTTTAAATAACGGTATGTCGGCAGTCAAGGAGTCTTTTTCCGATAATCTGTTAGAATATCCGCAGTACACAAGACCCGAGGAGTGGATGGGGGAAAAGGTTCCACCTGTCCTTCTTTCGGGACATCATAAAAATATTGCTGCCTGGTACCGGGAGCAGTCCATCCTGAGAACGGCAAAAAACAGACCGGATCTGTTAGAAAAAGCAGAGCTGACAGAGAAGGAAAGACTATGGCTGAGACAGCAGCTGGAAGGGGAAGAAAGACATCATGAGTAACAAAATATGGAAAGTAACCGGAATGATTCTGATATCTACGTTAATTTTGGTGGAGGTAGCACCGAGATTGCAGCTTTTGGCAGCAAATGAGGATGATCTGGCAACCACAGAGATCACGATAGACAACGGAACAGATGATCCGGATCAGGCAGAGTCTGACGATATGCCAGCTGAGACAGTTAAGCCGGTGCAAACGGCAAAACCGGCACAGGATAAAACAAAACAGAAGGTGCCGGGGAGAAAGGATTCTTCATCGGATTCCAAGGCTCATAAAACGTCCGGTCAAACAAAACATGACAAAAAGAAAACACCGGCACAGCCAACGCCGGTTCCAACCTATCGTCCGATCGAGGGAAGGGTTCTTTTGCACAATGCCGGATACATGACTGAAATTCAGCAGTTAAAAAAGGAGAATAAAAAGATTACCGGCAAAAGATCAGCTTTGATCACTAAGACACAGTCATTAACGGTTCGTCAGGCATATCTCAAAAAGATGCGCCGGGTTATTGGAAACAGTACAATGGCAGTGAAAGTAGCGGCAACCGGAACTGCCGTGTCCCGTGTGGTGTCTTCTGCAACGGTGCAGGGCTTCGATTCCACTGTGGATCAGGTGGTATATCAGGGATATATTTTGTGTAATCCAAATTATTTTGATGTACTTAGTGTATCCGGAATGGATGCGTTTTTTGAAGAGAATGACACGATTGATCTGGGGACTTATCTGGATAAAGAGATGAGCGAATGTGAGCAAAAGCTGGACCGGTTAAAACGACCGGTGCACAAGATCAGAAAAAAGTTTGAAAAAATATATTCCCGTTATGTAAAGGGAATGAAACAGCATAATCCGGTGATCTTTAATCCCTATGATCTGACAGTGAAAAGTTATGCTACAGTTCCGCAGATGAGAAAAATGCTCAAGGGAAGCGAAATGGTGACATTAGCTCCGGTATTTGTGAAAGCAGAACATAAATATGGTGTCAATGCGGTAGGGCTTGCGTCTATTGCAGCGTTAGAGAGTGCATGGGGTACCTCCCGGAGAGCCAGGGAGGATCATAATCTGACCGGCTTTGGTGTCAGCGCCGATGACGCAGAGGGAATCAATGCGTTCAGTGATCAGGCAAATATTATGAGAACTGCCCGGTGGCTGGCCAAAAGCTATCTGGCGCAGGAGGGGATTTATCATACAGGCAATGGTCTGTCGGACATTAACAAACATTATTCCGCTTCTTATGAATGGGCATGGAAGGTGGAACACTGTGCACAGCAGATGTTTGAAAAATTGGGAGATTAATATGAAAAAGAAAGCAGGAACAGGAAAGAAGCTCCCTGCAATCGGTCTGATCGTAACATTGGTGATATGCAGCATAACGGGCTGCGTATCACCCTTTTCAAATACAGAGAAAAATAAGGATTCATTATCCATATCCGGTTTTGCATTTGATACAACCTACACGATCACCATATACAAGGGAGGCAGTCAGAAGACACTGGATCAGTGTGTTTCTCTTTGTACAAAGTATGAGAAGCTGTTTAGTACCACACGTAAGGACAGTGAGCTTTATCAGATCAATCAGGTCAGCCGGGAGGCGGCGCAGAGTGGAGAGAAGGACGGAAGTCTGGATCTAAAAGTATCAGATGATATGAAAGATATCCTTTGGAAAGGCTTGTATTACAGCCGCATTTCCAAGGGAAGCTTTGATATTACCATCGATCCGGTCAGCAGTCTGTGGGACTTTTCCTCCGGAAAGGGAACAGTGCCGGAGGCGTCAGAGATAGAGAACGCACTTTCTTATGTAGATTACAAAAAGATAGCATTAAAAAAGAATGTGCTGACACTGGGGAAATCCGGAATGGAGCTGGATCTGGGAGGAATTGCCAAAGGGTATATTGCAGACAGGATCAAGGACTATCTGTCCCAAAATGGGGTCACATCAGCGGTGATCGATCTGGGAGGCAATATTCTATGTCTGGGAGGAAAAAGTGAATCCGATGGGTTCCGGGTTGGGATACAACAACCCTTTGCGGATCGGAGTGAGACAGTGAGCGTGGTAAATATCCGTGATAAATCCGTAGTATCCTCCGGAATTTACGAGAGATATATTAAGGCGGAGGATGGCACCCTGTATCATCATATCTTAAATCCGCAAACGGGATATTCCTATGAAAATGATCTTCTGGGTGTGTCCATTATATCGGACAAATCGGTGGACGGAGACGGTCTTTCCACCACGGCATTTGCACTGGGACTTTCCGATGGGATGAAACTCATCAATTCCATGGATGGTGTGGAGGCACTATTTATTACAAAGGACGAAAAACTTCATTACTCTGAAAATTTTAAATCATATATGGACTGACAGAAAAGGCATAATAATATTCCGGAATGCATATAGATAGACAAACAGCAAACCATGCAATGCCCGGTCGGCATGTACCAGTGCATTGCCAATGTATTCCGGGAGGTAGCCATGGAGGAATTTCAGGTATATACAGACATCGCCAGCAGAACCAATGGCGAGATTTACTTAGGAGTATGCGGACCGGTCCGTACAGGAAAATCAACATTTATCAAGCGGTTTATGGAGCTTTTGGTGCTCCCTGCCATTACCAATGAGCATGACCGTCAGAGAGCAGTGGATGAGCTGCCACAGTCAGCAGATGGCAAAACGATCATGACCACAGAGCCAAAGTTTATCCCGAAGGAAGCTGTGGGCGTCCGTCTCATGGGGGATAATGAGGTCAGAATGCGGCTGATCGATTGTGTGGGTTATATTGTAGATGGGGCTAATGGTCTCACGGAGGATGGCGAGGAGCGTATGGTCATGACACCATGGTCCAAGGAACCGATGCCATTTACACAGGCTGCAGAGTTTGGAACGCAGAAGGTGATCCACGATCACTCCACGGTGGGGGTTGTGGTGACCACGGACGGAAGCTTCGGGGAACTGGAGCGTGGCGTTTATCTGGAGGCAGAGGAGCGGACGATCCGGGAATTAAAAGAGATTGGAAAAGCCTTTGTGGTGCTTGTCAATTCTATACATCCCTACAGTGAGGAAACCGTAAATGTGGTTCAGGAGATCAGGGATAAATATGATGTGGAGGCAATGGCGGTGAATGCCAGCCAGCTTCGCAAGGAGGATATCCTGGGAATTATGGAACGGATCCTTCGGGCGTTTCCGGTAAGCCAGATCGAATTTAATCTGCCGAAATGGGTGGAAATGCTGCCAAACAGTCACTGGCTTAAGGCAGAATTATTTGAAAAGGTGCGTCAGATCCTGACAGGAATTGCAAAGATCAGTGATGTGACCAGAGAGCATTTTCAGGTAGACAGTGATATGATCAAGGAGTTTCATATCCGAAAGATCGGCATGGAAAACGGTAAGGTACTGATTGATACCTTATTTGATGATACGAAATATTATCAGATCCTCAGTGAACTGGTGGGAACGGAGATACCGGGAGAATATCAGTTGATCCGCCTGTTGAAGGAATATGCTGCCCAGAAGGAAGAGATTGGCAAGATCGGGAAGGCGTGGCAGGAGGTACATCAGAAGGGATATGGTGTGATCACACCGACAACGGATGAGATAACCATTGAGGAGCCGCAGCTCATTCATCATGGCAATAAATATGGTGTGAAGCTGAAGACGGTGAGTCCATCCATACATATGATCCGTGCCAATATCGAGACAGAGATCGCACCGATCGTTGGCACGGAGGAGCAGGCAAAGGATCTGTTAGATTATATTGCCGAACAGGGGGGACCGGATAAGGATGGAATCTGGGACACCAATATTTTTGGTAAGACGGTACGGCAGCTGGTGGATGAGGGCATGAGTGGAAAGGTCAATAAGCTGACGCAGGAAAGCCAGTTAAAGCTGCAGGAAACCATTCAGAAGGTGATCAACGACAGCAATGGCGGCCTGGTGTGCATTATTATTTAAAAAGAGTATCTAATTGAAATGTAAAAATAGTAAGAAACCGGGAGAATTTTAATTGTGAAATTTATTCATAATTGGACATAATAAATTTATAAAAATTTAATTTTACAGATAAAATATCCTATGTTATAATCGTACGATGAAATGAATCATTTAGTAGAGGAGTGATTTGCAGATGAGACAAAAGACAAGAGGAATCATAACAATGCTGTTGTGTGCGTCGTTGACATTGACCGGCTGCAGTAACACAACCGGGCAGCAGAAAAAGGAAGTAAAAAAGGAAGCGGCAGATAAGGAGCAGACCGTGAAGCTTACCCTGTGGGGAGGGGCTGAGGATCAGAAGATGCTCCAATCTATGGTGGATGATTTCAAAAAGGAGCATGCCTCAGAAGCATCCTTTGATATTAAACTAGCGGTAGAGAGCGAAACCACATGTAAGGAAACATTACTGGGAGATGTGGAAAAAGGAGCCGATGTGTTTGCTTTCCCGGATGATCAGCTGCAGGCATTGGCGGCGAGTGGAGTTTTGCAGGAGGTTAGGGATGCGGATCAGGTGAAACAGGACAATATCAAGGGTGCGGTGGAGGCTGCATCTGTTAATGATCGCCTTTTTGCCTATCCTATGACAGCAGATAACGGATATTTCTTATACTATAATAAAAAGTATTTCTCCGGGAATGACGTAAAGAAGCTGGATACAATTCTGGCAAAGGCCGAAAAGGTACATAAAAAAGTGACAATGGACTGGACGTCTGCATGGTATTTGTATTCCTTTTTTGGAAATACCGGATTGAAGGCAGGAGTAAATGAGGATGGTGTCACCAACTACTGCAACTGGAACAGCAAAAAAGGGAAGATCAAGGGGATTGATGTGGCACAGGCAATGGAGCGGATTGCCGGAAGCAGTGCATTTTTAAATACGACAGACGATAAGTTTCTCAAAGGTGTACAAAATGGCAGCGTGATCGCCGGAGTCAGCGGTGTATGGAATGCCAATGCGATTGACAAGGCATGGGGAAAGAATTATGGGGCAGTAAAGCTTCCGACATATACCTGCGCCGGAAAGCAGGTGCAGATGGCTTCCTTTACGGGTTATAAAATGGTTGGAGTAAATGCGTATTCTTCCGATGTTAAATGGGCAATGAAGCTGGCAGAATGGATTACCAATCAGGATAATCAGACAAGGCGTTTTGCAGAAAGGGGGCAGGGACCTTCCAATATTAAGGCATCCCAGTCCGGTGACATTGAAAAATCGCCGGCTATCCAGGCAGTGATCGCACAGTCTGAGTATGGGTGCCTGCAGCGTGTGGGAGGAAATTTCTGGGATCCCATCTCATCATTTGGCTCGTCAGTGGCAAAGGGGACGTTGAGCCCGAAGGAATTACAGAAAGAATTGGATGATATGGTGAAAAAGGTGACGGCGCCGACCGTCTGATGTGATACAGAAAGGAGAAATCAGCGTGAATACAAAAAAGAGAAGATCGAGTATTAAGTTTTTTATTATGATGCCAGTACTGATTTTGGGGATTGTCTCTATTTTGTCTAATATTATGGCGGTGGTGAATATCCAGAATGTCAATGGAAGTGCGGCAAGTATTGCAGATCATGGAATGGATAGTGTGAAGGTGCTGGGGACGATGCAGCAGGAAGCACAGAGTATCCATAATGCAGCATTGTCTCATATTATAGCCACGGATTATAATGTGAAATTAAGTATGGTAGATGAATTAAAAGCACTGGAAAAAAATATGGACAAAAGCATGTCGCAATATCAGAAGTATGTAAGCGACAGTGATGAAAGTACATATGAGGAATTGAAAACCACATATGATAAATTTAAGTCCTCACTGGCCAATCTGCTGGCATACAGTGCCAACAACAAATCCGCAGATGCGTATGCTCTGGCAAACGGAGACGTAGCATCTTACGGGGAGAAAATGCAGAATGCAATGACGACTCTGATGGGAAACACAGAAAAGAAAGTGGCAGCGGAAAGAACCGGTTTAAAACGGGTGTATCGCAGTGCAGTGATTCTGAATGGAATTGCGATTCTGGTGGGAATCCTCGCAATGCTTGGGGCATTATATTCTGTGCTGAAACGTATTCTGAAACCGATTACCCGCGCAGAGAAGGATATGGCGCAGATGGTGACGGATCTGGAACAGAGGAAAGGAGATCTGACCAAAAGGATTACAGTTGTATCTGATGATGAGATTGCCAGCCTGTGTGAAGGAATTAACGTATTTTTGTCAAAATTACAGGATATATTTAAGCTTCTTACAGAGAATACACTGAAAATGGATGAGGTTGTGGGAAATGTTATGGGAAGTATCAGGACATCCAATGACAGTGTGACCGGATTATCTGCATTGACAGAGGAGCTTACGGCTACAATGCAGCAGGTAGCAGATAACGCCGCTGCGATCAACCAGAATGCAGAGTCGGTTCGCGGAGAAGTGAGCCAGATTGCAGATCGTTCCAAGGATATCAACACATATTCTCTGGAGATGGAGGAGCATGCAAGTGCCATGGAAGCAAAGGCGCGCCAGAACATGATTTCCACAAAGGAGAAAATGGAGATTATATTAGCGAAGCTGAATCAGGCGATAGAGGAAAGTAAAAGTGTGGATCAGGTAAATAGTCTTACGGATGATATTTTAAGTATATCAGCCCAGACAAATCTTCTAGCTTTAAATGCCTCCATCGAAGCGGCAAGAGCAGGTGAGGCAGGAAAGGGATTTGCGGTTGTGGCGGATGAGATCAGCAAGCTTGCGGCGGACAGCAGAGAGGCTGCCAACAATATTCAGCAGATCAACGGTATTGTCACAGAGGCAGTTCATAATCTGTCGGAAAGTGCCAACGGACTTGTGGAGTATATACAGGAGTCGATCCTGCCGGATTTTGCTGATTTTGTCAGCACAGGAGAAGTCTATCGTGACAAGGCGGGTTATATTGAGAATATCATGAAGGATTTTGCGCAAAAGACAGATCACTTAAAAAATGTTGTGGATGAAATTGCCAATTCCATCCAGGTCATTACAACGGCGATTGACGAAGGTGTCCAAGGCGTGTCCGGTGTGGCAGACAGCACGCAGAATCTAGTGCTTGATATGGAAAATATTTCCGGTAAAATGGATATCAATTATCAGATTTCAGGAGAGCTCAAATCAGAGACAGAGATCTTTTCCAGAATATAATAAGTTCATTGAATTTTCATATATATACGGTACAATGTTGCTCAGAAAGGTGCAGCTTGTACCGTATTTTATTATTATTTGCCTGGCAGATATTGTCCGATATTGTGCCGGCGGTCCCGGGGTTGTGAGTTGAGGAAGGAATGTAGGATTATTATGGAAGAGATACAGAGTACATATTATGGAGCATATTATGAACCATTGAAGGAACTGGAGCAGGAAGTGCTTGGGTGGCTTTCGGAACTGGTAGACGGTCTTTCGAACCGGCAGGGAGAGAGACCGGTGGAGCATATCCGCAGCCGGATCAAATCCGCAGATGGAATGCGGGAAAAGTTAGCCAGAAAGGATCTGTCACAGGATGTAGAAACGGCGGTGGAATCCATATCAGATATAATTGGTTTCCGGCTGGTGACCCATTTTGTTGGAGATGTGTATGAGCTCGTAAAGTCCATGAAGACGGACAGCAGATATCCGGTAGTAAAGGAAAAGGATTACATCGCAAGTCCAAAACCAAATGGATACCGCAGTTACCATGTGATCATAGAATGTCCGTTCTCAGCGGCAGCTAAGGGCTCGATCCGGGTGGAGATACAGCTTCGGACCATTGCCATGGACTGTTGGGCGAGTCTGGAGCATGAGATGAAATACAAGAAGAATATCAGCAATGCGGCGCTGATTGAAAAAGAATTAAAACGGTGTGCCGGAGAGATGGCATCCACAGATCTGTCTATGCAGACGCTGCGGGATATGATCAGGGAGCCGGGAAAGGTAGGAGAATCATGAAAATATTATATGCGGAAGATGAGATGGGACTTTCGATGGCAGTTTCAGAGGTGCTGAAGATGGAGGGATTTGAGGTGACGGCAGTGATGGATGGTCTGGCTGCCGATGAGATTTTGCAGAAGGAGCATTTTGATCTGGTTGTGCTGGATATTATGATGCCGGGAATGGAAGGAACACAGGTAGCACAGAATATGAGAAAACGATCCGATTATACACCGGTTCTGCTGCTGACGGCAAAGGCGGAGACCGAGGACAGGATCGAGGGACTGAATATGGGAGCCGATGATTATCTGGCAAAACCTTTTGCTATGGGAGAACTTGTGGCAAGAGTGAAAGCTATGATCCGGAGAAACAGGGAGTATCAGCAGACTGTTTTAAATCTTGCCAATGTGACACTGGATCTGGAGAGTAATGAGCTTTCTGCTAAATCCGGCAGTCTGATCCTGAGTGTAAAGGAGGCAAAGCTTCTGGCACTTTTTCTGGAGAAGGAGGATATCAGTTATTCGGTGGAGGAGATTGCCGGTCAGGTTTTTCAGGGGGAGGTCAGTGCCGAGGAGATTTCTCTTTATATGGCATATCTCAACAATAAACTGGTACAGATTCATGGAAATCTGCAGCTTACGATGGAGGATGGAAGGGTTTCGGCAGAAAAGAAGGAGGGATAAGTCTTGGGAAAACTACGATGGCGTCTTGTGGGAATTGTTTTTTCGTCTGTTGTGGCAGTATTTGCTATTATGAATTTACTGTTAATCTTTTGCCTTCGCACCTACAATAACGATCAGGCAGATCAGATGACACAGATCATCAGGGAAAATGACGGGACGGTTCCTCAACTGGAGGATTTTGATGAAAAATTAGTCAAAAAGCAGATCTTTGGCGGAAATTATATAGAGTTTAATGAAGAATCGGCATTTCGGACCCGTTATTTCTGTGTGACCGTAAATTCGGACAAGCAGATATTGTCTGTGGATATGGATCATATTGCGGCAGTGGATGAAAAAAAAGCGGTCCGTATGACGAAGATTGCACTGTTTGTAAAAAAAGAAGTGGGAAATGTAGGAAATTATCGCTTCCGAAAGGAATATTCGAAGGGGAAGGTCACAGACATTATCTTTTTGGATTGTAAGGAAAATCAGGAATTTTACCAGCTGGTAGTGACATTGACCGTAAGCGTATCCATTCTTCTGACGATGCTGATCACGATTATATTTATTATAGCTTCGAAACGTGTGGTGCGTCCTTTCGAGGTGAATTCCCAAAGACAGAAGCAGTTTATCACGGATGCCAGTCATGAACTGAAAACTCCCCTTTCCATTATTTCTGCGAATGCAGAGGTATTACAATATAAAGGAGAACAGAATGAGTGGCTTCAGAATATCGTGGATCAGACGAAGAGAATGGGAAAATTGATCAATCAGCTTCTGGTATTGGCAAAGTTAGATGAGGTTCAGGAAAAAAATGACCGGCAGGATGTGAATATGAAGGAACTGGTGGAAAAGGTGGTAGAGCCTTTTGATGAGGTGCTGGAACGCAAAAACGTGAAGTTGGTGACAGAACTGGAAGATAATCTGCAGATACGGGTCAACAGAGAGCAGATGGAGCAGCTGATCACAATATTAATGGATAACGCGGCAAAATATGTCAGCGAGGGAGGAGAGATTATCTGGAAGCTTGCAAAGGTTCATAGGGGCATCAGTTTTTCTGTGACCAACACGACGGCTCAGGAGAATGTGGACACAAAGCATCTGTTTGACCGGTTTTACCGGAATGACAGCTCCCGTTCTTCGAAGACCGGGGGGCATGGAATTGGTCTGTCTATAGCGAAAAAGATTGTAGATGCCCACAAGGGTAATATCACAGCGAAAGCAGAGGGGAAAACAGTCACTTTTTCCGGCGTGATCCAGGGATAATGGGGAGGAATGAAAATATAAATCCATTTATGATTTGACAAGCTTTTGCCATACTGCTATAATTCTTTTGTAATATATATGTAACATTTGACTTGAATATGTAACATTCTTGAATAGAAATGAGGATTTGTATGTATCGAAAGAATATAAAATGGATCGCAGCTGCAGTGGCAGCTATCGTAACCGTAGCAGGAACGGCGAGAATCCATGCCGGTACCGTGGCAACAGAAAAACCGATGGCCGGTATCAATCTCAGCCTGGACAAGTATAGCGATGTGGTTCTTGCAGAACAGGAAATGGAAGAGACCGAGGAGCAGGAGACCGAGGTGACAGTAGAGCAGCTTACTTCAAAGAGTGCGGCAGCCACAACGACTCTGGAAACAACAGAGAAGTCTTCTGACAAGAAGAAAAAGGAGATCAGTCATTTAAAGCTGAATCTGAAATATGACAGACTGGGTGTTGCCAGGGTGGACTCTTATCTGAATGTCAGAAATAAGCCGGGTGAGGATTCGAAAGTCGTAGGAAAGATGACAAAGAATTCTGGCTGTAATATCTATAAGGTGAACAAAGGCTGGGCAAAAATCATATCCGGAAAGGTAAAAGGATATGTAAAAGCAAGCTATCTGATCAAGGATAAGCAGGCAGAGGAGTTTGCTAAAAAAATTGCCAACCTCCGTATCGCTGTCAATACAGAGACATTGAATGTGCGCTATCTTCCATCCACGGATGCAAGGATTTATGATCAGATCTCTGAGGAGGACGAGTACGATATTTACAAGAGAGACTTGACAAAGACCTGGTTGAAGAAATATGTTTCCAAGCATTGTAAGAAATCTGACTTGAAAAATATTGATATAAAGGAAATGTACAATAATCTGGAAAACTGGATGTGTATCAGTATTGATAATGAGAAGGCGTTTGTCAGCAGAGATTTTGTAAAGGTTACTTTTAATCTTGACCGGGCAGTGTCCATCAATAAATCCGGTCTGACTTCCAAAACATCTTCCGGTTCCTCAGATTCCCCGAATCTTACTAATATGGTAAACTATGCCATGCAGTTTTTGGGAAATCCGTATGTCTGGGGTGGTACAAGTCTCACCAATGGTGCGGATTGTTCCGGATTTGTCATGAGAATTTACGAGCATTTTGGATATTCTCTTCCGAGAACCTCCTCTGCACAGGCAGGAGCTACAAAGACCGTCAGCTCCGGTGATGTGCGTCCGGGAGATCTGTTCTTCTATGGCAGTGGTGGAGTGAGTCATGTTGCCATGTATATTGGCAATGGTCAGATTATTCATGCGAGTAATCCGCGTACCGGTATCAAGATCTCATCGGCATATTACCGGACACCGATCAAGATTGGACGTGTGATCGGATAATTCATTGCAATTGATAAGACTGTTCTGCAAAAGAAAATTTGTCAGAACAGTCTTTTTCTGCTATTATGATATGCGCGAAGGCAAAAGCGAAGCTTTTTCGAACCTTTTGCCGAAGTATTGCGAATTTTTGATACAATGTCTGCAGATATAGGAAGGGTTTTTAAAATGAATATTGTCATATGTGTTATAGTGATCGTACTGCTGATCGGAGTGAAATTATATGCTGACCGGCGAAATTATAAAAAGAAGATACGTGAGAGGCTTCTGCGGGAATGGGCAAGTCCTGTTGATGAGGAATACAGCCCGGAAAAGCTTCAGGCAGTGGCAGAGTATTACCGGGATCAGGAACCCGCTGAATATGTGGATGACATTACCTGGAATGATCTGGATATGGACCGGGTATACCAGCAGATGAATCATACGAAGTCAGCCATGGGGCAGGAGTATTTATATTATATGCTGCGATGCCCGGTGACGGATCCGGAGGCACTGGAGGAAAGGGAACGGCTGATCACCTTTTTTCAGAATGATGAGGAAGCGCGTTTTATGCTTCAGGAAGAGTTTGCCACGATTGGAAAGGCGGGCAGCTTTTCTGTTTATGGTTATCTGGACAAGATTAATTTACTAAAAAAGGAAACGGGAGTTTTTTCCATCATTCAGTTTGCTGCGTTTCTGGGAGGCGTCATATCGTGCATTTTTGCACCGGACATCATGATCATGCCAACAGCGGTGATCGCAGCGGTCAACATGGTGACATATTATAAAAGAAAAGCACAGATGGAGAAGTTTTACCGGTTATTTGCATTTATTGTGCGGATGATCCGTTTTTCAGAGACGGTATCAGCCATGAAGATTAAACAACTGCAGACATATTTAGACCGGATGAAGGAAAAACAGGGCAAGTTCCGTAGATTTTGCCGCGGAAGCTGGCTTGTGGTTGGCGGCGGCCAGATGGAAGGAAACATTACCGATATTCTGATGGACTATGTCCGTCTTTTGACCCATATCGATATTATTAAATTTCAGTCCATGGCAAGAGAAGTGCTGCGTCTGCAGAAGGATCTGCTGGACATTTATGAGACAGTTGGTTTTCTGGATAGTATGATCGCTGCTGCTTCTTACCGGGAAATGATGAGAGAATGGTGTGTCCCGAAAATGGAACAGGCAGAAGGAAGAGCGTTTTATCTGGAGGCAGATGAAATTTATCACCCGCTGTTGCATGAGCCGGTTAAAAATACGATCCATGCACACCGGAATGTTTTACTGACCGGTTCTAATGCATCCGGAAAGTCAACCTTCATTAAAACCGTGGCGATCAATGTGATTTTGGCGCAGACACTGCATACGGTGCTTGCACAGCGCTATGAAGCGGTTTATTTCCGGGTATATTCTTCTATGGCACTCCGGGATGATATTACGAGCAATGAGAGTTATTATATGGTGGAGATCAAATCCCTCAAGCGGATCGTGGATCAGGCAATGGAGTCTGGTGAACCGGTGCTCTGTTTTATTGATGAGGTGCTTCGTGGCACCAATACCGTAGAGCGCATTGCAGCATCTACGGAGATCTTAAGTTTGTTGGCACAGAAAAATGCGTTCTGCTTTGCGGCGACTCATGATATTGAATTGACAGAGCTTTTGAAGGAGCAGTATGATAATTATCATTTTGAGGAGCAGGTCGAGGAGGATGATGTGATCTTTGATTACCGTCTCCGGGAAGGGAAAGCCATGACCAGAAATGCCATTAAGCTTTTGCATATGATCGGGTATGACCAATATATTGTACAGCGGGCACAGGACCGGGTGGAGCATTTTGTGGAGACCGGAAGCTGGAATCTGTGATCTTTTGATCGGAAAGTGATGGGAATGCTATCGTGTGTCTTGAGTCAGAAACTTGCAGACCGGGAAAGGAAGAAAGATAACTATGACAAAAATTACAATGTATACAGACGGAGCAGCCAGAGGAAATCCGGACGGACCGGGAGGATATGGAACGATTTTGTCTTTTGTGGATTCCAAAGGGCAGGAGCATATCAAGGAGCTTTCGGCGGGATATCAGAAAACTACCAATAACCGGATGGAAATGATGGCGGTGATCGCTGGGATGGAGGCGTTAAACAGACCCTGCGAGATCATGGTATATTCGGATAGCCAGTATGTGGTGAAGGCGTTTAATGAGCACTGGCTGGATGGCTGGATCAAAAAGGGATGGAAACGCGGGAAAAATGAGCCGGTCAAAAACGTAGATCTGTGGAAACGTCTGCTGGCCGCCATGGAGAAGCATCAGGTGTCCTTCCAATGGGTCAAGGGACATAACGGACATCCACAGAATGAACGATGTGACGAGCTTGCCACTACAGCGGCAGATGGAACAGATCTGCTGGTGGATGAGGGCATATCATAAAGCGGGAGACAAAAAAGCAACAGAAGTGTCTGGTTTGATTCCGGCACAGCAGTGACTGGTAAAGTTTGCAGGATTTTATTTTTGCGTAGAATATTCCTGGTAGAATACGGAAATAATACATAACAAATTCAGAAAGGAATGGTTATGTATGAAAGGAAAAGTATTTCGCTATATTACCGTATGCTGTGTATTTCTTGCATTATTTGCCTTTGCCAATTTTTACTGTTATCAGTCTGCCATGGATCGGTTTGAAAAGATGCAGGAGGATTATGAGAGCCGTGTAGGGGAGCAGGTGCAGGTATATGTGGATAACCGGATGGCAGACCGTATGGAACAGATGGAAAAAAGTGTCCGGGAATCGGTACAGACCGAAAATGTATCCAGAACATTATCGGATAATACGGTGTATCAGGTGCAAAGCCATAATGCGTTGACCGATGAGACGGTGACGGAGTATCAGACGCTGCCGGAGGAGCTGGTGGGCTGTGACAGGGAGCAGGCGCAGGAGTACTGCAGCAAGTACAAAAAGAATATGTCTGCCAAAGAGTTTCTGGATGGTCTGCAGAGCGTCAGCCTGATCTCCTTTTCGCCGGAGCGGCTGACCATATGCAAGAATTATGACCAGTCAAAGGTGAAGTTTCGATATTATCTGATCTCTGACGGTTCCGAGGTGATCGCGTATTATGGTGATATGAAAACCGTATATGAGCATACGGGGATTGCTGTTTCCTCCCTTTCCAAGAAGGAAAAGCAGCAGCTCAAAAAGGGCATTGAAGTAAAGGATGAGGAAGAATTGTACGGCATATTGGAAAATTATTCTAGTTGACAGATAGAAAAGAAATGGAGATAAACATGCAGGAAGAAGTGATCGTGATCGGTGCCGGAGCATCGGGAATGATGGCGGCGGTGACGGCAGCAGAGAAGGGCTGCAGGGTTCTTGTTCTGGAGCAGCTGTCACAGCCCGGCAAAAAAATTTATGCGACAGGAAACGGAAAATGCAATTATACCAATGATCATCAGACACCGGAATGTTACCGGGGGGAAGACCCGGAATTTATCCGGAAAGCATTGGCACATTTTTCCTGTCAGGAGACGTTAGCAGCCTTCCGGAAGATGGGAATTCTTCCACAGGCAAGGGACGGTTATTATTATCCGGTATCCGGTCAGGCTGCCTCTGTGGTGGATGCACTGGTGCGGCGGATGGAGATGTTGGGAGTAGTGCTTCGTACGGAGGAGAGGGTGCAGCGTATTACGGACAGACCGGAAAAGGATGGCACAGTATGTTATCAGGTTCAGACGGATCAGACTTCGTATCAGACCAGGAATGTGATCCTTGCCGTGGGAGGAAAAGCAGCACCGGTTCACGGCTCCAGAGGAGACGGTTACAAGATTGCCCAGAAGCTGGGATTGCAGATCGTTTCTCCGGTTCCTGCTCTGACCTCCTGTGTCCTGAAGGGAGATTTTACAAAGGAATGGGCGAAAATACGGGTGCGAGGCCGTGTGGAGCTTTACAGCAAGGCAGGAGAGCTTCTTGCAAAGGACCAGGGAGAGCTTCAGCTTGTATCCTATGGCTTGTCTGGCATTCCATGTTTTCAGGTGAGCCGTTATGCCGCCAGAGCGTTGGAACAGGGGGACAAGCCATATCTGCTGCTCGATATCCTGCCGGATTATCCGGAAGAGGAGATTGAGAAGGAGCTTTTGTGCAGACGGGAAAATTTTGCGGCATACACAGCAGAGCAGGCACTGGAAGGCATGGTGCATCAGGTTCTTGGAAGAGTTCTCCTTAAAAGTCTTGGCTTAAAGCCGAAGGATAAGGCGGGAGAATGGAGTGACCGGGATATCCGCCGGATCGCAGACCGTTTCAAGCACTGGAAGGTTGGTGTTGAGCGGGTCAACGGATTTGAATTTGCGCAGGTGACGGCAGGAGGAGTTCTCACAAGCCAGCTTGATCCGAATACCATGGAGGTGCGTAAGCATCCGGGACTTTATATGACGGGAGAGCTTCTGGATGTGGATGGAATCTGTGGGGGATATAATCTTCAGTGGGCATGGACCAGCGGTTATCTCGCAGGAACGGCGGCAGCAGGACGTGTACACTAAATGGGACAGATTGTAAAAGTAATTCGTGGCATCAGTTGGGGTAAAATACCTTTTGAGCCCGATATCATAAAAGTTCAGATACAGAAAATATAATGAGCAGAATAGAGGATCAATATGATTAAAGTTTCACAAATAAGGGTTTCTTTGGACAAAATCTGTCAGACAGTTCCGGCAGAGCTTGTCAAAAAGGGCATCATCGGAGAGAAAGAAAAACAGCTTGTCCGGCGGGCAGCAGCAAAACAGCTACATATCAGGGAGGAGGAGATGAAAGAATTTCAGATCCTCCGCAGATCCATGGACGCTAGAAAGAAACACCAGATGCAGTATATTTATCAGGTGGCTTTTCAGATACCTCATGAAGAAAAGGTACTTCGCCGTTATGGAAAAAACGATGCAGTACTATGGAAGGGTTTCGGAAACGGAAATATAAAGGAGTCAGGGAAGAAAGCTGCTAATAAAGTATCTGTACAGGATATGGGACAGAGAAAACGACCGGTCATTGTGGGTATGGGACCGGCCGGATTATTTGCGGCACTGGAGTTAGCAGAGCATGGAGTTGCGCCTCTTGTACTGGAGAGGGGATGCGAGGTGGAAAAACGCCAGAAGAAGGTGTCCCGTTTTTGGGATACAGGCGAGCTGGACGAAAACTGTAATGTACAGTTTGGGGAAGGGGGAGCCGGAACCTTTTCTGACGGAAAGTTAAATACGCTGGTCAAGGATCCCACAGGCCGGGGCAGAAAGATCATGGAAACTTTTGTACGGTTTGGTGCTCCGGAGGAAATTCTCTATCTGCAAAAGCCTCATATCGGGACAGATCTGTTGGGACAGGTGGTGCGAAATATCCGGGAACATATCCGGGAGCTGGGAGGAGAGGTGCTTTTTGAGACACAGTTTCTCCGGGCACTGTGGCAGGAGAATGCACTTAGGGAAATCATATATCTCCGGAACGGCAGAGAGGAGCATCTGGAATGTGACACGTTGATCCTGGCAACGGGGCACAGTGCCAGAGATACCGTAAAGACATTATATGACAGTGGGATCTTTATGGAGGCGAAGCCTTTTGCGGTGGGAGTACGTGTGGAGCATCCACAGGAGATGATCGGGCAGAACCAGTATGGTGATCTGTACGAAAAACTGCCCACAGCAGATTATAAGCTGACCTATAATACCGGTGAAAAACGTGGTGTATATTCGTTTTGTATGTGTCCCGGCGGATATATCGTCAATGCCTCTTCGGAAAAGGGACGTCTGGCGGTAAACGGAATGAGTAACCATGCCAGAGACGGGCGCAATGCCAACAGTGCTATTGTGGTCACGGTGGATCCTTCTGATTTTGGAGGATGTGATCCGCTGGCGGGGATCGCCTTCCAGAGAAAATGGGAGGAGGCAGCATACAAAGCCGGTCAGGGAAGGATCCCGGTACAGCTTTTTGGTGACTTTTGTGCCGGAAGGAAAAGCACCGGACTGGGACAGGTGATACCGTCCATTAAGGGACAGTATGCACTGGCAAATGTCCGGGAGGTCATTCCGGGCTTTGTGGGAGATGCCATTGAGGAAGGTTTTGGAGCCTTTGACCGGCGGATTCATGGATTTGCCCGCGAGGATGCGGTTCTGGCAGGCATCGAAAGCAGAACATCTTCGCCGGTGCGGATATGCCGGGATGAGTCATTGCAGGCGAATATCCGGGGGATTTATCCATGTGGAGAGGGGGCCGGATATGCCGGCGGGATCACTTCTGCAGCGATGGATGGAATCCGTGTGGCGGAGAGTCTGGTCAGATAAGGATAAACTATATAAATAAAGATTCGTGTGATACACGCGTAGAAAAGAGGATTGTTATTATGGATGAAAAGGGAATTCAGAGAATTAATGAACTGGCACACAAAGCAAAGGCAGAGGGACTTACCCCGGCAGAAAAGGCAGAACAGAAAAAGCTGCGCCAGAAATTTCTGGCAGATATCCGTGCAAATGTACGGTCCCAGTTAAATAATATTTCTGTCATTGAAAAGGATGGCAGCATTACAGATCTTGGAGAGACCATTGGTAAAAAGAAACCAATCCGTCTGGAGGATGCGGAATGACAAAGGAGGAAGCCAGAGACATCATGAAAAAGCTCCGTCGGGAGATGACGGATCAGGAGCGCAGCCGTCAGAATGAGGAGATTCGTGAGCAGCTTCTGGCAGATCCCGTATGGAGGGAATCCTCCTGGTTTTATCCATTTGTGTCCTATGGAACAGAAGTGGATACAAGAGAGCTGATCCGGGGGCTTTTAGAGGAGCAGAAACAGGGAAAACCGATCCATGTGGCAGTTCCAAAAGTCGCAGGAAAAGAGATGGATTTTTATGAGATCCATGATATGACGGATCTGCAGTCCGGTTATCATGGAATCCTGGAGCCGGCAGAGCATTGTCCGAAGGTAGAAGCCAGGGAAGGCATCATGCTGCTGCCGGGACTTGCCTTTGACAGAGAGGAACATCGTGTGGGATACGGCGGCGGATATTATGACCGTTATCTTGCACGTTTTGGAGGACTGTCCCTGCATTTATATGCGGTCGCATATGATTTTCAGATTGTGGATCATATCGAGGCCGGGGAGCATGATATCCCGCCACACCGGATCATCACTTCACAGAACAAACACAATTAAAACACGTTTTCTTCATAATCACATCACAAAGGAAACATAATTCGTTGCTAGAATGACATCATAAGATAAAACAAACGGCGATATAATGAGTTCTAAAGAGTTCATATCAGGAGTTCCTTCGAAACTCCGTCATGTGCAAAAATATGCTCAGAAAGCCGTATTAGAGAAGAGTAAGGAACGGAAGGGAGAGATTGTGATGAGAAAACAGGATTTCGCAAAGGTGGCAGCGTATGCTGCAGTGTTTGGACTGGTAGGAGGCGTGACATTTGAGGGGGTTAATTATACCGCCAATCATTTTCTTGGAAATACAGCGGTAGAAAGCACCGCTACGCCGGCAAGTAAATTAAAAACAACGACGACTTCAACAGGAAACAGTGATGAAAGCTCTGAGGGTGTATCCACAGTAGCAGCTAATGTGCTTCCGTCTATTGTAGCCATTGATGTGACGGTTCAGGAAAATACACAGGATATCTTTGGCAGAAGCTATTCCCAGGAATCATCCGGCAGCGGCTCCGGTATTATCGTAGCGCAGGATGACAGTAATCTTTATATTGCGACGAACAATCATGTGGTACAGAATGCAACAAAGGTATCTGTCAAGTTTAACGATGACAGCACTTATACCGCAAGCGTCAAGGGAACCGACACAGATTCCGATCTGGCAGTGGTTGAGATACCGATGAAGGATCTGTCCGATGACACCAAAAATAATATCAAGGTGGCAACCCTTGGGGACTCTGCCAAGGTAAAGATCGGAGAACAGTCTATCGCTATTGGTAATGCTCTGGGCTACGGTACATCTGTTACCGTTGGATATATCAGTGCCGTTGACAGAGAGGTTGCTTCCGAGGATGTCAATATGAAGTTGATCCAGACCGATGCCGCTATCAACCCGGGCAACAGTGGTGGTGCTCTTGTGGATGACGAGGGCAAGGTTATCGGTATCAATTCTGCAAAATATTCTGACACCTCTGTAGAGGGAATGGGTTTTGCCATTCCGATCTCCACAGCCATTCCGATCATCAATGATATTATTGATGCACAGCAGGTATCTGAGGATGAACAGGCATATCTGGGCATCAAGGGAACTGATGTTTCCAGTGAGATCTCCCAGTATTATAATATGCCGGAAGGGATTTATGTCGGCAAGGTAACAAAGGATTCTCCTGCCGGAAAAGCCGGTATCAAGACAGGTGATATCATTGTAAAATTTAACGGAAATGAGACAACAACCATGGATGGTCTTCAGGATCGTCTGGGACGCTGCAAAGCCGGAGATACCGTGGAAGTCGTTGTCAAGAGAGCCGATAACGGTGATTACAAAGAAGTTACCATGAAAGTAAAGCTTGGTAAGAAATCAGATTCTACAGAGGATCAGAGCAATGACAGCCAGAGTGGAAACAGCAGTCAGAACGGTTCCCAGGGAAATAATGGAAATCAGAATGGAAATAATTCCCAGAATGGCGGTAACAGTCAGGATGGTTCCCAGGGCAATGACGGAAGCCAGAACGGCAATGGATACAGTAACTGGTGGGGCTCCTTCTTCAACTAAAGGAAACGCACCCTTTTGAAAAAGCCGCATACCATAATCTATAAATTGTTTGTGCAAAAGAGGATATCCATAGAGGTGTCCTCTTTTTTGTACAGAAAGGGCAGGTATCATATGAAACGTATCTGGAAAAAAACGCTTTGCGTTGGTATGACGGCAGTGATGATGGTGGGTGCTTTGGCAGGCTGTGGCAAGCAGGACAAAAAGCTTACTACTATCCGTCTCAACGAGGTGGCACACTCGATCTTTTATGCACCGCAATATGTGGCGATTGAGAAGGGGTATTTTGAGGACGAAGGGATCGCATTGGAGCTGACTAATGGAATGGGAGCAGACAATGTAATGACCGCCGTGGTTTCCGGGGAGGCAGACATAGGATTTATGGGTTCCGAGTCCTCCATTTATGTTTATCAGGAGGGGGCAAAGGACTATATTGTGAATTTTGCCCAGTTGACAAACCGTGCCGGTAATTTCCTGGTGTCAAAGGAAAAGGATGATTCCTTTGACTGGAGCAAGTTGAAAGGAAAAACTGTGCTGGGTGGCAGAGACGGCGGCATGCCGGAGATGGTATTTGAATATGTATTAAAGAAAAACGGCATTGACCCGGAAAAAGATCTGAAGATTGTGAAAAATATTGACTTTGGTCTCACCGCACAGGCGTATGCTTCCGGACAGGGAGATTATACCGTAGAATTTGAACCGTTTGCCGCTTCCTTGGAGGCTGACAAAAAGGGTGTTGTTGTGGCATCTCTTGGGGAGGCCAGCGGAGATGTTCCTTACACAGCTTATTCTGCCAAGAAAAGTTATATGAAGGATCACCAGAAGGAGCTTCTTGCCTTCACGAAGGCGGTACAGAAGGGAATGGATTTTGTACAGAGCCACACCCCGGAGGAGATTGCCAAGGTGATCGCTCCACAGTTCCCAGAGACGGATGAGAAAGCACTGGTTACTGTTGTAAAGCGTTATTATGATCAGGGAACCTGGAAAGAGAATCTGGTCTTTGAAAAAGCCAGCTTTGAGCTTTTGCAGGATATTCTGCAGGATGCAGGAGTATTGAAGGACCGACTGGCTTATGATGATCTGGTAGACACCCAGTTTGCCAAGGACGCTGCCGGAAAATAGATCATAACAAAGAGGCGGTTGAGATAAAAAGGAAGAGACGGTTCTCTACCAAATGGTAGAGAACCATTTCTTTTTTGTTTTTAAGCGACAAATTATATGAAGTAGACATAACAACAAAAATGCGTTATAATGACAGATACGGAAAAAATGTGCAAAGAATAAATAAGGAATGAGGCATTATGCAGAAAAAATACACAAATGAGATTCTGAATCTCCTACGGAGTATACAAAATATCGATTATATCACTCCCGATGAAATACCTCAGATTGATTTATATATGGATCAGGTGACGACATTTATGGACGAGCATCTGCGCTCTTCCAAGCGTTTTGAGGAGGACAAGATCCTCACCAAGACTATGATCAACAATTATACCAAGAATAACCTGCTACCGCCGCCGGTCAAAAAGAAATATTCCAGCGAGCATATGCTGCTTTTGATCTACATTTACTACCTGAAGAACTTTTTGTCCATCAATGATATTCAGAGTATTCTGAATCCATTGACCGAGAAGTTTTTCGGAAGCGAGGATGGTTTATCCTTAAGTGATATCTATCGGCAGATCGTGGAACTGGAGCAGGAGAATATCAACTCCCAGGCGAGAGATATCATCCGCAAGCTCAAAAAGTCCGGTGAGGCATTTGACGATGTGGAGGATCCAGAGGATAAAAAGCTTCTGACAACATTTGCATTTATCTGTATGTTAAGCTTTGATGTCTGGGTCAAAAAGTCTGTCATTGAGAATCTGATCGATGATACACTGGGTGACAAAAAGAAAAGCAAATAACAGGATTGAAAAACACCGGAAGTCACGTTCCGGTGTTTTTTGCATATAATAGAAGGAGGTCTGGTAATTGAGGTAAATCCATGAAAAGGGAATATTGTGTCAAGCCAGCAAAACATAAGCACGAAAAGAAAATGAAGACAGAGCCCTCCATGCAGGATCCGGTAATATCCGGAAAGATATCCGGGATACTAAACATATCGGAAGACATCCTGGCAAAGGCTCCAGTGGTGACAAGTTATGGAAGATGCCGGGTATGTATTGAGAATTACCGTGGTATACTAGAATATCAGGAGGAACAGATCCGGATACAGACCGGGACAGGAAAGATCCGGATTGCCGGAAAACGGCTTGGAATTGCCTATTACCGGGAGGAATGCATGTGTATTGTAGGAGAGATCCATTCCATTGAATATCAGCAATAAACTAAAAAAGTAATGAAAAAGCATAGAATTACATGGAGGGACGGGATGATACATAAAATTTTAACCTGGTGCGGGGGGTATGTGACAGTACGGCTTCCGGGAGACCAGGCAGAGCGTTTTATCAATATCTGCAGGACAAAGGGAATCTTCTGGTGGAAGATCCGCTGGCAGCGTCAGGGACATCACGTATACGGATGTATAAAAAGAACCGACTATTATAAGCTTCGCCCGGTTGTGCAAAAGACAGGCATTTTTCCGGTGGTAAAAGCAAGGGTTGGCGGCTATTTCCAGCTTCAGAGAGGTATGGCGAGAGTCAGCTTCTGGTGTGGGATCCTGTCCATGCTGTGCATTTTGTTTTTGCTGGCAGGAAGGATCTGGGGCATTGAAGTGTCAGGACAGTCGTATCATACGAAGGACAGTATCCTGCGGTATCTGGAATCCGAAGATGTGTATGGAGGAATGGCTGGAAAGGATGTCGTATGCAGTGAGATTGAAGCAAAGCTTCGAAAAAAATATCAGGATATTGGATGGGCATCGGTGGAAAAGTCCGGAAGCAGGCTTTATGTGCGGCTGGATGAAGTGTTGCTACAGAAAAAGAAGCAGAAGAAGCTGCCGGCAAGTCTGGTGGCAGAAAATTCAGGGACTGTGTTAAGCATAGTGACAAAGACCGGGACGGCAAAGGTCAGAGCCGGAGATCAGGTAAAAAAGGGACAGAAGCTGATCGCGGAAATGGTAAAGATTGTGGGAGATAATGAAGAGGTGGTGGCAAAAAAGCATGTTCATGCAGAGGGAACAGTTGTTTTGCAGTCTGTTTATCATTACAAAGACCAATTGGAAAAGCAGTATTGGAAAAGAACAACAACCGGGAAAAGCCGTGCGATATATCAGATAAACATAAAAAATCATGATCTTTTTCTATATAATCCATTAAAAAGTTTGGAAAGTTACGAAAAATATGATATAATCCGTGAAGGTGGGCAAGTATGCCCTTTTCTGTCATGCCGTTTTCCTGTTTCTATCTGGAAAAAGACATTTCGGGAGGTACGGAGAGAAAAGGCGCGCTATTCCAAAGAAGAAGCGGCAAAGATCCTTACCAGCCGGTTTGATTATTACCGGCAGCAGATGACAGAGAAGGGATGTTATGACCTGGAGGGCGAACTGGTCATCCGGGAGCAGGGGGACTGCTTTGTGGGGGAGGCAGACATTGTCTATTCCAAAAAGCAAAAGAAATATCAATAATTCTAGCGTTAGTTTGGAGGAAATATATTACATGTCGATTATGGAGACAGTTATTGAGATACCTGCCGGGCATGAAAAAAACATCTTTGGCAGTTTTGATGCGTATATCAAAAAGATTGAACGGAATCTGAATGTTACGATGGTTGCCAGAGACGGCGGCTTGAAGCTGGTGGGAGAAGCTGCCAGCGTGAAGACGGCAGAGAGCATATTGATGCAGCTTCTGGAATTATCCCGCAGAGGCAATACCATCACAGAGCAGAATGTAGATTATGCGCTGGCACTTTCTATGGAGCACAGAGAATCAGAGCTGGTGGAGATCGACTCGGACATTGTATGCCGTACGATACAAGGAAAGCCGATCAAGCCAAAGACCACCGGACAGAAGAAATATGTGGATCAGATCCGCAAAAAGATGATCGTATTCGGTGTCGGTCCGGCAGGAACCGGAAAGACATATCTTGCCATGGCGATGGCAATCGAGGCGTTTAAAAGGGATGAAGTCAGCCGTATTATATTGACACGTCCGGCAATCGAGGCAGGAGAGAAGCTGGGGTTTTTGCCGGGAGATCTTCAGAGTAAGGTAGATCCGTATCTGAGACCGTTATATGATGCACTTCATCAGATCATGGGCGTGGACAGCTATCTGAGAAACGTGGAGAAGGGACTGATCGAAGTGGCACCACTGGCGTATATGAGAGGCCGTACCCTGGATAATTCCTTTATTATTCTGGATGAGGCACAGAATACCACACCGGCACAGATGAAGATGTTTCTGACACGTATTGGATTTGGCTCCAAGGTGGTTGTGACCGGAGACCAGACACAGAAGGATCTGCCATCAGGAACGGCTTCGGGACTGGATCAGGCGATCAACGTACTGAAAAATGTAGAGGATATCGGGTTTTCCTTTTTAGATAACAAGGATGTGGTTCGTCATCCGCTGGTACAGCAGATCGTTAGTGCATATGACGATTATGAAAAGAAACAGGCTCGCCGCGAGGCAAGAAAAAAGGAGCAGGGGGCACGTCATGGAAAGGATAAATGAAAAAAGACTGTTCTCGATCGTGATGTATCTGTCGCTGATACTGGGAGCATTGATATGTGCCGGAATTAACCGGATGACTATTGCAGGCATGCTGGTGCAGGTATGTTATTCTCTGATCATTGGCGTGGTTTTTATGACTCTGCTTCATGTGGGAGAGGACATGCTGTGGGCACAGATCCCGGAGAAATTAGTCTATCTGTTTTCTTTTTCTGTTTCCCTGTGTCTGATCGGAGCAGCGTCCCGTTATCATATCGGACTGTTCTGGCTGCTGCCTCTGGCAGTTGTGGGACATCTGAAACATATCGAGATCAAGGCAGTGACTTTTGGGGTTCTGATGCTTGATTACCTGTGCAATGCGGCAATGGTTCATAAGGATATCAATCTGCTGGCCGGTTATTTTATTATGGCGGCGGCATTTGTGATGATCTTATCCATGCTGCATGACAGGAAAGAAATGCCATATGCGGGGGTGATCCTGGCTGCTTTATGTATCGCATTGTTTGTGATCCGCTGTGGTTTTCAGAGCGGGGAGCTGTTTCGTCAGAGATATTTTCTGGTTCTGGAGCTTTCCAGTCTTGTATTTCTGGCTGTTTTCAGTGGGATTCTGCAGATAGTTTTTGGGACGGACGGCAGTACTGCCGCAGAGCCGGAAAATGCATCGCCTGACGAGGAAGACAGTGTCATGCCGGAGACACGGCAGGAGACGGCTGCTTCAGTGAAAGAATTTGACATGATGGCATATCTGCAGGATGATTTTCCGTTGATCCTTCAGTTGAAGAAGGAGGATACACTTTATCAGCATTCCTATGAGATCAGCCGTTTGTCGGGACTGGCAGCCAGGGAGCTTGGCTGCAATGAGGCACTGGCAGCAGTGGGAGGAATGTTTCACGAGGCGGGCAGGATATTGTCTCCGGAGAATTATATGGAAGGCAATGCTTCTTTGGCAGAACAATATGACTTTCCAGAGGATCTGGCTGCGGTGATCCGTCAGCACAATACGGGCAGTGAGATACCAAAAAGCCCGGAGGCAGCCATTGTGATGCTGAGTGACTGTATTGTTTCCACCAGTGAGTATCTCCGCAAAAATGGTAAAAGAGATGCGATTTCCGATGACCAGCTGGTGATGAGTATCTTTACAAACCGTATCAATAAGGGTGGTTTGGACGAAGCAGGGCTGACCGATGTGCAGCTTGATCTATTAAAAGCATTTTATGCAGCACATGCGTTTGAGATATGATAAGGGAGGTTTATCATTTACTATGACAATTTGTTTTGAAAATGAAACAGATGAGAAACTGGACTTTGATTATGAGACACTGTTGGAGAAGGTGATCCGTCAGGCAGCAGATCAGGAGAAATGTCCCTATGAGTTTGAGGTTAATGTAACCTTTACAGATAATGATTCGATCCGTGATATCAACCGGGAGTTTCGGGAACTGGATGTTCCCACGGATGTTCTTTCTTTTCCGATGGTGGACTATCCGGCTCCGGCAGATTTTTCTCTGATAGAGGATGAGGAACATGCAGCGGAGTATTTTCATCCGGAGACGGGAGAATTGATCCTGGGAGATATTGTGATTTCTGTGGAGCGTGCCAGAATGCAGGCGGAGGAATATGGTCATTCCCTGAAACGGGAAATCTGTTTTCTGACAGCACACAGCATGCTTCATTTGTTTGGATATGATCATATAGAGGATGAGGAACGGATCGTGATGGAGCGGCGGCAGGAGCAGATCCTGCAGGATTTAGGGATTATACGAGAGTAAAAATTATCAGATACAGGAATATAAGCCTGCGTTTCCTTATGATGCAGGTGTGGGAAAGGCATGGGTAACAGAATGGAAACAACAAATAAGAAATTAACTGCTGCCGGCGGTTTTTTGAAGCAGGGAAGTATTTTAGCGGTGGCATCGATCCTGGTGCGTATGATCGGTCTTTTATACCGCATTCCCATGGCCAACATCATTGGTCCGGAGGGAAATGGAATCTATTCTTCTGCATATGAGATATATAATATATTGCTGATCATTTCATCCTATGGCATGCCCATGGCGGTGTCCAAGATGGTGTCAGCAAAATGTGTCGAGAAGAGATACAAAGAAGCATATCATATATTCCGTTGTTCCATGATCTTTTCTCTGTGCACCGGTGGAGCAGCAGCATTATTTGTATTTTTTGGCGCGGACTGGCTGGAGAAGAATTTCTTCAAGAGCTTTTATGGAATCTCGATTCCACTGCGTATTCTTGCTCCAACGATATTTGTAGTGGCTATTATGGGAACGCTCCGTGGACTTTTCCAGGGAAGAAAAACCATGATGCCGACGGCAATCTCGCAGATCTTTGAGCAGATCGTGAATGCCATTGTCAGTGTATCTGCAGCATTTTTTATGATGCGTGCCCACAGTGCTTCTGCAAAGTTTTCCGCATGGGGAGCAGCGGGCGGCACGCTTGGTACCAGTATGGGTGCCCTGATGGCGTTGATCTTTCTGGTATTTATTTATCTGTTGTACCGGCCGGTTATGAAGAAGCAGCAAAGAAGAGACAGGGTGTCGGAGGAGATGTCTCTGGGGGAGACGTACAAGTTGATCCTCTGGACGGCGATTCCCATTATTTTGAGCCAGACAGTATATCAGCTCAGCGGTATTATTGATGTGTCGCTGATCAACTGGATCCTGCCGGTCAGAGGTATCTCCGGTACCCAGATCAGCAGCTGGCAGGGAATTTACAGTACGCAGTACCGGACACTGGTCAGCGTGCCGATCGCCGTTTCCACCGCGATCGCATCCTCTATGGTGCCGAGTCTTGTGGCATCTTATATTGGAAAGGATAAGCATGCGGTGCACCGCAAGGTTAATCTGGCGGTCAAGTTTAATATGATCATTGCATTTCCGTCTGCCGTGGGAATGGCAGTGCTGGCTGTGCCGATCATACATTCGATCTATCCGTCCATGGATTATCATATGGGTTCCACAATGATGATCATTGGCTCCAGCTGTATTATTTTTTATGCATTGTCAACGGTTACGAGCGGTGTCCTGCAGAGTATTGACCAGATGCGTCTGCCGGTGATCCATTCCCTGATCTCTCTGATCGTGCATATTGTACTGGTATGGATCCTGATGCGTTTTACCGGACTTGGAGTATATGCACTGGTGATCGGCAATGTGACGTATCCGTTGCTTGTCTGTGTGCTGAATGGATATTCGGTAAGTTCTCATCTGGGATTTAAGCAGGAGATCACCAAATGTTTCTGTGTACCGTTTTTGTCCTCCGTGATCATGGGGATTGTAACCTTTGTGGTATTCCGGTTATTCCATCTGCTGACCAAGAGTAATGTGGTCTCTTTGTTACCGGCTCTTCTGGCAGCGGTATGTGTATATTTTGTGCTTGTTTTGAAGATGCAGGGGCTGACCAGAGAGGAATTATATGAATTCCCATTTGGACGGAAAATGTCGGTCGTAGCAGATAAACTTCATCTGCTGGAGGATGAGTTTGATGTGTAATTAAATAAAGGAAAGTATCTGCCAAAGTCATTTGTTGAATAGAAAAGAGGTTTCGTGAATGCAAAGAATCACACGGGAGGCAATCCGCCGTATGGCGTCCTCGGAGACGGTTTATTATCGGGGAATGCGTTATTATGCAGCTCACGCTGTCAGCGATGTGACATGGAATGAAAATGCCGGTCAGTATCGCAGTGTGGTACATGGAGGGAACCAGTATGTGGTCACGATACAGGTTTCCGGGGAGGGAGAATGGCTTTATACCTGCAACTGTCCTTCTCACGTAAAGCAGAAGGGAGCCTGTAAACATGTTGTGGCGACCATGCTGTTTATTGCAGATTACCAGCAGAGGGAAAATGTGCGGGAGAACCTGGACAAAAAGGACAAAACAGCATATCAGATCATTGAATATTTCCAGAAAAGAGAGTTTCGCCGTCTGAGTCCCACCTATTACCATCTTGGATTAAAAATCACGATACCGGCACTGCTCAAAAAGCAGAATGCCAAGGCGTATCTCAGCCTTTATGCAGGGGCGGAGAAGATGTATAAGGTCACGAATACCAAGAAATTTATTGCAGATTATTATGAGGAACGGGATATCCGTCTGGGAAAACAATTTTATTTTATTCCGGGGGAATGTACCTTTGATGAGACTTCCGCTCATGTCATGTCATATCTCACGGAGATTTACGAGATTCAGGAGACCCTGGGAAAAACCTACTATTCTAATCTGTTCAGCCGTCAGGAGATGGTGTTGTCCCAGAATATGCTGGTGAAGCTGCTGCATCTGGCAAAAGGGCTGGATTGTCAGCTGAATCTGTTTGGAAAAGAAATGGGAACGGCACAGATCGTGGAGGGGCGGCCGGAGCTTTCCCTTGATATGCAGATGGATGGAGAGGAGCTGACGCTTGTCCAGAAGGGCGAAGAGGCATTGCATGCGTTGTCTCAGGACGGTTCGATCTTATATTATAAGCATGACATCTATCTGCCGGGGAAAGACTATATCTGTAATTTGCTGCCGTTTTATTCCAGTCTGTTTCAGTCAAAGGAGCGGCAGATCGAATTTCGTGGGGAGAATAAAAAGCGTTTTATCGAGAAGGTTCTTCCGGTCATCAAAAAGTCCATGCAGGTGCAGGTGCCGGAGGAGCTTCGGGAAAGCTATATTGTGGAGGCTCTGCAGCCGGAGCTTTATCTGGATGTCAGCCAGATGCGCAAGAAATATTATGTCTCTGCCAGACTGGAGTTTAGTTACGGCAGGTATCGTGTGAATCCTCTGCGGGAGGAGTTCCCGGAGGGAGATATTATACTGGTCCGGGACAAAGAGGAGGAGGAACGGCTTCTCAGCATTCTTTATGGACTGAATTTCCAGGTGCAGGGAGATACGTTCCTGTTAAAAAATGAGAATGATATTTTTGAGCTTATGACGGATCGGATCACAGAGTTGACGGATCATTTTAAAGTATTTTATTCCAAGGAGTATAAAAGCCACGGCATCCGCAAAATGGGAACCATGTCAGCCAATATACGATTAGATACGGATATCAATATGTTGGAGATCGATCTGGGATATGCGCAGATACCAAGAGAGGAGTTAGAGGCGTTTTTCCGCTCAGTACAGCTCAAACGCAGATATTTCCGGTTAAAGGATGGCTCCTTTATTGATCTGACCGGAGAGGATTCCCAGCTTCATTCCCTTCGCTGGATGTTGGAGAATGATCAGGAATTCCATGGAAATACAATGACATTCCACAAGAGTACAGCGATGTTTCTGGAACGGATGCTGCCCCGGGGGAGCCGCCTGCAAAGACAGGAATCCTATGAAATGCTGCTGCAGGATCTCAAGCATCCGGAGCAGATGCAGTGGGAAATTCCGGAGACAGTTACGGCTTCCTTAAGACCTTATCAGGTGGTGGGATTCCAGTGGTTAAAAACGTTGGCGCATTATGGTATGGGCGGTATTCTGGCAGATGATATGGGTCTTGGAAAGACTCTGCAGGCAATCGTTTATATCTGCTCCTTCCCGGGCCAGAAAACATTGATCGTATGTCCTACGTCACTGGCTTACAACTGGCAGGATGAGTTTCAGAAGTTTGCACCATCCATCCGGACCTGCATCGTACAGGGAACGCCGGAGGAGAGAGAAGCACTGATCTCCGGACAGGATGGAGAATATGATGTGTGGATCACCACATATCCTCTGATCCGGAAGGACACCGAAAGCTACCAGAAACAGAAATATGACCACGTATTTCTGGATGAAGCACAGTTTATCAAGAATCCGTCCTCTCTGGGGGCAAAGGCAGTCAAGAGTATTCCGGCGGATCACCGGTTTGCACTGACCGGTACACCGATTGAAAATGCCCTGTCAGAGCTGTGGTCGATCTTTGACTTTATCATGCCGGGATTTTTTATGAAATATTCCCGGTTTGCAGATGCATATGAGAAGCCGATCTTAAAGGAGCATGACCAGAATAAAATGAAGGAGCTGCGGACAAGGATACAGCCCTTTGTTCTGCGGCGGATGAAAAAGGAAGTGTTGAAAGAGCTTCCGGATAAGATTGAGACAAAGCGCATGGCGGAGATGACAGCCAAGCAGAAAAAGATCTATCTGTCTTATCTGTCCCGGATCCAGGAGGAGATGAAGGGAGTGGAAGGACTGGAGGCGGCCGGCGGCCGTATGCAGGTGCTGGCGGCACTCACGAGACTGCGCCAGATATGTTGTCATCCGGGAACTTTTATCGAGAATTATCATGGCGGCAGCGGCAAGCTGGATCTTTTGATGGAGCAGCTACCGGGCATTCTGGACGGAGGCCACAGTGTGATCATCTTTTCCCAGTTTACCTCAATGCTCAATATTATTGCCGGAGAGCTGGAGGAGCAGGGGATTGATTATCATTATCTGGCCGGTGCCACAAAGCCGGAGCTGCGTAAGGAGTATGTAAAAAGCTTCAATCAGGGTAAGGTAAAGGTATTTCTGATCTCCTTAAAGGCAGGTGGAACCGGACTGAATCTGACCGGAGCGGATACCGTGATCCACTTTGATCCATGGTGGAATCCGGCTGTGGAGGAGCAGGCGACGGACCGTGCTTACCGTATTGGCCAGAAAAAGAAAGTGCAGGTGATCAAGCTGATCATGAAGGATTCCATCGAGGAAAAGATCGATGCCCTCCAGACCCGCAAAAAGCTTTTGTCCGAGAATGTGATCGAGGCAGGCGAGGTCTTTGTCAATCAGTTGTCCATGGAAGAGCTGGCGGAGCTGTTTCAGGCAGAGTGATTGAAGATATCGCAACACCATAAATGCAGGAGGTAGCAATATGGCAGAAGATACGCTGTTTTCCGGCGAATCAAAGAATGTTGAGTACAAAGTGACTGTACCAGAGAAAAGCGAAAAGTATATGAAAACGGTGGTAGCTTTTGCCAATGGCAGAGGTGGCAGAGGTGGCAGGATTGTTTTCGGAATAGATGATAAGACCTTGGAGATTGTGGGAATGGATGTAGATAACATCTACAAGACGATGGATGCCATTACTAATGCAATTTCTGATTCCTGTGAGCCAGCAATCAGACCGGACGTAGCAATGCAGACAGTCAAGGATAAGACTGTGATTGTGGTTGAGGTATTTCCGGGTGCAGAGCGTCCGTATTATATCAAATCACAGGGAATGTTTGAGGGTACTTATGTGCGTGTAGCAGGCACGACAAGACATGTAGAAGATTATATGCTAAGAGAGCTGATGCTGGAAGGCAAGAACCGTTATTATGACAGCGAAATATGTCAGAATATGAAAATAACGGACAGTGAAATTGAGGAGCTTTGTAAGAGTATGAAAGAAACTGCCATAAGAAATACATGGCAGGACAGTGAAAAGGCAAAGGTTAAGGATGTTACAAAGAATGTACTGATTTCATGGGGTGTTCTGAAAGAGGAAGGCGGAGAAGTTTATCCGACCAATGCGTATGCACTTTTGACCGGACGAATGTGGGGACAGCCTGTTATTCAGTGTGGCGTATTCAAGGGAACTAATCGTGCTCACTTTGTTGACCGTAGGGAATTTGAAGGCTCCATTCAGGAACAGATGGAGGCCGCATATCAGTATGTCCTTGAAAAAATCAACATGGGTATGACGATAAAGGGAATGTACAGACAGGATGTGTATGAACTACCTACGGACAGTATCCGTGAGTTGATCGCAAATGCTGTGGCTCACCGTAGCTACCTTGAGCCGGGAAACATACAGGTGGCATTGTTTGATGATCGATTAGAAATTACTTCTCCGGGAATGCTTCTGAATAATGTTACGATTGAAAAAATGATGGAAGGATACTCAAGACCGAGAAATCCTGCAATCGCAAGAGCCTTTGCATACATGAAAATTATTGAAAAATGGGGAACCGGAATACCGAGGTTATTTGAAGCTTGCGAGGAGTATGGATTACCCAAGCCGGAACTGATTGATTTTGATGGCGATTTCAGAGTGAATATGTATCGGAAAAGAGATACTGACACAGAAGATTATTCAAGGGTGAATGATAAGGTGAATGTTCAAGTGAATGATAAGGTGAATGATTTACTGGATTATTTGAAAATTCATCCCGAATACACGGTTACGCAATTTGCAGAACATTTTGAAGTGAGCCGAAAGACAATAGCAGCAAGATTAAAGAAACTGAAAGAAAAAGGATATATTAAAAGAGTGGGGTCTTCGAGAAAAGGATATTGGAAAGTAAATTGAGTTTGGGTACGCACCAAATTATCCAAAGGTGAATGATAAGGTGAACGATGGCAGAATGAAGTCTAAAACAGTTTGAGACAATTTTTTAAAATTAGGGCTTGTATTGGCGGAAATCTTATGATATGATAGTGTGGTTGTGAGTAGAGATATTCCTCTGTTACGGTTGCGGAAAGCACATAAGTATTAAGAATGTCGAAAATATAAGGAGGTCACATCATGAACGATATTATTAAGGCAATTGAAGATGCACAGTTAAAAGAAGTTGCAGATTTCCGTGTTGGAGATACTGTAAAGGTTTATGCAAAGGTTATCGAGGGTAGCCGTGAGCGTATCCAGGTTTATGAGGGTACTGTTCTTAAGAGACAGAACGGTGGCGCAAGAGAGACATTCACAGTTAGAAAGTTCTCTAACGGCGTTGGTGTTGAGAAGACCTGGCCGCTTCATTCTCCGATCATTGATAAGATTGAGGTTGTGCGTAGAGGTAAAGCTAGACGTGCGAAACTGTTCTATCTTCGTGACAGAGTAGGTAAAGCTGCAAAGGTGAAAGAGCTGGTTAAATAATTATCATTATTTCAGTAAGTTTGCAGTAGAAAGGAGTTTCCAAAGGATGGAGGCTCCTTTTTTCTTTTAGAAATATAGAAATGGGGATTCGTATGTATTCATTTGAAAGCAGAGTAAGATATAGTGAATTGGCAGAAAATGGCAGACTGAGTCTGGATGGGATCGTGAATTATCTGCAGGACTGCACCTGCTTCGAGTCGGAAGAACTGGGAGTAGGGATGGAGACCACCTACAGCAGGGAGCGGATGTGGGTATTAAATTTCTGGCAGATCGTGGTAGACCGCTATCCGAAACTAGGGGAACAGATCCGGATCACCACACAGGCATGCGGCAGCGAGAAAATGTTTGGTTATCGAAATTTTATGATCCACGATGAAGCGGGGGATATGGTAGTGAAGGCATATTCCATATGGAGTCTTCTGGATATGAAAAAGGGCAGACCATGTATGGTGCAGCCGGAGGATATTGAGCTTTATGGAATCGAGGAGCCTCTTCCTATGGAAAAGGTTTCCCGCAAGATTGCTGTTCCCAAGGAAGGGGGACAGCAGCAAAAAGGCTTTCAGGTACAGGAGTATCATCTGGACACAAATCATCATGTAAATAATGGCCAGTATGTCCGCATGGCAACCGCATATCTGCCGGATGATTTCCCGGTCATGGAGATGCGGGCAGAGTACCGTCGTCAGGCAAAGCTGGGGGATATGATCCAGCCAATGCGCTACGAGCTGGAGGACGGATATCTGGTGGTGCTGCAGGATCCGGAGGGCCAGGTCTATTGTGTGGTACGTTTTATCCGGTGAGGGATGTGAAGACTTTGTGAAAGAACGCCGGAAAACTTGAGTTTTGATATGGTGTATGCTACCATAGAAAAGATGAAATATGTATATAAACTCAAATTTCGCACATGTAATATATAGCCGAGCCCATAATATTTCTTATGTCCGCAGTGTAAATATGATTTTTGCCTTTGATTTTTTGAATAACCGTGAGCTGTGTACACCAAAATTGTCTTGTCACTTACGGA